>Ga0105047_10006466_pt1 | contig 19896 bp, 18 predicted proteins | sample MAT04_FD_78384 | JGI IMG/M metagenome (GOLD analysis project Ga0105047, IMG submission 78384) | Freshwater microbial communities from Lake Fryxell liftoff mats and glacier meltwater in Antarctica - MAT-04 (megahit assembly) | ecosystem: Environmental > Aquatic > Freshwater > Ice > Liftoff...
CCCCCCCCCCCCCCCCACCGCTGCCGCCCCCGCCCCCGCCTCTGCCTCCCCCGCCTCCCCCTCCGACGCGAAGAAGGACGAGGCCAGGGCTCGCTTCGAGCGCGGGATGACGCTCTTCGACAGGAAGGTCTGGGACGCGGCGCTCGTCGAGTTCCTGGCCTCGCGGTCCGCGTTTCCGACGCGCTCCAACACGCAGAACGCGGCCATCTGTCTCCGCAACTTGAACCGCTTCGACGAGGCCCTCGACATGTTCGAGGCGCTCGTGAAGGAATTTCCGAACCTCTCGCCGACCGACAAGAGCGCCGTCGAGAAGGAGATCGCCGAGCTCCAGCAGCTCGTCGGCGCGACCGACATCCGCTCCCAGGAGAGCGGCGCGCAGATCACGATCGACGGCCGCGAGCGAGGGACCACGCCCGCGCCGCCGCTCCGCGTCGCCGCCGGCACGCACGTCCTCCGCGTCTACAAGGACGGCTTCGCGCCGGTCGAGAAGCGCGTCGCGGTGGCCGGCAAGGAGACGCTGGCCGTCGACGCCAAGCTCGAGACGCTCTCGCAATCGGGTCGCCTCTCGGTGACCGAGGACGGCGGAAAGGGCGCCGAGGTCCTCGTCGACAACGTCGGCGTCGGCAGGACGCCATGGGCGGGCCTCGTCGGGCCGGGCGAGCACGTCGTCTTCCTCCGCGGCGAGGGCTCCTCGGAACGCAGCCGGCCGACGCGACCGTGCGCATCAACCAGGTCACGCCGATCGTCCTCGCGCTCGAGGCCCTCGACTGCTCGCTCCGCGTCGAGCCGACGCCGAGCGGCGCTTCGGTGGCCGTCGACGGCGTCGTGGTCGGCAACGGCCTCTGGGACGGGCGCCTCCGCAAGGGCCGACACAAGATCGAGGTCGCGCAGGCCGGGTTCCTCCCCCAGCTCCGCGCTCGACCTCCCCGCCGCCGCGCACGAGCGGCTCGCGGTGCAGCTCGAGCGCGACCCGGACTCGCCGCTCTGGCAGGCGCAGAAGAAGCCGATCATCTTCGCCGAGCTCGACGGGAGCTTCCCGCTCGCGCTGCTCGTCGGCGGTGACGTCTCCGGCAGCGGCTCGGCGTCCTTTCCGCTCGGCGTCGTCGCTCGTGCCCATGTCGGGTACGAGCTCCCGAGCTGGCTCGGCTTCGGCCTCGCCGCCGGTTACTTGTATCTTGCACGCGATGTCGACGACCGACAGACGACCCTACGCCCCGTCGGCAAGGCCGAGGCGCCGGGCACGGCGAACGACAAGCTCTCGCTGAAGGGCCTGCTCCTCGGCGGCTCGGCTCAGCTGCACCGGAGCACGTTCGGCGAGAAGATGCCGCTGCTCCTCCGCGTGGGCGTCGGCGCATTCCTGGCGAGCGCGACCGATCGACGCGCGGCAACGGCGCGCCCCTCGACGCGCCGACGACGCTCGCCTCGGGTACCGGCACCTACTACGACTTCTCGCTGGCCAGCGACGGCCTCGGCTCGCTCGTCGTGAGCTCCGACTACACCGGCGTCGCGGGCTCCGACGTCAAGGCGGTGAAGATCGCGAAGCCGCCCGCCGCGAATGTCGCTCCGATCGTCGTCTCCAAGGCAGCCAACTCCGAGACGGAGCCGTCGGTCGCATGGGGAGGGTCGAGTCATTACGTCACGTGGCTCGGCTCGCGTGACGCGCAACCCGGCCTGTGGGGCGCACGCCTCGGGGCGGACGCCCAGCCGCAAGCACCGACCAAGCTCGTCTCCGACGCGAAGTACACGGTGCTCTCGCGGCCTCCGCGAGCGGAGGTCTCTTCGAGCTCTCCCCGGTGAACCCGGCCATCTTCGAGTACGCCGAGCCCGACGTGGCCTTCGAGGGCACCAACTATCTCGTCGTGTGGCAGCAGCGCTCGAACGACGGCCGCAGCATCGCCGGGCTGCGTCTCCCGAAGGCGGCTGCTGCGCCGATCGACAAGGACGCGCTTCGCCTGTCGCCGATCTCGAGCGACGAGCAGCGCTTGAGCCCTTCCTTGGCCTTCGACGGTACGAGCTACTTCCTCACGTGGGTCACCTCCCGGCCGACGGCCAGCAGCATCCAGGTCCGCCACGTGTATGGCACACGCGTCTCGAAGGAGGGCATCGCCCTCGACGGAGAGACGGTCCTCTGTGATGCGTTCCTGCTCCAGCGCGCGCCGCGCGTCGCCGCGGATCCGAAGCACGGCGGCTTCTTCGTGGCGAGGGAGGACTTCCGCACGGCCCTCGAGGCCGCCGACGTGTACGGCACGCGCGTCAGCCCGAAGGGAGAGAACCTCGACGGAACGGGCGGTATGAAGGTCGCGACGGGAACGCACGACGAGTCGCGCCCGCACGTCGCCTACGCCGGTGACGACGCGAACTGGGTGGTGGCCTGGCACGGGCTACGGCAGCTATCGCCTGCGCGCGCGGGCCATCCAGTCCGGCGCGGCCGTGGCCGCCCCCTGCGCCAAGAACGAGGAGTGCGCGACGCGAGCCTGCGTCGACACGGTGTGCTGCGCGACCGACTGTGGCGGCTGCGGCGTCTGCAGCGTGACGCCCGGCCAGTGCACCCCGCGTGCGGCGGGCAGCGAGTCGCCCACGTGCCCCGGGTACAAGTGCAAGGGCACGGTCGACTGCCCGACCAGGTGCGAGACCGACGACGACTGCGCGTCGAACGCGTCGTGCGACCCGGCCACGAAGACGTGCGTGTCTCGCGTCATCTGCGCGGACGCCGAGACGCTGAAGGACCTCAGCGGAAAGCAGACGAGCTGCGCGCCGTACAAGTGCATCGCCGACGCGTGTCGCGCCCAGTGCGGGTCGGTCGACGACTGCGCCGCGGGGTTCGTCTGTGACTACGGCGGCCGCTGCGTGCAGCCGCCCACGGGCGATGCGAGCGGGTGCGCGGTCAGCAGCGGCGCAGGCGGCGCACGCGGCGACGCGGGGGTTTGGTTGCTCGGCGCGCTCGCGGCATTCGCCGCGCGGCGACGGTCACGAAAGCACGAAGCCCAGTGAACGGGGTCGGCGTACTACGCGGACGCTGATGCCGTTCTTCCTCACGTCGCGCGATTTCTTTCGAGCGTGACCGGGGCCGCGAGTGTCACACCGCGGCCCGATCGTTACGACCGTTACGATCGGATCGTGAACGGTTACGGACGATCCGTGCCATGGCACACGTCGATGTCGTGGTCTGCGAGGCAACAACCCCCACACCGATCGCGATTTCGACGGCACGTCGCATTGCGCAACGCACGGGCACTGCGCTTGCACACGGCGGTCGCATGCGCGCTCTTGAATTCGAAGGGGGGCGGGGGATGGTCGAGGAGGGATGGGACGGCCTCCCTGCGTGTGACCGTCCGACCATCCCCGTGCCGGCACCGCGCGAGTCAGGCGTACGCCTGAGGGTCGAGCGGGTCGCCTACGCAGCGGCGACCGTCGACGTGGTGCTCTGTGACCTGACCCGGGACCCGCGAAGCGAGAGCTTCGTCGACCGGACCCCGCATCGCTCCGGGGGCTCGGGGGAAGCCCGAGGGCTGGCGCGATGCGGTGTCGTCGTCGACCTCTTTCAGGTCGTGCGACTCACACGACACGAGCTCGCGGAGCTCGCTCAGAACGAGAGGCCGCCGTCGACGTCGATCGTGCGCGCGTTGAAGTAGTCGCACTCGAGCGCGAACTTCACGGCCGTCCAGATGTCCTCGGTCGTGCCGATGCGGCCGACCGGGATGTTGGCGACGACCGCGTCGCGGGCCTTCTGGTTCATGCCCTTGGTCATCGGCGTCTCGATCATGCCCGGCGCGATCGCCGTGACGCGGATGCCGAACTGCGCGAACTCGCGCGCCCACGTCAGCGTGTTCGAGGCGAGCGCGGCCTTCGCCGCGACGTAGTTCGACTGGCCACGGTTACCGTGGCGCGAGATCGACGACATGTTCACGATGACGCCAGGGCGCGCGCCCGCGGTGACCATCGCCGCCGCGAGCTCGCGGACCATGAGCGTGGCGCCCGTGAGGTTGACGCCGATGACGGCGTTCCAGTCCTCGATCGACAGCTTCTTGATCGCCTTCGTCTCGCGGTCCTGCTTCACGAGCAGGCCGTCACGCAGGATGCCCGCGTTGTTGACGAGCGAGTTGACGCCGCCCATCTCCTTGGCGGCCCACTCGACGAACGAGCAGACGTCGTCTTCCTTCGAGACGTCGAGCTTGCGGCGAGCGATGCCGGCGGGCAGCTCGGTCATCATCGCCTCGTTCACGTCGCCGACGGAAACGCGCGCACCAGCCTCGTGGAGGCGGCGTGCGAAGTGGGCGCCCATACCGGACGCGCCGCCGGTGATCATGATCTTCAGGTCTTCGAGCTTCATGTCGTTACTTCCTCGGAAAATGGGGCTGGCCAGCGAGCTCGTCAGATGCCGAGCTTCATGGAATGGACGTGGTTCATAGGCGGCTCTCGGGAGCGGACGTGAGGTTGCGAACGGCGTGCTGTGCAAGCCATGCAACGAGGCGCGGGTACAGCTCGGTCGCGGCTTCGGCGCCGGTGACCGCGCCGACGTGACCACCGGGAATGGTGAGCACGTCCTTCACGTCGGAGCGCGTGAAGGTATTGAGCGCAGTGGTGGAAGCCGCAGGACAGACGCCGTCCTTGTCTGCGACGACGGAGAGATGCGGGCAGGTGATCCGCGCGAGATCGACCCGCTCGCCGCGGACGTAGTGCTCGCCGCGAATGAGACGGTTCTGCTGATAGAGCTCCTGGATGTACGTGACGTACGCGGCAGCCGGGAACGGAATGGTGTCGTTGGCCCAGGCCTCGAGCGCCGCGGTGGCGGCGCGTGCGTCCACGTCGTGGAGCTCGTCCATCGCGCGGACCCAGCTCGAGATGGCGTGGTTCGGGCGCAGCGCGAGGAAGCCCGCCTGCATCTGCTGCGCGCTGATGTTGCCCGCGGAGGCCATGGCCTCGGCGTCGAACCAGCGCGGATCGATCATCGCGCCGAGCTTCCCGGACTCCGAGAAGTCGATCGGCCCTGCGATGTTCACGAGCGCGGCGACGCTGTCGGGGCGAAGAGCCGCGTAGATCGCGGCGAGCGTCGCGCCCATCGAGTAGCCGACGAGAGCCACCTTCTTCGAGCCGGTGCTTCGCTGGACAAAGCGGACCGCGCGCTCGAGGCGGGCGACGATGTCGTCCCACTCGACGTAGCGATCCTCGTCTTCAGGCACGCCCCAGTCGAAGCAGTAGGTGTCCCAGGGCGTGCCGTTGGAGAGCGCCGCCGCGACGCTTCCCCCCTCACACAGATCGAGGACGTACCACTGGTGCAGCATCGACGGGACGAGCAGCACGGGAACGTGGCTCGTCGGTCGGTCGACCCCCTGATCTTCCCAGCCGGTCGTGACCGGAGGGCGGAAGCGGAACACGCTGCCGCGTCCGTCGCGGTACAGCGTGTCCCTGGGCGTCGGCGCATTGCACGCTTGGGCCATCATCCGTGATCCTCTCAGCCGGCCTTCGGGGCGAACGAGGCGGACGCCTGCTTGATCGCGTCCATCGAGAGCTTGCGCCACTCCGCGCCGAGCTGCGCGCCGTAGGCGAGCGTCTCCTTGAAGTTCACGGCGACCTCGTCGATCGCGACGGTGGTGCGCTCGACGCTCTTCGCCTCGAGCTTGTCGACCTCGCCGTAGAACGCAGTCGCGCGAGCGATGCTGTCCTGGGTCATCTTCTGCCACTGCTCGAAGGCCTTCGTCATGTGCGCGAACGGTTCGAAATTCATCGGGGTCGGTCCTTTCATGTTGCGGCGCAACATCGCCACGACCGCAACCTAGAGACCGACCCCCGGATCGTCAACCCCATTTTGTTGCAGTGCAGCAAAATGCCCGCAACCGCGCGACAGGTCAGCGCTTCTTCGCGGGGGTCTTCTTGGCGCCGCGGGCGGGCTTCGATGCGCGGCCGGCGCTCGCCATCGAGCGCTTCAACGCCTCGATTTCCAGGCGAAGACGGGCAACATCGTCGACGACGCCCGAGACCTCGCCGTGGACCTGCGCGGTCTCGGCCTCGATCGCGGCCGCGACCTCGGCGCCCGTGGGCATGTGCGGTGCAACAAAGGGCTGCGGCTCGCTGGGCGGCGGCTCGGGGATCGGGCCGCCGTACGTGTCGGGCTGCGCGCCCGGCGAGACCGGCGGCATCGTCGAAGGCGGCGCGCCGCTCGCGGGGCTTCCCCACTTGTTCGCCGCCCCGAGGACGAGCCGCGCCAGCGCATTCGTCGCGGCAAAAGGCGCGTTCGCGAGCGGGTTGATCGGCATCAGCGCGCGCGCGCCGTGCTGCGCCTGGAGGTACATCTCGAGGGCCCAGGAGACGTAGCGGCCGAAGAACTCCGCGAGCGCCTCGTCGCCAAGACGAATCAGCCGGAGGAGCAGCGGAACAGGGAGAAGCTTCGCTCCGCCGCGGCTCTCCAGGATGATCTGCGTGAGCGTGGCCTGCGTGAGATCGGCGCCGCTGGTCGCGTCCTGGACGAGGACGTCGCTGCCCTTCTTGATGCGGTCGGCGAGGTCCTCGAGCGTGATGTAGCGGCTCTCTGCCGTGTCGTAGAGTCGGCGATTCGGGTACTTCTTCACGACCAGCATCACCGCCGAGAGTATTCGATCCGGGGTCCATTGTGCACCGCAACATTCGTCTTGACGAGGGGCGGGTCGCGACGTAGGTATCCTTCGCCTGCGGTTGTGCAGTGCAACATTCGCGGTCAGCTCATGCGGAGCGCTCCTTGCTCCCGCTGAGCTGCGGTGTCACACCACGAATCCGCTGAGGTCCCCGTCATGTCCTTGAAGAACCGTGGGATCCAGATCATCGGGCTCGGGAGCGTCGCTCTCGCGTGCGTCGTGAGCGCCTTCACCCCGGCCTGCGCCGAGACCCCGACGCGCGAGTGCCGCGTCGGCGCAGACTGCGCGACCGGCATCTGTGGCGACGACGGCCAGTGCGTCCGCGAGGCGACGCCCGGCGTCGACTCCGGCATCGACGCCGACGCCGCCTCGTCGACCGACGGCTCGACGACCGACAGCCCCGCGGGTGACTCCTCCCTTCCCGGCTGCACGCCGAACAAGGACGGGACGATCACCGCCGCCGAGGTCCCGATCGCGGCCGGCCTCCACGCGACTTACAAGATCGGTACGAGCGCCAACGTCTCGACGGCCGGCGACCCGGGCGTCGGCGGCAAGCGCATCTGGGACTTCAGCGGCGCGTACGCGAACGACCAGACGGTCATCGTCGAGACGCAGGCCCTCACGGGCAAGTGGTACGCGACGAAGTTCGCCGGCGCGACGTACGCGTCGAAGCTCTCGGTCAGCAAGGACGTCCTCGGGGTCTTCGAGACGTCGCCGGGCGCCCTGCTCCTCCGCGGCGTCGTCTCGCCGACCCAGGGCGGCGCGACGGGCACCGACCTCACGTACACGCCCGCGGTCTCGGTCCTCAAGTTCCCACTTACCAAGGACGCGACCTGGACGACCGACGCGACCGCCAGCGGAACGGGCGCCGGTTTCGACCTCACGCTCTTCCCCACGACCGAGAAGTACGAGTCGAAGGTCGACGCCGAGGGAACGCTCAAGACGCCGCTCGGCACGTTCGACGTCATGCGCGTCGCCATCGTGCTCACCCGCAAGGTCACGACGGGTGTCGTGGTCACCCCGACGGTCGTTCGCAGCTTCGCCTTCGTGACCGAGTGCTACGGCACCGTCGCGACGGTCACCTCCACGGACAACGAGAAGAACGAGGAGTTCACCAGCGCGGCCGAGATCCGAAGGCTGTCGCCGTGAAGCGCGAGCTCCTCGCGCTCTTCCTTCTCCTCCCCTTCTTCGCCGGCTGCCTCTCCTTCCACAAGGGCGCGATGCCCGGCGAGCCGACGAACGCGCGCTTCGCAGACGTCGACGGCGTGCGCGTCCGCTACATGGACACCGGCGAGCCCGACAGCGTCGCGACGCCCGAGGCGAAGGCCAAGACGGACGCGAACGGCGAGGCCACCGAGTCGCCGAAGCCGGCGCCGGCCGCGAACGCGTCGAGCTCCAAGCCCACCGTCGTGCTCGTGCACGGCTTCGCCTCTGCGCTCGAGGCCTGGGCCGGCGTCATCCCGGTGCTCACCAGGACCCATCGCGTGATCGCGCTCGACCTGAAGGGCTTCGGCTGGACCGACCGCCCCGAGGGCGACTACTCGCCCGACGCGCAGGCGAAGCTCGTGTGGCACCTGCTCGATCAGCGCGGGGTGAAGAGCTCGGCGATCGTCGCCCATTCATGGGGCAGCTCCGTCGCCCTCGCCGCGTCGCTCCAGGCGCCCGAGCGCGTGACCCGCATCGCGCTCTACGACGCCTGGGTCTACGAGGAGCAGCTCCCCACGTTCTTCCACTGGGCCCGTGCCGACGGCGTCGGCGAGGCGCTCTTCGGCCTCTACTACAAGGAGCGCGCGGACGAGCGCATGGCGCTCGCGTTCTTCGACAAGAAGTTCGTGACCGAGCGGCTCGTCGAGAGCGTCGACGAAGCACTCGACCGCCCCGGCACGCTCGCCGCCGCGCTCGCCGCGGTTCGCGGTCAGGACTACTCGGACGCCCAGCGTCGCTACGGCAAGATCGACAAGCCCACGCTCCTCATGTGGGGCCGCGAGGACATCGTCACGCCGATCAAGTACGGCGAGCGCCTCTCGCGCGATCTTCCGCAGTCGAAGCTCGTCGTCTACCCGCGCTGCGGCCACTTCCCGATGATCGAGGCGCTCGCCGCCTCGAACCGCGACCTCGTGCAGTTCCTCGCTGAAGGTACGCAGGGCACGCGGGAGTCCGTGCAGTGAGCCGGGCTACCGCTTCCTTCTTCGCCACCCTCGGCGCCGCGCTGCTCGTCAGCTCGTCGGCCGGTGCGACGGGCTTCAACGAGTACGGGCAGGACTTCATCCCGCGCGACAAAACCGAGGTCGACCTCTCCGGCTACTTCCGCACGCGCGGCGAGGCGCTCTACAACCTCGACCTCGATCGCGGTCTCCAGTCGAACGGCCAGCCGATCTTCCCGGTGTCCCAGTCCGACCCCAGCGCGCAGACGCTCACCCACTGGGACATGCGCTGGCGCACCGACGTCGCCGTCTACGCACCAGGCTCGATGGTCGGCGCGAAGGCGCGCATCGACATGCTCGACAACGTCGCGCTCGGCAGCCTGCCCGAGGGCATTCCCTCGGCGAGCGGCACGCAGCGCTCGCCCGCCGACGTCCTCCGCGTGCGTCGCGCCTACGGAGAGCTCCTCCTCCCCTTCGGCTTCCTCACCGCCGGTCGCATGGGCACGCAGTGGGGCATGGGCATGGTCGCCAACGGCGGCGATTGCCTCGACTGCGACAGCGCCGACTCGGCCGACCGCGTCGCGTTCATCACGCCGCTCGTCGGCCACGTCTTCGCGCTCGCGTACGACTTCAGCGCGACCGGCCCGCAGGCCGTCCGTCCGAACCAGAACCGCACCGTGGGCTTCGAGCCCAGCACCGACGTGCGCACCGCGAGCTTCGTGTGGCTCCGCTGGAAGGACGACGCGACGCGCCTCCGCCGCCGCAGGGCCGGGAAGACGACCGTCGAGTACGGCAGCTACATCACGCACCGCTGGCAGAACAACGACGTTCCCGCGGCCTACCTCTCCACCGCGCAGCCCATCGACCCGTTCGCGAACGGCGGCTCCGGCGTGATGGCGCGCGGGTTCAAGGCGACCGCGTTCGACGCCTGGGTCCGCCTCACGTTCCCGTGGGCGCGCGTCGAGGCCGAGGGCGTGTTCCTCACCGCGACGATCGATCAGCCGTCGCTCCTCCCGGGTCTCCTCCTCCGCGACCCGGCGAAGAGCAAGCAGATCGGCGCTGCTCTCCAGACCGAGTTCGGCCCGATCGACTCGATGTTCACCGCCGGTCTCGACGCCGGCTACGCGAGCGGCGACCCCGCGCCCGGCTTCGGCGTCGTCGTGAATCCGAATGCCAAGCCGCCGCAGAACGGCGACCTCGACGGTCCGCAGGCGAGCCCGCGCCGCGACAACCGCGTCGACAACTTCCGGTTCCACACCGACTACCGGATCGACCGCATCCTCTTCCGCGAGATCCTCGGCACGGTGACGGACGCCATGTACGCGCGCCCCCATGCGCGCCTTCGCCTGACCCGCACCCGCAGTGCAGAGCTCAGTGCCACGACCGACATCATCGGCTCGCGCGCCGTCGAGGCGAGCTCTACCCTTTCGGGCAAGGCACCGCTCGGCGTCGAGGTCGACCCCTCGCTCATCTTCCAGACCCACGCGTTCCTCGCCGCGCTCGACTACGCGATCCTCTTCCCGCTGGCCGGCTTCGACAACGTCGTCACCGGGCAGAGCGGCAAGCCCGCTCAGCTCCTCCGCCTCCGCCTCAATTACCTGTTCTAGGCGCCATCAAGCCATGAAGCCGATCCTCACCAGCCGTCCCCTCCTCGCCGCCCTCTTTGTCACGTGCGCGTCGTGCGGCGACAACGAGACGCCGCCTCCGCAGCACGCCGCGTACGACGGCGGCGTCGCGACGGCGCTCCCGTGCGTGCCGAACCTCGACGGGAAGATCGAGTCGCGCGAGCTGGTGCCGCAGGTCGGCATCCCGGCCACGTACCTCGCGTCGCCCGCGGGCAAGACGCGCACGGTCGACGTCGTCGGCGAGACGAACGCGCAGGGCAAGCTCGCCTGGAACTTCGGCGCGGACTTCGCGGACGATCAGGTCGCACGCCTCTCGGCGCAGAAGATCGACGGCAAGTGGTACGCCGGCGACTTCGCCGCCGTCGCCAACCCGGTCGTCGTCGCGATCGATCTCGGCGGTCGCACCGAGGGTGTCTACACGCAGGACGAGCAGGGCTTCTTCCTCCACGGCGTCGCGTCGGTCGCGCCCGACGTCCCCGAGGGCAAGACGCTCCTCGTCTACACCACGCCCGTCATGCTCTACCGCTTCCCGCTCGTCGCGGGCGCCGCGTGGACCAGCATCGGCGAGGTGAAGAACGGCACGCTCCGCGGCCTCCCGTTCGCGAGCAAGGACACCTACGACGTGAAGGTCGACGGCACGGGCGAGCTCGGCCTCCCCGACTTCATCCTCACGCAGGCGCTCCGCGTGCGCACGAACGTGACGATCGCCCCCTCGGCGGGACAGCTCACGACGCAGCGCCAGGTCGGCTTCATCTTCGAGTGCCTCGGCGAGGCCGCTCGCGCGACGAGCAACCTGAACGAGCCGAACGAGAATTTCACGGTCGCGAGTGAAGTGCGCCGCCTCGGGCTGGCGCCATGACTCGCGCGCGCTGCACGGACTTTGCGGGGAAATACCAAGGAGAACGCCGATGATCTGGGAGAGCTGGAAGAAGGGTTTCGACGCCTGGGAAAACGCCACGGCGAAGTACATGGAACACGTGATGAAGAGCCCGCTCGTCCTCGGGCCCACCGGCATGATGCTCGGCGGCGCGATGAAGGCGAAGGCCGCCTACGACAAGGCCGCATCACAGTGGGTCGGCTCTCTCGGAATGGCCACCAAGCGCGATCAGGAGCGCTCGCTGCACGCGCTCAATCAGCTGGAGAGCCGTCTTCTCGATCTCGAGGAGCGCCTCGCCGAGGTTTCTACGAACAAGAAGGACCGCGCCGCCGAATAGCGACGCCGTAGCCTCGCCCGGTCCACACCAGCCGGCGAATCACCAGGGGACAACGCTCATGGACATCACGCCCTTTCTCGACCTCCGTATCGCCCCGCGCGCCGTCTTCGACGCGCTCGCCGAACGTCAGACCCGCGTCCGCTTCATGGTGCCCGACACCGCGAAGCCCGGCGAATGGCGGGCCGTGACCTGGGGAGCGTTCGCGGCCGAGATCCGCGAGCTCGCGCTCTTCCTCGGAACCGTTCTCAAGAGCGGCGACCGCGGCGCGATCTACGCGCCGAACCGCGTCGAGTGGGCGAGCGCTGCGCTGGCGATCCAGGCGGCGGGCGGCGTGATGGTCCCGATCTACCCGGCGTCGACCCCCGACCAGGTCGGCTACGTCGCCTCGCACAGCGACGCAAAGGTGATCTTCGTCGACACGCCGGCGCTGCTCGGCCGTCTCCTCACCACGTGGGGCGCGCTCGGCGCCGTCGAGCGCATCGTGCTCCTCGATGACGCCCTCGACGCCGCGCGCGTGCACGAGTCGCTGCGCGCCAAGGGCGTCCACGTGCCGCCCTTCGAAGAGGTCGACGCGAAGCTCATCTCGATCGGACGCGCGCGCGCCATCGGCGCGGGTCGCGACCGCGAGGATCCGCACGCCTTCGAGCGCACGATGGACGGCATCTCGCTCGACCAGAATTCGGTCATGCTCTACACGAGCGGCACCTCGGGCAACCCGAAGGGCGTCCCGCTCACGCACCGCAACGTCGCGGTGAACGGCCGTGACTGGCTGACGTGCAACGCGCCGATCCTCCACGCGAACGGCGTCGACATCCTCTGGCTCCCGATGAGCCACATCTTCGGCTTCGGCGAGATGTGCCTCGGCAACACGCTCGGCTACGTGTCGTATCTCGCCGACCCCGCGAGCTGCCTCACGCGCCTCCAGGACGTGAAGCCCACCGTGTTCTTCAGCGTCCCCTCGCACTGGGAGAAGCTCGCCATCCAGGCCATGCACGAGCCGACGCCCGAGGCGCGCCTCGCGAAGTTCAAGGCCGTCAGCGGCGGCAACCTCAAGTTCTGCCTCTCCGGCGGCGCGGGCCTCAAGCGCGAGGTGAAGGACTTCTTCTACTCGTGCGGCGTCCTCATCATCGAGGGCTACGGCCTGACCGAGACGTCCCCGACGCTCACCCTCAACCGGCCCGACGCCTTCCGCTTCGACACCGTCGGCAAGGTGGTCCCCTCCGTCGAGGTCCGCCTCGCCGAGGACGGCGAGATCCTCGCCCGCGGCCCGAGCGTGTTCAACGGCTACCACAAGGACCTGGAGGCCACGAAGGAGGCCTTCACCGCCGACGGCTGGTTCAAGACGGGCGACGTCGGTCGCTTCACCGAGGACGGCTTCCTCCAGATCATCGACCGCAAGAAGGACATCCTCGTCACCGCCGGCGGCAAGAACGTTCCCCCCGCAAACATCGAGCTGCGCTTCCGCGACGACCCGTTCATCGCGAACGTCGTCGTCTACGGCGAGGCCAAGAAGTTCCTCGTCTGCGGGGTGTGGCTCAACGAGGAGGCGGTCGCCGCCCACCTCGGCGATGTTGCCCCCGCGGCTCGCGAGGCCGCGCGTCACGCGCTCGTGCAGAAGCGCATCGACCAGGCGAACGCCGAGCTCGCGACCTACGAGTCGCTGAAGAAGTTCGTCATCCTGAGCGAGGCGCTCACGGTGGAGAACGAGCTCCTCACCGCGTCGCTCAAGGTGCGCCGCAAGAAGGTGTACGAGCGGTTCAAGGACGACTTCGAGGCGCTCTACGACGGCCCTCCGCCCGAGGGCGCCCGCAAGTCGGAGCGCGAGGCGCAGGCGTGAAACCGCTCGCGAGGCTCGCGTCGATGATCACGAAGCCGAAGCCCGAGGTGGGCTCGACTCCCGCGGACGTGGTCCATCGCGAGAACAAGTGGCGCCTTCTCCGCTATCGGCCTCTCGCCGGTGGGCCGAAGTTCGAGACGCCCGTGCTGCTCGTGCCGTCGCTCATCAACCGGCACTACGTGATGGACCTCATGCCTGGCAAGAGCATGGCCGAGGACCTCGTGAAGGCCGGCCATGACGTCTACGTCATGGACTGGGGCACGCCGGGCGACGAGGACCGTCACCTCACGTTCGACGACGTGGTCGACCGCTACCTCGGTCGCGCGATCCGCAAGGTCGCGAAGAGCTCGCCTCGCGGCAAGACGCACGTCCTCGGCTACTGCCTCGGCGGCACGATGGCGACGATCCACGCGGCCGTGCACCAGGAGCACGTCGCGTCGCTCCTCGTGCTCGCCGCGCCGGTGTCATTCTCCGGCGAGGTCGGTCTGCTCGAGACGTGGACGCGCCTCCCCACCTTCAAGGTGAGCGACGTCGTCGACGCCTTCGGCAACGTGCCGTGGCAGCTGATGCAGAGCGCCTTCACGATGCTCCGTCCGACGCTCGGCATGTCGAAGGCCGTGCACGTCGTCGACAAGGCCATGCAGAACGACCCGGTCAACGCGAACAAGTGGGACGAGTTCTCCGAGGGGTTCCGCGCCCTCGAGACGTGGGGCAACGACAACGTGTCGTTCCCCGGCGCCTGCTACGTCCGCTACATCGAGGAGCTCTATCGCAAGGACGCGCTCATGGGCGGCACGTTCACGCTCTCGGGCAAGCCCGTGCGGCTCGAGAAGATCACCGTGCCGGTGATGTGCATCGTCTTCCAGCACGACAACATCGTGCCGCTGAAGAACGCGTCGGTCCTCGTCGACAAGATCGCGTCGACCGACAAGGTGCTCCTGTCGCTTCCCGGCGGTCACGTCGGCGCGGTCGTCTCGCGCTCGGCGCAGAAGGCGCTCTGGCCGAAGATGAGCGCGTTCTGGGCCACACGCGATGCGGACGTGAAGCTGCGCATCAACGAGGGCGCGCACGCCGAGGCCGCGGCGCAGGTCCGGGTGAACGGGCACGCGAACGGACGCGAGATCGCGCCTGCCGCCCCGAGCGCCCCGGCGCCGATCAGCAAGCCGCGCGCTCTCGCCAAGAAGGCGGCGCGCAGCAAGACCTCCTCGCGCTCGGGCGGCCGATGAAGCCGCGCCTTCAGGCAGCGTTCGCTGTCTCCTTCGCGATCGCCACGGCAAGCGCGACGGCGGCTGCCGGAACGGTCACCGTGGAGCAGCAGAGCGGGCGCAACGTGCGCGTGTTCGTCCCCACGAAGCCTGCGACGCCGACGCCGCTCGTCGTGATGCTCCACGGCTGCACGCAGACCGCCGAGGACTTCGCAGGCGCGACGCAGATGGACGCGCTCGCCGAGAAGGAAGGCTTCGTCGTCGCGTATCCGGAGCAATCGGCCGACACCATCGCGACGCGCTGCTTCCAGTGGTGGGAGCCCGCGCACCAGTCGCGCGACGCCGGCGAGCCGAAGGAGCTCGCGGACGCCGCGCTCGCGGTCGCCAAGGGCCACGGCGTCGACGAGGAACGCGTGTACGTCGGCGGCATCTCGGCGGGCGCCGCGATGAGCGTGATCCTCGGTGCGACGTATCCGGATCGCTTCGTTGCGATCGGCGTCATCGCGGGCGTCGAATACAAGCGCGCGACCACGCTCGCGGGCGGCCTCTCCGTCTCGCAGAACGGCGGCCCCGGCGCCGACATGCAGGGCGACCTCGCGTTCGCGGCGATGGGCACGCACGCGCGCCCGGTGCCGACCTTCGTAGTCCACGGGACGTCGGACGGCGTCGTTGCGCCGATCAACGGCGACCAGGTCGCCGACCAGTGGCGGCGAACGAACACGCTCGTGCTCGGCGAGGGAGCGATCGACCCCGTGCTCAGCGCGACCGGCACCGCGGGCTACCCGTTCACGCGCAAGGTGCATCGCAACAAGGCGAACGGCGCGTCGGTCATCGACTACTACGTCGTCGACGGCCTCGGTCACGCCTGGCCCGGCGGCAAGATGGGCGAGTCCTACAGCGACCCGCGCGGTCCGGACGCGACCGCGCTCATGTGGGCGTTCTTCAAGGGCCGCACGCGCACCGCTCCGTTCGACGTCCCTCCGGTCACGCTGCCGGGCACGCCGGGCACCACCGCCGACGGCGGCACGGCCACGGGCGATCCTGCGGCCGACCCGAGCAACCCGTCCGCCGGCGGCACCTCCCCCGCGGCCGGCGACAGCGGCGACAGCGGCGGCTGCAGCGTCACGCGCGAGCCCTCGCGGCATGTGGGCACCGCCGCGCTCCTCGGCCTCGGGCTGGCGCTGGTGCTCGGCGCGCGCCGCTCCCGCCGCGACTGAATCCTCCACGATCGCGGTCACGCGAATCGCCCCCCTCGGGGCGGGAAGGGAGGCCCCGATATCGTCAAGGCCTCTACAATCTCTGCGCCAGACGCCGGCAATACCGAGGCACATCGCGGCGTTGCGTTGCGACCGCCGAGAACTTGTAGAGGCCTCTACGATCTCTGCGCCGCACGCCGGCAATACCGAGGCAGACTGCGGGGATCCGTCGGTGGCGGGTAGGAATTGTAGAGGCCTCTACAATCTCGGCCCCCCCCGCCCGCTCGCGGGCAGCCCCGGCCGCTTCCAACGTATATAGAGGGCGTGCCCATGTCCTCGCGTCACGCGTTCCGCGCCCTGGTCCTCATCGTCGCCACCTTCAGTGCTGGCACGGCTTTGCTCGCGCAGGGCGGCTGCGGGTCGGACAGCACCGTGACCGGAGGGTCGACCTCCGACGCACCCTCGGGGACCGAGAAAGAGACCGGCACCACCGACGACGACAGCGGCACCGCGACCGACGCGAAGACGGATTCGCCGAGCACGCTCCCCGACGGCGCCGCGTTCGACGCGAGCTGCCCCTCGGGCAAGACCCTCCCGGGCACCGGCGAGACCTGCATCGGCTTCGGCAAGGGCACGCCTTGCGACACCGCATGTGGGCTCCCCGCGTACGGCTTCGTCTGCTTCAACGGCGGACCGCCGGGGTTCGCCGGCTGCGTGCAGGCGAGCTCGACGGGCTCGTTCGGCGACACGTACTGCTGCCCCGACAACAAGTGCGTGCCGCAGCCCGACCAGGACAAGGAGTGCAAGGCCGCGGGCACGCCGCATCGCTACCAGTGCCCGCCCAACGGCGCGGGCGCCAACGTGGCGCCGCCCGCGGGTTGCGTCGCGGCCGGCGGCGGCGGCAGCGCCGTCGAAGTCTTCTACTGCTGCCCCTGAGAGACGCGCCTAGCGAAGGTTGACGATCTGCGCGCTCGCGTTCGGGTCGCCGGCGTCCCACGCATACGCGAGGCTGGTCTGGAGACGCGCGCGGATCGCGCGGTCACTGATGATGCATGCGTCGACGATCGCGTCCGCACCGTCACGCGAGAGGCGATCGATCGCCTGGGCGCTCATGTTCTGATCGATCCACTCTTGCTTGTAGACGTTGACGAGCAGCACGGGGTCCATCTCCGGGCCGACGTAGACGGTGTTGCGCGTGACGTTCGGGGTCGGCACGAGCGGCGTCGCGACCGCGAGCTGGCCGCAATCGAGAGCGTTCATGGCGTTGACGGCAATGCGACCACGACGCACGCGGAGCATGAGCCTCTCGCCGGGCTGAAGCTTCGACTTGAGCGTCGCCCTGACGCGACTCGTCGGCCCGTCGTAGACGAGGCGGAGCCCCATCTTGTTGTTCACGGCATTGAGCTCGTCGTCGCCGAGTGCGGCCTGGTCGTCGGCCTCGGCCTCGTCGGACGAGCCCGCGCAGCCCGCGAGCGCGAGACTGCTGGTCGCCATGGCACCGAGGAGGAGGAGCGCCGCGGAGAGAGAGGAGCGCATGATCCCAGGGGAACGAGCATCAACCGTGCCGAGGTAGGTGAGGGTGTGCTTACATTGGTTACGGCAATTTACACCGTTTGTAGAGGGGATCCCGCGTCCTCCTGGTGGTGCCCTCGTCGTCCATGGCCTACGCAAGATGGCGCGCCTCGCCCTCATGCTGCTTCCTCTTCTCAGACGCGCGCTCCCGAAGGTCGCTCAGACGTCGAGGTCCTTCCAGCGCTTGCTCACGTGCGAGAAGATCAGGATGCCCACGAGCGACGCGAAGCCCACCGCCGAGAACCAGTACCAGACCTGATACGGCTTGTAGGTCGACCAGAGCACCGCATTCGTGGCGTTCGCGTCGCCGCCGAGCACGTTGGTGAGCGTCTCGAACGCGGCGGTTCGCTTCACGCCGACGAACTCGGCGAGATGGTCGATGTCGCCGTCCCAGACGCCTCCGCCGTGGTGGTCGGTCTTCTCCGCGAGGTACTTGAGCGAGAGCGTCGCCTTCTCGCCGTTGCGCCCGTACTGCCAGCCCGCGAGCTTCGCTCCGAGCGCCTGCCCCAACGCCACCGGGATGTTCACGTACCCGAGGTAGAGCGCCTTCTTCCCCTTGGGCGCGATGAGCGAGAAGTACTCCGTCTTCTTCGGCCCCGTGAGCATCTCGCCGAGCGAGAACAGGACGATGCCGAAGAACAGCACGTAGACGCTCGGCGACGTGCCGAAGACGACCGTGCCGAGGGTCGCGATGGTGACGCCGATCGCGATGGCCGTCATCACGCGCAGGCGCGCGACGAGGTACGAGATGGCGATGACGAAGCACACGACCATCGTCGCGTTGAGGTTGAGCGCGACCTCCTGCTTCAGCTGTATGCCGCGCGGGTCGGCGACGAGCCACTGCTTCGGAAGCCATGCGTTCGCCTCCACGAACGGGGTGGAGCTCACCCAGTCCGCGTAGAAGTTCGGCATCAGATCCCACAGTTGGTAGAGCATCATCCAGAAGCCGCTGAAGAGCAGGATGACGGTCGCGAGCCGCAGATCGAGGATGTTCTTGAACGTGTCGACGAACACGCGCCCGGCGCTCTTCTTCTTGTCCGCCCCGGACTCCACCTCCTTGTAGGTGAAGATCATCAGGTAGTTCAGCGCCATGAAGGTGGCCGAGCTGTAGAAGACGAGCGACCAGCTCGTGGTGCGCATGAAGGTGCCGACGAGCGGGCCGATGCCGGCGCCGACGTTCACCAGCCAGTAGAAGAGGCCCCAGCCGACGCTGGAGTTTCGCTTCGACATCGACTGCGCGAGCGTCCCCTGGATGCCCGGCTTGAAGATCGCCGTGCCGAGCGCGAGGACGAGGCAGCCGAAGAAGAACCCCGGGTAGCTCCGCAGGTTCGCCATCAGGATGTAGCCGGTGCACGCGAGCGTCACCGACGTCGCGATCGTGCGCTTGTACCCGTAGCGATCGGCGAAGCCGCCGCTCACCATCGGGACGATCGACTGCACGAGCGCCCAGACCGCGAAGATGGTGCCCTTCTGCGCGTGGCTGAAGTGGAGCCCGCCCGGGTCGTCCGCCTGCGCGATGTAGAGAGGGAGAACCGCGCGTACGCAGTAGTACGCCATGCGCTCCCACATCTCGACGCCGCAGCCCATCCAGAAGGAGCGAGGGAACGTCTTCAGCGTCCCGAAGAAACCGAGCTTCTCTACAGGCGGGTCTTCGGGGGCGGTGGGGGCGGTGGGTACGGCGGCCATGAAGGACGCGCTCTTAGCACAGCCACGATCGGAGCTTCGCGTACACCTCGGGGCGGCTCAGCAGGTCGATGTGGCCGACGCCGTAGGCGACCCACTGGTGCTCCTCGGGGAAGGCCAGGGTCATGTGTGAGTGGTCGTGTCGGCCGAGCGCGCTCTCGACCGGCACCATCCCGTCGCCGAAGGAATTGCTCCCGCCCTCGGCCGACGTCGTCCCCGCGAGCGCGTAGCACTCGACCCCCGCGGGCAGCATCAGCTCGTTGCGCATATCGCCACTGAGCTCGAAGCGATCGCGCCCGTGCCAGTGCTCGTCGAGCACGTTGCCGAACCGCAGATCGGTGACGCCCGCGCTGCGAAGCTTACCGAGCCGCGCGAGCGGAGTGCTGTACCGGCTGACGCCGAGCAGCACGTCGACCCAGTTGCCACCGCGCTCGAGCGGCGCGCCGTGATGTGGCGTGCCGAGGCAGATCAACTTCGTGAGCTTGCTGCGCCACACGCGCGCATCGCCCAGCTCGCTGTAGTGGCAGGCGCTCCGCGCCACGAGCCCGCCCATGCTGTGACCGAGCAGCACGAGCTCGTCGACCGGAACGGGCCACTCCGAGACGAGGCGCTCGAGCATCGTGTCGAGCTCGCGCCCGTTCGTCGAGACGTGCAGGCCGCTGTTGTAGCGGAGGTAGACCGGCGTGTACCCGAGGTCGCGCTCGAGCGCGGCGCCATGATCGTGACCGCGTCGGTTCCACTGGAGGTCGTTCATGGACGAGCCATGAAGGAGCACCAGCAGCTTGCCGCTCGCCCGAGGGAAGGCCGCCCCA
>Ga0105047_10006469_pt1 | contig 19889 bp, 14 predicted proteins | sample MAT04_FD_78384 | JGI IMG/M metagenome (GOLD analysis project Ga0105047, IMG submission 78384) | Freshwater microbial communities from Lake Fryxell liftoff mats and glacier meltwater in Antarctica - MAT-04 (megahit assembly) | ecosystem: Environmental > Aquatic > Freshwater > Ice > Liftoff...
ACCTTTCCGCACATTGACCGCGGGCGGAACTGACTCATTGTACGGCTATCGTCAATTCACGCCGGGCGACATTTTCCAACAGTACAACAACATCGACTTGCAGCGCTGGATTGGATCCGTCTCGCCAATCTGGACGCCCACGTCGTGGTTCACGACTCGCGCGAATAGCGGTCTCGACTACGCGATCGAGTCGTATGACAACACGTGCCTGCGCGACCAATGTCCCAACTTCGGCCAGAGTCGCCTGGGCTTCAAGAATACGTCCCGCTCGCGTTCGTTCCAATGGACGGCTGATATTTCCAGCACAGGAAGCTTCCGTCCGGTCAGCTTCCTGTCCACGCGTACGACGGCGGGTTTTCAATTCGTGCACCGTTACGATGACGCCTACAACGCCAATGGCGCGCAGCTGCCACCCGGTGGCTCCACGTTGAGTCAGGCATCCGTGCCCACCGTGAGCGAAGGCACGACGATTTCGAAAACCGCTGGCGTCTTTGTCGAACAGAATCTGCAGCTCTTCGACCGCCTCGACGCCGTGGTCTCGGTGCGCGGCGATCAAAACTCTGCGTTCGGCAAGAATTTCGGCACCGCGTATTATCCGCGCGCCGGACTTTCCTATCGCATTTCCGAAAGCGGTTGGTTCCCACTGAAAGATCAGGTGAACCTCGTGCGTCTTCGCAGTTCGTGGGGACAAGCCGGTATTCGCCCGGGCACCACGTCAGCGCTGCAGTTCTACGGCTCGAATACCTACCGCGAAACCGCAGCCGATTTGCCGGGCCTGACGTACTCGGCGCTGGGTAACGTCAATCTGCGTCCGGAAACGGTCACGGAAATTGAAGGCGGCGTCGATCTCGGATTGTTCGACGATCGGGTCACGATGTCCGCCACGTATTACAACAAGCGGTCGAAGGATGCCATCATTGGACAGACGCTGCCCGCTTCACCGGGTGGCCCCGCGACCTTCACCACGAACATTGGTGCCGTGCGTAACTGGGGCTGGGAATATCTGCTCACGGCCCGGCCGGTTCAGTTCAGCCAGTTTGCGTGGGACTTTACGGTGAACGGTTCGTACAACTCCAACGAAGTGCTCGACCTCGGTGGCGTTCCGGCGGGTACTGGCTCAACGCGCAACGCTGTTGGATATCCCATCAACTCGCTCTGGGATCGGCCGTACACGTACTCGGATGCGAACGGCGACGGCATGATCGCCTTGTCCGAAGTGACGGTGGATTCTATCCAGCGATACCTCGGCTACAGCACGCCACGCGCCGAACTGTCGTTGCAGAACGGCTTCGATCTGTTCAGCAGCGGTCAGGTTCGCCTCACGTTCCTTGTGGACGGCAAATTTGGTGGCTTAACCGACAACACGACCGAGCGTTTTCGCTGTTCGACGCGTTTGAACTCGCGGGAACGCATCGATCCATCAGCGTCGCTCGACCGTCAGGCGCGTTGCATCGCGTTCCTGAAGCCTGGCACGCAGTCGACGAACATCGGCTACTTCGAAAAAACCAATTACGCTCGTCTGCGTGAACTCGCTGTCACGTGGCGAGTGCCGAGTGCGCTCACTTCGAAGTTGAAAATTGCGAAGAGTGCCACTATGACCCTGTCCGGCCGCAACTTGAAGTTGTGGAGCGATTTCACTGGGGTTGATCCTGAAACCACATCCAGCGTTGGCAACACGCAGGCCGAATTCCAGATCACGCCACCGCTCCAGACCTGGACGCTGCGTTTCAACTTTGGCTACTAATAACCGACCATGACTAACCATACTGTTCGCTGGTCGCGCCAAGGCGCGATCGCCCTGGTCGCTCTTGCTGCTACCGCGTGCGATTTGAGCACGCTGGTGAAGGCGACTGACCCCGATATCATCGGCACTGAAGCTGTTGTCAGCCCAACCGCCGCCAACGCACTACGTATTGGTGCACTCGGCCGCTTCAACGCCAGCACGACTGGTGGTGAAACGATGTTTCTGTACGGCGGGTTGTTCGGTGATGAATTCACAACCGGCGACACCTTCACGCAGCGCATCGAAACCGATCAGCGTGCGCTGACGCCCGAAAACGGCAACATCACGGGGGCGTATCGCGGACTGCACACCCCGCGCACGAGCGCCATTCAAGCGCGCGAAGCATTGCAGGTATTTGCCGCGACCACGCCGAACTGGAATTTCAGCGAGATGTATTTCGTCGAAGCCTACATGTTGAACCTCACGGCCGAATATTTCTGCAATGGTCAGCCGATCAGCTACATCAAGAACGGCGTTATCGAATACGGCAATCCGCAATCCAACGCCGAGACGTTTACGCTCGCACTGGTGAAAGTTGATTCGGGCCTTGCGAAACTCGGCTCGGCCACCGGCACGAACGAAACCCGTGTGCGCAATTCTCTGCAGATCTTGCGCGCTCGCATTTTGCTGAACCAGGGAAACTTCGCAGCCGTGCAGGCGGCGGTCGCGTCTGTTCCCACCAACTTCGTTTGGTTGCAGGAGCATTCGCTCAGTTCGCGCTCGCCGGGCGTCTGGTCGCTCATCAACAACCAGCGCCGGTACATCGTTTCAAATAACGAAGGACCGCTTGGCCTGAACTTTGGTACGGCGGCCGATCCACGCGTTCCAACGTGCACCGTTGGGCAACCGGCTTGTGCTGCGGTCGCGCTGACTACCAGCCGTCCGTTTGACAGTGGCAACACCGCGGTGCCGAACATGTTGTATCAGCTGGTGTGGCCGGCCGATGCCTCATCGGTTGCGTTGATGAGCGGATTGCAAGCCCGTTTGTACGAAGCGGAAGCGTTGAACAGAACGAGTGATTGGCCGGGTGCCTTGGCCATTCTGAACGCACTGCGCGCCGCGCCGCAAGGTTATGGCCGCACAATCGCCGCGATGCCCGCGTTGGTCGATCCGGGAACAGCGGATGCTCGCCGCGACCTGATCTTCCGCGAGAAGGCGTTCTGGCTGTTTGGAACGGGTCATCGGTATCCGGACATGCGCCGCATGATGCGGCAGTACGGGATGACGCCGAATCAGGTGTTACCGAACGGCACATGGCAGATTGGACGCACGCCGGGTTACGGAACGGACGTTGTGTTCCGCACGCCGACCGTCGAAACGTTTAACCCGAACCAGCCGTCATCACCGACCGGAGCGGCGGTCTGCACGAACGTAACTCCGTAGGCCCAGGCCGTCTGCACGAAACGAAACGGGGCGAATGCAAACGCATTCGCCCCGTTTTGCACTCTCGGCGACACTGTCGGTCGAGATACGTGACCACACTGCTCTTCAACCGCCGCCGCGCGTGCGAATGATTATCGCGCCCGCTCCGGATGATGCGGTACCGTAGCGCTGGGCTGCATCGGCGGGCGACAGGAAATCAATCCGATCGATTTGCGAGGCGCGTACTTGCCGGAGCATGTCGTAGTCGCGTAGCATGGCCCCGTCGAGCAACAACACCGGATGATCGGCGTTCCCATTCCTCAGGCTCGTTTGTCCGCGTCGCTGCGTGACGCCAACATTGCTGCCACCGCCGTCGGACGACAGTTTGTACCCACCGCTGCGTTGAATCACGTCGTACGCATCCAACACGTTCCAGCGCGCAATCATCTCGCTGGTGACGGCACGGCTCCCGGACGATGACGGACGTGGGGCCAGATCATGCGTGGTCTGTCGCCCGGAGCCACAAGCGGCCAGGACGCTTATGCCGAGTATGACGAACAAATGGCGGGACATTCGAGCAGGCCTCCGAAATTTCGGGGAGACACGTGCGATCACACGAAGGAGCGAGCCAGGGAATTCCCGGCGGGCCAGCGACCGTTCTTTACGCTACAGCACTCGGTGCCCAAACACAAAGTTTCGGGGACCGCTGGACGATTTCCCGGGCTCGGCGGGTGCGTCAAATGTCCCGCTGGCGCTCAGCCGCCATCATCATCGCGCGTTCCTCCATGCGGTCGTAACTGATCGCGGCACCGTGCTCCATGCCCGTCGCCAGCACCATGTCGCGTATTTTCATCGATGGGTACGCCGACGTCAACACCATGCGCGTTTTGTTGCCTTCGACAGTGAACGTCGTGGTGACCAGTGAACCGGCGTCTGGAAATGGTTCGAAAAATTCCATGTTGATCAACAGAGCGGGACGAGCAATCTCGGTGTACCTGCCGTAAAACGCGGGAAAGTCGCCGCTGGGGCCGCGCGCGACAAATCGCCAGGCACCGCCCACGCGCAGATCAATTTCGTACACGGCGACGGAATGTTTGTCGTCAAGACATCACCACCAATGCCGCACGTGTTCTGGCATCGTCATGGCATCGAACAGCAGTGGTGGCGGTGCATCAAACAATCGTTCAATGCGAATTTCAACATCCGACGGTTTGGAAATGGCGAACGTCTCACAATTTGCGACGCGGCTGACGGGCATGTTTCGGCTCCTTCGTTTGAAGATCCTGTAGATAAGTCTCGAGGCGATCGAGACGCGGCTCCCACATTTCGCGATAACTCAGCGCCCATTCCGCCACTTCCTTGATAGGCTTGCTGACTATCCGGCACGGGCGCCACTGCGCTTCGCGTCCGCGCGCAATGAGCCCGGCCCGTTCCAGGACGCGCAGATGTTTCGACACGGCGGGCATACTCATGGCAAACGGTTCGGCCAGTTCGGTGACCGTACATTCGCCCGTCGCGAGCCGCGCCAGGATGGCGCGTCGGGTGGGGTCGGCCAGAGCGGCGAAGGTGTGGCTGAGGTGATCGGTGGGCATGATGTACTAAACCAAAGGGTTAATTAACCTGCTGGTTAAATAATGCGTCCCTGAAAATTTGTCAACAGCAACTTGCCCCACACCGTTCCCAGCACCGTGCGAAATTCTCGCATGGTGATACATCGCGTGCGGATAAACCGACGGGCCGTCCAGCTGGTGATCTGGTGCGCGGTGGCGCTCGCGCTCTGGCCATTTCGTGGTCGGCTCGATCGCGAATTGCGCGCCACGAATCCCGTGGCGAACAGCGGATCGGCGCTTGCAGACGCTCGCCTGCAAAGCGATTTCAATTCCGCTGCGCGCGAAACGGCGCTACTGGTGATCGGTGGGTTGCCGGTGCGCGCGGACAGTCAGTCGGGGCGCAGCATTGTTCGTCGCATTGTGACACCGTTGCAAAACATCAAAGGCGTCGGATCGGTGATTTCGCCGGCGACCTCGTTGGATACGATGCTGGTGGGGTCAAGTGGTGCGGTGGCACTCGCGCTGGTTGGGCTGACCACCGAAGATCCCTCAGTGCTCGCGAAACTTCGCGAAGCAACGACGCGTATCCTGCGTGCAGAACGCGTGGCGATTCCATCACTCACGATTCAGTGGACCGGTCAACCGGCAGTGCTCGCCGATCTGCGCACGAGTGGTGCGGCCGCAGCAAGGCGTGCGGAACTGTACGCGATTCCCCTGACGTTTTTGGTGGCGTGGTGGGCCTTCGGCTCGTTGATGAATGCAATAGCGGCCATTGTTGTCGCGGCACTCGTCACCATTATCGGCGCTGGCGCGATGGGACTCTTGTCGGTGCTGTTTCCACCATCGGTCATGGCGCGATCCATCGTGTCGTTGGTGGGGCTCGCGCTCACCGTTGATTACCTGTTGCTGATGACGCGCACGCACGCGCCAGACATGCACGCGTCGCCCACGCACTCATCGCGCGCGCACGCATCGGCCACGCACTCATCGGCCGCCACCGATCCGCGTCGGCGTTCACGAAACACCGCCTTGCTGGCGGCGGTCATTGTGGCCACAGGATTTGTTGGATTAACCGCCGCGCCCACTGGTGAACTGCGAACGACCGCAATCACCGGCGCACTGGTTGCACTGCTGGCGGCGCTTGGCGCGATAACATTTGGTGCACCCAACACCTCGCCAATCGCGCCCGCCGCAAACGAACGCTGGCTCGCCTGGGGTACGCGTGTTACGCGACATCCCATTCCTTTCGCTGTGGTGAGTATGTTGCCGCTGCTGTTCCTCGCGAATCACGCGCGGTCGGCCATTCTGTCAACGCCGCTAAACAACTGGTTGCCCAGGGACAGCGAATCGACACAGGCACTCATTCAATTGGCGCGCGAAAATCGACTTTCCGTTGCCGGCACCGCACACGTGTTGCTTCGCTTGCCGGCCGGCACACCCGTGTTGTCAGTGCAAGGATGGGAAACGATCAAGCGTGTCAGCCACACCGTTCGTCAGCTGCCCCACGTTGGCGACGTGTACGCGATCACGGGCATCGGTACTGGTGAACTCATCGTCGCGCAGCAAGTGTTTCCCGTAGCAGTGCGTGATCGGTATGTGAGTCGCGATGGACAAACGGCGTTGCTTGAAATTGTGCCACGGAGCGGTCAGGAAACAGCGGGAGCCATTGCGCTGGTCGACGATTTGCGATCGCTCAATGTGTCAACCCTCACCGGGTTGAGTGGCGCGGAGTTGTTGGTGAGTGGATTGCCAGCGTACTCGGTTGACTATCAGGCTGCAACGCGAAACGCATTACCCTGGGTTGTATTGGCCGCAACGATTGCTACGCTCGTGGCGCTACTGCTCGCACTGCGCGCACCGCTGGTGGCGCTCAAGGCAGTGACGCTCAATCTGTTGGTCGCCGCCGCCGCGATGGGCGCCACGGTGTTCGTGTTTCAGGATGGCGTTGGCATCGCACTCTTTCGACGTGAGGCTGTGGGCAGCATTCTGCCAACGGTGCCGCTGCTTGGTTTTGCCGCAACGTTTGGTATCAGCATGGATTACGAGCTGTTTTTACTGAACGCAATTTTGAGCGAGCGCGCGGTGGGGCACGGTGAACGTGAGGCGATCGCGCGCGGACTGTCGCAATCGGCGGGACTCATCACGCGCGCGGCGTGTGTGATGATTGCTGTGTTTAGTGCGTTCGCACTCAGTGACCTGTTGCCGTTGTCGATGCTGGGTTTTGCGCTGGCGACGGCCGTGGTGTTGGACGCGACCCTGGTGCGTCTGGTGTTGGCACCCGCGCTGCTCGCGGTCGCGGGTCGGTGGAACTGGTGGCCGCGTCGCGTGGTATCGAACGCCACGGCCGTCCCAACGAATGACAGAAACGTGATTTAAGCACATGGCATTCCGACCTGACGTGCTCTAGCATACAGTCTGTTCCTAATCCTTTGAACAATTCGTAAAGCCCCAAACCGGGAGTCGCCATGTCGCGCTTCAGTCGTCTGTTCACCCTTTCTCTTGTGCTGGGCATTTTCCCAGCGTGCGGCGGAGATGATCCCGTTCCGCTTCCACTTACCATCGCGATAGAGGCCGGCAACGCACAAACCGGCATTGCAGGGCAAGCCGTCGGAACACCGCCAACCGTGAAGGCCACGCGCGGCACAACTCCCGTTGCCGGAACGCAGGTTGTTTTTGCGGTGGCGACTGGCGGCGGAACTCTGGTTGGCGCTACCGCAACGACCGACGCTGGCGGTATCGCACGCGTGACGCAGTGGACGTTGGGCACCGCCCTCGGTGCACAAACGGTGACGGCAACCAGCACGGGTGCCACTGGCAGTCCGCTCACGTTTACGGCGACGGCCACTGCTGGCGCAGCCGCGACCGTCACGAAAGAAACCGGTGATGCACAGAGTGCTGGAGTGGGGGTTGCAGTCCCGGTCGCCCCCGCCGTTCGAATCGTTGATGCCGGCGGCAATCGCGTCGCTGGTGCCACCGTGGTATTCACCGTGGGAACTGGCGGCGGCACAGTCGCGAACGCAACCGCGATCTCGAACGCCAATGGCATTGCCACCGTTGGCAGCTGGACGCTGGGCACCGCCGCCGGCGCGAACACCTTGCTCGCGAACGTTCAGGCGGGCGGCGTTACCGGAAATCCAATCTCGTTCACGGCCACGGCAACCGCGGGTGCGGCTTCCACCATCACCAAGCAAGCGGGTGATGCACAATCGGCGGGCGTGACCACGGCCGTTACCGTGCGACCGGCAGTCAAAGTTGCGGATCAATTCGGCAACGCAATCGCCGGCGCCACTGTGACGTTTGCGATTGCAACGGGCGGCGGCACGATCACGGGCGGCACTGCAACCTCGGGTGCGGATGGTATCGCAACCGTCGGTTCGTGGACGCTTGGCAACACATCCGGAACACAAACACTCACCGCGACCGCAACGGGAGTTGCGACGCCTGTCACGTTCAGCGTGACGGCTACCGCGGGCGCTGCCAAAACAGTGGTGAGAACGGCAGGCGACGCACAGATGGTGATTGTTGGTGCCGCGGCTCCCATCCGACCGGCCGTTAAAGTCACCGATCAATTTGGCAACGCCGTGTCAGGTGTTTCCGTAACGTTCGCCGTTACGACGGGCACGGGATCCGTGACCGGCGGTACGGTCAACACGGGTGCCGATGGTGTGGCAACCGTTGGCTCGTGGATCGTGAGTCAGGCGATTGGCGCGAACGTGTTGCGTGCGACCGTCACTGGTGCTGGCATCACGGGCAATCCGATCGACTTCACTGCGACCAGTCTGGCGGGCGCACCTGCAATCCTGACAAAGGTTGCGGGCGATCTGCAGACGGTTTTGCAGGGCGGCATCGTGCCCATCAAGCCCAGCGTCAAACTCACTGACCTCTTTGGCAATCCGTTGTCGGGACAGCAAGTGGTGTTTGGACCGACGCTTGGCGGCGGCGTAGTTATCGGCGGGACACAGACCACAAACAGCCTCGGCATTGCAACCGTTGGCAACTGGGTCGTTGGTGACGTGCCAGGTACCAACACAGTCCCCGCACGTGCCGGTACTCTCTCGGTCACCTTCACCGCAAACGCGTTGGCGCTGCTGCAGAGCGACCGGTACACCGGTACCTACGCGGGCAACTGGATAAACACGACGTTCGGTACCACGAACACCGCGTCAGCCACGATCACGGATAACACCGCGACGAAGCGAGCGGCGGTTACGATTCAGGCGTTGGGTAACATCCTTGGCGTGTCGGGTGGTATTCCGGCCACTGAACGCGTCGTGCAGTACGGCGACACGTCAGCCACGTTCACTGGCAATGTGCCGCAACTTGGCAACATCGTCATGGCCATCAAGACCGGGACGACAGCGGGCACGTTGACCCTGGTGGCGACCGGAACCAATCCGCCGAATACCGCGATCAGTCGTTGGGACGCGACGGGCACGATTACGCCAACAAACATCGATATCGCATTCACGGTGACGTTCACGACGGGTGCGCCGGCTGTCGGTCAAATCAACTTGGTTAAACCATAAATACGATGAACACCGACGGCGGCGTTCGCTGATCCCAGTTCGCAGTTCGAATTTTGAGTGTTGGCAGCAGCGCCTCGCACGTGCGGGGCGCTGCTGTTCTTGTGTACTCGACTGTAGACGGGAATCGCGATCGGGTTACAACTGGCGGTTGTGGTTGTTGGCAGATTGTTAACTGCAACCGACTAACTGCAACTGACTCACTGCAACTGACTCACTGCAACTGACTCACTGCAACTGACTCACTGCAACTGACTCACTGCAACTGACTCACTGCAACTGACTCACTGCAACCGCTCAATTGCAACTGACTAAGTGCCTTTGGACTTTACGGACTTTTTGCGGACTTTTCGGACGGCTCCGTGATTGGTCGGGGATTGTGTGCGTCGCAACGGATATTGAATTTTTTGATGGACAAAACCCGGGTAGCGTTGCTTTGGCGCAGATCATTGCGATACCGCTCGCGGTTTCAGAAAAAGTGCATAATCATGTGCACCCGTGTCGAGTTCAATACACGCACCGACGTTGCTGTAGTCCGAAAAGTCCGGCGTGTCCGAAAAGTCCAAAGGCAGTTGGTCGGTTAACGATCTTTATACCCGCGCGACGCCGGCGCCAACGCACACCAACCCCCGTGCGGCGCTACGACCGAGCTAACAACGCGTTCCCCTTGTCCAGCAAATCGCGAACACGCGCACCAGTTTCCGAGTACAAACCGTCCGAACAAGTCGTGTACAAAGCCCTGATCAGGTCAAACAACGCAGCCGATTCATTTTGCGCCAACACCTTTCGCTGTTGAATGTCTCTCAACAACGCAATCTCGCTTTCGACGATTGCAACGAGTGCGTTGTGTTGTTCCGAACGCGTCGTCGATGAATGTTCCTCGCGCAACATCGCCAGTCGCGCGTTGAGCCGAGTGAGCTCGGCGGGCGGCGCGTCGCGGTCGAGTGCATGAATTTCGCGATCAATGTCCACGATGGCTTTTAACAAACGTCGTGCCATGTCGAGCGGTGGGTGTGTTGCTCGCGCACTGTCATTTGCAGTCGTCCGCTGCAGTTCTTCGATCGCGCGCACAAAATCGGCCGGAACGTCTGGTTCAGGCGGCCGCACCCCGGGTGACGACAGGCGCAACAGCCGCACGATATCGCGTCGTTTCCAGAACGCAGACGGTGCGGTAGGGCCGAGTAGAAAGTGAAGCGTGTCGATGCGCGAGAGGCGCAGGCGTTGTGCCCACAGAAATATTGCTCCCACGGCGAAGAGCGGAAGCAACAGTGTCAACGCAACGCCAATCACCCAGCCGCGGGCATGCTCCACCGTCGCCAATACCAACGCATCGGGATCCAGCGTCAGCGCGGTCAGCGATACGACGAACACCGTCATGACCGTACGAATTATCTGCGCTGGCCACGGCAACCGCTTCCAGACGTCATCAGGGCGGCGCAGAAACGACGGCCACCATACGCCCCACCACAATGGTGGCCAGAATGCGACTTCCCACAGCTGTGAGCGGCGCTGCGACGGCGACGACACCCGCATCACGTGCATGGTCAGCGCGAACGGTACAAGCAGCGACAACAGGACGACGATGGCGCGCTTTGGAATTGAATCCACCCAGAACAGACTCGCCATCCAGAAGAGAAACCACACCACCGCATAGGCCCCAAATCCCGCCAACTCGCGCACAGCGACGGGCAGCGGCGCATCGACTGACTGGTCGACGCGATCGAGCGCATCACGCATGGCCGCCGCACTCTCCCACCGATCCTCAGGGCGCTTCGCGAGGCAACGCATGATGACGGCGACGAAGTCGGGAGCCACCGTCGGACACAATCGCTCCAGTGGTACCACCAACGACAGCGGCCGGCGCGCGAGTTTGTCGCCGCCGGCAATATCTGTCAACGGAACGCGGCCCGACACCATTGCGTACCCAACCGCGCCCAACGCGTAGAGATCACTTTGCGCGTCACATTCGCGTGCGTTCGTCAGCTGTTCTGGTGACATGAAATTCGGCGTGCCCAGCACGTCACCCGTACGCGTGAGCAGGTCGGTCTCACCCACCACCTTCGAAATGCCGAAATCCGCCAGAATGGGCTGCGCGTTGTCGGCATCTATCAAGATGTTCGCCGGCTTGATGTCGCGATGAATGATCTGGCGCCGGTGCGCGTGATCCAACGCGTCCGTCAGCGCGCGCAGAATGCGCCACGCTTCCTCGGGCGCAAGACGGCCCTCCGCCTGCAATCGTTGCGCCAGCGACTGGCCGCGCACGTATCCCATCACGAGATACCAGGTGCCGCCCGTCTCGCCAAAGGTGTACAGTGGCAGAATTCCCGGATGCGAAAGCCCTGCGGCAATGCGCGCTTCGCGCCGGAAGCGCTCGCGGCTCGCGGCAGTCATTGCGGCTTCGGCTCTCAACGTCTTGATCGCGACATATCGGTCCAGCGCACGTTCGCGCGCGAGAAACACGGCGCCCATTCCGCCCACTCCCAGCGTCGATAAAATGTCGTACGACTCGCCAAGATTTTGTTGCAAGGTCGCGCGCAGTGTTTCAACGTCGGTCGACGCGCGTGATGTTGACAGTGCGCGCGCTTCGGCCAACACCGCATCACGAATGGAATCATTGGCGCTCCCACTATCCGCGTCTTCGCGGCGTACTTCGGCTAACAGCGCCTCTACCTCGGCGCGCAGCGACACGTCATCACCACACTGTTCATCCAACACACGCGCTCGGTCCTGAGACGGTGCTTGCAACGCGTTGGTCATCGCCGACTTCACTTGCTGCCAACGCTCAGGCTTCACGATTCGCCCAGTTCGCGTCGCAGCCACGCACGCGCAATCGCCCACTCGGCTTTTACCGTTGTCGGTCCAACGCCGGTCGCTTCGGCGGTTTCCTCAATAGTGAGTCCACCGAAGTATCGCAGTTCGACAATACGCGCCTGATCAGGGTCGAGGAGCGCCAATCGATCCAGCGCATCGTGCAACGCCATCACATCGACGGGTGATTCGCCACTGTGCGCCGCGTTTGCACCACTTTCCGTGAGGGTGACTGGCGTTTGATCACCCCCACGCTTGTCGGCCAAACGTCCGCGCGCGTGATCGACCAGAATGCGTCGCATCAATTGCGCGGCGATGCCAAAGAAATGCGAACGGTTGCGCCACGTGACCCGCCGCTGGTCCACGAGCCGCAGGTACGCCTCGTGCACCAGTGCGGTGGCCTGCAAGGTTGCGTGTTCGGGTTCGCGATTCATGGCGCGGGCCGCCTGCCGGTGCAACTCGCTGTACACCGCGTTCATGAGAGCGTTGGGTGCATCGCGCTCGCCCCCACTCCAGGCCAGCAGCATGGCGGTCACATCCAGGTCACCAGCGGCTTCGTCGGACGACATCGGAGGCACCCTCGTTCGGGAAAGCCACTTGGCAAAACATTCTCCGACCAATCTGGCGCACTCCCTCGCGTTCGTGAATGGCGGCACCTGCGCCGCCTCACCTGCTTCGACCTCAGACGCGATCCAAAGCCGGGATCCTCTCCCTCCCGACAGTTGCCCTGAGTCGAGCGCGAACTGGACAAGCGCCATGCGAAACTCCCTCGTCAACCCCGCGTCGCCCCTACGGTCGGCGTTGCACCTGGTCCCGATCACCGCCCTCGCCCTCGTCCTCGCGTCGCTGGCGGCCAGCCTCCTCCCCGCCCAGAGCGGCAAGAACGTCGTCACGGTGCGCGACGCCGGCAAAGGCGCCGAAACGTGGGTGTTGCTGAGCGGAATGCTGGGTGGCGTTTCGGGCATGCACCGGCTGCAAACGCGGTTGGTTGCGAGTGGAGCCCGTGTGATCACCATTGACGTTTACGGCCTCTCCGTCGACTCGGCGGACGTGTCCTTCGCCGCGCTGGCCCGGCGCGTTGACGCGACGCTGGAGCGCCTGCAGGTGCAGCGCGCCCACGTGGTTGGGCATGCGCACGGCGGCGGAGTGGCGCTGCGCCTCGCGGCGTCGTTTCCGAAACGGGTATCCGCGCTTGATCTGCTGGATGTTGGCGCGCTCCCCTCCAATCGCACTTCCGCGATGGGTGGGGCCGCTCGTCTTGCACCAATGATCTCAAGGATGCCGGGAGGGAACGCGTTTATCCGTACGCGACTGGTTGCCGGCATACGCGAGAACAGCGGCGACACCAAATGGTTCGATATCGAAACCGAACGGGCGTACACGGGACCGGTGCTCGACAATGTTGGTCGCGCAGTGGCCATGGCCGAACGATTGGGGGGCGCGCAAGAACCCGAATCAATTGCGTCGCTGATTGTGCGCGTGCACGTGCCGGTGACCGTCATCCTTGGGCAGTCACCTCATGCGACGGCGCCCACCGCCGAACATCTGGCGGCACTGGCACCACTCGGAACTCGACTGCGCGTGGTGCGACTGAGCGGCGTGGGACATTTCCTGCATGAAGAAGCGCCGGATCAGGTGTTGCGCGCGCTCACGGTGACTGCCGTTGCGGTTTCGAAGGAGATCGAACAATGAGCGCGTCGGCGACCGTCCTCGATCGCACCAAGCCGCGCGTTGGCCGGCACATCATCGTGAACACACTACCAGCACCGAGCAGCGGCACGCAGAGTGAGTGTGCGCAAGCACCAGGTAACTGCACACATCGCGAATGTGCGCAGGCGTTGACAGAACGCGTGGCGACGTGGGCGAATGCCATCACGCTCACGCGTACGATTGCGGCCGTGTTGCTGGCATTGAGCGGAGCACGCACGCATTCGCTCACGTTGCTGCTGTCGGCGTTGGGCGCGTACTGGATTGGTGATATCGCCGACGGATTGGTCGCGCGTCTCACGAATACGGAAACACGGTTTGGCGCGGCCATGGACATCATGTGTGATCGCATTTCGGCGGCTGTGTTCTACATCGGATTTGCGTGGTACGATCCCACCATGCTCGTGCCGGTCGGTCTGTATCTGGTGGAGTTCATGGTCGTGGACATGTACCTGTCGTTGGCGTTTCTCGCCTGGCCGGTGTCCAGTCCAAACTATTTCTACCTGATCAATCGCCGCTTGTGGATGTGGAATTGGTCCAAGCCTGGCAAGGCGATGAATTCTGCGCTGTTTGCCGTGCTGATGGTGGTCACGCGCGAACCATGGTTGGTGGGTGCGATTGCGTGCGCGCTGCTCGCGTTCAAAATCACGTCGTTGGTGTGGTTGGTGCAAGGCGGCATGCCCTCGCCCAAGGGTTGCGTGGTGCAATCCGCACAAGATCGCGCACATTCAGTTCACGCGTGAGCGCCATGATAATGCTCACTACGTTCGGCGTCGCGATACTTTCCGCGCTGTGCCCGCTCGTCAATCTTGAATTGTACATGGCGGGTGTTGGCGCGTTCGGAGCAGCTCAGGGATTCTGGCCGGTGGTGGTATTGGCCGCCGCCGGCCAGTCGCTTGGAAAACTGTTCTGGTATCAAGTGGGGTGCTCGTCGCTCAGTTGGGGTTTCATTCGCAGAAAAACAGAATCACCGCGCTGGAAAAATCAGTTTGATAAACTGAAGCGGCAAACCGAGCAACGTCCGTGGGTGGGAGTAGGCCTTGTGTTCGCCTCGGCCAGTGCTGGGTTGCCGCCGCTGGCCATCATGGCGGTGTTGACGGGACAGTTGCATTTCAGTCGCGTCGCGTTTGTGGCCACCACGTTTGTCGGACGCACGTTGCGTTTCGCAGTGGTGCTGGGTGGTGTTTCGTGGTTCCGCGTCGCGTTTCAGGCCTGACGCACGACATCGCCAACGATCACGCGAAAATTCCAGCAGCACAAAACGTCATTCGCAGCAGCGTACTCTTGCGCAGTCCGATCGCGCGCGCCAACGTCCCGCGACCAATCGTATCGTCGCTTTCAACGGACTAAAGGCTCAAGGAGTGCGCATGCCACCCAACGCAGACGTGCCCGACGAAACAGTGCGTATGCCCCCGAACGCTCTGCGGCCCATCTGCTACATGGTGATGCCGTTTCGCACCAAACGCGTGGAGGAGCCGCGCCCCGATGGCGCGCCGGTGGAGATCGATTTCGACCGGTTGTGGGAGCTGGCGTATCGTCCGGCCATCGAAGCGATGGGGTATCTGGCAATGCGCGCCGACGCCGATCCCAACATGGCGATCGTGCAGGCGATGCTCGAACGCATCGCGTTTGCAGATTTGGTGCTGGCCGACGTCACGCTGGGCAACGGCAACTGCTACTACGAAATCGGCGTGCGCCACGTCGCGCAAAAAAAACGCTGCGTCCTTGTTGCGCCCGCGTGGACGCGACCGTTGTTCGATATCGCGCAATTCACGTCGGTGCGCTTCCCGCTCACCGACGGCAAGATCACCGCCGTCGAGGCAGACATGATTCGCGCACTGCTCCAGAAGGCAGTGCCAGGGTTGGCCGAGAGCCGCACGCCGTATTGGGCGCTGATTGGTCCGGCGGTCGAAGACCAGGGCCGCCAGTCGGCGTTTCGCGATTTCGCCGAGCGCCTGAGCGAATTTCAGGCGACGCTGGGTGCTTGTCGGATTGAGCCCGATCCCGTGTTGCAGGAACAAAACCTGCGCGCGCTCATCGCGTCGCTCGGCCCGGCCACGCTCGGAATAGCCGAAGTGGCCGTGGAGTTGGTCACAACGGTTCGCGATGTACTCGGATGGGGAGAGACCGTCACACTCATCGAGTCTCTGCCTCCGTCAACACACGAGATGCCGTGGATGCGCGAGCAACACGCGCTGGCCGTCGCGAAAAGCGGCGACAAGCAGCCGGGCACGGGCGGCGTGCAGACGACCGCCATCGCCAGCCTGCAACAGTTGATCAAGGAGCTGGGCGAGACCCCCGAGCGACTGGGCCTCATTGCTGGCCGGTACAAGAGGCTTTGGTCTGCCGCGAAGAAGGCTCGTGAGGCGACAAGCCTCAACGAACCGAGCGTGTTGGAACGGCAGCACCTGTCCCGTGCAATCGAGTTCTATGAGCGCGGCATGCTGCGGGACTACAACGAGTATTTTTGCTCGTGCAACCTTCCGGCGTTGTTGCGGGAACGTGCGGATGAAGGTGATGTCGAACGCGCAGCGGTGATCGAACATTTCATCATCGCTGCCTGCGAGCGCGCCCGCGCGCTTGGGACAGCCGATGAATTTCTGAAACCAACCCTGCTCGGCGCCGCGTTTCGCGCGGGCGATCTGGCAACAGCCACGTCGATCACGCGCGACATCGAGCGCGACGGACCGTCGGATTGGCAATTGGAGGCAACGCTGGCCGATCTGCAGGTGGCGGTCAATCAGATCGGCGATGGAGACAAACGCGCGAAGCTCGGCGCCCTCTGCGCTCGGCTCGAACGCACGCTGCCGTCGGCAGGGAACTCCCCATAGTGCCGCGACTCGGGAGCAAGACATGGCGGAGCTGAATCGGTTCTGGGATCAACTGCTTCGACTGATCGAAGAGGACAAAGTCGTGCCGGTAGTTGGTCAGGATCTGCTGACAATCCCGGAGTCGTCGGGACACACCCACCTGTACGCGTATCTCGCAACGCGGCTCGCTTCGTACCTCGAAGTGTCGTCGGACGATCTGCCACCGGGATCGGAATTGGGCGAGGTGGCCAGCCGCTTCATCGACGCCGGCAATCCCGGCCAGGATGTGTACGCAGCCCTGCGCACCGTCGCCGCCGAGGCCGACAATTTCCCGATTCCGGAATCGCTGCTCAAGCTCGCGGCCATCCGCCCGTTGTCGTTGTTCATCTCAACGACGTTCGATGCGTCGCTCACGCGCGCGCTCGATCAGGCACGCTTCGGTGGGCAGCCACGCACACGGGTGTTCACACACGCGCCGTCCGATGTGGAAGATCTTCCCGATGCAGTCGGTGACTCGCCGGTACCGACAGTCTATCACCTCATGGGGAAGTTGTCAGCAATGCCGTCGTACGCGGTGACGCAGGAAGACGTGATCGAGTTTTTTCATTCACTGCAATCTGACACGCACCGTCCCACCAAACTTTTCGACGAGCTACGCGGACGTAGTCTGCTGCTGCTGGGCACACGATTCCCCGGCTCACTCACGAGTTTTCTGCTGCGCATGCTCAAAACGCAACCGCTGTCGTCCGACCGCAAGAGTGACTACGTCGCGGACGAATGCGTGATTGGCGATCAGCCACTGGTGCTGTTTCTCGAGCGCGCCAGCGGAAAGAAGATCAAGATTTTCCGCGCGGGTAACGCGGAAGCGTTCGTGAACGAGCTGCACGCGCATTGGATCGAGCGACATCCCGCGCCCGGCAGCGCGCTTGCACCTGTCTCGACAACTGAAGCTGCAGCGATTGCGGCGCCGGAAGCCGGTCCCGGCGCGGTGTTCCTGAGTTATGCCAGCAAAGACAGAGCCGTAGTCGATGGCCTGCAACTCGCGCTCGAGGCCGCGGGAATGAAGGTCTTCTTTGACCGCGAACAGTTGCAGGCGGGAAACAGTTGGGAAGCCAAACTGCGGCGGAGCATCGACGAGTGCTCGCTGTTCGTGCCGGTGATCTCCGCGCAAACGCTCACCCCCGATCCCGACCGCTTCTTTCGCAAGGAATGGCGCCTCGCGCTTGATCGCGCGCAAATGAAGTCATTCAATCCGGAGTCTGCGTTTCTACTGCCGGTTGTGATTGACGGTTCAACCATCGATGATCCGGAACTCCCACCAGAATTTCGCGCCGTGCAATGGCAACCGTTGCCGGGCGGCGTTGCAACGGGTGAATGGGTCGATCGCGTGCGACAGCTGTATCGCAAACACCAGGCATCCATGGCGGGACTGGCGTGACCGGCGCCGCGCCTTACGGCAACAATGCGCGGGGAGCGACGGAGGTTGCTGCGACGAGCAGCAACGAGCCGTGGCCGGGACTGCTCACCTTTCGTGAATCCGACAAGGACCACTTTCGCGGACGCCAGACAGAAACGGACAAGTTGCGACGTACGGTACTGCGCGAACGAATGACGGTGTTTTTCGGTCTCTCCGGCCTTGGCAAATCATCGCTGCTGCAGGCCGGTTTGTTTCCGGTGGTTCGCCCCGATCGTGTCCTTCCAGTTTACGTGCGATTTGACTTCTCTCCAATCGCACCGGATCTCGTGCGACAGGTGCGCAACGCGATCATCGCACAAGCGGCCCGTCACAGCATCGAAGTACCGACTGCGACGGCGGGCGAGAGCTTGTGGGAGTTTTTTCATCGGATTCCGAACATCTTCTGGAACGCGAGCAATGAGCCGGTGATCCCGTTGCTCGTGCTCGATCAATTCGAAGAACTTTTCACGCTTGGCAGCGCTACGCCCGCGGGCGTTGCTGCGACCGAGCTGCTCGTCACGCAATTGGCCGACCTCGTCGAAGGGCGCGTGCCGTCCGATGTGAAAACACGCATCGACGCGAATCCAACGGAGGCGGCTGCGTTCGCATTCGCGCGTCACCAGTACAAGCTCCTCATCAGTATTCGCGAAGATTTCCTCGCCGATCTCGAGACGTTGCGCGCGCGAATGCCGTCGGTCGGGTTCAATCGCCTGCGACTGCGCCGCATGAACGGTGCGGCAGCGTTGATGGTGGTCAATCAGGCACCACACTTGATTGATGCGCCGGTGGCCGAACGTGTCGTGCGATTCGTTGGCGCCGAGGCGGACAGTGTGCCGCTTGAACAACTCGAGATCGAGCCAGCATTGTTGAGCGTCGTCTGCCGCGAATTGAACGCCAAACGCGCGGCGCTCGGAGAACGACGCATTACCTCGGATTTGCTCAAAGGCAACCAGAACAAAGTCATCGGCGAGTTTTACGAACGCAGCACCGTCGACTTACCAGTGTTGCGTATGTTCATCGAAGATCGGCTGCTCACCGCATCCGGCTATCGCGACAGCGTCGCGCTGGAAAACGCCCTCGTGACGCCTGGCCTTACCGAAGCGTCGATAGCGCTGGCGGTCGAGCGGCGCTTGCTGCGGCGTGAAGATCGTGGCGATGTGCCGCGACTCGAACTCACTCACGATTTGCTGGTGAGTGTCGTCAAGGCCAGTCGCGATGGTCGGCGACAACAGCTCGCACTCGAGCAGCAACGGCTCGCCACCGTACGCGCGCAGGAAGAACGAGAAGCGGAACTCGCGCGCGTTCGCGAAGAATCGGCACGACAGAAGCAGGCGCTTGAACTCAAGCAGCAACAGGTGCGAAAATTTCGCGTCGCATTGGTGATATCGGTACTCACCGGGTTTGCGGCCATCGCTGGCGCTGGTTTTGCTTACCGTTCTCAACGAGAAGCGGTGCTCGCCCGACAAATGGCCGACAGTGCGCGTCAGTCGGCACAGCAATCACTGCGCCGCGTCACGCAACGGTTGCAGGAGCAAACGGGAAGTCGAGATGGTGCACTCGCCGTTTCGGCGTTGGAGCAACTGGCGACGGACCAGGGTGCAGACCACGCCGTCAATCTGCTCGAAGATGCGACGCTGCAATCGAATGTGTCGGTGGCCGTGATTGCCGAAGTGCTCGGCAGCATTCAAGGCGAACCACGTAGAGCGATGGCGAGTGCACTGAGCGTCGGTTTGCTTCGACGCCTCACCGCCGTGCGCAAAATCGGCGCCGCGCCCGCGCGGGATCGCGAAGATGCGGTCAACCGTCGCATCGCCGTTGCTGGCGGCACATTCGCCATGGGAAGCCCGGCGTCGTCGGCCGAGTTCCCGGAAAAGCCGCAGCACACCGTGA
>Ga0105047_10006472_pt1 | contig 19881 bp, 15 predicted proteins | sample MAT04_FD_78384 | JGI IMG/M metagenome (GOLD analysis project Ga0105047, IMG submission 78384) | Freshwater microbial communities from Lake Fryxell liftoff mats and glacier meltwater in Antarctica - MAT-04 (megahit assembly) | ecosystem: Environmental > Aquatic > Freshwater > Ice > Liftoff...
CGACACGGTGCTGGCGCCGTCGGACGCCGGCGCCCTGCTGGCGTTCGGCCCGGATGGTACCCAACGCTGGAGCTACCAGGCGGGTGACTCGGCGCTCGCGGTGCGCAGTGTGGCCCTGGACGCAGCGACCGCCTCCGTGGCCACGCCGACCGGCATCGTGAGCCTGTCGATCGCGGATGGTGGGGAGGGTTGGCGCTTCAACGTGCCCGACAATGAGGGGGCGATGGTCGCGGACGCTGTCGGGTCCTTCTCCGCGGTGCTCAGTGGGGACACCCTGCTCACGACCACGGCCATCATGGCGGACGACTTCACCATCACGCGTCACCTCGTGGCGCTGGATGCCGCGACCGGCGCGGTCGACTGGAGCGTCGTGCTGCCCCCGGACGGTCAGCTTGGTCGGCCTGCCAGCGACGGCACCCTGGTGGTCATCGCTGCGGGCGTCGGGGTCCAGGCGTACGACCTCGGCAGCGGCAGCTCCCTCTGGACAGCCGACTACGAGACCATCGGGGACACGCTGGCCACCGATGTCGCCATCACCAACGGGCAGGTGCTGGCCGGTCTCGCCGACGCCTCGGTCGTCGCCTTGGCAGTGGCGGACGGCAGCCTCACCTGGCGAACCACGCCACCCGTTCTGGCGACCACACCCCTGGGACTCGCAGCTGACGGTGACGTCGCGTACCTGAATACAGGGCTGCAACTCATCGCCATCGACGTGGCGACCGGGGCGACGCCCTGGGGCGTGACGCTCCAGCAGTCAGCGGCGATGTTCGCATTTCGGGCCACGCCCGCCATCGTCGAGGGCGGCATCGTGGTGGGCACCACGGATGCCATGGACATCGCGACGCTGGTGGCCATCTCGGACACGGGCGCCGAGCTGTGGCGCAGCCCGACGGAGCTGTACGCCGCCCTGATGTCGCCGGTCGTGCTTGGCGGCCGCGTCTATTCCGCCGCGTTCGGGATCATGGACGGCGGCCTGCTCGCCTTCGGCACGCCGTAGCGTCAGAGGACGCCCGGAGAGCGCCAGCGCCTACTCGTTGATGAGGATCGGCCCCTCGGGCAGCTCCAGCACGATGATGCCGTCTTCCACGGTCAGCGGCCATCGGACCAAGGGCATCACGGCCGGCGGGTCCAGCGCCTCGCCAGTCGCCAGATCGAAGCGGGACAGGTGCAGCGCACAGGTCACCGAATCGCCCGTCAGGAAACCCTTGTCCAGTTCGAAGTACTCATGGGAGCAGATGCCCTGCAGGGCATGCAGGCCGGCCCGGTGGACGAGCAGGATGTCCGTCCCGTCCACCTGGATCATGAGCATCGTGCCCTCGGGCACGTCAGCGAGGGTCGCAACCGTGACGCGTCGGCTCACGATGGACGCGTCACCGGGTCATCAGGCGGAGGGGGTGGTGGCGCGCGGAGCCGTGCCCGAACCCGTCACCAGAGATCGCGGTGACCACACCCTGTCCATGCGTCCGATCCTCCTCGTGGCCGCACCGCCAAACGGGCGCACCGCCGACTAGGGTAGCGCAGGCAAGTGGGCGCGGATCTGCTCAGGCCGCTTGTGCGGGCTCCACGGCCCGCGGCCACTTGGCTTCCAGCAGTCCACGGAGGCGCTCCTGCGCCTCTGGCAACGGGATGCGCGCCACGACCGGCTCCAGGAATGCGAGCACGATGAGGCGTCGTGCAGTCTCCCGGTCCACGCCCCGGCTCTCGAGATAGAAGATCTGGGCTTCGTCGATGGGGCCCACGGAGCTGGAGTGAGCGGCCCGCCGGACGTTGGGCTGGTCGATCTCCAAGCTGGGGATGGTGACCGATCGAGCGCGCTTGGCGAGCAGCATGCTGAACTCGCCCAGATAGCTGTCCGTGCCCGTCGCCGACTGGCGGATCTCGATGAGCCCCTTGATGTAGCCCCGGGCGCGGTCCGTGAACACGCCCTTGCTCAGCAGGTCGCCCGTGGTGTCGGTGCCGATGTGGCGGGTGTAGGACGTCAGGTCGAAGAGCTGGCTGCCGTCGCCGAAGCCGATCTCCACCTGGTGCACGGACGAGCCACGACCGACGAGCCGATTGTCGATGCGGCTTCGGTGGAGCTGCGCACCGACCGAGGCGAGCGCCCACTGGAGTCGGGCGTCCTCGCCCAGCGTCGCGTGACGGTTGATGATGGCGATGGTGTCCTGGTCGAAGTCCTGGAGACCCGCGACCTCCAGTGATGCCCCGTCACCCAGGATGAGTTCCGTGGTGTTCCACCACAGACGCTGGGTGGTGCTTTCGGGTGCTGGCGGTGTGCCGTCGCCCAGCTGCTCCTCGAGGAGGCGAGCCGTGGCACCGGCGCCCAGCGACACGATGGTGCGGCCGATCGACCCGGTACCCGCGGCGCCAGCCCGCCAGCGGAGCACGATGGGCTCCGCGAGGTGGACCCCGGCGGGCACATGGATGACCAGGTCCAGCGTCGAGACGGCGCGCGGCACCTGTGCGAACGCGTCGTCCGCGGGCAGCGTGGCACCATCACGGATGGCGTCGTCCACCAGGCCCGGGCGATCGCGCAGGACGTTGCCAAGGGTGTCGATGACGAGGCCTGCGGCGGTCGCCTCGGCGCCCAGCATACGGCTGGCATCCGACGCGCCGTCCACGGACACGAGCGCCGCGGCGCCGTCCGGCAGCTCACCCGCCGTGATCACGCCACGTTGCGTGGCGGTCACGCTGACGTCCCCGAAGCGCGTGGCGCGCAGGTCCAGGTAGGGCGTGAACAGCTGGTTGTTCTCGGCTGGCAGCGTGGCGACGCGCGCGGCCGCCTCCAGGCGCTCCGCCAGCAGCCACGCAGGCTGCCCGGCAAGGATGGAGGCCGCTCGCGCGGCCTCCTCCGAGACGAACTCGAGGGACAGGGGCGGCACGCTCACCCGAGCGAGCCCTCCATCTCCAGCTTCACGAGGCGGTTGAACTCGATGGCGTACTCCATCGGCAGCTCCTTCGTGAACACCTCCAGGAACCCCTGGACGATGAGGTTCTGGGCCTCGTTCTCCGTCAGGCCGCGGCTCATCAGGTAGAACACCTGGTCGGCCGAGATGCGACCCACGGTCGCCTCGTGGCTGAGGGTGGTGTCGTCTTCCTGGATATCGATGTAGGGGTACGTGTCGCTGCGGCTCAGGTCGTCCAGCATGAGCGCGTCACAACGGACGCTGGCGACTGCGTTGGTGGCACCCGGTGCGACCTTGACCTGTCCCCGGTAGGTGGCCCGGCCACCGTCCTTGGACACGGACTTGCTGACGATGCGGCTGCGGGTATCGGGTGCCAGGTGGACGGCCTTGGCGCCCGTGTCCTGGTGCTGGCCCTTGCCGGCGACCGCGACCGAGATGATGTCCGCGCTGGCGCCCCGGCCACGCAGGTAGATCGACGGGTACTTGACCGTCTTGCGCGAGCCCGTGTTGGCATCGATCCACTCGACCGTAGAGTCCTCGTACGCGTGGGCGCGCTTGGTCACCAGGTTGTAGACGTCGTTCGACCAGTTCTGGATGGTCGTGTAGCGGACCTTGGACTTGGCCAGGGCAACGACCTCGACGACCGCCACGTGGAGCGACTCGGTCGCATAGATGGGCGCCGTGCAGCCCTCGATGTAGTGGACGCTGGCACCCTCGTCCACCACGATGAGCGTCCGCTCGAACTGGCCGGTGTTCTCGCCGTTGATGCGGAAGTACGCCTGCAGCGGCAGCGGCACATCCACGCCCGGTGGCACGTACACGAAGGAGCCACCCGACCAGACCGCAGCGTTGAGGGCGCTGAACTTGTTGTCCTCCGCGGGCACGACCGTGCCGAAGTACTTGCGCAGGATGTCGGGGTACTCGATGAGCGCCTGGTCCGTGCCCATGAACACGACGCCGAGCTTGGTCAGCTCTTCCTTGACGGAGTGATAGACCACTTCCGAGTCGTACTGGGCACCGACGCCGGACAGGAACTTCTGCTCCGCCTCCGGGATGCCCAGCCGCTGGAACGTGTCCTTGATCTGGTCCGGGACGTCGTCCCAGCTCTTCTCTTCCCGCTCGGAGGGCTTGCGGTAGTAGACGATCTTGTCGAAGTTGATCTTGTCCAGGCCATCGGTCCAGGTGGGCATGGGCCGCTTCAGGAAGTGTTCATAGGAGCGCAGCCGGTACTGGAGCATCCAGTCCGGCTCGTTCTTGATGGCGCTGATCTCCTCCACGGTATCGCGCGTCAGGCCGCGCTTGGCCTCGTGGAGGTAGATGAGGTCGTCGTGGAAGGCGTACTCGGCGCGCCGGTCCTGGACCATCTCGCGGGTGTCAGTCATCGGTTCGTTCTCCTGGCCTGTGCCGGGCCGGGGCGCATGGGCCTCGTTGGCAGCATGCGAAGGGATGTCGCTGCGGGTCGACCGACTGGTTCACCGCTCCCACGCGACGGACACCGGGTCAATCCTGACCCCCATTATCGGGATTAAAGACCGTTTCCGTCAACGGCTGGGCTCGGCGGGACGCCAGGGCCGCTCGCCCGGTCCGTTGGAGCCTGAGCAGACGCCCCCGCACATGTGGCGTGCACCAACGACGAGACGTCCGCTCGCAAGGGCGCCGCAGGCCCTGATCTGGGGGCATCGGGTCCGCGGCGGGCCCTGATCTGGGGTCCGCGGCGGGCCCTGATCTGGGGTCGTGGGGTCCGCGGCAGGGGGCTTCGGGGGTCACGGTGTGGAGCGCAGGGAGCTTGGAGCCTCCTCCAGGTCGCCCATTGGGCTCGTCCTGCACACCCGGCATCCATGCATGCGACGTCGCGTCACGGGTGCACAGTCCGTGTGCACGACCCACGGCGGCGCAGCGGGGCCTCGCTTGTCAGGCCCTGCAAGGACTGGGTCACCGGAACTGCACGCACGACAAAGGAACGACGCGGACCCTCACGTGTCCTGTGACGGCGAGTCATCAGGACGGTCGGGGCGCCTACGTGGACACGCACCTTGGATCCCTAGAACCCCGTCGAGCACCAGGGAACGATGTCGCTGCGGAACAGCGCGTCTGCCGCTGCCAGGGCGCCGGCACGGAACTCGTTGGCGCCGTGCATCAGGACGGCATCGCGCAACCTGGTCCCGCCCAGATAGGCAGCCGACAGCGCCGACAATGACAGGGCGAGGTCCGCCGTGCGGTCGGTCGGGACGCAGGTCGCCCCGTCTGGGGACGCCTCCAGGAGCACCCTGGTCGGTGACCCGGCGCCGCCCTGCACCACCTCGAGCACCAGGGACAGCGTCCGATCGTAGCTGCGCGCCTCGAGCGCCCGCGGCACGTCCAGCAGTCGCAGCCACATGCCATCGCCGCTCTCGGACATCTGGGCGGCGCGGGCATTGGTCAGCAGCCAGGGCAGCGGCTCCGCCGGCGAGCGTCGTTCTGCCCGTACCGTGGCCACGAGGTCCATCTCCAGCAGGAAGCGCCACAGGTCGGCATAGGCCTCGTCACCCAGGGCGTGCAGCTCATCCACCTGGAGCACGTTGCGTGGCTGGCGCTGCTCCCACTTCTCGTCGACGTGGTAGCGGACGTACCCGTCGGGCGTCCCGTCCGAACCCCGATGGAAGGCCACGAATCCCTTCCAGGTCGGGCCCCAGCTCGTGGTCCGCAGGCCCAGGTCCTGGTCCCAGGTGAACTCGCGCCGCCAGATCTCGCCCGGCTGACGCGCCCGCGCGACATGGAAGATCCGGCGTACCTCATCGCGCGTCGCCCTCGAGAGGGGCTCGAAGGTGATCGAGCCTGGAGGCGCCGATCCCGGCAACCGGCCGTCGGCTGCGTTGAGCGTCCAGGTCGCCGTGGGCACTGCGGGCCCAAAGCCGAACCGGCCGTAGATGGGGTACTCCGAGGCGTACAGCATGGCCGCCGTCTCGCCCCGGTCTCGTGCCGCATCCAGCTCTGCCGTCATCATGCGGCTGAGGATCCCCTGGCGCCGATGGGTCGGCCGGACGGTCACACCCGCGATCGCCGTTCCCGGCAGCTGGACGCCGCCCGGAACCGTCAGCTCCGTGGCCCACGACCGTGTCGTGCCCACGATGGTGTCGCCCTCGAAGGACGCCCACACGCGCCGGTAGTCCCAGAGCGGCACTACCTCGGCTGCGATCGCGTCGGCATCGCTGCGGTCCAGGAACGCGGTCATGACGGACTCGAACCATGCCCCCGTCTCGGCCGGTTCGATGGTGCGGACGTCGAAGGGCATCGCCGGACAGTAGCACCAGCGGCCGGGGCGTTTGCCGGTGGCCAGCGCATGGCTGCAACCGAGTCGATACCCGGCGGTACGTGCTCGCCGTCTACCCAACGGGTGTCCCGTGGGAGTACGGTAGGGGTTGCGTCTGCCGCCGAGGAGGAATGGCGGCCGGCGGACCCAGCAGGCCCCAGAGGAGGAGCACCCGGCATGACCAACAGCAGGTGGGCAAGGCTCGCGACGATGACAGCGACGGCCGCGATCGTCGTGACAGGTTCCGCCATGAGCGTCTCGGCACAGTCGCCCAGCGCCCCGGCGGCATCGATCTCGTCGGACTGCGCCGCGGGCGCATCCAGCGACGCCGTCACCATCCCGGAGACCGTGGAGGGCAAGTTCAACGTCGCCATGGTCCTCATCGGGCCCCATGACGATGGCGGCTGGAGCCAGGCGCACTACGAAGGCCTCCAGTACGTGTGCCAGAACGTGCCCGACACCCATGTCGCGTACATGGAGTTGGTGCCCGAGGGCACCGACTCCGAGCAGGTGTTCCGGAGCCTCGCGCGCAAGGGCTTCGACTTCATCATCGGCACCTCGTTCGGCTACATGGACCCCATGGCCACGGTGGCCGAGGAATACCCGGACAGCACGTTCCTGCACCTCACTGGCTACAAGTCCAACGGCACCAACTTCGGCAACTTCTTCGGTGCCATCGAGGACATGAAGTACCTCGCGGGCATGCTCGCCGGATCCCGCGCCAAGCTGGACGGCAACCCCAAGCTGGGCTACATGGCAACGTTCCCCATCCCGGAAGAGGTCCGGCTGGGCAACGCGATCATGCTCGGCGCCAAGCAGACCTGCCCCGAGTGCACCATGGACCTGCGCTGGATCAACACCTGGCATGACCCACTGCTGGAGAGCGATGGCGCAGCCTCGCTGTTCGACGCTGGTGCCCAGGTCGTGTTCACGGGTGCGGACACCCCGGCCAACGCCACCGTCGCCCAGGAGAAGGGCAAGTGGGCCGTGACCTACGACCACCCCAGCTCCTGCGCGCTCGACTCCTGCCTCACCGCCCCCTACTGGATCTGGGGACCGGAGTACGCGCGCATCGCTGCAGAGGTCAAGGCTGGCACCTACACGGCCGGCTACGAGTACTTCGATGCCACGTCCGGCGCCATGGCCCTGTACGGCTTCATGGACGGTGAGACGCCCCAGCCGGGCATCGCCGACCTGCCGGCTGAGGATGTCCAGAAGGTCAGGGACACCCTCGCCGCCATGCTCGACGGCTCGTTCGATCGGTTCGACGTGTTCGCCGGACCCATCAACGACAACGTCGGCAACGTCGTCCTCGCGGACGGCGTCCAGCTGGTGCAGGCCGACCTGGACCAGTTCCCGCCCGGCGCACCCGGTAACGAGTGCACCGTCTGCATGCAGTGGCTTGCCGAAGGCATCAATGGGGCACTGCCCACCAACTAGCACGTACTGACATCGCTCCCCGACGGCCAGTGGCTGTCGGGGAGCTTTGTCGTTCCGGCATCATGCCGATGGTCGCACCAGCCGAGGCCTGCCCATGACCGAACCGGCATCAGTGGTCGCTGCTCCCGACGAGGCGACCTCGCTCGCCGTCGAGATGCGTAGCATCGTGAAGCGCTTCCCGGGGCTCATCGCCAACGATCACGTCGACTTCCAGCTGCGGCGGGGTGAGGTGCACGCCCTGCTGGGCGAGAACGGCGCGGGCAAGAGCACGCTCATGAACATCCTCTCCGGCCTGTACGAGGCGGACGAGGGCACCATCGCCGTCCAGGGCGTGCCGGTCAGCATCCGTTCCCCACGGGACGCCATCGAGTCCGGCCTGGGCATGATCCACCAGCACTTCACGCTGGTGCCGTCTCTCACGGTCACGGAGAACGTGCTGCTGGGTCTCAAGGAACCCCGATTCCGGCTGCACCTGCCGCACTACGCCCAGAAGATCCGCGAGCTCGCGGAGGGCTCCGGTCTGCGGGTCGACCCCATGGCCAAGGTGTGGGACCTCTCGGTCGGGGAGCAGCAGCGGGTCGAGATCATCAAGATGCTGTATCGCGGCGCCCGGGTGCTGATCATGGACGAGCCGACGGCCGTGCTGGCGCCCCAGGAGGCGGAGGAGCTGTTCCGGACGCTCCGGGACATGACCGCCCGCGGCGAGTCCATCGTGTTCATCAGCCACAAGCTGGACGAGGTGCTGGCCATCGCGGACCGCATCACCATCCTGCGCAAGGGCAAGGTCACGGCGGCGGCCATCCCTGCTGCCGGTCGGACGCGACCCGAGCTGGCGCGCCTGATGGTCGGCCGGGAGGTGCTCCAGACCATCGTCCGGACACCCTCCACGCCGGGCCCCGTGGTGCTCCAGCTGACAGGCGTGCACGCGCTCGATGACCGGGGCCTGCCGGCCCTTCGGGATGTGTCACTGGACATCCGTGCGGGCGAGATCATGGGTCTGGCGGGCGTGGCAGGGAACGGCCAGTCAGCGCTGGCGGAGGTCATCACGGGCCTGCGTGCCTGTACCGGCACGGTCACCGTGCACGGCGAGGAGCTGGCCGGTCGGCCACCCGTGCGGGCCATCGATGCGGGCGTCGCGCACATCCCGGAGGATCGCCACGGCACAGGCAGCGCGCCTGACCTGTCGCTCGTCGACAACCTGATGATGAAGAGCTACCGACGGGCACCTATCGCGCGCGGCTGGATCGTGAACAGCACCGTCGCCCGGGAGCGCGCCGTGGAGCTCAAGGACGAATACCAGGTCGCGGCGCCCAACGTGGACATCCAGGCTCGGCTGCTCTCCGGCGGCAACCTCCAGCGGCTCATCTTCGCCCGCGAGATCTCCACGATGCCCAGCATCATCATCGCCGCGCAGCCCTCCCGGGGCCTGGACGTGGGTGCTGTGGAGACCGTCCACCGGCTGCTCCTGGAGCGCCGCACGGCAGGTGCCGCGGTGCTCCTCGTGAGCGAGGACCTGGACGAGATCCTGGCGCTCTCCGATCGAGTGGCGGTCATCTACGACGGCCACATCGCGGCCGTGCTGGACGTGGCGGACGCGGACGTGCACACGCTTGGTCTGCTCATGACCGGTGGTGCCACGGGGTCGGCTGAGCAGCCAGTGGCCGTGAGGCAGGGTGCATGACCGCCGCGACGCGCCGGCCGCTCATCCCCTACGCGCTGCGGACCGAGCAACGTCTCGAGGTCCCTCGCTGGCTGCCCATCACGACGACCATCGGCGCCGTGATGGTGGCACTCGTCATCTCGGGCCTGCTCATCGCACTCATCGGCGGCGACCCGTTCGCGGTGGGGGCCCACATCGTCCAGTCGTCGCTGGGCAACGTGGGCGTGCTCTCGGACACGCTGGTCAAGGCGACACCGCTCATCTTCACCGGTCTCGCGTGTGCCCTGGCGTTCCGGATGCGCCTCTGGAACATCGGCGCTGAGGGCCAGCTCTACTTCGGCGCCTGGGGCGCCTCTACCGTGGTCCTGCTGCCCATCGTGCCCGCCGGCAGCTCGCCGTTCGTGGTCGTGCCCCTGATGCTCGTCGCGGGCGTCCTGGCCGGCGCAGTGTGGGGCGGTCTCGCGGGGTGGCTCAAGGCACGCTTCAACGTCAACGAGATCATCTCCACGTTGATGCTCAACTACATCGCCATCCTGTGGGTCCGCTACTGGGTCTTCGGCCCCTGGAGCGAGGGTGGCTTCCAGCTTTCCAGGCAGTTCCCGCGGGAAGCGTGGCTGCCGCGCCTCACCGACTTCTCCAAGACCTTTCACGACCTTGCGGGCTTGACCACGCACCTCGGCTTCGTGATCGGCGTCATCTGCGCCTTCCTGGTCTGGTTCCTGCTCAAGCGGACGCGCAAGGGATATGAGATCCGGCTCATCGGCGACAACCCCAGGGCGGCCCGGTACGCGGGCATCGACATCGGCCGCAACGTGATCCTGGTGATGCTCATGTCGGGCGGACTGGCCGGCCTCGCGGGCATGGTCGAGGTGACCGGTTCGGTGCACCGACTCCAGGACGGCATCTCGCCCGGCTACGGCTTCACGGGCGTGATCATCGCCTACCTGGCGCGCTTCAATCCCTTCGGCGTGGTCATCGCCGCGATCCTGTTCGGCGCACTCATCCTGGCCGGTCGTGAGATCCAGCCGGCGGGCATCCCGGCCATGATCCAGGGCATCGTGCTGTTCTGCGTCATCTGCAGCGACATCCTGCTGCGGAAGCGCGTCCGGCTGGTCCGGAAGTGAACTTCGAGATCATCTTCGCAGCGGGCGTCGCCAGCGGCACCATCCTGCTGTTCGCAGCCATCGGCGAGATCTTCACGGAGCGCGCCGGGATCATCAACCTCGGCGTCGAGGGCATGATGTTCGTGGGCGCGCTGGCGGGCTACAAGGTGGGTGTCGAGACGGGCAACCCGTGGCTGGGCCTCGCGCTCGCGATGGCCGCCGGTGCGGCGTTGTCGCTGCTGCACGCCATCGTGTGCATCCACTTCCAGGCCGACCAGATCGTGTCCGGGCTGGCGCTCACGTTCGTGGGCACGGGCGTCGCGCTGGTGCTCGGCGAAGGCCTCGCCAACACCCGGACGGGCGCGCTGCTGCCCACCCTGACCATCCCGCTGCTGGCCGACATCCCGTTCATCGGCGGCGTGTTCTTCACGGACCAGAGCATCCTCGTCTACCTGGGCTACCTGCTGGTACCCGCGGCCTACATCTGGATCGACCACACCCGCCCCGGCATGCACCTCCGCGCCGTCGGCGAGCAACCGTCTGCCGCCGACGCACTGGGTGTCGATGTGTATCGGACGCGGTACGCGTATACCCTCGTCGGCGGGGCGCTGGCGGGCCTCGCCGGCGCGACCATCACCATGGCCATCACGCCAGGCTGGTTTGCGAACCAGACGACCTCCGGCCTGGGCTGGATCGCGGTGGGTCTCGTGATCTTCGCCCAGTGGAGCCCGGGACGGGCGCTCATCGGGGCGTATCTCATCGCGGTCATCCGGCGCCTGACGCTCGACCTGCAGGGGCCGTCCGACTTCTTCGGCTTCGACAACCCCTTCTTCCACTACCAGCCATCGACCTTCTTCCTGAACATGCTGCCCTATGCGATGGTCATCCTGGTGCTGGTCATCGGTTCCCGCGAGGCACGCCGACGTCGTATCGGTGCGCCGGCGTCACTGGGCGTCCCCTATGTCCGCGGCGAACGCGGCCATTGATGACGGGTCCGGACCTCAGCCGAACGCGTTCGGCGCGGCGAGGCTCGCGGTCAGCAGGTGCTCACCCGGATTGACCCGATCGGGCCAGTCGGCGATGAGGCGCACGACAGAGCCCGCCAGGCTGGCCACGTACACATCGCCCGAGCGCGCCCGATGGATCGAGTGGCCGTTGGCGTCGAGCGACTCGAGCACCTCGCCAGTGGCGGGATCCAGACGCATGACACGGCCGCCAAGGGAGTCCTGCGCGATCAGTTCGAGCGTGCTCCGGTAGGTCGCCACCCACAGGCTGCCGTCGGCCCCGAAGTCGATGCCTTGTGTCGCGCCCAGGTGATCCCAGGTTCTCACCAGGCCACCAGCCGAGTCCATGATCTGGATACGGTGGTTCGTTCGGTCGCTGACATACAGCAGGCCATCCGGCCCGAAGATCACCGAGTGGGGCGTGTGGAACCCGGCCGGACCCGTGCCCCGCTTGCCAAAGCTGCCTAGCCGTCGGCCGTCGGGGCTGAATCGCACGACCCGGGAGTTGCCGTATCCATCCGCGACGAACACGTCACCGGATGGCGAGAAGGCGACGTCCGTCGGGCGATCGAAACACTGATCGTCCGTGCCCGCGACCCCGACCGTGCCCAGCGACAGGGTCAGCGTGCCGTCGGGTTCCCAGCGGGTGACCTCGTGCTGGAAGACATCGGTCAGCCAGAGTGCGCCATCGGGTGCCAGGCGCAGCCCGTGTGCGCGAGCGATCCGCCCGCGGCCCCAGGAGCGCACATATCGACCTTCCTGGTCGAGCACGATGATGGGGTCGCCCGCGGGCCCACGATGCGCGATATAGACCAGGCCGTCCGCATCCGTGACCACGGCCGAGACACGTCCGAACCACCAGCCGTCGGGCAGGCCGTCCGCCCCGAACCGGGTATCGGCGCGCATCTGGAGCAGGGATCCCTCGTGGGGTTGCCAGGCGGACGGTGTGTGCATGCCGGCAGCATACCGAGGAAGACGCGGCCTACACTCGGTCGGCGTGGCACGTCTCCAGCTCCCCAATCCACAGCCGTCCTCACTGGCGGTGCGTGCCGTCATGCGCGCCAATCGGGCCCGCGACACGGGACCGGAACGGGTCATCCGGCGCGCACTCCGGGACGCCGGCTATCCCGGCTATCGCCTGAACTGGAAAGGCGCACCCGGCCGGCCGGATGTCACGTATCCCGGTCGACGCGTGGCGATCTTCGTCCATGGCTGCTACTGGCATCACTGCCCGCGTTGTCAGCCGGGCATCCCCAAGTCCAACCCCGAGTTCTGGATGCGCAAGTTCGAGCTCAACCGGGAGCGGGATGCCCGTAAGCGTGGACAGTTGGAAGAGCAGGGATGGACGGTGCACGAGGTCTGGGAGTGCGACATCCGGGAGCGGTTGCCGGAGACCATGGCCATCATCGCGCTCGACCTGGCAGGGAGCCCGGGCTGATGGCCGCGTCGTCCGGGGAGGGCTCGACGTGTGGTGAGAGGTGCTCTGCAACTAGCGCAAACAGTACCGTGCAACTTGTACGTCGTGAATGCGTGTCGTGTCTTGTCACTGCCGACATCGGCAGGACCGCGGTCCCTACCGATATCCCATCGTTCGTAGCCAGGATGGCCACGAGAGCCGCCGAGTCCTCCCCGGACCGCGCGGAGCCGCCAGCATAGGCCTCTCCGCTGCGGCCCGCAGGTCCCACGCCCGGACCTGGTCTCGCCAGCGGCGTCGTTCGGTCGGGTCGGCAGTGCGTGGCACGAGGAACAATGCCCGCAGCGCGCCGCCCTCCACCAGGGCAGATACGTCCCACTCCGCCGGCTCCGGCACCTGGGCGAGTGTCAGGGCGTAGCGCAGGCCAGCACGCAACGCCCCAGCGCGGCCACGTGAGTCCAGATCGGCCGTGGCGACGGCCAGGTCGTGACCCGGCACCAGCACCCGTGCCGTGGGGAACGCGAGGCGGCAGCGTTCGGCCATGACATGCACGGACGGCAACGGCACGCCCGGGGAGTCCACCTGCCCCACCGAGGTGGCAGCCATGGCACCGCTGGCGAACGTGGTGCGTTCGGGCCGTCCGACGAGCAGACCACCCGTCGACTCGACGACCAGGACGTCGCTGATGGGGGCCGCGGCACCCACCGCCTCGAACCAGATGAGCCCGTTGGTCCCCAGCCACGAGATCGCCCCACCCCTCCCCATGACCCGACCCGCCAACCTGCGTGTCGCGACCGCCTGGCGCCAGGTCTCTGCGTCTCGTGCCTCGCGCGTGATACCGCGCGCGCGGTGTGCCTGGTCCAACCGGACGGTCGTGACGACCACCTGCCCCGGCACCACTCGGAGGTGCCCGACCAGGTCGATGAGCGACGACACCCGATCGGGGCCGCGCGGATTGCCATGCACCAGCATCAGCACGCCAGCCGCGACCAGCAGGGCCACCGCCAGCGCCACGATCCGCTGCGACTCCCACGCGAGCGACATCAGGACAAGCAGGAACACCGGCAGCAGTGCAAGGCCGACCACGATCAGCGCCCGATACGCACCCGACACGAACGCGCGCACCTGAATCGCCGCCAGCAGTGACCGACAGAGCAACAGTGGCAGCAGCGCCCCCAGCACGGCCACGTCCCGGATGCCCAGGACCAGGGCACCGATGCCCACGCACACGAGCCACGCGAGGACGCCCATGGCCAGGGCGAGTTGCCGGACCTTGTGGTCGAACCGCTCCCGCAGCCGGGAGAGCAGCGGTGCCTCCAACCGGACCAGGTCGAAGTACAGCAGGCTGGCCCACTCGAACCCGGCCCGGATGACCGGGCCCAGGGCCGCCAGCAGGGCGACGAGCGAGGCACCCTCACCGGGACGTGCAGTCCCGACGAGGACCGTGAGCACCAGCAACGAGTCGAGGCCGGTCAGGGTGGACGCGAGGGCCGGCGCCACAGCCAGCCGGAGGGTGTGGCGCGAGGGGAGCCTGCGGCCGCCGCGGACCAGGGCACGCATGCGGGGCAGCCCCAGCGACCGATAGGTGCGAGACGTGTAGTGGATGGACATTCCGATGACCGCAGTCATGGACAGCAACTCGCCCACCGGGAACGCCCATGACCCGATGAGTGGCCACAGGATCAGCAGTCCGACCAGGCTCCCGATGTCCACCGCGACCAGCGACGGCAGCGGCCGGTAGACCCGTCGCAGCGCATAGGCGCCGGAGTGATAGGTCCGGGCCACCATGCTCGCCCCGGCACCACCGATGAGCACCACGCCGTACAGGTCGACCGGGCCCATCCAGCCAGCTGCGATGGCCACCACCAGCCACACGGCGGCGGCGACACCACAGGCGGCCGCGAGCCGCAGGGCCAGGCGGAGCCACGCGCCGATATGGGCCGGTATCCGATGGACCTGGCCGTCGCGTTGGAGCTCCCGGATGGCGCCACGCAGCCGCTCCAGGGCACCCCACCAGGCATCGTTGAGCAGGGCGGCGGCGGCGGCCAACAGGATGATGACGAGGAACTGGTCGCGCGGGAACGCGATGTACAGCAGCGCCACCCGGATGGCGTGGACCACGACCGCCACGAACGTCCGGACCGCGAAGTAGCGCAGCCGGAACCAGAAGTAGCGCAGGTAGCGGTCGGTCAGCAGCGCGTCCTCCAGCCGGACGACGTTCCGTTCCCGTTGCGCCGCAGCCGCCAGCCAGTCACCGATCTCTGTCACGCCGCGCCCCGCTGTGCGACCGAGCGGTCGCGCGCACGGTGCAGCGAGGGCAGTCCCCACTCCGCCCGGATGACGCGATATGGCACCTGTCGGAAGGCAGCCGGCCCGGGATCCCCGGTGACGGCCGTGGCCACGATGCGTGCCAGCGACAGGTCCAGGGAACGGAGCTGCGAACGGTCGGTGACCACCCGTGCGAGCAAGGGCACGGAGGCCCCCTGGAGGTGGTGGTCCTCCGCGTCCAGCAACTGCGTCAGTGAGCCGACCACAGCGCGCCCGCGGACTTCGAGTGCAGCATCCTCCAGGCCGCGTGCGACGTTCCGGGCGCGTCGCTGCGCCTCGCGCAGTAGCGCCCGGACTTTGGTGTCCCCGATGGCGACCCGACCCGCCATGTCCACGCGCATACCCAGGAAGGGCACGCTGGTCGTGCCCCGAGCATCCGGCCAGTCACGCGACGCGCGGCCGGCTCCCGTCAGGTACAGGTCGCGCCGCTTCTTGTCGCCGAAACGCAGCCGTCGCTCCGTCAGTCGTTCGTCGAGCCAGGCACTCACCGATCGAGCCACGGCGGCGTCCGGGTGTGCGAACAGCAGGTCATCCGAGTAGCGGCCATAGAACGCCTCCTGGTCCGCCACCAACATCTCGTCGATGTCGCGCAGGTAGAGGTTGAAGGCGACGGTCGCGATGGGCTGGCCCGTGGGCACCCCCCGGAGGCGTGTCGCCAGGCCCCCGTCATCTCCCAGCAACTCCGGCCGTATGACCGCGACCAGCATGTCCCAGTCCATTGACCGGATGCCGCGGTCACCACGACCCGCGACATGCTCCGCCAGCTGGCGCAGCATCGGCCACAGCGGTGACAGCGCGTCCAGCGGGATGGAATCCGTATAGGCGTCCACGTCTCGGCGCAGCACGTACAGGCCGCGTGTCCGGGGGTCCGGGCGCTGCCGTCCGTGCTGTCGGACATATCGCGCGAAGTCGGCCACCGCATCCGCCCAGGCGAGGCCGCTGCGATACGAGTACAGCCGGTCCGACAGGGTCGGCTCCAGTACCTCCGACAGGATGCCTGCCACGACCGCATGGACCACCAGATCGAACGGCGCATACGCGAACACCACGCGTCGTCTGCCGGACACCCGGATCTCGCGCAGGGTCGCGGGGCCGATGCGGTACTCGCCCGAGGCCACGCTCCGGGCAAGGAGTCTCGCGACGCTGCCGCGGTGGAGCGCCATGCCCGACAGGTTCACACCCTCCTGGGTCAGCGCGTATCGACTGCTGTCACCGATGTGCCGCTGGTGCAGGCGGTCGATGGCCGTCTCGTAACGCCGATGATCCGCGAGTGCCGCGGCCAACCCCGTCCTGCCACCGCCCAGTCGCCGGTGGAGCGAATCGCGCACAGTCACGGCTGGCAGCTCCGGGGACGCGCCGGGCTCAGGGCAGGATGTCGACCTCGTCGATGCCCACGTCCTGGATCTGGGTGTAGTTGCTGTAGCCCTCGATGAGTCCAGTGGTGCAGACCTGCTTGCCGATCATCACGACCTCGGGCTTGCCGGCCAGGGGGAAGCCCCGGCGCTGTTCGCCCCAGATGACGACGTTGAAGGTCTGGTTGGGGTACGCGTGGTCGATGTTCAGGAAGGTGGGTCGGCCGGGTGCGGTCTCCACGTACTGGGCGGCCACGACCGTGCCACACACGATGCCGCTCTCGCCCTGGTGGTCGGCGGCGGCATCCGCATCCACGGCGCCGGCCGGCCACGCGGTGGCGTCGGGCGCTGTCGTCGGCGCCGCTGTCGGGTCGGGCGCGTCCGTGGGTGCCGAGGTCGGTTCCGGCGTGGGCTTCTTGGTCGGCTTGGGGGTCGGCTTCGCGGTCGGCTTGGGGGTCGGCTTCGCGGTCGGCTTCGCGGTCGGCTTGGGGGTCGGCTTCGCGGTCGGCTTCGCGGTCGGCTTGGGTGTCTTGGCCGGCTTCGGCGTGGGGATGGGCGTCGCCTCCGGCTCCGGTGTCGCTGCTTCCGGCGGCAACGTCTCGTCAGGTCCGGGGGTCACGAACGTGGTTGCTGGTGGGGTCGCCGTTGGCGCCGCGACGTTCACGCCGATACAGCCACCCAGGAAGATGACTGCCATCAGTGGCAGGAGCAGACGGAGCACACGCGGCGAGGCAGCACCGGTCGCTGCACGGTCGGGTCTGGTCGTCATGCGATCCCCCTCGGGCCCGGTCGGGTTCGGGGCACCCGATCGGGGATGCGCAGCGACTGGACGCGGGTGTCCACCGATGCTACACGGCCCTGATGCACGATTCCAGTCGTTCCGGGCTCAGGTCGAAGTCACACCAGGGCGGTCATGAGCAGCACGCCAGCGAGCGCGGTCGCCGTCCAGGCCATGGCAAGGGTCGTCCGGCCCGCCCGATCGGCACCCAGCACGGAAGCGAGACCGACCAGCACGCCCGCCAGGGCGAGGACCGACAGCCCAGCGACAGCCGCGCCACTGTCGGCGCTGGTGGTAGCGACGTCGACGTCGATGAGCCGGTTCTGCTTGCCGACCTCGCGGAGCATCGAAGCCTCGTCCAGGGTCAGCAGCCGCAGCTCGTATGGTGGCAAGCCAGAGGACGCGTCCGGCGTGGCGCCCATCGCGGTCGCGATCTCGACCAGCTGTTCCCCAGCGAGCTGCTCCGCGACCCCTGCGGCGACGGCCGCCTCATCAGCGCCGACCGCGCCGATGTACTGCCGGGTGCTGCCTTCCAGCTGCCGCGTGACGGCGTCCTGGACGAACCCGCTCAGCATCGACAGCGTCATTGCCTGGACGGGGATGCCAGCGCCCAGGTCCGCAGTCAGGCGTGCGGCCTGGGTCGCTGCCCGCGTCTCCGCCTGCGATCGATGGAGCTGCACAGCACCCAGGGTCGCGGCGAGCACGGCGATACACCCCAGCAGGATCGCGATGGCGCGATGGAAGCGCGTGCCTGCGCGCGTGTCGTGGACGGTCTCCAGGTCGATCACCGGACAAGACCGCCCATGAGCGCCACTGCCACGCCCGCACCGAGTGCCAGCCAGCCCATGGCCAGCAGCTGGCGCTGGGCCTGCCGGAACGTCTGGGCCAGGGCACCGAACAGGAACGCAAGACCGACGATGATGATGCTGTTCATCAGACGGTCAGCCCGAGCGGCCGCCGCATCACCGGTGGCCATCGCGGGCACAGAGGTCATCGCGTGCCATGCTACCGGCGGCGTCCCGCGCCAAGCACACGGCGCAGAACGAGCGCACGATGTGCGACCCTCGTATCCTCTCCACGGCTTCCGTACCGCGCCGTCTCGATCGCTCCTGAGTCACCACGAGGTGTGAGCGCCGCGGATCCCTTGACCCCACAGGAGGTTCCGCGTGATCGACCCCAACCGCCGCGCCCGCCCGCTCATCATCGCCGCGGCCGCGCTGGCCGTGGTCATCGCCGCGGCAGGTACGGTCTCGGCGCAGTCGCCGTCCCCGGCCGCATCGGCATCCCCGGCCGCATCGGCATCCCCGGCCGCATCGGCATCCCCGGCCGCATCGGCATCCCCGGTTGGATCCCCCATCCCGAGCGTGCCCATCGCGCTGCTGCTGCCCAACACGACCGACGCCCGATGGGCGACCGTCGACCAGCCCGCGTTCACGGCCAAGCTGACCGAGGTCTGCCCGAGCGCCGTGCTCAACGCCCAGAACGCGGGTGGCGACGCGGCCGCCCAGACGCAGCAGGCCCAGGATGCCCTCGCAGCTGGCGCCAAGGTGCTGGTCGTCGATCCGGTCGATGCTGCAACGGGTGCCAGCATCGTGGCCAGCGCCAGGACCGCCGGTGCGATGGTCATCAGCTACGACACGCCCATCACGGGTGCCGCAGCCGACTATCACATCGCCTTTGACCCAGCCGCCGCGGGCACCGGTGTGACCGATGCGGTCATCACCTCCGACACGGAGGCCGCGGCCGGTGCATCGCCGGCCCCCACCGCGGCACCGTCCGGCGCACCCGGCAGTTTGAGGGTGGTGCTCATCGACGCACCGGCATCCGACGCCAGCGCGGCCGCCTGGACCGCCGCTGTCACGACGGCATTGGGCACGGACGGCACGATCGTCCAGCAGGAAACCGCGGCGGCGCTGACCGTGGCGGAGGGTCAGCGCATCATCGCGGCCGCCCTCACGGCGCTCGGTGCGGATGGCTTCGATGCCGTCATCACCAGCGACGATGCGGTCGCGAGTGGTGTCATCACCGGCCTCGTCGCTGCGGGCATCGATCCGGCGGCGAAGCAGGTCACCGGTGGCGCCGCGACCGTCCCCGGCGTTCAGGCCGTGCTCCTGGGCACGCAGCTGCTGACCACGTTCGCGTCACCCACGGCACAGGCACAGCTCGCCGCTGTCGTGGCCTGCGGTCTGGCGACGGGCACCGGGCTGCCGGATGGCCTGACCACGATGCCCGTCAACAACGGCACCGCGGACATCCCGTCGCTGCTGCTGACCCCCATCCCGGTGACCATCGACGGATCCATCGCGGGCACTCGTTCCGTCGCCGACACCATCGTCGCGGAGAAGGCGTTCGGTGCCGACACCGCGGCGCTCATCTGCACCGGTGACGTGCTGGCCGCCTGCACCGACAACGGCATCACGCTGCCGGGCGCATCTCCGTCACCCGGCGCGTCGGCAGCCCCCAGCCCGGCCGCATCCGCGGCACCAAGCCCGGCCGCATCCGCGGCACCAAGCCCGGCCGCATCCGCGGCCCCAAGCCCGGCCGCATCCGCGGCCCCAAGCCCGGCCGCATCCGCGGCACCAAGCCCGGCCGCATCCGCGGCACCAAGCC
>Ga0105047_10006473_pt1 | contig 19877 bp, 13 predicted proteins | sample MAT04_FD_78384 | JGI IMG/M metagenome (GOLD analysis project Ga0105047, IMG submission 78384) | Freshwater microbial communities from Lake Fryxell liftoff mats and glacier meltwater in Antarctica - MAT-04 (megahit assembly) | ecosystem: Environmental > Aquatic > Freshwater > Ice > Liftoff...
CGAGTGATATTCGCACGACCCCGCAAACGAAGTGCCGCACCTGTGGCAGCACGGGACATACCTTTGCCGTGGGATTGAGCGACCGTGTGTACACTGTACCCGGGCGATGGAATTTGAAGGCGTGCGACAACGCCGCGTGCGGCTCGGTGTGGCTCGATCCGTGCCCGATGGCTGCGGATATTCCCAAGCTGTACGAGAACTACTTCACCCACGGCGAACCCGCGGAGAAGAGCAAGATCGCCCGCTTCTCGGAATGGTTCTACAAGGTGACGACGCGGGCGCTTCGATCCGAGCCGGAAGCGTTAGCGACGATTAAACCAGCATCCGTCGCTGACGCTTCCGGCTCGGAAAAACTCTTCGCCCGCTTCTTCCTGAGTATCGGCCCGATCCGCGAAAACGTGATCGCCCAATCGCGTTGGCTGCACGAGCTTCCTCCCGGCAAGCTCTTCGATGTCGGCTGCGGTTCCGGCGAGTTCCTGCAAGCGATGCGCGAACTCGGCTGGCAGGTGAGCGGTTTGGAACCGGACGACCGCGCCGCCGAGGAGGCCCGCAAGAAGGGCTTCGCGGTGACAACGGCCGCCATCGAGGAGTTGAATGAAGCGCCGGGGCAATACGACGTGGTGACGATGGTCCATGTGATCGAACACCTGCTTGACGCCGAGGCGGTGCTCGAAAAATGCCGGGGGTTGTTGAAACCGGGCGGGTTGCTGATGATGGTGACGCCGAATGTGAAGAGCCTCAGCGCAGAGATATTCGGTTCATCGTGGTTCGGCTGGGAAATCCCCCGGCACATCCACATGTACAGCCCGCAAAGCCTGCTCGCCACGATGATGGCCGCCGGCTTCGCCGGGGCGAGGGTGCACACCACCAGCCATTCCGCCTCGGGCATGTGGCGGCTCAGCCGGCACATCCGCGAGCATGGCAGCGTGCCGAATATGCAAGCGGGCTTCGCTCCGTGGCTATGGTTCCCCTCCGGATGGTTCCAGATCCGCGAGTATTTGCGCTGCCGTTGGCATTTAGATGGGGAGGAGTTGATTGCGTTTGCGAGGAAGTCTTCGTAGTTTGGGTCGAGCCGAACTACGATGGGCATGATGCGTGCGATATCGATGGATTTGCAAACACCGCGAGACGCGATATTCTGGCTCGACCCAACCTACAAAATGCAAACGATTCGTTGACTTTACTTCTTCTGCTTCAGCTTTAAATATTCCGCTTCGATTTGCTTTTCGAGTTCCGGATTGTTCTTCAGAGCGTCCACGTGATTCAGCAGCCGGTTTTGGTAGTGGATTCTGATTTTGTTCCAAGCCTCGATTGCAGCGGGATCGGGCTTCGGTTTCGCAGCTTCCACATTCAGGAAACCCGTAATGCGATCGATCATATCGCGGGATTGGGCACAATCCAAAACGATCAATTCGTTTCTCGCTTGTTGTAGTTTCTTGAGTGTTTCGGCATCGGTGGAGTAACGAAAACGACTGCCCCACATCGGGATCGCTTGCACTCGCGAGTTGTACACCGGGTGCGTATCGGCCTTCACCCAAGTTTCCTTGATCGTCGGCAGGGCGAACAGGATGCAGGCGGCGAACATGGGGAACCCTCCAGTGGATGTGCCGTAATCGTACCATGGATCGCTCCGCCTCGCGTTGCGGCTTAACAAATCGGTTCACAGCTCTTCAAATTTCGCGGTGAAGTGCCGCAGCACTTCCGGGGCTTCCACGATTCGCAAGCCGCGGATCTTCTTGCGTTCCGCGAACACTTCCCCGATCGCTTCGATCACGTAATCGATGTGGCTTTGCGTGTACACTCGGCGGGGGATCGCCAGCCGCACCAGTTGCATTGCCGGGTGGATCGCTTGGCCGTTTTCGGTGCGGCCGAACATCACGCTGCCGATCTCCACGGCGCGGATGCCCGCGTGCCGGTAAATCGCACACAACAACGCCTGCCCCGGGAATTCGTCCGGCGTGAGGTGCTCACAGAAGTGACCGGCGTCGATGTAGATGGCGTGGCCGCCGGGGGGTTGCACGATCTGCACGCCAGCGTTTTCCAAGCCATCGCCGAGGTACGCAGTACTGCGTAGGCGGTATTCCAAGTAGTTCTCGTCCAACACTTCGCGGAAGCCTTGAGCCATCGCTTCGAGGTCGCGCCCGGCAAGACCGCCGTAGGTCACGAAGCCTTCCGTGAGAATGAGCAGGTTGTTCGCTTTGGCCGCGAGGGCCGAATCCCGCATGAGCAACACGCCGCCGATGTTTACGAGGCCGTCCTTCTTCGCACTGATGGTCGCCCCGTCGGCGAGGTCGAACATTTCCTTCACGATGCTTTCGCAACCGCGGCCGGCGTAACCCGGTTCGCGCATCTGAATGAACTTGGCATTCTCCGCGAAGCGGCAGGCATCGAGGAACAGCGGGAGGTTATGGCGATCGCAAATCGCTCGGATTTCTTTCAAGTTCGCCAAGCTCACGGGTTGGCCACCGCCACTGTTGTTCGTGATCGTCACCATCACTAAAGGAATGTGTACGGCACCGACTTCCGCGATCAGCTTTTCCAGCTTGAGCGGATCGAGGTTCCCTTTGAAGGGGTGCTTCGATTGCGGTTGCTTGCCTTCGTCGATCACGAGATCGACCGCTTTGGCCCCAGAATGTTCGACGTTGGCCCGCGTGGTATCGAAGTGGTTATTGTTGGGCACCACCTTGCCAGAGCCGCCGATTAGCTCGAAGAGAATGCGTTCGCTGGCCCGGCCTTGATGCGTCGGCAGCACATGCGGCATGCCGGTCATCGTTTTCATCACCGCTTCGAAGTGGAACCAACTCTTTGCCCCGGCATAGGATTCGTCGCCGCGGAGCATGCCCGCCCATTGTTCGCTGCTCATGGCGGAAGTGCCGGAGTCGGTGAGCAGGTCGATCAGTACGTCGTCGGCACGAATGAGGAAGGGGTTGAAGTGGGCTGCGTGGAGAATTTGCTCGCGCTCGGTGGCCGTGGTCAGCCGTATTGGCTCGACCATTTTGATACGGAACGGTTCGATGATGGTACGCATTGGATGGAACTTGTAAGAGTAATCGCAGAGGCGCGGAGTCGCGGAGAAGATAAGAAGTTCATCCTCAGTTTCCCAAGCTCCACCAACTTCTTCAATAATGAATTGGATTTCTCCGTGCTTCCGTGTCTCCGTGGTTCGAATTATGACTCAATTGAAACCGACTACCCCCGATGAAACGTCCCGCCTCCAAGAAATCGCGGCGGGAACCGCCGTGTTCTATCCCCACGAAATTGAAACGCTCGGGGCCGTGCTCGAAGATTATCATTCGACGGGGGCCGAGTACGGCCACGTGGCCCGTACACTTTGGATGGATGGCACCGCCATCGGCTTCCTGTACGCCGCCCCGGTGGAAATGACCGACCGCACGTGGGAACTCTGGTGGATCGCCGTAGCAAAGGAACGCCAAGGGGAAGGATGGGGCGGATATCTGCTTCAAGCGGCCGAGGAAGTGGTGCGGCAGCAAGCGGGGCGATTGATGTTGATCGAGACGAGTTCCCTTCCGGCATACTCCGGCACGCGCGGCTTCTACGAAAAGTATGGCTACCGTTGGGTGGCGCAATTGCCGGACTATTACCGCGAAGGCGACGATAAGGTGGTGTTCAGCAAGAAGTTCACGCCGAACGTTTGCTAACGACCCGAGACGATTTCGTCGCCCTTTCTCAATGTGGCGATTGAACGGGAAAGAATTCCTTCCAAACGGGAAATTGCTGCCCCGGCATCCGAAAACTCTTGAGGCTCTGCAGTAAATTGAATTCTAGGCAAGAATCGAAATCGGCCGAGAAAGTTGATAACCCCCCTTTACGCAGTTGTCCGGATTTCGACCGGCTTGTTAAAACTCGGGAATTCGTATAGAATTGCCGATTGCTGGCGATACGCCGTGCCTGTTAAAGTGATGAAGTTGTTTGTCGGCAGAGATCGGCTCGGCACGCGGCCCGGTTAATCTCTTCGACAATACTCCGGAGTACGATGATGACCACGAAACAAAGAATCTTCGGAGTGCTGTTGGGGTTGGCTTCGGTCGCCCCGGCGCTCGCTCAAGAAAAGCCCGATCTCACCCTGCGGTATCAAGAACTCACCCAACGGGAACAACTCCAATTCTCGATGAAGGGTCACCCCGATCTCAGCAAGCCGGTCGGCGCCCTGAGTTGGGATTTCCCCCCCACGACCTTCGCCAGGGTCGGGTTCGATCCCGAATTGAAAACATTCTGTATGGATCCCCTCACCCCTGTGACTTCGGGAATGGAATACGGTTTCCGCATCGATACCTTCGGCACTCCCAAAGATTTCGGCTTGGCCGACGATGAAGCGGGCCGCAAGCTTGCCGTGCGCCGGGCTAGGTATGTAAAGGAACTGTTCGGCCGCTATTACGGCGACACCGTTCGCGATCCCGATATCTCGGCGGCCGCATTCCAAACCGCGTTGTGGGAAGTAGTCCAAGAAACCGAATTGCCCGACGGCCCGATGCCGTTCAACCTCTACAACGGCACCTTCAAGGTGAAGGCAGCTCCGACGGATTCGCCGGAATACGTTCAACGCGCCCAACGCTACGTTCAGAGCCTGACGGGCGACGACGCCAGCTTCAACGAAAGCCCTGTGCTCGCCGGGCAAAACCTCGTTCGCCTCACCGGCTTGAGGTCCGGCGCCAACGCCGCGGCTCAATCGCAACTCTCCCTTCGTTCCAGCGGCGGCGGCGGTTCCTTCCCCGGCCAAGCCCAATCGATTGCTTCCACTTCCACGGGCACGGGCGGCCAACAACTTCCGCTCGGCCTCCTAAACAGCGGGCTCACTGGCTTCAGCGGCTACGACCAGGGCCAAGGCCAAGGTGGTGGTGCAGGTGGTGGCTTCGGCGGCGGCAACGGCGGCGGGTTTTTGGGTAACGGCGGCGGAACTACGGTGAACACCGGTGGCGACAGCGGCAACACCAACCCGATCACCCCCACCGATCCAACCACGCCTGCGAACATCGTCATCAACAACAACCCCGTATTCAACAACAATAATAACAACGAGAATACGAACAACAACAATCCCGTCAACAACAACACGAACAACAACAATCCCGTAAACAACAACAACAACACGAACAACAACAACCAAAGTCAGAATCAGAACCAAAATCAGCAACAACAACAGCAACAAAATCAAAATCAGAACCAAGATCAGAGCCAAAATCAAACGAATGATCCGGGTGATCCCAACGGCGGCAACAACCCGATACCGGCACCGCCGGCCGCAGTTCTCGGCATGGTCGCCCTCGGAATGTTCGGCATCCGCAAACTGCGGGGCCGGATGCAGAACAGCTAACGCGGTACGGGTCGCCGCGTGACCTTTACCGTAAAGTTGGACGGGGCAAGCCGGTGTCGTAAGATGCTGGCTTGCCCCTTTTTCATTTGCGGAGGCTGGCCATGGCCAAAACGAACTGCCCCATCACACGCCAAGAGTTCCGCGACGGTGCGAAAGCGGTGAGCATCACCATCGCCGGTATACCCCAATTGGTCAGCCCGAAGGAATTCTCCACCGGCTCCCTCGGTTGGTATCTCAACGGAAAAATTCCCATCGAAATCAACGGCGTGCCGGTGCAAGTTCAAATCGGGTTGAACCTCACCATCGTCGGCAGCAAGGAACTCCCGAAGGATGCTGCGACGCCCGCCGCCGTTGAATAGGCTGCGTATCGCTGTTTCTTTTTGCTACCGACTATCAGGAAAGCAATACCACAGATCTCGAACTTGACAATATTCCGTCATCCCCCCGAAGGCTGGGATCCAGTCTTTTGAATTCAAAGAATGCACTGGATTCCCGCCTGCGCGGGAATGACGGGGTAGTGGTAGGTGATTGAATGGATAGCTTTGCTTTCCTGGCAGTCAATACCCCGACGCGCGAGCGAGGGCTTCCAAAAAGCATTCATCATTCCATTATCTATCCGACGTTCTGGAAGCCCTCGCTCGCGCGTCGGGCTAACAAAACACCTCCCCGAGAACGCCAAGATGATCGAAATTGTTCCCTACCGCGGCTGGACCAACAACCTCCTCCTCGCCAACGGCGAAGTCGAACTCGTCGTCACGCTCGATGTCGGCCCGCGCGTGATCGCCTTCCGCCAACCCGGCGGCTTCAACGTCATGAAGAATTACGATTCCATGATGGGCGGAACCGGCGAAGCGGAATGGCAAATCCGCGGCGGGCACCGCTTCTGGCTCGCCCCGGAAGATCTTACCCGCACCTACTTCCCGGATAACCGCCCGGTGCGGTGGCATTCCGAACACCCGCTGAAAGTGACCTTCACCCCGCCGCCGGAAACCGAATACGGCGTGCAAAAAGAAATGACCTTGGAACTCGCCCCCACCGGGTCGGACGTTCTCGTCACACTCAAAGTCACGAACATCGGCACTGCCCCCACCGAGTTGGCTCCGTGGGGGCCGACCGTAATGGCCCCCGGCGGCGTGGAAATCATTCCCCTCCCCGCCAAGTTCGATCACCCTGGCCACCCGATCCGGGCGAAGTCCCCCGCCGATTACGCGCCGAACCAAGAACTCATCCTTTGGCCCTACTTCGATTTTTCCGATTCCCGTTGGAGCTTCGGCAAGAACTATATTTTCCTCCGCCAAGATGCGGCGAAAGGCCCGACCAAAATCGGCCTCGCCCATCGCGGCGGCTGGGTGGCTTACGCGAACCAAGGCACGCTCTTCGTCAAGCGTTTCGATTACCGCGAAGGGGGGAACTACCCCGATCTCGGCACCCGCTACCAAACCTTCTCGAACGAAGACATGCTGGAAATGGAAACCGTCGGCGAGTTAGTAACCCTCGCACCGGGCCAATCCGCGGAGTTGGTGGAACGCTGGCAATTGTTCGGCAATGTGCCTGCGGTGAACACGGAAGCCGACGTGGAACGGGAAATCCTACCCCGCATCGAGGGGTGACGATCAGACGGCAGCGGCTTCGACCAACCCGAGTTGCACCTGCACTAACATTCTCAATTCCGGTTCGGTGATCCGTTTCAATGCTTCTTCCACGGGCACCCATTCCCGGCGGCGGAAATGGCACTCCGGCCATTTTTCCCGTTCGATCGCCACCCGCATCGGGAACACCACCACATGGTGTTCGTTGCCGTTCTTCAAATAAACGAAGCTCCCGAGCGGTTCGTTCTCCACCGTTCCCATGATCCCGGCTTCTTCCCAAGCCTCGGCTTGAGCGGCATCGCGTTCAGACTGATTCGGTTCGATCCGACCTTTGGGAATCACCCAACGCCGGCCGTTACGCGAGGTCACCATACAGATCTGTCGATCCCGCACGGCTAGCACGGCCGCCTGACGGATAATATTCGCCATTCCGGAGTTCCCTCTGATCCGAGATCGGAGACATCTTCTGTTTAGGTAACTGAAACGGTTCGTGAAGGGAACGGTCTGCCGGAAGTTCCCTTTGGAACTTCTCATTTGCAAAGCTCGACGGTGGAACTGCGATGGATTCTTCGCCCCGGATCGGTAGTTCAATCTCATGCAACACAACGAACTCAACGTCGGTCAGGTGATGCAACATCACCCCATCTTGGTTCGCCCCGAAGATACCGTACGCAACGTACTGGATTTGATGACCGAGGCCCGCGTCGGTTCCGTACTTGTCGCCTCGCCGGAGGGCGCACTCCTCGGCATCTTCACCGAACGCGATTTGCTCCGTCGGATCGGCCAAAAAACCATCGGCTGGCGCGAGGAGCCGGTATCCGATTGGATGACGGCGAACCCGCGCACGGTCGAACCGAATGTGGGGTGGGATCACGCGGTGAGCCTGTTGCATGAACACCGCATCCGCCATTTGCCCGTAATCGATGGCGGGCGCATCGTCGGCATCCTTTCCAGCCGGCACCTCATGGCACGCCGAACGGAAGTGTTGAACCAACGGGTGGAATTGCGCACGCAGGAATTGCAAAGCGCGAACGAACAGTTGATCGCTAGAGATTCCGAAGCCAGGCACAACCTCCGGGCCGCCGGGCGATTGCAAACCAAATTGTTGCTGCCGCAATCGCCCCCCGATTGGGCCGAACTCAGTTGGGCCGTGGAATTCAAACCCCTCGATCACCTCGGCGGCGATTACTACGATTACGCCCGGCCCGACGCCGAGCACTTGGGCATCCTCATGGCCGATGCCAGCGGGCACAGCGTGGCCGCCGCGATGGTCGCGATCATGGCCCGGTTCGCCTTCGCGGAACACGCCCCCAAAACCACCAGCCCCGGCAGCGTTCTCTCGGCGATCAACGAACAGCTGATGGATCTCGTCGAAGAACGCTTCGTCTCGGCGTTTTACGGTGTGTTGAATCGGAGTACGCGCACGCTCCGCTATTCCAGTGCGGGGCACCCTTACCCGTTGCATTACTGCGCCGCGTCGCAAACGGTGAAACCCTTGGTTTCCCAAGGGTTCTTGCTGGGAATCATGCCGGGGGAAGTCTACGTCGAGCGTTCGGTAGCCCTCGAACCCGGCGATGCGATTTGCTTTTATACCGACGGCGTGATCGAAGCGCGCAACGAGATAGGCGAGCAGTACGGGGAAGAACGCCTGACGGAATGCATGCTCCGCGCCGCCGGGCAATCCTCGGCGGCGATCCGCGAACGCATCCTCGAAGAGTTTCGGGCCTTCACCGGAGGCGTTCTACTTTCGGACGATCTCACGATGGCCGTTATGACGCTCCGGAACCAGAGTCCGGTCAGCGATGCCGAATCGCCGTAGAATTTAGGCGAGCGGCAGTTCTTATCTTACCCTCTCTCCCGCTGGGGAGAGGGTGGAAAACCAACTGCCGCTCGCCTTCGCTTCCATAACATCGATTCGTGGTTCCGATGGATCTTCACTTTCCATACTTGTTGAAGAATTCATGGCCGCGGCTAGGCCACTCGAATAAGCAATGTTCTAGTGAACCCCGGATGGAGGAACCGACCCTATGACTCTCAACGCAATCCCGTACAGCCGCACGAAAATCGTGGCGACCATCGGCCCGGCCTCCCGTTCGCCCGAAGCCCTCGGCAGATTGATCGAAGCGGGCGTGACCGTGTTCCGCCTGAACTTCTCGCACGGCACCCACGCCGAACACAGCGAAGTCGTCGCCACGATCCGCGAACGCAGCGCGGCGATGAACAAAGAAGTGGCGATCCTCCAAGATTTGTGCGGCCCGAAAATGCGGCTCGGGCCGATCCCCGGCGATCTCGTCGAGTGCCCCCTCGGCGAGGAGTTCACCATGGTGGTAGAACCTTCCGCCATTCCGCCCGCCAACGAATTGAGTTGCTCTTACCGCGAACTGCCGAACGATCTACGGATTGGCGAATCCGTTCTCTTCGCCGATGGTACCGTCGGTATGGAGGTGATCGAAACGCTTCCGGGCCGTGCGAAGTTGCGGGTGAACTTACCCGGCCGCCTCCGTTCCCGCCAAGGGATCAACCTGCCGGGTTCCGAACTCGCGGTGAAATCGCTGACCGACAAAGACTTGGCCGACCTCGATTGGACGGCGGCGCACGCGAACGACGTTCAATACGTGGGATTATCCTTCGCGCGAACCGCCGAGGATGTCCAGTGGCTGCGGCGGGAATTGCTCGCGCGGAATTGCCAGGCGCACATCGTCGTGAAGATCGAAAAACCGCAGGCGGTGAAGAACCTCGAATCGATCGTCGCCGCGACCGACGCCGTGATGGTGGCCCGCGGCGACCTCGGCGTGGAGATGGACGTCCACCGCGTGCCCGCCATCCAAAAGCGGATCATCGAACTTTGCAACCGCACGCACCGGCCCGTGATTACGGCCACGCAGATGTTGAACAGCATGGAAAACAGCAGCCGGCCGACCCGCGCCGAGGCGAGCGACGTGTTCAACGCCGTGGTGGACGGAACCGATGCCGTGATGCTCTCGGGGGAAACCGCCATCGGGGAATATCCGGCTAAAGCGGTGCTCATGATGCGGCAGATTTGCTTGGAAGCCGAGGCCTTCCTCAAAACCCGCGGGCGCCGGGCGATTGGGGAATACGCCCCGTTGCGCGGATTCATCGAACCGATTACCGAAGCCGCGGTCGATGCCGCGTGCCTCGTCACCGAACGGCTCGATGCCCCGATGATCGTGGTGTCCACGGCTTCGGGCCGAACCGCCAAAGCGCTCAGTAACCGCCGGCCCGCCGCGGCCATTCTCGCCCTCACCCGCACCCGGGAAAACGCCCGCCAACTGGCGCTCTGTTGGGGCGTGACTTCCCTCGTGACACCCGGCGATTCCTCGACCGATCAAGAATTGGCCACCGCCATCGAATATGCCAAGGCGCGCAACATTGTTGCTGCGGGAAACCATATCGTACTCCTGCGCGGGCAGTTGCCCGGCCAATCGATGGAACGCGCCGTGCTCGCCCAACAAGTCGTTTGAATTATTCCCCCGGAGCGTGACCATGAATGCTGCCGAACTCTGGAAACGCTATCGATCGCACCTCTGCACGATCCCCGAACTCGGCCTGACACTCGATGTCAGCCGGATGATGTTCGCGGACGATTTTATTTCCGAAATGCAACCGGCACTCGATGCGGCATTCGAGGCCATGGCGTCACTGGAACGGGGGGCGATTGCGAACCCCGATGAAAATCGCATGGTCGGCCATTACTGGTTGCGGAACCCGGACCTCGCCCCCACGCCCGCCATCGGCGAAGAAATCCGCAAGACCATCGCGGACATCAAAACCTTCGCCGCGAAGATTCACTCCGGAGCGATTCGCCCGACCGCAGTGACGAAGTTCACGGGCATCCTCTGCATCGGCATCGGCGGTTCCGCCCTTGGCCCGATGTTCGTCGCCGATGCCTTGGGCAACCCCGCCACGGATCGCATGCAAATCGACTTCTTGGACAACACCGATCCCGATGGTATCGCTCGCACGTTCGCGCGATTGGCGAATCGACTTTCACAAACGCTTTGCGTCGTGTGCTCCAAAAGTGGCGGCACGCCCGAAACGCGTAACGGAATGCTCCTCTCCGCGGAGGCTTACCGCAATGCCGGGTTGGAATTCGCCCCGCACGCCGTGGCCATTACCATGGCCGGTTCCAAGCTGGACGCCACGGCGACCGCCGAAGGATGGCTGGCCCGTTTCCCCATGTACGATTGGGTCGGCGGGCGAACGAGCGAACTCTCCGCCGTCGGCTTGCTGCCCGCGGCGCTCCAAGGGCTCGACATTGAAGGGATGCTGAACGGGGCCGCCGATTGCGACCGGGCGACGCGCTCGAAAGACCTGAAAACCAACGCCGCCGCGCTCCTCGCCCTCATGTGGTTCCACGCCACCGGCGGCAAGGGGAAGAAAGATATGGTGGTACTGCCGTACAAGGATCGCCTCGTTCTCTTCAGCCGTTACTTGCAACAATTGGTGATGGAATCGCTAGGCAAGCAACTCGATTTGAACGGCGTGCGGGTCGACCAAGGCTTGGCGGTGTACGGCAATAAAGGCTCCACCGATCAACACGCCTACGTTCAACAACTCCGCGAGGGCGTGCCAAACTTCTTCGCCGTGTTCATTTGCGTTCTCGAAGATGGGGGCTCGCATTTGGAAGTGGAGCCGAACGTCACCGCCGGGGATTACCTTCAAGGCTTCCTACTCGGCACACGCGCGGCTCTTTACGAGAACGGCCGGGAATCGATGACGATCACCGTGCCGAAGGTCGATGCCCGAACCGTGGGCGGCCTCATTGCTCTCTTCGAGCGGGCCGTGGGCCTCTACGCCAGCCTCATCGGAATCAATGCTTACCACCAACCGGGCGTGGAAGCCGGGAAGAAAGCGGCGGCGGTCATACTTGGCCTGCGGGAAAAAGTGTTGGCGGCACTCACCGAAATACCGCAAACTGCGGAATATCTCGCCATGGCGGCGGGTTCAGCAGACTCGGCGGAAACCGCGTTCCTGTTACTGGAACACCTCGCGGCCAACGGTTTAGCCGCCCGAGACGCCGCCGGGCGATTCCGCACCGGCCCCGGAAGATTGCCATGACCATTTACGAACGGGCCATCGAACTCATCCCCCGCGGTGCCACCGTCGGCCTCGGTTCGGGCAGGGCCGCATGGGCGTTCGTAAAAATGATGGGGGAACGAGGAACGGCGCGAACGATGGGGATCACCGGAGTTGCCGCTTCCGAGGAAACCGCGAACGTGGCCCGGACGCACGGCTTTCCGCTCGTCGAATTCGCGGATGCCGGTGAACTCGATTTCACCGTGGACGGTGCCGACGAAGTCGATCCGCAATTGCAACTCATCAAAGGCTACGGCCGCGCGCTGGTGCGGGAGAAGATTCTCGCATCGTCTTCCAAGAAATTGATTATCCTCGTGGGGGAAGAAAAGCTCGTGCCGCAACTCGGCAGCCGAGGACGCTTGCCGGTGGAAGTGGTACCCTTCGCCGTGCCTTATTGCCAACGGCGTTTGCAAGAACTCGATGGAGTTACCAACCCGACGCTATGGGAAAAAGAGGGCAAACCCGGCGTAACCGACAACGGCAACCGTATCCTCGATTGCGGGATCGAACCGCTCCGCGATCCCTTCGGATTGGAAATGGCGATCCGCCAAATCCCGGGCGTCGTCGGCACCGGCTTGTTCCTCGATATGGCCGATACCGTGCTCGTCGGCGATGCGAATTTCGAGATCGTTCGGGAAATGTACCGCACCGAACGGAAGCCTTAACTACTGGCGAATCACTTCTTGATCAGGAACGCCGCGCGATCCCGCCGGAATAGCGACGTATCGTATTCACTCAACACGAACACATCGGTGCGACCCTCTTCGAGCACTCGGGCGTACACTTGCTTGCCGTTGGTGCCGCCGACTTCGCCGCCGAGTTGGAGCGTCTTCACCACCCCGCCTTGTTGGGTGATCACGATCACGCGGGAGGGTTTATCCAAGCCGTAGAGCTTCAAATTCGCATCCTTATCCGCCACGAAGCGCTCGGCTTTCAGCCCGGCGAGCGCGGCGAGGGTTTCCGTCACTTGGGCGGTATCGAACTGATCCTGGGGTTTCGCGGCATCCAACCAGACGGGGCCGGCCTTCCGCAGCGAGAAGTTTGAACCTTCCGAACTCGCGGCGAGCATTTGAATCTGCGACGCATCCACACCGCTCCACACGGCTCGCTTGCGGAACTCGGTTTGCAATCGGTTGCTCATGGGAACATCGAAGAGCACCACGAGGTCGCCCTTCTCCAGCTTCCCGTGGATTCGGTTACCCTCTTTTTCCTTGGAACCGAGGAGCAAGCTCAGTACCTCTTTATCCCCGCTGAAGAATTGCAACTTCGCCGAGGGAGCTTCCAACCCGAACGGTTTCAGATCGCCCGGCTTCTCCGCGACGATCGTATCGGCCCGCAGCTTCGCCGCGGCATCAATGAGTTCGTCCAGTTCCGCTTGTTCCGCCTCGGCGTTCGCGGGTTCCGTGAGCTTCCACGTGCCGTTGACTTTCGACACGGTGAACTTGCGATCCCCGCGGACCACCACGATCTTGTCCGCGTCGATGAACTTGGCGAGCGATTTATCCTTGAAGCGGATCGGCTCCTGCATCAGTCGGTTCGCGAGCGCCTCGGGCAGCACGCCCACGGTGGCTTCGCCCTTGGTTTCGATGCTCGCGTACCTCGCGCCGTTGGGCTTCGCGGCGTCCACGGGCTTACCGAGGAGCAGAACTTTGTCTTCCGGTTTCTCCAATCCCACTTTGAGCGTGATCGTCGCGGCGGGGGCATCCAAACCGAAGGGTTTGCGATCCTTCGGGTCGTACGCCGCCACTTTCGTGGCTTGGAGCGAGGCGAGTTGCGTGAGCAATTCTTCGATGGAGGGCGTATCGGCCTTGAATTTCGAGGGTTTCGTCACTTCCCAGCCGAGGCCGGCTTGATCGAGTTGGAAATCCTTGTCGCCTATCTTGCGGGCGATGGCCGTGAGTTGCTGCGGGTCGAACGTGAGCAAAGTGCGGTCGATCAGTTCGAGCTTCCCGCGAGCGAGTGCCGAGTTCGTCGCTCCGCTGATGACGCCGACGGCAGGGCCGTTGTCGATGCGAACGAAGCGTTCGCCGGTCGCTTCTTCTTTGCCGAGTTGAATCGTATGGCGTTCGGGTTTCTCCCCGGAGCCTACGGTCGTGATGGTGAACGCGGGGGAATCCAAGCCGTAATCGGCCCATTTCACGGCGGGGCCGTAATCGGCGAGCCGCACCACCGGAGGGCTAGCGGCGTTGAAAAGCAGATTGCCGACGGTCGGTTTATCGAGCGGGAACGTGGCGTTCTCCGGCTTCCAGTTGCCTTTGTCGTCCTTCACGAGTGCCACGGCATCTTTGTTCTGGCCTTGAATTTCGATACGAGCGATCTTGATCGGATCGAGTTGAAGCAGGTTGCGTTCGAGCCAGAACAACGCGGGTTGATCGGCCATCTTCACCGCCGCATCCGAGACGGCGAAGACTGCCGGGTTCGTGCCGCCTTCGAGCATGGCGTACCGCATCATCGGGTTCTCGGCGAGCGGCTTGCCCACCAAAAGAATACGGGTGACGTCGATCTCTTCGGGCGGTTTCGCGGTCGAACCGGGTTTCGGTTCCTTGGCGGTGATCGACAGTTTGAGTTGCGGCTTATCGAAGCCGTGTTTGGCGGGATCGGCGTTAAAATCGGTGTACTTCTCGGCTTTGAGCGAAGCTAGACCGCCGGCCAAGCCCATCACTTCCGGCCCGCTCGCCGTGGCGTCGTACGGCCCGCTGAGTTTCCACACCATCGCATCGGAGGCGAGCTTATAGGCATCCTTCAAACCATCGCCCCGTTGTATGGCGAAAGTGGCGATCTTCTCCGGGGGAGTGTTCCAGAGCGCGAGGGGCAGGAGATCGAGCGCCCCGCGATCCAACGCTTCCACGAGCGATTTATTCACGGTGAACACGCCGCCGCCGTTGAGCCGGGCGTACACTTCCGCCCCGCCTTCTTTGGCCGTGCCGAGTTCGAGCTTGGCCGGTTTGGCGCCGGTGCCGGTGAATTCGAGATCGAGAACGTACTTCGGCATGGCGAGGCCGAACTTGGCCATGAGATCTTCGGGCTTCGGCGCGTCGTCCACGAACTCCACCGCTTCGAGGCCGGAGAGATCGCCGGTGAGTTGCGACGCTTTCGCTTCGTCGGTCTCGGTGGAAACCGGTTGCGTGAGCGACCATTGGTTCGCCGCACCGGCCTTGGGTTTCATGGCCAAGGCGAACGGGGTACCGCCCGCGGGTTGCACCTTCACCCCGGCCAACTTCACCTCGGCCGTATCGAACAGCTTGCGGCTGCGGTAGGCGAGTTCCGGCCGGGCGATGGCCTTGGCCACGGCGTCGTCCACCACGTTCACCCGCGGCCAACCGGCCATGCGAACGTTCAGCTTCTTCTTCTCCGCATCGTCTTTGCCGATCTCGAAGCGGAAGGTTTTCGCGGCGGGTGCGTCTTCCCCCTCGGCCGGTTTCGCTTGGGAAACGACCGTGACGGTCGTATAATCGCTGGCCAAACCGAGTTCGCCGAGTTTCGCGGCATCGGGGGCGTCGATTCGCTCGGCGGGCGTTTTCGCATCCAGTTTCGATAATTGATCGAGTAGTTCCGTCACCTTCCCGGCTTCCGCCAAGCGGTTGCCAACGTACCATCGATCTTGCTTGTCTTCTTCGCGTTCCGCATCCTTGTTGCCCTTCCGCTTCGTGATCGCAATCTCGGGCTGTTTGGGTGCCGCGATTGTCAACGATTGCACGGCCGGGGTGTCGAAGCGCGCGAGGTTGGAATCGCGGACGTCGTCCGCTTTCACGAACAGATCGGGGAAGCGATCGGCTTTGATCTCGAAGATGAAATCGTTGCCATCGAACTTGGCGTAGTGGTAGTTCTCGGTCACTTCGCGGGACATCGGCGGGATAGGCCCCATCGGTGTGCCCGGCTCTTTCCGCATGGTCGTACGGGAAACTTTGCCGATGCGCAATGCCACCGGGTTCCCCTTGGCGGGTGCAACCACGACGCTGCGTTCGGGCTTATCGAGGCCGGTTTCCGCCAAGCCCGCCGCATCCGCTTTCTTGTCGGTGAAACCATCCACCCACAAATCGGGGATGGCGGTCAGCAACGTTTTCAACTTCGCGGGATCCGCGCGATCCTTCACCGGCTCGGCGATCTCCCAAACGTCGGCCAGATCGTTCGGGGCCAACACCGGATCGGGGGAACGTTCGTTCGGATCGCGGCGCGGCGCCGGGGTCGGCTGGAGCCGTTTCACCGTGAACTTGCCCTCCGAGCTTTCGATTTGCACGCTCGCCGTGGCGTTGCCCACCAGCGGATTGCGGGTGTTGCTCCCGGAGAATTTGACGCGCGAATTATCGAGGAACAACTGCCGGCGGCGGTAACTCTCCGGCGGCCGCGACACCACCGCGAGAATATCCGGGGCGAGCTTGAGCACTTCCTTGGCGTTATCGATGCGAACGTAGGCGGGGAGCGAGGTCGCGGCATCGCCCGGCTGAAACTCCGGTTGGCCGAAGGCGAGCGCTACGACGCGGCCCCCCATGTGAACCACGATCAGAATTGCCTTGGAATTGTCCGCGAGGCCGAATTGGGCGAAATCGGTATCGCTGGCCACGGGAATGGGCAGGAAGCGGGTGCGCAGGTTGCTCACCGCCGCGACCAACTCGCCCACATCCTTTTCGCGCACCGGCCAACCGCCGGGTTGGCCCCATTCGCCATCAGTTCCCTTGGTGAGCACGAGCGCGGGTTGCCCCGGAACGCTGAGTTCGATCTTGGTGATCTTCTCAGCCTTCAATTCCTCGGCGAGCACGATCGAACCCGAGCGCGGCGGGGCTTCCGGTCGCATTCCCAACGGCTTGAGCGTCTTCTCGGGGAAGATCAACACGGCGGCGCCCGCCGCGACGACGAGAGCAAGGGTGAGAGTGATGAGCCAACGCATAGGTATTCGGGTGTAGTAAGTTTGCGGAAAGCGGGGGACATCGTCCCCCTGTTGATCGCAGGGGGACGATGTCCCCCCGCTTTTGAACCAGAACTAACGGAACCTTCGCACCATCAGCACCATGAAGCACAAGTAGATCGCCACGGCCGGGAGGCCGAAGCGGGTGACTTTTCCCCACAAATTCAGACGTTCGGGGGCGAGCGACACGCGCGGGTAGCGCCATTTTTCGCCGTCGGGTTTATCCACCGGCATACGATCCGTGCGGTTCAACAACCAGTTCATACTGTTCAGCAAAAGCGTTTGGCGCCCCGGGTCGAGCGTTTTGCCTACGAACAATCCTCCGTGGCCGAACACAACCAAACGTTCGGTTTTGCCCGTGGCCGGAGCCAACGCATCCGGCGTGAGTGCGACGGCCGTGGCCAGCCCCGAAGGGAAGCCGATCAAGCCGGGGGCCATGCCCATGGCATCGGAGCAGAACTTGGTCACGGCGAGTTTCGGATCGTTCCACTCGGCGGGAATCTTCACCTCGACCGCAACGCCTACGGGGTAAGACTTCATCACTTCGTCTTCGCGGCCGCCCTTCTTGCGGTCGTCCGGTCTGGTCGGATCGAAGGTCGGGATGTATCCCTGTTCCCTCAGCGGTTTCGATTCGTTCCAACTCTTCTCGACGGTACGCAGGATTTCCGGGGAGAATTTCATGCCCGCGAGCGTCGGCGGCGCAACCACGATGGAGCGGTACCCGCCGTTGCGTGCCACGCTGAACACCACCCGCTTGCGTTCGGTAATCTTCTCCCGTTTGTCGGTCGATTCATCCTCCCTGTTCGGGTCGAGATCGGCATCGACCGAATGCGCGGCGGCTCGGTAGGCCGTGGCAACGGGGTTCGGCGCTTTGCCCGCGAGCGGTTGCGAAGGGAGTTCCAAATAGGTTTTCATCTTGAACGGGTCGGGCGGCGAGGCAAACGAACCCGATCGCGAAGAGATAGCGGTCACTTCGTCGTCGGTGATGATGGCGTCCGCACCGAGGTCGATCCCCAAACGGGCCAGCATCTTTTCGATATCGTCGTTGGCCGATTCGTTGGGTTCCGGCGTATCGGTGACGGTGGGGCCCATCGCGAAAAGCACCGGCTTCCCGGCCTTGATGAACCCTCGGATCACATCGGCCTGATCCTTGTTCATCGAATGCCACCAACCCTGAAGAACCCGGCCGTTGAGCGCCATGATCGTGAGGCGGGGAACGATGAGCGCATCGCAATCCCGCACGTAACCTTCGAGCTTGGCCTTCACGTTTTGGGTGCGGAGATTCTCTACCGCCCGATCATCGCCGAGGAGCTTCGCGTACTCGGCTTCATCTTTGGTCATTTGCTTGCGTCGGTCTTTGGCGACCTTACGGAACTGGTACAACTTCGAACTCAACTGTTCGATGGCCGATTTGCGATCGTCTTCGTCGTCGAACACCGGCAACCGACCTTTATAAAGCTTGTTGATCTCCGCCACGGTGTGCGACTTCAAATCCTCGACGACTTTCGAGATCTGCTCGATTTGATCTTCCAACTTGGACAAGCCGAATTGGAGGGAAGGCAGGCTCTCTTCCAACTCCGTCAACTTCTGTTCCGAGAGTGCATCCGCAGCGGGCACGAGTGTGCCCCGTTCCGGCCACCGTTTGAGGATCACATCGGTCACATCGAACCCGTGCATTTCGAGCGATTTGCGGATGCCGATCCCGGAGTATTCTTCGGGATCCCCTTCGCTGGTCAGTACCGGGTGGATGGCCAACAGAGCGATCTTCGGCGCCCGCTCTTCGAGCGCCAAAACCTTGTCGATAAACGCGGCCTTCCCCTGCGGCACCAAGGCCAAGTTGCGCTTTTCCGGATTCGCCCGGGATAGCGAAGCGGTTTTGTCGAGCATGTAAAATTCGTTGAATCCGATGCGTTGGACGCGACCGTTGGCCGCGAAGAACACGCTGTTCTCCGGAGCGTTTTCGATGGCCGACTTCAAAAGTTCGCGCTCGCCGTTGTCCTTTTCCCGCTTGGCCTTCGCTTCGGAAGATTCGGTTTTGGGGTCCGCTGCGGCAATCGGTTGCGTCAGTTCGTTCAACTTGGATTCGAATTGTTCGTCGCGGGTCGCCAACACCGTGATTTGAAACCGCGGGCCGAATTCGCGCAACTCATCCACGATGTCCCGCACCTTCTCGACCACCTTGGCTTGGGCCGCGGCTTCCAAAGCGCCGGGATTATCCGGTTCGATACTCGAAGTTTTGTCCCGTTGAAGCACAATCACTTTCGTGGGCGATTCGGGGTCGAGCTTTTTCAACCGCTCTTGCAATTCGGGTTCGATACTGAAACGGTGATCGCGGGTGACATCTTTCCGCCAATAGTGTTGGAACGAAACGGCGTTGACCACGAAGAGCAAGCCGAGGGCCAGCACGATTTGCAACGCGGCGTTGGTGCCTTCCGCCGTTTTTCGGCCGGCCGATTGGAAGATCAAGCCGAGGAGTTCCACGAGTACGAGGATCGCCACCAACCCGGCCCCGGCCATGACCATCACCGCGACGACTTGGGCGTAGAGGCCGAAGGCACCTTTGGCGGAATCGACGAGTTGTTGCTGATTCCACCCCGTTTCCGGTGTGAGCATTGCTCCGATGGCCAAGGCCAGCAAGCCGGTGAGGCCCAACGCGCGGATGCCGAAGCGGAACCGTTGGCCGAGCGTCGTAATGTGCCGACTATCCGATTTCATGGGGAGATTCCTTGTTCACAAAACTCCGGGTGCTCACGCAACCCGGCTCGCCAAAACCAATTCCACTAAGGCGAGCGGTGGTTGATCTCCCACCCTCTCCCCGCTGGGGAGAGGGTCGCTGCGACCAACGGTCGTGGCGGGGAGAGGGGATTGGGATAGCTTTGAGTTCCCCTCTCCCCGCATCTCGCTTCGCTCGATGCGGCCCTCTCCCCAGTGGGGAGAAGGTAAGACAAGAACTGCC
>Ga0105047_10006475_pt1 | contig 19872 bp, 14 predicted proteins | sample MAT04_FD_78384 | JGI IMG/M metagenome (GOLD analysis project Ga0105047, IMG submission 78384) | Freshwater microbial communities from Lake Fryxell liftoff mats and glacier meltwater in Antarctica - MAT-04 (megahit assembly) | ecosystem: Environmental > Aquatic > Freshwater > Ice > Liftoff...
GGCGAGTCGGTAACCGAGGCCCGGCACCGTATGGATGAGTTTGTGGGCGTGGCCGTCGTCGATCTTCCGGCGCAGCCGCTGGATATAGACATCCACGACGTTCGTGCCGGGATCGAAATGGTAACCCCAGACGTGTTCGAGAATCTGCGCGCGGGAAAGCGTGCGGCCCGCGCAGCGCACGAGAAATTCCAGCAGCCCAAACTCGCGCATCGGCAGCTCCATCGGCTTCCCGCCGCGGCTGGCCGTGTGCGCCGCCGTATCCACCGTGAGGTCGCCCACTTCGAGCCGCGTGCGCTTTTCCGTCTCCGCGTGACGCAGCAGCGTGCTGACGCGGGCGACGAGCTCATCCATCGAGAAAGGCTTCGGCAAATAATCGTCCGCGCCGAGATTCAGCCCGGTGATTCGGTCATCGGCCTGCCCGCGCGCGGAGAGGATGAGCACCGGCGTCGCGCGCCCGCTGGCCCGAAGCTGACGCAGCACGCTGAGGCCGTCGCGGCGCGGAAGATTCAGATCGAGCACGATGGCGTCGTAGGGCTGGCTGAGTGCGAGCGCGAGCGCCTCCTCGCCATCATACGCTTCCTCGACCGCGTGCCCTTCTTCGATGAACGCACGGCGGAGATACGCCGCCATCTTCTTTTCGTCTTCAACTACGAGTAATCGCATGGGCTGAAAGTATGGCAGAAGGTGGAACGCGCGGCGATGACAAGGCGGATAGCTGGAACTGGAGTTCCCGCTTTGACCCGTGGAACGGTGAGCATCCGAAGGCTGCTCGACCCCGATGCGGAGCGCGCGGCTCCAGTGTCGGGCCGCTCCGCGAACCCACGCAGGAAGAGACAGGCTAGCTGGTCAACTGCGCAGAGCGTTGCTTCACTCGGGCGTTTATCTTTTCACGGACGCACGAGGCGGAAAAAGCGGCGGGTGCCGACGGTTTCGATCGTGACCGTGTGTGGCCGCCGCTCGTGAGGATGACGCAGGTCGAGGGTATCCACATCGCGAAGTCGGGGCTTGCCTCCAGCAACCAGCCCGGCCGATCGACGGGCCATGGGAGCGTGAGCGTTCCAGAAGAGTGGGATGATCACAAAGCAAAGGAGCCTGAGTTGGAGGGCATTCCAGGATGGTGACTGAGGCACCCGGAAATCTCAAAAGGATCTGCTCGGATCGAATGCCTTTAGTTCGCCCAAGCGATGTTCGGTGGGTGACATCCCGGTGACCGCGCGGAAGGCTCGCGTGAACGCGCTGTGATCCGCGAAGCCACAGTCGAGTGCGATCCGGGCAATGGAGGCATCGGTTTCGCGCAACATGCGGCAACCGGCGGTGATGCGGGTCTTGATGATCAGTTGCATGGGGCTGATGCCGTGAATGCGCCTGATCGTGCGGGCAAAACGCGGCGCCGTCATGCCGGCTTTTCGGGCGAGGGAGGATGGACTCAACGGATCGTCGTAGGCCGTCTCGAGATAGCGCAGCACGCGGGCCACCTCGGGCGATACGTCCTCGCGACTCACGGGCGCCGCCAGATCCTTGGAGATGCCGATGAGGCCCGTGACCTGGCCGCGTCGATCGCGGATGGGCAGCTTGCTCGTCAGCCCCCACGTTGGGACGTTCGGCCTCCGCCAGAATAGCTCCAGTCGCTCCACGATGGGCTGCCCGGTGCGCAGCACCTGCTCATCCTGCTCGGTGGGAATGCGCCCATAGTCGCCAGGGCAGACATCGCAGGGCCGCCGACCCAGCATTTGTGATTTGTCGTTGAGGCCGTGGCGCTCGACGAGCGATTGATTGACCATCAAATAGCGTCCTGAGGCGTCCTTGATGAAAAATGCCGTGTCGTGCATCAGGTTGGCCACCTGCTCGAGCAGACGCGCGTCCAGGAGCAATGCGCCTTGCGTGGAAACGATCCCCGGAAACCCTGAGATGGCCTTTTTCATGTGGTGAGGATGCTGCACAAAACGGATGCGTGCCGAGCGCCTTTCGCGGTATGGATCGTTGTGCGGCTTTTGACGGGTTGGCATTCATAAGCGTCAAGACATCGGGGCGGCCTTGCTCAATCATGGATCGAATCAGGCACCGCCACCGTTAGGCGCTTCCGCATTCCCAGATACCCTCCAACTCCATGAAACCGATGCGCATCCTCTCCGCTCTCGTTTTACTCTCGCTTCTCGCGATCGCTTTGCCGGCCTCGGCCAAGCCGTTGCAAATCTACATCCTCGCCGGGCAGTCGAACATGCAGGGCCATGCCAAGGTCAGCACGTTTGAGCACATCGGCATGGACCCAGCGACGAAGCCGATGCTGGCGGAAATGCTGGGCGCGGATGGCCAGCCGAAGGTTTGCGAGCGGGTGTGGATTTCGTCCATCGGCTGCGCGGATGGAGATGCCGAGCAGACGGGAAAACTCACGGCAGGTTTCGGCGCGAGCCAGGGTGGGCCAAAGATCGGGCCGGAGTTTACGTTTGGCCTCTACATGCAGAAGTTCACGGACGCGCCCATCTTGCTCATCAAGACCTCGTGGGGCGGCAAGAGCCTGAACACCGACTTTCGCCCGCCGAGCGCGGGTCCGTATGTGTTCACTGAAACACAGCTCGCCACCTTCCAAAAACAGGGCAAAGACGTCGCCACGCTCAAGGGGGCGAAGGAAAAAGAGACCGGCGTTTATTACCGACTCATGATCGAGCATGTGAAAAAAGTGCTCGGTGACATCAAGCGCGTGGTGCCGAATTACAACGCGGCGCAGGGCTACGAACTGGCGGGCTTTGCGTGGTTTCAAGGCTGGAACGATCTGGTGGACTCCGGCACCTATCCGAATCGCGACAAGCCCGGCGGCTACGATGCCTACAGCACGGCCATGGCGGCCTTCATCGGCGATGTGCGGAAGGATTTGAACACGCCGAAACTACCCTTCGTCATCGGCGTGCTCGGCGTCGGCGGCCCCACGGCCGAGTATGGTCCCGACCAGCAGCGTTACAAAGCCACGCACGAAAACTTCCGCGTCGCCATGGCCGCTCCGGCGCAGTTACCGGAGTTCAAAGGCAATGTCGCCACGGTGCTGACGGAGAAGTATTGGGATCGCGAGTTGAGCGCCGCGAAAGCGAAGGACACGGCCATCCGGCAGCAGGCCAAAAAACTGGCCACCGACAGCAAAATGCCGCCCGCCGAGGAAAAGGCGGCGCTGGAAAAACTCCGAATGGAGGGCCTCACCGAGCGCGAACGGCAAGTGCTGGAGAAGGGCATCTCCAACTTCGAGTTTCACTACCTCGGTTCGGCCAAAATTCTGGGTGGCATCGGCAAGGGTTTCGCCGAGACGATGGCGGAACTCCAGCAACTCAAATGAACAAAATGATGAAGACCTTCCTCGTTGCCCTCACCTTCGCCGCCGCTCTCGCCACGCCCGATGCGGCTTTCGCCGCAGGCAAGGACGAGGCGATGCCGATGCCCGATTTTACCAAGGGCGGCACCGTTCCCCAGGACGGCCCTCACGACTGGACGCTGGGGCCGACCGGCGCCCGCGGCTGGATTTTCACGAACAATGGCCACTCCGCCGAAGCGCGTCAGATTCTCGTGACCGCGGTCGCGAAGGATTCCCCGGCGGCTCCGGTGTTGAGCACCGGCGATGTCATTCTCGGCGTGGACGCGACGAACTTTTCCGGCGATGCGCGCATCCAGTTTGCCAATGCCATCGCGGCGGCGGAGGCGGAGAAGGGCGGCGGAAAGCTGCGGTTGGTGCGGTGGCGCGCGGGGAAGTCGGAGGAGGCAGTGGTAACGCTGCCGGTGCTGGGCAGCTACAGCGCCACTGCGCCGGACGATTGCCCCAAATCGAAGCGCATCGTCGAGCTGGGCTGCAAGTCACTCGCGCGGCGGATGGGCGCGCCGGATTACACGCGCAACCTGAACGCGATTCCCCGTTCGCTCAATGCGCTCGCCTTGCTGGCCAGCGGGAACCAGGAGTATCTCCCGCTGCTCAAAAATGAGGCGCGCTGGGCGGCGGACTTTTCGGCGGATTCCTTTGCGACGTGGTATTACGGCTACGTCCTCACCTTCCTCGGGGAGTATGTCATCGCGACCGGCGACCAGTCCGTCATGCCTGGCCTGAAGCGGCTCGCCCTGGCATCGGCCCATGGCCAGAGCGCCGTCGGCACTTGGGGCCACAGTTTCGCCATGCCCGGTGGGAACCTGAACGGCTACGGCTGCATGAACCAACCCGGCCTCAGCCTCTGCATCGGCATGGTGCTGGCCCGCGAGGCAGGCGTGAAGGACCCGGCGCTGGACGGCGCCATCGCCAAAGCGGCGGGCTTCCTGCGCTGGTTCGTGAACAAGGGCGCGATCCCTTACGGCGATCACCTGCCGTATCCGGGGCACGAGGACAATGGCAAGTGCTCCAGCGCGGCGGTGCTCTTCGATCTGCTGGGCGACCGCGAGGCGGCGGAATTTTTCGGGAAGATGGCCACCGCCGCGTACAGCGAGCGCGAGCGCGGCCATACCGGCAATTTTTTCAATATGCTCTGGGCTCTGCCCGGCGTGGCCCGCCTCGGTCCGCTGGCCACAGGCGCTTACTGGAAGGAACAGGCCTGGTATTACGACCTCGCCCGCGGCTGGGACACGAGCTTCCCCTACCAGGGTTCGCCGGTCGGCGAGGAGGAGCATCGCAAGTACACCGGCTGGGATTGCACGGGTGGCTATCTGCTGGCCTATGCGCTGCCGCTGAAAAGCCTCTGCATCACCGGCCGCAAACCCTTCTCCGTGCCGACCTTCAACGCTGTGCAAGTCGAGGCGGTCATCGCCGCCGGACGCGACTACCACTACAAGAAGGCGGAGAATCCATACGCGCGGCGCACGGACGAACAACTGCTCGCCGGGCTCTCCAGTTGGTCGCCCTCGGTGCGCCTGCGCTCCTCCACCGAACTGGGGAAACGTCCGGGGAATTTTCTCCCCGCCGTGCTGAATCTGCTCGCCAGCGCCAATCGCGACGCCCGCTACGGAGCCTGCGAAGCGCTGGGGGCCCTCGGTGCGGGCGCCGATGCCGCCGCTCCGCAACTGCGCGCCTTGCTCAAAGACCCGGACCCATGGCTGCAATGCCGGGCGGCCGAAGCCCTGCCCAATCTCGGCGCGGAGGCGCGCAAAGGCAGCGTGGGCGACCTGCTCGCCATGACCCTGCGCTCGAATCCCGCCGACCCACGCCGCATGGCCCAGCGCTCCGCGGCGATCGCCCTCTTCTCGCCCTACCCTGGCCAGCGCCAGCCCAGAAGCATCCTCGCCGAATCGCTCGAGGGGGTTGATCGCCAGTTGCTCTACCCGGCCGTGAAAGCGCTTTTGCAAAACGAGGACAGCGTCGCCCGCTCCTCGGTGAGGACCGTCTTCGACGAGATGACCGACAGCGACCTGGTGCAGTTGCTCCCCGCCATCGCCGAAGCGATCCCGCGCCTCGCGCCCAGCAACGAAATGTTCGGCGACGGAATCCGCCTCGCCGGCCTCGACCTGCTCTCCCGGCTCCAGATCCGCGAAGGCCTGACCCTTTGCGTGACCGTCATCGAACCCGCTCGCTGGGGTCTCTCCCAGCGGGTCAACAAATGCGCCGAATACCTCCCGCGCTACGGCACCCTCGCCAGGGCCGTCCTCCCCCAACTGCGCGAAATCCGGGCCCAACTCGCCGCCGCGGGGAAGGCGAAAAGCGAGCAAACGGTCCAGATGGACAAATGCATCGCCGCCATCGAATCCAGCACCACCACACCCACTCTGGTCAGCATCGCGGATTTCAAGGCGCGTCCCGCTGGCAAATGAAAAGACGGAGTCTGCCGCCCTCCGATCTCATCTGCGCGAATCCGAAGGGCGTGGATCACGTTCACTCTTTGAATTGAGGGCGGCATCTTCATCGGGGATCACGAGCAAGAAACGCGGTGAATCTCCCGCCAGGATCACGCGCCCCCCAGACGCCGATTTTAGGATACCGCCGTCAATGATCCGACAGGCGATCCATTCGGCATGAACGCCATTGCCGGTCTCGCTGTTGTCCTCTTGATCCTTTGGATCGTGCTGAAGGTTGCTCTTGCGGTGACCAGCGGCCTTTTGCATCTGCTGTGGATCGCCGCCATCGCGATGCTGGTGATCTGGCTGATCGGTAAACTTCGCGGATCGAAGAGCGCGTAGCGCGGTTGATAGCGACTTCGACCAACGCGAAAGACCGGTCAGTCTTTGCTCCGTCGGGGCGCGGCTTGGGACGCGCGAAACTTTTCCCGAAGCGCGCTTGCGCGGGCGGCGCGGGGGGGCAATCTGTGCGCGCTTTTTATGTCCGGCTTTTCCCTTTTCGATCTCAATCCCGAGCAGGAAGCCGCGGTCCGGACGACCGATGGACCGCTGCTCATCCTCGCCGGCGCGGGCACGGGGAAGACGCGGGTCATCACGATGCGCGCGGCGTTTCTGATCTCGCGCGGAGTGCCGCCGGAGCAGATTCTGGCGGTCACCTTCACCAACAAGGCGGCGACGGAAATGCGCGAGCGACTGGCGAAGATGATCGATCCCGCGGAAGCGAAGAAGGTGACGATGTCCACCTTTCACGCCCTCTGCGTGCGGCTGCTCCGGCAGGACATCGACAAGCTCGGCTACAAAAAGAACTTCAGCATTTACGATGAAGGCGACACGACGGGGCTGATCAAAAAGATCATCACCCGCACGGCGGCGAAGGACGAGAAGCTGGACCCGAATGTGGCGAAGAGCCTGATCTCGAAAGCGAAGAACAATGGCTGGCGAGAGGTGTCACCGGGCGGAGAGCAATCGCTGGCCGGGGCGGTGTATGCGCGCTACCAGCAGGAGCTGAAGACGCTCAACGCGGTGGATTTCGACGATCTGCTCCTGCTCGCGGTGCAACTGCTGACCGAGCACGCCACGGTGCGCGAGAAGTGGCAGCGCCGGTTTGGCTATTTGATGGTGGATGAATTCCAAGACACCAACCGCCTCCAGCTCGAGCTCGTGACAAATCTCGCGGACGAGCGGAAGAACGTGGCGGTGGTGGGCGACGACGACCAATCGATCTACGGCTGGCGCGGGGCGGAGGTGGCGAACATCCTCGAATTCGAGACGCACTTTCCGAATCCGAAGGTGGTGAAGCTGGAACAGAATTACCGCTCGACGAACGCCATCCTCGGCACGGCGAACGGGCTGATCAAAAACAACCCGCGGCGCCGCGCGAAGCAGCTCTGGAGCGCCCACGAGGGCGGCGCGAAGGTGCGCGTGGTGGCGATGAGCGATGACCGGCAGGAGGCGGAGTTCATCACCAATGAAATCGCGCAGCGCACGGTCACGGAGAACGCGGCGCAGGAGGATTTCGCGATCCTTTTTCGCATGAACGCGCAGTCGCGGCTGCTGGAGACGCATCTCCGGGAGCTGCACATTCCGTATCGCGTGGTCGGCGGGAAAAGCTTCTTCGACGCCCGCGAGATCAAGGATCTGCTGGCCTACGCGAGTGTGCTGATCAATGCGGACGACGACGCGTCGCTGCTGCGGATCATCAACACACCCGCCCGCGGGATCGGCCCAGCGGTCGTCGAGCGGGCGACGGAGCTGAGCGCGCAGAAACAGTGCAGCGTCTTCGAAGCGCTGCAGGATGGGGAGTTCCGCTCGAACCTGACAAAGCGCGCGGCGGAGGCGATCGGCATGTTCGCGGCGTTCCTCGATACGTGGGAGACGAAGCTCAACACGCCGCTCGCCGATCAGGGCAAGGTGCTGAAGGAGTTCCTGAAAGAAACCGGTTACATCGAAGACTTGAAGCGCTCGTGCAAGACGCCGGAGGAAGGCATCAAGCGCGAGATGAAGGTGCTGGAGATGATCCGCTGGTTTGACGAAGACGCGGCGCGCAACGGCAAAAGTCTGCGCGACTTTCTCGACGACATGCTGCTGCGGCAGGAAAAAGAGGACGACGCGGACGACGAGAAAAACACCGGCGTGACGCTGATCACCCTGCACGCGGCGAAGGGGCTGGAGTTCCCGCACGTCTATCTCATCGGGCTCGAAGAAGGGCTGCTGCCGCACGACCGCTCGAAGGTCGAGGGCACCGTGGATGAAGAGCGGCGCCTGCTTTACGTGGGGATCACCCGCGCGCGGAAGACGCTGGCGCTGACGTGGTGCCGCGACCGGATCAAGTACGGCAGCCCGATGCCCTGCACGCCGAGTTCATTCATCAAGGAACTGCCTGCGGAGTGGATCGACCACCAAAGCGCAACGCAGATCCTGCGCGCGCCGGTGAGCGAAGGCGCAGCGAAAAGCAAATTCAGCGCGCTCCGGGCGCTGCTGGAGAAGACGCCGGGCTGACGAAGCGACCGGGCGCTCCGTCCGGGGTAGCCGGGCCGTTGCTGCGCGGAGACGGAGGAATCTTCGACGCCACTGCGGCGCCCGGCGCCTTCCCTCCGGTGCAGCGGTCGCGGCTGATTACCAAAGTCCGAGGAACTTCAGGACGAAGACAACGACGACGATGACACCGATGATGTAGAAAATGCTGTGCATGATATGAAATGGGTTCGACTGCATATCGCAGCACGACCGATCGCTAGCCGTGACAATGTGGCGGCATCCGAAGAAATCGCTCCCTGCCCTCCGCGCCATGCTGGCCCGGACAAATGGCGCTCGCTTCTGAACAAGAGAAGGACAGCGTCTTGCTGAGGAGAGTTTACCCTTTCCCACACCCCTATGCGTATCGACCGATTCACCCAAAAAATGCAGGAGGGCCTGCAAGCGGCCCAGGATTCCGCCTCCAAGGCTGGCCACTCGGAAATCTCCAACGAGCATTTCCTCCTCGCCCTGCTCGAGCAAAGCGATGGCGTCGCCCGCCCGCTGCTCGACAAGATGGGTGTCGCCTCGAAAACGCTCGAAGATTACCTGCATCTCGACCTCTCGCGACGGCACTCGGTGCAAGGCGGACAGCTCACGCTCGGCCGCGAACTTTCGCAGACCATCGAGACGGCGGAGAAGGAAATGGCGAAGATGAAGGACGAGTATCTCAGTGGTGAGCATTACCTGCTCGCGGTGTCCGAGTCCGCCTCGGCGCTCGGGCAGATGCTGCGCAAGAGTGGCATCACGCGGGAAAAACTGATGACCGCGCTCCAGCAGGTGCGCGGTTCGCAGCGCGTCACCGACCAGAATCCCGAGGGGAAATATCAGACGCTGGAGAAATACGGGCGCGACCTCACGGCGCTCGCGAAGAAGGGCAAGATCGATCCGGTGATCGGCCGCGACGACGAAATCCGCCGGGTGATGCAGGTGCTTTCGCGCCGCACGAAAAACAATCCCGTGCTCATCGGCGAACCGGGCGTGGGCAAGACGGCGATCGTCGAGGGGCTCGCGCGGCGCATCGTCAGCGGCGACGTGCCGGAGTCGCTCAAGAACAAAAAGGTCATCTCGATGGACATCGGCTCGATGATCGCGGGAGCGAAGTTCCGCGGCGAATTCGAGGACCGGCTCAAGGCGTTCCTGAAGGAAGTCACCGACTCGCAGGGCGAGATCATTCTTTTCATCGACGAGCTGCACACCATCGTCGGCGCCGGCGCGAGTGAAGGCGCGGTCGATGCGAGCAACATGCTCAAGCCGCAGCTTGCCCGCGGCGAGCTGCGCACGATCGGCGCGACCACGCTCGACGAATATCGCAAATACATCGAGAAGGACGCCGCTCTGGAGCGGCGCTTCCAGCCCGTGCAAGTCGATGAGCCGAGCGTCGAGGACACCATCGCCATCCTGCGCGGCCTCAAGGAACGCTACGAAGTCCACCACGGCGTGCGCATTCAGGACGCCGCGCTCGTTGCCGCCGCCACACTTTCGCATCGCTACATCAGCGACCGCTTCCTGCCGGATAAAGCCGTCGATCTCGTCGATGAAGCCGCGAGCCGGATGAAGATCGAACTCGAATCCATGCCGACGGAGATCGACGTGCTGGAGCGCGAGATCATGCAGCGCGAGATGGAGCGGCAGGCGCTCAAGAAGGAGAAGGACGCCGGCAGCAAGGAACGCCTCGAACGCATCGAACGTGAACTCGCCGCCAACCGCGAAAAGAGCGCCGGGCTCAAGGCGCAGTGGCAGAACGAAAAGAAAGTCATCGACGAACAGCGCAAGCTCCAGGAACAGCTCGAACAATTGAAGATCGACCTCGAGCGAGCCCAGCGCACCGGCGACCTCACCGAGGCCAGCGAAATCCAGTACGGCCACATCCCCGCCGCGCAGCGCGAAGTGGAGGCGCACAACGCCAAGCTCGCCGAGATGCAGCGCAGCGGCGCGCCCATGTTGAAAGAAGAAGTCACCGAGGAAGACATCGCCAAAGTCGTCGCCGCCTGGACCGGCATCCCAGTCTCCAACTTGCGCGAGAGCGAACGCGAAAAACTCATCCACATGGAAGACCGCCTCGGCGCCCGCGTCATCGGCCAGCGCCCCGCGATCACCGCTGTATCAAACGCCGTCCGCCGGGCCCGCGCCGGCCTCCAGGACGAAAACCGGCCGATCGGTTCGTTCATCTTCCTCGGCCCGACCGGCGTCGGCAAAACCGAACTCTCCCGCGCCCTCGCCGAATTCCTCTTCGACGACGAACACAGCATGGTCCGCATCGACATGAGCGAATACATGGAGAAACACAGCGTCGCCCGGCTCATCGGCGCGCCGCCCGGCTACATCGGTTTCGAGGAAGGCGGACAGCTTTCCGAAGCCGTCCGCCGCAAGCCGTATTCCGTCATCCTCTTCGACGAAATCGAAAAGGCGCACCACGATGTCTTCAACGTCCTGCTCCAGGTCCTCGACGACGGCCGCATCACCGACGGCCAGGGCCGCACCGTCGATTTCAAAAACTCGGTCATCATCATGACCAGCAACCTCGGCTCGCAGTATATCCTCGACGCCACCGACAACGCCGAGCAGCGCGAAGCTCGCGTGATGGAAGCCCTCCGCGGCCACTTCCGCCCCGAGTTCCTGAACCGCATCGACGAAGTCGTCATCTTCGACCGCCTCGCCGACGCCGACCTCGCGAAGATCGTCGAGATCCAGACCGCGCGCCTGGTCAAACGCCTCGCTGCGCAAAAGATCACGCTCACCCTCACCGACGCCGCCAAGCTCCACCTCGCCCGCGAAGGCTACGACCCCGTCTATGGCGCGCGCCCGTTGAAACGCGCCATCCAGCGCAGCCTCCTCGACCCGCTCAGCCTGGAGATCCTCGCCGGCCGCTTCCGCGAAGGCGCGACCGTCACCGCCGACGCCGTGGAGGGGAAGATCGTGTTCACGGCGTAGTTAATCCCGGTTGCCAGCACCTCACCGCGCCGGTTAAATCCGGTGCGTGAGATACCGGCTGCTCGTCAGCGAACAAGCCATCGCCCAATTGCGGGCGCTCCCCAAAGACGTCCGCCGCAACATCGGCTTTCGCCTGGAATCCATGTGCGATGACCTGCAAGGCGACGTGAAGAAGCTGAAAGCGCACACCCACCATTACCGCTTGCGCGTGGGCGCCCACCGCGTGCTCTTCGCGCTGGAGGGCGACGCCATAGGCGTCTATGCTGTGAAAGATCGAAAAGAAGCTTATGAATGACCCCGCGTTGCTAGAAAAACTGGAGACTCTCACGCGTACGGTCGAACGCCTCGAAAACCGCGTCGAAGATTTGGAAGATCATCGTGATCTCCAGACGGCGGTCACCGAGAATGCCGGCCAACCGCTGGTGGAGTGGGAGCAGGCGAAGAAGCTGCTGGATCTCGATTAGTCGAAAATCCTCGCCGGCCGCTTCCGCGATCGGCGCCGTCGGCGCCCCGATCCGCAGCGTCAGCCCGGGAGCCCGCGGGCCGCCGAGCCCCTTCTGCGGGAACTCTCAAAGCCTTCAGCGTCCTCTGCGGTAAAATCGGCCGACGGTGCCGCTACGGGGCCACCGTCACCTCGGTCACATCCGTCCACTCGCCATTCGGGTTCCCTTATCCCAGAACCGCGCCCGGTAGCGCCGCACCTCCGGCGTGCCGGCCGCCGAAAAGCTTTCGCGCGACAAGCGACCGGCATTTCCGTTGCGAAAAAGCCGGTCGGCGGAGCAAGAAGGCGGGTGGCGAGGAAAAAGACCCGCCCTTGGGCGAGGGGACCAGCCGGCACCAGTGGCTGTGGCCCTTCGCGCGAAAGCTTTTCGGGGTGCGCGATGTCTTCGAGGATACGAGCAAGACAGAGGGCATCCAGATCACCTAATGGCCGCTGAAGCTGGCGAACGAGGAGAGCGTCCGGCTGCATGTGTGGGACTTCGGCGGGCAGGAGATCATGCATGCCACCCATCAGTTTTTCCTCACCCAGCGCAGTCTTTATCTGCTGGTGCTGGCGGGGCGCGCAGGCGGCGAGGACGCGGAGGCGGAATACTGGCTGCAGCTCGCGGAGAGCTTCGGCGGCGAGTTGCCGGTGATCGTGGTGCTGACGAAGATGAAGGAGCACGCCTTTGACCTGAATCGCCGGGCGCTGCAGCAGAAGTATCCGTCGATCCGAGAGTTCGTGCGGGTGGATTGCGAGGATGGGCGCGGCTTCGAGGAGCTGCACGCGGCGATTCGGTGCGAGGTGGACCGTCTCGATGGGCTGCGCGCGAAGTTTCCCGGCGCGTGGTTTGCGATCAAGGATCGCCTCGCGAACATGGCGGAGCGCGGGGAAAATTTCCTGAGCTGCGAACAATACGCGCAGCTCTGCAACGAACTCGGCGAGAAGGACGCCACCGCGCAGGAACAGCTCGCCGGGTATTTACATTCGCTCGGCATCGCGCTGAACTACAAGGACGATCCGCGCCTCCAGGATACCCACGTGCTCAGCCCGCACTGGGTGACGAACGGCATTTACAAAATCCTGAAATGGCCGGAGCTGGAGGCGCGCAAGGGTGTGCTCCGGCGCGGCGACCTCGCGGCGCTGCTCGACGGGAAGAGCTATCCGCGCAGCAAACACGGCTTCCTCCTCGACCTGATGAAGAAGTTCGAGACGTGCGTCGAGTTCCCCGACGACGGCGAGCATCGCTACCTCGTGCCGGAGTTGCTCGACAAGCAGGAGTGGAAGCGACTGGTGAGTTCGACCCCGCGGAGTGCCTGAACTTCCAGTATCACGCGCAACTGGAGACGCATCTCAAGCTCCTCCAGCGCGAGAACAAGATCGCCACGTGGACGGACCGGCGAATCCTAGGCGGCGACCGGTGGGCGGAAGGGATCGACCTGAACCTCGACGAAGCCGACATCATTCTGCTGCTGGTGAGCGCGGACTTCATCGCCTCGGACTACTGCTACGAAAAGGAGATTAAGCGGGCGATCGAACACGCCGACGCCGGCGCGCCGACGGCGATCCCGATCATCGTGCGCGAGTGCGTTTGGGACACCGCGCCCTTCGCCAAGTTCCAAGGCTTCCCCAAGGATGGCCGGGCGGTGACGCTCTGGCCAGACCGCGACAGCGCGTGGAAGGACGTGGCGCTGGGGCTTCGCCTCGCGCTCGACGCGCGGAAAAAAACCTGAGTCTTACTCAAGCGAAAGCCCCGCCGGTAGTCAGCGCGAGGCGCCGCTCTCTTCTTCCACGGCTGCGCAAAGCCCGTCAGGAAGATGATCCTGGAGAATGGCACGCGATCCTCCGCGAAGGCGCCGTCATCACCGCCGACGCCGTGGAGGGGAAGATCGTCCTCGGCAGCCAACGAAAGTAGGCGGCTCTTCCCAGAGCCGCACGACCGGCGCGGGACTGGGAAGTCCCGCCTACATTGGCGCCGCCTTCGCCGACGAACCCGCTCCGCTCGCGCCCCGGTTGGTTTTTGACCGCGTCGAGGTCTGCAAACATCGGCGAACCGGCAGGTCGAACTCCGTGCAGGTGCCTGGCCTCGAGAAGTGAGCATTGAACGACTCAGCGACCAGATTGACGGGCTTTTGTGGCAGCGACGCGGGGCCGTTAGCGCGAGGTGGTATCGTCCGCGACGGCGGCTGCGCAAAGCCGCTCCAAGAGCCGGCGCACGGCGCGCGGGCGGCTGGAGGAGATGTGCAGGAGTTCGACACCGACCGCGTCGTGGTTGGGCGAATGCGGGCTGCGTTCGTGCCAGATGCGCTGGAGGACGCGGCAGAGATAGTCGCGCTGCGTGGTCTCGTCGGTCAGGAAGATGATCCTGGAGAGAGGGACACGGTCGATCAGGAGTCGCAGCTCCTGGACGCAGCCGGCGCGCTGGGGGGTGAACGCGCGCAGGTCCATGAGCACGGCGGCGGAGCTGTCGGCGAGCCGGAGGACGGCTTCGCGCCAGATATGGGCGAAGCAATAGAGTTCGTTCACGGCAAAGCGCCCGTCGGGGCCGCGGTCGAAGTGGAGTTCCGCGAGACGTCGGTCGAGGGCTGCTTCATTTTCCACGAAGAGACTGCGCAAACGGCCGGTGATCAGGGCGAGGAAGGCGCGCGGGTCGAGATTGACCGCCGCCACATCGGGCGCGCCGATGAGTTGCAGGCTGCCGAGACGGCGCCAGTGGACGCCGATTTCATCGAGCAAACGCTCGCTCCTGGTGCGGGCGCCAAACGTGCGGAGCAGCAGCAGCTTGCGGTTGCCGGGCTCGTGCCGCCGCGTCGCCAGATTCCCCGCCCACACCGCGGCGATGGAGAGCAGAAACGGGAGGAGCAGGACCACCGTGAAGCGGCCCGTGGTAACGGCGAGGCAGAATCCCTGGCACAGCGTGAGGAGCAGCCATTGCAGGCCGAGCGTGATATTCAGTTCGCTGAGCCGATTGCGCTCCGCGAGGCGGCCCAGCCCGCGCAGGAGCAGCAGTGCCGCGCCGAGGGCGAGTGCGCCGGCGGCGAGCCCTTTCAGTTCCGCCAGCGGCGGGCCGGTCAACTGCGCGTGACGCGCGGACGAGACGACCAGCAGCACGCTGGGGAAAAGGAGAAGACCGACCGTGCGGATGCGGCGGTGCGCCACAGCGAACATCAGCAGGACCGGCACCAGCACATAGAGACGCCACATCGTCCACATCAGGGCGAGATGCGGCGCCCCCGCGAAGAGCACCGCGAGCGCCGTCAGCGCGGCCGGCCCCGCCCAGCGCATCCGGCGGCTCGCGAGCGCGACCCGGCCGACCATGAGACTCGTCGGCCAGGCCAGCACGAAGAAGAGCGCGAGCAGCGTGGTGGCGATGTACCGCCCCGGATCAGCCGCGGCGATCAGTGCGGTCGTCGCCGCGGCGTGCAACAGCCCGGCGACTCCATAAACCGACGCCGCATTCCACGCCTTCCGCCGCGCCCCGCGGGCCGTGGCCGCCGCGATGGGCGGGAGCGCGACCGACTCCAGCACATCGGTGAAGCGGCAATCCAGTGGCGCTTCCCGGCGAGGCGGAGGCGGCGGAAGATCGGGCGGCATGGGCAGGCCGGCGCGCATCCACTGCGCGATGGCCCGCCGATAGCGACGTCCCACATAGAACGCGAGTGGCACCGTGACGATCGACGCGAGCACCAGATGGACCAGCGTTCGCCCAATGAATCGGAAGCCGGGCTGGAGGAGCAGTTCATGCATCCCCGAAAATGGCGCTGCGCCGACCCGTTACTGGTTCCCTTCGAGCACGGTCGCCGGCCGCGCCGGCTCGATCATTTCCTCGCAAGTCCAGTTCACTCCGGGAGGTAGCCATGCCTTCCGGTTCTGATGCGATTCGTTCGGATGTCAATCCTCGGCTCGCTTACGGATAACTATCCGCGAGCGCTTTCGCTGCGCCTGGAGCCGACGCGCCGTCCTCCCGGACCAACCCCGGCGCTCCCTGGCGGGTGGTCGCTTTCTTTTCCCACGTCGCCACTTGCCAAACGCGAGGCACCATTGAGAGTCCGCGCATGAGTCCGAAACCTGATGGTTCCTTCCGGCTGTTCCGCGTCGCCGGGATCGATGTCTATCTCCACTGGATGTGGTTCCTCGTGGCTTATCTGCAAATCGTCGAGCGCCCGAACGCCTACTCCTCGCTCGGCTGGAACGTCGCGGAATACGTCTGCCTTTTCGGTATCGTGCTGCTCCACGAATTCGGCCATTCCTTTGCCACCCGGCAGGTCGGCGGCACCGCCGATACGATCCTGCTCTGGCCGCTCGGCGGCGTGGCTTACGTCCGCCCGCCGCAGCGCCCGGGCGCGGAGTTGTGGAGCATCGCCGCCGGACCGCTGGTCAATGTCGTCCTCTTCGTGCTCCTTGCCGGGGTGCTCAGCAGCACGCTCCTCGACGCCCAATCGCGCGACGTGCAGTTGCTGATCAAGAACGTGGCGTGGATCAATGGCGGCCTGCTCTTCTTCAATCTCCTGCCGGTCTATCCGCTCGACGGCGGGCAGATTCTCCGCTCACTGCTCTGGTTCGCCTTTGGTCCCGTGCGCAGCCTGCTCTACGCCACGGCGCTGGGCCTCTTCGGCATCGTCGCTCTGGTTTGGTGGTTCCTCGACTGGCGCACGCTTGCGCTCAATACCCGCACGATCTGGACGCTCGTCATCGCCGCCTATCTTTTCAGCGGATGCTGGGCCGCCTTCCAGCGAGCCCGCGCGAGTCGTGCGGAAGAAGTCCCTTGAAATGATTGTCCATTTTTTCCCGGCAACCGCCTTGCTCCATCCCGAGTGCCGGCGATGAGCCGAGAATCATCGCGCTGAGGATGCGGAGATCGAGCGGCGTGCGCTGTCGTCCCGCGAGACGATCGGGCTTCTCGCGCGGAATGATCTACCCCGCGTCGGCGGGTCTGCCGAAATGAATATGAGATATCCATTGCGCCGCCCGGCAATCGCGTGTCCTCTCCCCGCACACAAGTTTGGAACCCCTCTGGGTTTGGTAGATTGCTAGTTGTTCATGACGCGGATTCCTTCCGCAGACTTCTTCAGTGGCAGTTTTGAGATCCGATAAACGGAAACAGCCACCGAAAGCTCCGCCCTTGCAGTTAAGAAAGAACAGTCATGTCCAGTAAACTCTACGTCGGTAATTTGTCCTTCGACACCACCGAGATCGATCTCCAAGACACCTTCCGCGAAGCCGGCACGGTGAATGAAGTGGCCCTCATGCAGGATAAGTTCACGGGCAAGTCCCGCGGCTTCGCCTTCGTGACCATGTCCTCCGGCGAGGAAGCGACCAAGGCGATCGGCCTCTTCCACGGCAAAAACGTGCAGGGCCGTCCCCTGACCGTGAACGAAGCCAAGCCCCGCGAAGACCGCACGGGTGGTGGTCCTCGCCGCGAATACGGCGGCGGTGGTGGCGGCGAACGCGGTGGTGCTTCCAGGCGCTACTAAGCCCGCCGGGCGTCTCGCACGCCCGACACATTGATTCCGCAAACGCCCCGACTTGCCGTCGGGGCGTTTTGCTTTTTAGGGGGGGGCGGACGGCGGTGGGGATCCGGCCACCCGCTCTCGGTAGTTGCCGCGGAAAATCTTCGCGAGGTTGGCCCCGATCTTGCGATTACAGGAATTATGATCAGTCTCCGCCTCCATTCCACCGCCCTGCTGGGCATGGCCGTGGCGCTGCTTTCGCTCGCGACGGCCGCCCAAGCCAATTACACCTCCGCCACTCCGCCGACTTCCGGCCCGACAATCCCGGGCGACAAGGCGGCGATCAACCCGAAGACGGGCATCGCCTACGCGCCGGCGAATGCGCCCGAATGCGTGAAGCGGGCGATCTGGGCGACGAATTTCCTGCGCAACAAGCCGTACGTCTGGGGCGGCGGACACAGTACTTTTTACACGGATGGCTACGATTGCTCGGCGACCGTTTCCTTCCTGCTGCGGCACGCGGGCCGGCTGAACAAGCCGACCGTGTCGGGAGCGTTTCGCAACTACGGTAATAACGGCAAGGGCCGCTGGATCACGGTCTATGCGAAGGACGGGCACGTCTATGCGGTGGTCGCGGGGCTGCGGCTGGATACGACGGATATGGATCGCTACACCAGCGGCGAAGGGCCGCGCTGGCGGGTGACGCATCGCAATCCGCAGGGTTTCGTCGCCCGGCACCCCGAGGGGCTTTAAAAAAGCCCAGTCGTGGTGCGTGCGGGCGGAGTGGATCGCGATGCTTGACGGGCTCAGGGAAAGCTCGCTTCCTGTGGGCTGCCTCCGGCACCTTCGCCCACACGCATCATGGCCACTCCGCAAATCGAGATCGTCATTTCCAAGGACGGCACTGAAGTCTTCCGCAAAATCCTGCCGCCCGGCGAGCATGTGATCGGCGGGGACGAGGCCGCCGATATTGTCCTCGAGGGACCGCAGGTCGCGCCCCGCCACGCGCGGCTGACGATCGAAGACGGCGGGGAGATTTTCGTCGAGGATCTGGGCGGCGAGGCCGGCACGTTCATCAATGGGCTGCCGGTGCGGGACAACACGCGGGTGTGGCCCGCGCAGGAGATTCGCCTCGGCGCGGTGACGGTGGAGATGCATCTCCTCGAGGCTGGCAGCGGCGGGGCCGGCGATCCCTCGGCGACGGTGAGCGGCTTTGTCGCTCGCGAGCTGGTCGCGGAGCGCAAATACGACATCGAAAAGATTCTCCGCCGGGAGGACGAGGGCGCGCTGCTCGATACCCACGACTCCGCGATCCGGCGCGATCTGGCGATGCGGGTGATGACGCCGGGAGGGTCGGAGGAAGACATCGCGCGCTTCGTGGAGGAAGCGCAGATCACCGGTCAGCTCGAGCACCCGAGCATCCCCCCGATCCACGAACTCGGCACCGACGAGCAGGGCCAGCCCTACTGCACGATGAAAGTGGTGCGCGGCGTCACGCTCGGCAAGGTGCTGGAGCTGCTCCACGAGCGGCAGGCCGCGGCGCTGGAAAAATATTCACTGCACTTCCTCCTCGGCGTTTTGCAGCGGGCGTGCGAAGCCGTGGCGTTCGCGCATTCCAAGGGCGTGATCCATCGCGATCTCAAACCGGAGACGATCAACATCGGCGACTTCGGCGAGGTGCTGGTCATGGACTGGGGTTCGGCGAAAGTGCTCAACCCCAAGGCCTCGCTGGCCGATGCCGGGGTCATCACCGGCACTCCGGCCTATCTCGCGCCCGAGCAGGCACGCGGCGAATTCGCGGCGCTCGATGCGCGCACGGATGTCTATGCGCTGGGCGCGATCCTCTATCACATCCTCGCGCTGCGGGCGCCCCTCGGCGAGGAAGACCGGGCCGCCGCGCTGAAGCTCGTCGCCGAGGGACGCACCGATCGGCTCGATGTCGGACAGCGTTACCCGCATCTGCCCCGCGAACGGGTGCCGGACCCGCTCGCGGCCATCGTCGCCAAGGCGATGGCGCGGGAACCGTCGGCCCGTTATCAGCGGGTGGAAGGGCTGCAAGCCGACCTCGAGGCGTATCAGAATGCCACGATCACCGAAGCCGAGCAGGTCGGGCCTATCCGGCAGTTTTTGTTTGTCGCGCGGCGCTACAAGATCGTGTCCATCGCCGCGGCGATCGTGGTCGGAGGCAGCGTGTTTTTCGGAACCACCGCCGTCATCGCCGCATGGCGCGCCCGGCAGGAATCGGCGCGCGACCGGGCGATCGTGGCGAATTTGAAAAGCAAGGCGCCGCAATTTCTCAAGCTGGCCGAACATCATTCCGACACGCAGGATTTTGCGAATGCGCTGACCAGCATCGACGCGGCGCTGGCCGTGGAACCCGCGCTGAACGGCCCCTACTGGGAACGCGCCTGGGCCTTGCTCGCGCTGGAGCGTTGGGACGACGCGGTCAATGCTCTGAAGATCGCCCAGCAGCGCGACCCCGGTGGCGCCAATCCCGCCCGCATCCTGCCCGCGGTGGCGAAGATGAAATCGATGGCCAAGGATCCGCAACGCTGGAAGAACGACGCGGCGCACGAGTTGTTCCGCTATCTGGAGTCCGCCGGAGCAGCCGGCCCGGCCTTCGCCATGGCGACCAAACTGCGGGAAAGCGGCGAGGCGCGCCGCAAACTCGTCGATCAGCGCCTGCTCACCTTGCTCGGCAAA
>Ga0105047_10006477_pt1 | contig 19870 bp, 15 predicted proteins | sample MAT04_FD_78384 | JGI IMG/M metagenome (GOLD analysis project Ga0105047, IMG submission 78384) | Freshwater microbial communities from Lake Fryxell liftoff mats and glacier meltwater in Antarctica - MAT-04 (megahit assembly) | ecosystem: Environmental > Aquatic > Freshwater > Ice > Liftoff...
CGAGCGAGGGTCCGGAGCATCACTTCGTCGGCGCCGCCGCCGATGGACCACAGACGGGTGTCACGGAAGAACCGCGCCGTCCATGTCTCCTCGATGTAGCCGATGCCGCCGTGGAACTGCAGGCAGATGTCGGCGACTTTGCGTGCCAAACGGCCGGACCGAAGCTTTGCCACCGTCGCAAACCGTGTGATGTCCTCACCGGCTGCCATCGCCTGCGCAGCTGCATAGTTGTAGTACTTCAGCACGTCGACCTCACTGGCCAGGTCGGCCAACTCGTACGACAGGTGCTGATTGGCGAGCAGCGGCTTGCCGAACACCTGGCGTTCCATGAGATAGCCCTTGGTTTTCGACAAGGCCTCCTCCATGGCGCCGACCATCTGGTACGAGGCAATCATCCGTTCCTCTTGGAACTGTTGCATCTGCTGTTGGAAGCCGCGCCCCACCTCGCCGATGGTGTGATCGACCGGCACCCGCAAGTCATCGAAGACCAGCTCGGCGGTATCGCTCGATCGCATCCCCAACTTGTCGAGCTTGCGACTCACGGAGAACCCGGGAGCGGAGGTCGGCACGACGATCTGGCTGATCCCGCGGCTGCCGCCCTCATCCGACGTCCTGGCCAACACGCACAGCCAATCCGCTTGGGTGCCGTTGGTGATGTACATCTTCTGGCCGTTGATGACCCACTCGTCGCCGTCACGGACTGCCTTCGTCCGCATCCCTGCCACGTCGGATCCGGCATCGGGTTCGGTGACGGCAATGGCGGCGACCATCTCTCCGGCAATGGCGGGCGCCAAGTACTTCTGTTTGAGTTCCTCGGAACCGAATCGGTGCAGCGACGGCGTGGCCATGTCGGTCTGCACCGAGATGGCCATGGCCACGCCGAGACATGGCATCCGCCCGAGTTCCTCGCCGAGGATGGCGGTGTACAACGGGTCCGCGCCGCCACCGCCGTACTCGACGTCGTATGCAACACCCAACAAACCGAGGGCGCCCATCTTCGAGAACAGTTCCTTGGCCGGGAAGATCCCCGCTTCCTCCCACGCCTCGGAGTTCGGGGTGATCTCGCGATCGACGAATTCGCGGACCGTCTTGCGGAACATCTCGTGTTCTTCGGTGAAGGTGACTGCGCTCATCGGTCCTCAAGTCTCTCGTGCCGTGCGCCACAGCGTACGACGCGACCCGCCGAACCGAAGCAGCGAGCCGACGACAGTCGTCCCACCGCAGCCAGAACGCGATTTTTTGGGGCGGGGGGGGTCGAAGGTCAGGGGCTGACGGCTGAGGGCCGCAGGTCGACGGACGGCCACTCGAACCGAAGGTCCGCATCGTCGCTGGAGATCCAGGCAGCGGCATTGTCGCCAACCGCGAAGTGGCATCCCATCTCGGCGATGGCGACCAGATCCTCGAACGACATCGGGCCAGCGGCGACCACGTGTTGTCCGACCGAGTCAGCCACTCGAACGACTCCGTCGAGCAGGGCCTGGCGGGTGGGTTCCGTCGCGAGCCCCTTGACCAATCCGTCGGCCAGATGCACCTCGTCGATGTGGGCCGACGCGAAGAGGGTCAGCGATGACACGCCGACTCCGAAGCCTCTCATCGCGACCGAGACCCCGAGTTCTGAGAGATCCTCGATGACCCCTACGACAAGTTCAGCGTCGGACAGCTCGACCTCGTTGGCGACCAGCACCAAACGCGACGGATCAACGCCGGCGTTGGCGCACTCCTCCTGAATCCATGCCGCAGTGCCGAACTGAGACAGCATCCCCGTCGGAAGTTCCAACCACCAGCGGCCGGGTCGCTCGACCTCGAGTGACTCCTCAGCGGCCGCTTCGAGCGAGGCCGTCACCAGCCATCGAGCAAGATCTGGGCCCACGCCGCAACGAACGGCGATGTCGACCACACTTTCGGCCGATTCGATGGCAGCAGCCGACACCGGCGCATCCCACCCGGGCGACACGTAGTGACCGACGACCCGTCGAAGGCGAAGATCCACCAAGGGACGGGACTCCAATCGGAGCGCTCCGTCGCGAACTGCAGCAGTCACTGCCTCGTTCTCATCTTGTTGGGACGATGCCCAAGCCCGCAGCGCGTCGTCGTAGGCGACGATGCGATTCCGTCCGCGTTCCTTGGCGCGATACAACGCGGAATCTGCGTGATTCAGCACGACCTCGGGCGATTCGCCCGGCTGGCGCAATGCCAACCCAATGGACGCGAACACCGAGAACGGCTGTCCTTCGACCACGAACGGATCAGCGAAAGCGCCGAGCGCGCGCAGCGCGATCCGATGGGCGAGCCCGTCGATCCGATGTCCTTCGATCACGATCACGAACTCGTCGCCGCCGAAGCGCGCGATCGGGTCCTCGTTCCTCACCACGGTCCGCAGACGTCCAGCCACCATGCGGAGGAGTTCGTCACCGGCCGCATGGCCGAGGGTGTCGTTGACGATCTTGAAGCGGTCGAGATCCAAGAACAGCACCGCCACTTGCCATTCACCAACGGTCTCTTCGGCGTGACTGACGGAACGGTCCAGTCGCCGCAGCATCCAGGTTCGTGAGCCAAGCCCGGTGACGGGATCTGAGTAAGCGGTCGCCAACGCTTCGGTCTCGACCTGCTTACGTGCGATTGCACCCCACAACGCGCGATGCAACCGCGCTCCGGTTGCCTCGTTGATGCTCATCACGTCCTGCGCACCGGTGATGACCGCATCGAGTTCGGCGTCGGGGTTCTGGCCGTGGTGGACGATCACGATGGGCTGATCGATCGCCGCGGCGCGCAGTCCCCCGAGCCGATCCAGACCGCCGAGATCCTCTGCGCGGACACCGAGCACGATGACGTCGACCGCATCGGCCGCGATGTGGCGGAGCGCATCAGCCGTGGTCGATGCTCGACGAATTCGATACTCCTTCGGCGCCGCCCGTCGCAACCGGCGACGAATCGTGTCGAAGCTCTGGTCGTTGTCATCAACGACCAGCACCTCGATCAATTCTCTCTCGGCGAAGAGGCGAAGCTGTTTCATGGGTTCCCTGTCGGCCGACTCTGGTCGATCATGAGTCATTCGACCCAGATATCTGGGTCATTCGACCCACCGTCGGCAGGCACGTGACCTCAGTCTGGAACATCTGGGGTCGCAACGGGCAGCATGGAGCCATGCAACGCACGATCTTCACCGACGATCACGAGATGTTCAGATCCGCCTTTCGCTCCTTTTTGGACAAGGAGATGGTTCCCCGATCTGACGAGTGGGAAGCCGCCGGGATCGTGTCGCGGGATGTCTGGGAAACCGCCGGCGCCAACGGGTTCCTGGCCTTCGGGGTGCCCGAAGAATACGGCGGCCCTGGGGTCGATGACTATCGCTACAACCAGGTGGTCGTCGAGGAGATCTGTGCCGCGAACGTCCTGGCGTCCGCCACTGGTTTCACGCTGCACAACGACGTCACGCTCCCCTATTTCCTGCACTACACCAATGATGAGCAGAAGGAGCGCTGGCTCCCCGGTATCGCCACTGGCGAGCTGATCACCGCGGTTGCGATGACCGAGCCGGGGATGGGATCGGACCTGGCGTCGATGACGACCACCGCCATCCGCGACGGCGACGACTACATCGTGAATGGATCGAAGACCTTCATCACCAACGGCATCAACTCGGATCTGGTGATCGTCGCTGCCAAGACCGACCCCACCGCCAAGCACGCCGGGATCTCGCTCCTCGTATTGGAGCGGGGGATGGAGGGCTTCGAGCGCGGTCGCAACCTCGACAAGATCGGCCTCCACGCCCAGGACACCGCAGAGCTGTTCTTCAACGACGTGAGGGTGCCCGTGGCCAATCTGTTGGGCGGAGAGGGCCAAGGGTTCCTGTGCCTCGTGCGAAATCTGCCGCAAGAACGGCTGGGGATCGCAGTCGCCGGCGTCGCCCACGCCCGGGCGGCACTGGGTTGGACCATCGACTACTGCAAAGAGCGCCAAGCGTTCGGCAAGCCGATCGCAGAACTCCAGAACACCAAGTTCCGATTGGCTGAGATGGCGACCGAAATCGAGATCGGGCAAGCCTTCGTCGACGCCTCGGTTCTGGCGCTGAACGACGGAACGCTCACCGCCGAGGAGGCCGCTATGTCGAAGTGGTGGTGCACCGAACTCCAGAAGCGGGTGATGGACACCTGCCTGCAGCTCCACGGCGGCTACGGCTACATGATCGAGTACCCGATTGCCCGGGCATTCCAGGATGCACGGATCAGCTCGATCTACGGCGGCACGACCGAAATCATGAAAGAAGTGATCGGCCGATACCTCATCAAGGGCTGACCGGGACATGAGATCGTTGCATCCGAATCGTGCGTTTGGTGCGAAAGAGAACGCAACCGGCTCGGGTTGATCGGTTTCGACGCCCCGGATAGCGGGAACCCCCTCGATAACGTTGCGAAAGGTGACCAAATGACCACGGTGTGGCTCGTGTTGTTGGCCGTGGCTGGCGGTTTCTTCGCTTTCGGTCGACTCCGAACCGTCGGATCGGTCACTCCGGCAGCTGAAGTGGCCGACCGCCGCCGTCACGACCTCACCATCGTCATACCCGCCCGCAACGAAGAAGCGAGCTTGGGCAATCTCCTGAGCGACCTCGAGTCGGCTCGGCCGGAGGGATCCCGGGTGGTGGTGGTGGATGATCATTCCACAGACCGCACTCACGAGATCGCGTCGTCATTCGGCTTCGTCGATGTGGTGCGCGCACCTGAGCTCCCGCCTGGCTGGTGTGGCAAGCCGTGGGCATGCCACAACGGGTCGCTTCATGCCACGTCGGGGAGGCTGATGTTTCTCGACGCAGACGTTCGGATCGACCCCGGCGCCCTTGAGGTGGTGCTCGCCGAACACGACCTCCACGGCGGGCTCGTCTCCGTGCAGCCGTGGCACACCGTAATTCGACCCTACGAACATCTCTCAGCGCTCTTCAACGTGATCGGCGTCATGGGTGCCGGCGCCGGACGAGCCACCCCGACTGGCGTCTTCGGGCCGGTCATCCTCACCTCCGTGACCGACTATCGCGTCTGCGGGGGCCACGAATCAGTGCGTTCAGCGGTGGTCGAGGACTTGGCGCTGTGTCGTCGATACCAAGACGACGGACGAGCAGTGGCCGTGTTGGGTGGCCGACCCTCGATTCGCTTCCGTATGTATCCCGTCGGGCTGCGTCAACTGATGGAGGGTTGGACCAAGAACTTCGCCACTGGTGCCGTCTCGACCAATTTCCGGTGGCTCGTCATCATCTTTGCCTGGGTCACGGCGTTGTTGTCGATCACGGTGCAGCTGAGCCAACAGGCGCTGGGCGCTGCTGAAGTGCCCATCTGGGTGACTGCCGTGGCCTACGTCGTGGCGGTCGCCCAACTCCTGGTGCTCTTCCGCAGAGTCGGGAGTTTTTCGCCACTCACGGCGCTGCTCTTCCCGGTTCTCGTGGTGTTCTTCTTCGCCATCTTCGTGTCCTCCGTCTACAGCACCGCCTTCCGTCGGTCAGTGTCGTGGAGGGGTCGAGAGATCGCCGTTGGTTGGCATCGGCCACCCGTCGAGTCCGGGTCGTAGGCTGGCAACGTGTACTCACCGTTGCAGGGGCTCACCCTCGTGGCCGCCACCTCATTGGTGTGGATGGTCGGCGCGATGCTCATCGGGTTCCGCGCTGTGCGTTGGTCCGACGAGACCCTCGTCGACGACGGGTTCCTGATGCGGATCCGCGCGTGGGAGCGAACCCTCCACTTCTATCGCGGGCTGGTGCACATCCAATGTTGGAAGGACTCGGTTCCCGAGTTCGGCGACTTCTTCAAGGGCGGCGTGTCGAAGCGCAGTCTGCGCAACGGCAGCCCGGACACGTTGGTCCGGTTCGTGTTCGAGACTCGTCGGGCCGAGCGGTGCCACTGGCGAATCGTGGCCTTCGGGCTCACCTTCCCGCTGTGGACCGATTGGTGGTTCGCCCTCATCAACCTGGCGCTCGCCGCAGTGATCAATCTGCCGTTCATCGCCATCCAGCGCTACAACCGCATTCGACTGGAGCGCGCCCTGGTGCGATCCGGGGCCAGCCATCGGATCCCTGGCAACGACGACGGCCACACCATCTGGGCGATCGGCTGATCGGATGTTTCTTGCACTGTCGGAAATGCGTCGCGCCCGCACTCGCTTCGCCCTGCTCTCCGCCGCGGTGGGTCTTCTGGTGTTCCTGATCCTGTTCCAACAGTCGCTGCTCGATGGCCTGGTGACCAAGTTCATCGGCGCCATACGCACCCAGGACGCCCAAGTTCTCGTGTTGTCTCGCGACGCCAAAGGTGACCTCGAGGGATCCCGACTGACGTTGGCGCAGCTCCCCGACGTTGCGGCCGTCGGCGGCGTGGCGGACTACGGCCGTCTCGTGGTGGGGAGCTACACCATCAGCACTCGGACATCCCAGGTTGATCCCGACCCGAAGCTGCGCTTGATCGATGCCTCGGTCTGGGGATACGACCTTGGGAGCATCGGCGGCCCGAAGTCCCTGGTGGATGGTGTTCGGCCCAGCCAGCCGAACGAAATACTGGCCCCGACCGGCTTCGAGGACCAGGGGCTGACGCTCGGCGCTACCGTACGGATCGAACCAGGGGACATCGAGCTGAAGATCGTCGGCCGCGCCAAGGACCTCGTGTACGGCGTGCGACCGGCCCTCTTCATGGCGTGGGACACCGTTACCCAAGCCGCGGCAGCGCGCAACCCCGATGCCGGTGAGATCTCCCCGACCGCCTTCGTGTTCAAGCCGGTTCCCGGCACGTCGGCGGGAGCGCTCGTCGATCAGATCAACGGAGCATTCCCGGAGGTACAGGCACTCACACGAGTCGATGCAGCCGACAATGCACCGGTGGTTGCGTCGGTCTCGACAACGTTCTCGACGATCATCAACTTGTTGAGGTTCGTGGTGCTGTTGACCTGCGGGTTGTTCTTCTTGATCCTGACGGCCCAGAAGACGTCGACGCTCACGGTTCTTCGCGCCATGGGCGCCAAGAGCAGCACCCTCGTCACCGCCCTGCTCATCCAGGTGGTGTTCGTCGTGTTGGCGGGCGCCGTACTGGCCAGCATCCTGCAGCTTCTCGTGAGCATCCCGCTGAAGAAGGTCGGCGTGTCTCTCGATCCCGTCTCCGCGCTCACTACGACCGCCGTGGTGTTGGTCCTGGCGCTCATCGGTACGGCGCTCGGTGCGATCCGTCGCATTGTGAAGATCGATCCCGCCGCCGCCACCGGACTTCAGGGAGCGAGCTCGTGAGCAACCATCGACTCAGCAGCGAGCTCGTGAGCGACTCGTGGAATCGAACGAGCTCGTGAGGCTGGCGCTGCGCGAACTGCGCCGACGTCCGGGCCGCTTCGGTGTGGCCACCGCTGCGCTCGCGGTGCTGGCACTGTTGCTGCTCTTCCTCGGGGGATTGCTCGACGGTCTGACAGCCGGCAGCACCGGAGCAGTCCGCGCCCAGGACCGCGACGGCTTCGTGTTGTCATCGACGGCCCGTGATTCGTTCTTCCGGTCACGCATCACACCGGACGTACGAGCTCAGGTCGAAGCCGTACCCGGTGTCTCGAACGTGTCGGGATTCGGGCTGACGTTCGGTTCAGCAAAGATCGACGGCTCGGACACCGATGTCGGCGTGGCGGGCTACGAACGTAGATCGTCGGTGCTTCCAGATCCGCCTGCCCCGGGCGAGGGGTACGCCGATGTCCGCCTCGAGTCCGCTGGCGTGACGATCGGCGACACCGTTCAGATCGGCCCGTCCTCGCCCATCAGAATTGTGGGGTTCGTCAAAGACACGCGGTACCTGCAGAACGCGTTGTTGTGGGTGGATCTCGACACGTGGCGTTCCACCACGAAGCTCATTCGTCCCGAGTCGACGGTGGGTGACGGCATCGTCCAAGCGCTGGGCTTCGACGTCGCCAGCGGTGCGGACATCGCCAAGGTCGTCGTTTCGATCGACGCGGCGACCAACTCCATCACCTCGTCCCTCAGCAGCGACGACACCATCAACGCCACCCCCGGGGTGGCGTCGCAGAACAGCGTGTTCACGTTGATCATCGTGACCACGCTCTTGGTCGCAGCGCTGGTCGTCAGCCTCTTTTTCGCATTCCTCACTCTCGAACGAGTCCCCATGTACGGGGTGCTCAAAGCAATCGGCTCGGGGTCGGGCCAGTTGTTCGCCGGCGTCCTCCTGCAGTCGATCGTTGTTTCGGTCATAGCGTTCGCCATCGGGCTGGGCATCGTGGCCCCCCTGGCCCTGAGCGCGCCCGAGAGCTTGCCGTTCTCGCTGTCGACGCAACGCATCATCGTGACCATCGTCGGTCTGGGATCCTCCGCGATCCTGGGCGGCCTGGTCTCACTTCGGCGGGTCATCAAGATCGACCCGGCCGCCGCTATCGGAGGAGGAACATGAGCACACGGGTGGCGAAACGCCACGCACAGCCGAAGCACGAGTTCGCGGCGGAACTCGTCGACGTCCGCAAGGTCTATGGCTCCGACGAAACTGAGACAGTGGCCCTCGATTCGGCGACCTTGCACGTGCGCAGCGACGAGATCGTGGCCTTGATCGGACCGTCCGGCTCCGGCAAGACGACGCTGTTGTCGATTGCGGGGGGTCTGCTCACGCCGACGTCGGGCACGGTGGTGATCGGTGGAATCGACATCACCTCTTCGAGTCCCAAGGAACTCACCGAGTTCCGCCGTTCCATGGTGGGCTTTGTGTTCCAGAGCGTGAACCTGGTGCCGTTCCTGACGGCGCGAGAGAACCTGTTGATCGTCGACGAAATCGCCGGCAAGCGCGGTCCCGACTCGACCAAGCGCGCCGATGCCCTGCTGGAGTCGCTGGGACTGTCCCATCGAGCGAACAATCAGCCCGCCAAGTTGTCGGGCGGTGAACGCCAACGGGTGGCCATCGGCCGAGCCCTGATGAACGAACCGACGTTGGTGTTGTTCGACGAGCCGACGTCGGCGCTCGACACCAAGCTCGGCGAGCAGGTGATGGAGTTGATCCAACGCGAGATGCACGAACGGGGCACCGCCGCCATCGTCATCACCCACGACACCCGCATGACCCACTATGCCGACCGCACGGTTCACATCGTCGACGGGCGGCTCGACGAATCAGGTATCGAGTAACCGCGACAACCCAGCCAGCGGCTGTTCGAGCCGAGTCCAAGCTCGTAGAGTTCGCTTCGTGTTGCCGACGGTCAGAGCCAGTTCGACCCGACCGGCCTTGTTGGCGAGAGCGGTCGGGGTGGTCGCCGCTTTCTCGCTCATCGGGTGCACCGGGACATCGGAGGCAGCGTCACCAGCCGACGATTCGTCGGCGGTCTCCACAACCGCGGTAACAACCACCACCAGCACGACGGTCCGTCCTGATGTGCCCCCTCCGGACTTCGAGCTGCTCAGCCCGGAGGCCGCCGGATTCGATCCGGCCAAGCTCGACTCGATCAGGATCGACGCCGAGACAGCCGGTTCCACCTGCTTTCTGGTGATGCGCGACGGCCACGTCGTTTCCGAGTCGTACTGGCGCGGGGGCGGGCGATCACTCCCACAAGAGGTGTGGTCGATGTCGAAATCGTTCACCTCAGCGTTGGTCGGACTGGCGCAGGCTGATGGCGATCTGTCGATCGAGGATCGTGCGTCGAAGTACATCACCGAGTGGGCGGGCGGCCCGAGCAACGAGGTGACGGTTCGGAACCTGCTGTCGGCCGACTCCGGGCGCTCCTGGGATTACGTGACCGACTATTTGAAGATGGCGGCCGGGGCGAAGGACAAAACAGCGTTCTCGATCGCGTTGGGCCAGGATACCCCGCCGCGCACCAAGTGGGTCTACAACAACGCCGCCGTGCAGACGTTGTCCCGCGTTCTGAGCGTGGCCACCGGCAAGGAGCCAGCCGTCTTTGCCGAGGGCGAACTCTTCGAACCGCTCGGGATGGCTGACACGTCGATCAAGTCGGACCCGTCGGGTCATTCGCTGAGCTTCATGGGCGTGCAATCCACTTGCCGAGATGTGGCACGTTTCGGCGCGCTCTTCTTGGCGCACGGCCAGTGGGGATCCGAGCAAATCATTCCCTCGGAGTGGGTGGACGAGTCCTTGTCGCCGTCCCAGGATCTCAACAAGGGGTACGGATTGTTGTGGTGGTTGAACACGCCAGGCCTGACCGGCGATGGCCAGCGCGCCACCGACGGTGGAGTCGCGACCCCGACGACAACGACCGACGCGACCAGAACGAACCCCGAAACGACCCCGGGCACAACGGGCGCCGATTCCCACAAACAAATGGCACTTGGTGCACCGGAAGACATGTTCTGGGCGTTGGGGCTCGGCGATCAGATCTTGCAGATGGATCCTGGTTCCAACACGATCGTCGTCCGGCTCGGTCCGGCCGGCACCCCTCCCGGAGCCACCACGTTCCATCAGACCGACACGGCCCGGGTCGTCACCGAGGCGCTGGTCTCGCGCTAGCTCGCCAACGCGGCGAGTCGATCGAGGTCGAGTACGTCACCGACGAGTACGCCACGCATTTCCCACGCCGCGATTGCGGCCGCTTGGCGCTCACATCCGGGCGCGGTCGCCGCCGAGCGATCAACGATCAGCCATCGGACGCCGATCCCGGTTCGGAGCGCGTCGACTTCGGTCGTGCCCATCTGGGGGGAAGCGCCACCGGCGTTGAGGAGCCGAGGTCCGATCACGGTGTCATGACAGGCGGCCGCCTGCATTCCTGGATTGTCGAACCAGACGTTCAGCCGACTGAACCAGGGTGTCATCGACGTCCCGACGGAGCAGTCGACCATCGGGTGTCGATGCAAGATGTTGAGCGTCGTCACCTTCGGACCTGGACACCTGAACGGAAAAGTCATCACGGAGCGCGAGCTGTCGTCTGCTGCCACTGTCGCGAGCTCTCGTCGGAGTGCCAGGTCGACATCGAGGCTGCTGGTGAGCGGCGTGAGCAGGCTGGCGGCGGCGGCGGCGAGGACGACCGCCGTGAGCACGATGTGCGTTCGCATCGACGTGCGGTTCCAGAGCCGTTGCACCATCCAGGCGACACACACCGCAACGAGTGGGGCCAAGGTGAAGCCCACTCGATACGGAGCTCGAAGGGCGGTCAGGCCGGGCAGCGACGCGAGCCGAGCAAAGGGCATGGGTGACCACTCCCCTGGGCTTCCCAACACATTCGCTCCTGCGAACTTCACCGTGGGGCCCAAGCTGAACAACCACCACAGGGCGCCCGTGCACATCACGACAGCCATTCGTCGACGGCCAACGGTCGCGAGAAGGGGCTCGGGAGAGGCGGTGGCGCGTCGGCGGCGGCGCTCGTCGAGGCTGTGCCATCCAATGGATCCGCCGGAGAACACCACAAGGCCTCCGAGCGCCCATCCCCATGCGCTCGATTGAATATCGCCGAAGATCCCGGGTGGCCAGCTGTCGGGTCGGTCAACGGTGACCCGCTGGTTCGGGTCGGGCCAGAGCGCATCAAGCGTGTCCGACGACAACACCGCGCTTTCCAGCCTCCGCTGATCAGACGCCCGCGATCCGGCGTCGGTCTCGTTGGACGCGTAGGAGAGGCGAGCCGCGATGAGCGGAGAACACACGGCAAGAGCGGCGATCGCCCCGAGGGCCAGGGACCTCAGCGCTAGGAAGTTGATGGGTCGGTCGACGAGGGCGAAGCCGACGCCGAGCACCAGCGCAGCGCCGAGACCGAACACCAGGTGATACGCCGAGCAGAGCAGGGCCGTGGCCCCCAGGAGCCCCAGAACCCACCATTTCGGAGTCGTTCGGCGAGTGGTAATGACGTGGGCGATGAGCATGGTGGCGGGCCAGCTCCAGGCGAAGGTCAGGTGCACGCGGGCAGGAGCCAACATCACCGGCGAGGCGGCGAGGACCAGGGCGATGAGGGCCGCTGGAATTCGAGACGCCACGAGTCTGGTGAGGCGGTGTGCGGCCCAACCGCTGAGGGCGACGCCGATGCCGAGCGCGAGGTTGTAACCCCAGAAGGGTCCGGCAAACGACAGGAGCGCGACGACGCCGTGGGGAAGTTGGCCATCGATCAATCCGAGATCGATCCCGACAGGGTGAATGCCGGCATCGATGGTGCGTGAGATCGAGCCGTGCATCCATTGTTGGCCCCACGCCCAACCCACCCAGGCCGATCCCGGCGAGTCCAACGTGCCGATCCACGTGTGGCCCAGACGAACCCAGATCCACGGGGGGGCCGCGCACAGCAGCGTGACGAGTCCGATTGCGGGGCCGTCACAACGGGACGGGAAGGTTCGGCGTCGACTCACCGTCTCGGGTTCGTCGTGCAGCGTCGACAACTCGTGCGCTCCGGCGACATCCATCACGAACCCACAGAAGTCGACACGGGCAAACCGTAGCGTCGATCAACCTTGGCGCCGCCTCCTTGCGCTCCCCGCGCTCCCCGTCGATTGTCCTCGACGGTGGGAACGGCCGACCCGCGTCACGATCGTGTCGGTACGATCGGCACGCGGCCATTTGCCGGTGGCAGGAGGATGCGACGTGACACAGCTCGACGATCACCAACTCGAGGGAGTCGAGCTCGTCCTCACCACCACGCGCGCCGTCCGCAAGCGCCTCGACCTCGACCGGCCGGTCGAGCGGGAGGTGATCCTCGACTGCCTCCGGCTGGCCGTTCAAGCACCGACCGCCAGCAACGGACAGGACTGGAGATGGGTCGTCGTCACCGATGCGGACAAGCGACGCGCCATCGCTGATGTCTATCGCGCGGCAGGTCAGGCCTACCTAGCGAACGCCGAGGCGAACGAGTCAGACCCACAGACTCGTCGCGTCTACGAGAGCGCCAACTTCTTGATGGACATCCTCGACCGTGTGCCGGTATTCGTGATCCCGTGTGTCGAACGACGATTCGATCGTGCACCCAACGTCGTCGCCGCCGCCGCGTACGGGTCGATCATCCCTGCGGCATGGAGCTTCCTCTTGGCGTTGAGATCGAGGGGCCTGGGCTCGGTATGGACCACACTGCATCTGGCCGACGAGCGGGCCGTGGCCGGGCTACTCGGGATTCCCGATCACGTCACGCAGGTCGCCCTGCTGCCGGTGGCCTACACCACCGGAGGCGACTTCCGACCTGCGAAGCGGCCGCCCATCGAGACGCTGACGTCGTGGAATTCCTGGGACCAGGCCTGATGCAGACCTACACGGTTCAATTTCGTGTGGACGCACCGCCCGCCCGAGTGTGGCGCATACTGCACCCGCGGGTGCCCGAGGGCGCTCCGAGCCCGAGGGTCATCGACTATTCGGGGGGACGAATCGAGGTGTGGTTCGAAGGTGACGAAGCTGGCCAGGGTCTGGTGCGAACCTGTGAGTTCGGCGTGCCTGGGTTTCTTCTGTCCGGTGGCCGCGCAAGATCGTGGGAATGCGTGATCGAAGCGCGGCTTCACGAGTTCGCTCGCTATCGCGCCGTCGGTCAGCCGCTGCGATCCGACGCCGAAGGGTGGCATCGGCTCGAGGCGCAGGCGGACGGGTCGACCCTGCTCACCTTCCATGAGACCTACCACGCACGAAACCCGATCCTTCGGTGGCTCTTCGAGAAGCGGGTGCACCAGTTCATCTCCCATCACAACGAGGCCACCTACGAGATAGTGCTCGGATACGCCGGCCTCACCACCAGGTTGCCGATCTGAGGGACCTGACCTCGCAAACGTGCGGGGCCGCACGCCAATCCTCGCCAATCATCGCCGACGCCCACGCTGTCGCATGGAGCGGTCAGACTGTCGACCATGTCCACTCAGACCATCGACGCCGCCGCCCAAACATGCTTGGAGTCCCTGGCCGGCCCGGATGCCGTTCTCCGACCCGATCAACTCGAAGCCATCACCGCGCTGGTCGAGGATCGACGACGAGTCCTCGTGGTGCAACGAACGGGTTGGGGCAAGTCCGCCGTCTACTGGATCGCCACGAAACTGCTACGCCAGGCAGGCAGCGGACCGACGCTCGTGGTGTCGCCCTTGTTGGCGCTCATGCGGGACCAAGTGTCCGCCGCGGAACGAATGGGACTGTCGGCTCGCACCGTGAACTCCACCAACTTCGACGATTGGGGAGACATCTTCTCTGACCTCCGTGCTGGCGGGATCGACGTATTACTCATCTCCCCTGAGCGTCTCAACAACCCTCGGTTTCGCACCGACATCCTGCCGAACCTCGCGAGCGCCATCGGCATGCTCGTCGTCGACGAGGCCCACTGCATCTCTGATTGGGGCCACGACTTCAGGCCCGACTATCGGCGTATCGCCTCGGTCATCGAGGGTCTCGGCGACGGCGTGCCGGTCCTTGCCACCACTGCCACCGCGAATTCTCGGGTCTCCGCCGATGTCGCGACCCAGATCGGGGAGGACACGTTGACGCTCCGCGGTCCCCTGGACCGTGAATCGTTGGCGCTGTCGGTTCTTCATCTCCCGACTGCGGCCGAGCGACTCGCATGGATCGCCCAGGAACTCCAGACGGTCGCCGGTTCCGGAATCCTTTACTGCTTGACCGTGAACGAGGCTGAGCAGGTGGCGGAGTTCCTGTCCCAGCAGGGCATCTCGGCAGCGTCGTACACCGGCAGAACCGATCCGGCGGAGCGAGAGCGCATCGAGGATCAGCTGAAGAACAACCAGCTCAAATGCGTCGTGGCCACGTCGGCGCTCGGGATGGGATACGACAAAGGCGACCTGGCGTTCGTGATCCATCTGGGCTCGCCGTCATCCCCGATTGCGTACTACCAACAGGTGGGGCGCGCTGGCCGCGCCATCGAATCGGCTCGCGCTGTGTTGCTGCCCACCCCGGGAGATCGCGACATTTGGGACTACTTCGATTCGACGGCGTTCCCACCGAAGGAGCAGGTCGACGAGGTCCTGGCGGCCATCTCCGACAATGGCCCGATCACGGTTCCCGACCTCGAGTTGGCGGTGAACATGCGCCGAGGTCGCTTGGAGGCGCTGCTCAAGGTTCTCGACGTCGAGAACGCTGTTGCGCGAATCGGTAGCGCTTGGTCCCGCACGAATTCGCCGTGGCAGTACGACACCCAGCGTCTCGAAGGCGTGGCCGCCGCCCGCAAGATCGAGCAGCAGGCCATGGTCGACTATGCGAACTCGAGCGCCTGCCGCATGAGGCTTCTACGGGATTCGCTGGACGACCCCGATGCCGCGGACTGTGGTCGATGCGACACCTGCACAGGCGTCGCCGCCAGCCATCAGCTCGACCCGACAAGCGTGACCACAGCGCTCACCCATCTGCGATCAACCCGATTCGACCTGGACCCCCGCAAGCAATGGCCGCGAGGCATGACTGAACGCAAGGGAAACATCAAACCGGACCATCGGGCAGAAGTCGGCCGAGCGCTGTCATTCGGCACCGATCCAGGATGGTCCTCCCTGGTGATGTCGGTGATCGACGGGCCCGACGCACCGGTGCCCGAGGAGCTGGTGACCGGTCTCGTATCCTTGCTCAAACGGTGGACATGGGAAGCGCGGCCCACGTGGATCTGCCCGATCCCATCTCGTAATCATCCGGTGTTGATCGGGTCGTTGGCCGAGCGGATCGGGGCCATCGGCAAACTCGAAGTGGTACCTGCCCTCGCCCGAATCGCTGAGAACCGTCCACGTCAGCGAACCATGTCCAACTCGGGCAATCAGGTTGCCAACGTGCTCGATGCGTTCGCCCTCGATGGCGAATTGCCGAGCGGACCGGTGCTCGTCGTCGACGACCTGTCTCAATCCGGCTGGACCATGACCGTCGTTGCCGAACTCCTCCGCCGAGAGGGGTCAGGGCCCGTCCTGCCGCTCGTTCTCTGGAAGCGGCCCTAGCGGCCGGTAGTTGAACCAGTCCACGACGGAGGAAAACGTCCGACGACGATGATTGGTCCACACCGCGATGCGAAGCGCGACTGGCAGTCGTCGCGACAGCAGGACAGCTCGACGGACGCGCAGCGCATCCCGGGTCAGCACATCGAGCAGTACGCCCCCGCTGTCGAAGAAGCGAACATCAGATCGGGAGGCGCCGTCCCACATCAGGCACACGAACCCGTGCTCGGGCACGGTTCGTCGCTGGGCTCGAAACTCAACGGCCGCGACGTTGCTCGCCACCAGCAGGACACGAAAGCTCGGCCGTCGCCGAACGGCCACGAATCGGGACGGGCAAGACCGGCCACGCACTCCGGCGATCAGGACATCGAACGTCCGACGCGATCCGTTGGAGCGGGACGGGAGCGCTGGGTCGGAGCTTCCCGAGCCCATGCTGTGGGAACTCACCGGAGTCCAGGATCCATCGTCGCGCCGTTCCATCAGGCGCGCCTCGATCGAGAGTTTGAATCGCTTTCCTCGCTCCGCGACGACGATCACGGCGACATCTCCGACGCTATCCATCGCCAGCGGTTTCCACCGGTGCCGCCGGCTCAAGTGGATCGACTCGTCGATCGACCCACGTTCGAGCGAGCGTGCACACTCGTCGTCGACCTCACTCCTCATTGCGTCGACGATAGACGCCGACTCAACGGCTGGCGCGCTGGTTTGTCACACCGGTTTTGCGTAAAGGGTTCGAACATTTCTCGGAGGCGGTGTGGGCTACCGGTCCCTCCCCACACCCAACTTGGCCGTCTTGCCGGCAGAACTGATCAACTCGAGCGCTGCGCCTTCTGCGGGTGAATCGTTTCCCCACGGTCGAGCATCTCCACCAGTTGCTCGATCCGTCGAGCACGGGTCGCGGGGAGTTTCGCCGTCTCGATCCGATAGAGCACGGAGTAGCGGTTCGTCTTGGTGAGGATGTCGAACATCTCCGACGCGTCCGGGTGCGCCGCCAATGCTTCGGCGAAATCGTGAGGAATCTCAGCCGTCGCCATCCCCGAATAGGCCGCCCCCCATCGACCGTCCGCCTTCGCGGCTTCGATCACCGCGTGCCCAGCGGGAGCCATCCGACCATCGGCGATCAGCCGGTCGACGATGCCCACGTTGCGCTTCGACCACATGCTCTTCGAACGGCGTGGGGTGAACCGCTGCTCGAAGGTGCTGGAGTCGCGGCTCCGCTTCTGGCCATCGATCCACCCGAAGCACAGCGCCTCGTCGAGCGCTTCGTCGTAGGTGAGGCTCGTGGGTTCGGTGGTGTTCTTCTTCGCCAAGACCAACCACACCCCGTCCGATGAGCTGTAGCGCTCAACGAGCCACGCTCGAAACGCAGCGGCGTCAGCGACGATCAGTTCAGGATCAGCGAGTGGAGCCATTGATCAGAGTGTTGGCGATCACCGCTGCTGAATCAATCGCATCGGTACGTCGCCGACCCGCGTCACTCGGTGCGCTCGATGAGGTCCCAACGATTGGCCGAAAAGTCCTCGAACACGACAATCCGACAACAAGTTCCGCTACGAACATCTCCGTCGAACCGCGCCGCTGCGTTGTTCATGGGTTCGAGATCTCTGTCGAGATCATCGGCGTGCAAGAAAAGGACAAGCGAATCTGGCTGAGTGTGTGTGGGGCTGCCCCATCGTCGTAGCGTGTGGTGCCCAACGCGTCAGCGCCCGATTCGAGGAACCCCACAGCGATGCCCCAGTCGGAACCCGAGAGCCCACCCCACATCGAAGAGGCTCGTCGCCGATATCGCGAGGAACGAGAGAAACGACTGCGCAGCGACGGACTGTTCCAGTTCAAGGAGCTCACCGGCGACTACGAGTCCTACGACCGCGATCCGTACGCGGATCCCGACTTCACGCGTGACCCGATCGTTGCTGATACCGAGGTCGTCATCGTGGGTGCCGGGTTCGCAGGCATGCTCACGGCGGTCCATCTCCTGGAGCGGGGCGTCACCGACTTCCGGGTCATCGACAAGGCCGGCGACTTCGGGGGTACCTGGTACTGGAACCGCTATCCGGGGTGTATGTGCGATGTCGAGTCGTACACCTACCTGCCGTTGCTGGAGGAGACCGGGTACGTGCCGACGATGAAGTACGCCGGTGCGCCGGAGATCTTCGCTCACTGCCAGCGCATCGGTCACCAGTTCGGCCTGTACCCGAGGGCGCTGTTCCAGACCGAGGTCGCGACCGCTGAGTGGGACGAAACCTCTGGCCGCTGGCTGGTCGTCACGTCGCGCGGCGACCGCCTTTCGGCGCGTTTCCTCGTGACGGCTGGTGGCATCCTGAGCAAGGCGAAGCTGCCGGGCATTCCCGGCATCGAGACGTTCGGCGGTCGGGCCTTTCACACGAGCCGATGGGACTACGGCTTCACCGGTGGCGGACCGACCGAACCAATGGACCAATTGCGCGACAAGCGCGTCGGCATCATCGGCACTGGCGCCACGGCTGTGCAGGTTGTGCCGCAACTCGCCGAGGCAGCCAAGGAGGTGTTCGTCTTCCAACGGACCCCATCGGCGGTGGGTGTGAGGAACAACGGCCCGACCGACCTCGAGTGGTTCGCAACCCTCGAGCCGGGGTGGCAGGCCGAGCGCATCCGCAACTTCACTCAGGCGGTCACCGGCAAGAAGCCCGACCTCGACCTGGTCAAGGACGGCTGGACCGAGGTGATGTGGGAGGACACTCAGTCCGTCGCGTCATCGCCGGAGGAGGCCGAGGCGCTCGAGTTGAGTGACTTCGAAACGATGGAGGCACTCCGTCTCCGAGTTGCTGACGTCATCGAAGATCCCGACACCGCCGAGAAGTTGATGCCGTGGTACGGCAAGCACTGCAAGCGGGTCTGCTTCCACGACGAGTACCTGCCATCGTTCAATCGGCCGAACGTGCACTTGGTCGACACCAATGGGCTCGGCGTCGAGTGCGTCAACGAGACTGGTGTCGTGGTCGACGGCGTCGAATACCCGGTGGACCTTTTGGTGTTTGCGTCGGGTTTCGAGGTCACGACCGATCTCAATCAGCGCCTCGGGTTCGATCCGCGAGGCCGCAATGGTGTGGCGATGAGCGAACGTTGGCACGACGGCGCCCACACCCTGCATGGGGTGCTGTCGGCGGAGTTCCCGAACATGGCCATGATCAGCATCGTGCAGGCGGGTTTCGGCACGAACTTTCTGCATTTTCTGTCCGAGACAGCGCAGCATGTGGCCTGGATGATTGCGACGTGTGTGGACCAAGGCGTTGAGACGATCGAGGCCACGGTTGACGCCGAGGAGGACTGGCACAAGACGTTGCTGGGAGTTGCCGGTCGAATCTCCGCGTACTCATCGAGCTGCACTCCGGGCTACTACAACAGCGAGCAGGGCCAGAACCCCAAGGCCCGCCGCAACCTGACGTACACCGGCAGCTTGCTGGACTATGTCGAGTACCTGCAGCGCTGGCGCGAAGAGCCCGACTTTCCGGGCGCCAGGGTTGTGCGCGCAGACTCAAAGGGCTGAGTAATGACCGGCAAGGCGTCGTTCCCTCTCACGCAGCGGCGAGAGCGTCGGCCGTGACGTCCATGTGGCCGAGATGTTGAAAGAGCTCCTCAAGGACATGGAGCACGAGCGCTCCATCGGTGCGATCGGCGCCGGGCATGAACGCTCGAAACGGGTGATCTGAAGCGGTCGGGCCCACGACGAACTCCTCGACCAACTCGCACGTTCTGTCAGAAGCCTCGACGATTCTCGCGCGGAGTTCGGCCACCGTTTCGTTCGCTGCGAACTCGGCGTCGCGATCACGGTGGCCTTCTCGCCCCAGACCCGGCATCTCGAACCACGAAGGCGAGAGTTCGCAGCAGTGAACAATGAGGCCGGCGACAGAGTTCGTTCCCCAACTTCCAGGTCGAGCGTTGACCGTCGTGTCGTCAAGGCGGTCGAGCACTCGATCCATCCCTGCGAACGCATGCCGGACATACAAACAGGTGCTGCTGACATCGAGTTGCATGTCCACGACTCTGCCACGCCGAAACCTCAGATGCCGGTGC
>Ga0105047_10006478_pt1 | contig 19867 bp, 19 predicted proteins | sample MAT04_FD_78384 | JGI IMG/M metagenome (GOLD analysis project Ga0105047, IMG submission 78384) | Freshwater microbial communities from Lake Fryxell liftoff mats and glacier meltwater in Antarctica - MAT-04 (megahit assembly) | ecosystem: Environmental > Aquatic > Freshwater > Ice > Liftoff...
ATTGAGACATTTTCACATAAGTAGAATTAAAATTAATAATAATTTTAATTCTACTTATTAAATTCAGATATCTTATTTTGGAGTTAATCTTAATCGAACAGGTACTCATTTGCGCGATGAACCTTAAAAAAACTCTTTTATTAATAATTGTATGTTATTATTGGTATTAATAAAACAAAGGTGTTTTAAATTATCAATTAAACTCTTGTATTAATTGAAAAGCAGAGGGACATTTAAGGGATTTAATGCACTCATTCTCTGAAGATTTAAACCTAATACCTATAATTTATCAATCGATGGCAAAAAAACAACCGTTTATTAACAAATTTAATATCAAATAAATGCTTATAAATAGCGTAGTAAATGAAACAGAAAGGTTGATTACACAAAAGATCATAGCCATGGAAAACCACGAAAAAACTAAAAATGCTAGCTTAAGCTTTGTGTGAAATGTAATCCAAATTATTATCACAGCCTAAGCCTTTGAAAACTTAGTAATTGGTCTTTCCATTCCAGAAGTTTTTTATAAATTACTGATTAGAAGCTAATCTATTAAAAATGCTAGCGGGTATATTACTGTTAATCCGGTAATGTCACCCGAGTAATATAAATACGGCTGATGTTTTCAGTCTCGCTTGAATAATAAATGACAGTAGCACTTCCATCAGGTTCCATCACCATCGAAGGATAACTATTATCAAGATGACTCTTAATGCGAAGGGCAGGTATTAGGGCTTGTTTGTTCATCGAAGCAATAATTGTTGATTCATCAAGGGTGTTATCTTCATTTAAAAAATAGTGACGGGTTGCCGCCCACATTTTTTCTTCATTATTTGAAAAATGAAAATCCTGGCCACCAACTCTAAAAGGCACAGTTTCATATGTCCATTTAGTATAATCATTTGGGCTTGCAACAGCTATTATTCCATTTCTTCTAGCTCTTATTAGGGCTATTGCTTCACCGTTTGCTTTAAATCGAATGGTTGCTTCAGACAAATCAGTTAGGGGTTCATGGCCAATATCTGCAATCTTTGTATATTCTAGTCCATCGGATGTTTTCATTAAAGAAAGAGTTTTATTCTGCCCATAGGAAAGAGCATACCCATGATTATCAAGCGGGTTCCATGTCACTCTCCAGATCCATTGACCGTTAGGACCCTTACCGGTAGCGTCAGCTTTAGCCTCAAGAATTTGCCATGTCTTATTTGTTAAAGTAGCAACGTGTGGAACCATTTCAGTTGTCTCGTCTTTTTCATTAATCTTGGAGCCGCCCATGATCATGCGTAATGTATTGTGATGGTCGATAAAAAATCGTGGATCACGTAAATCAAACCCTTCTTTTGAAATCAGCCCGGCATCTTCAAAATCCCATTTTTTGCCATTAAAATTGCCTTTTAAAATACGTATTTTTCCAAAATCTTGGAACGCGACGTGTGAATCAGCCTCCCTAAAACAAGCATAATAATTCCCTTCAAATTTAATCAAATCAGGAAAGGCCAAGTGTTTAGCCGTTATTTCAGGGATGATGACCTCTTGTGATGCGTAAATCAATTCAGGACGCTTTAGTGCAAGTGTTTGCTTCAAATGAGGAATAAGATGAGTAATTAAAGTTTCTGCATTTTTAAGAGAGACATCGATTGCCTGATTTTTTATTAAGGACAATATATAATTAGCGCAATCTTTGGCTATTAGATCGGTTTGGTTGTTTTGACAAATTTTTTCACAGCTTGAGGCGAATATGCTTTTATCACCCGTTTCCATAAAGAGATGATAGGCTTGATAAAGGGAGGTTAAATGAATTGCTTGGTTGTTTCCATCCATTGCCAATTTTTGAATGAAAGCAACAGCAAAAAGAGAGCTTTTTTCAGCTTCATTGATAAGAAGAGATTCCATGGATTGAACGCATTCCGGTGAAAATTCTACCTCAACTTGGAATTGGTCAGCTGAATTTGTAATAAATTTATAGTACGGGGGAGTGTAATTGATCAAGGTAACCTTCTTTTTAGTTATTATTATACTAATAAAATATAGAAATAACAAGCTTTATTTATATAAAAGCTAACTGTAAAAAATAACATTGATATAATTCAAATGAGAGCGACAAATTTTTTTCATTTTAGAGTAGAAGCAGTATAACTGAAAAAATTTGTTTGTACAAAAAAAATAAAGATTTGTATTGTCTAGCTTAATGAATATTTGAGACAATTTTTTATGAAAACATTTTTATTTTTTTTAAGCGCAAGTGTAGCTATTGCTTTAACTGTCATGTTCTTTAAATCACCTGAAAAAGAAACAACCAAACCAATTGATCATTTGACAATCGCCATTCTAGCAAAAGATAAAGCGCATACTTTGCCCATGTACCTTGAGTTGCTTGAGCAGCAAACATTCCCTGCAAATAAAACTTATTTGTACATTCGGACAAATAATAATACCGATAACACGGCTGATATTTTAAAGAAATGGGTTGAAAAAGTAGGCCACAAATATGCCGGTGTCCATTTTGATGCAACCAATGTAAAAGAAAACGTTCAAAGGTATAAGCAGCATGAGTGGAATTCCTTAAGATTTAAAGTATTAGGAAAAATCAGGCAAGATTCACTTGATTTTGCTAGAAATAACAATTCTCATTATTTTGTTGCAGACTGCGATAATTTTATTCATCCCCACACAATTCAAACACTCTATGATGCCAAACTTCCAATCGTTGCACCCTTTTTAAAAGGTGCCGATACAGGTTTTTATGCCAATTACCATAGCGCGGTTGATTCCAATGGATATTTTCTTAATGCCCCTCATTATGAATCAATTTTATCAAGACAACTTAAGGGCTTGATCGAACAGCCCGTAGTACATTGTACCTATTTTATACGGAACGAAGTCTTAGATAAAATGTCTTATGATGACAATAGTTTTAGATACGAATATGTGATTTTTAGTGATACAGCAAGAAACCAAAATATTCCGCAATATCTTGACAATCGAGAAATGTATGGACGGGTGAGTTTTGCTGAAACTAAAGAAGATCTTGAAAAAGAATCGTGGCTTCATGAATTTCAAACAGTTGTAAACTGATATTTTAGGATGATACTATGCAAGAGCCCAATTTAAAAGAATTATCTCTTAAAATTGAAAAACATATCGAAATCATTGAATCGATTAAGAATGAAATTGGTAAAGTTATTGTCGGGCAAAAAGATATGGTCGAAAGTATTTTAGTGGCTCTTCTTAGCAATGGACATATACTCTTAGAAGGACTTCCCGGACTTGCTAAAACATTGACAGTGACAACTCTTGCCAAAATTATTCATGCTGATTTTAAGCGTATTCAGTTTACCCCTGATTTATTACCTGCCGATCTGATCGGGACTTTGATGTATAATCAAAAAGAATCCATTTTTACTATCAGTAAGGGCCCTATTTTTACAAATATCTTACTTGCTGATGAAATCAACCGTGCTTCTGCAAAAGTGCAATCAGCTTTATTAGAAGTCATGCAGGAAAAACAAGTGACGATTGCCAAAGAAACATTCCCAACAGGAAACCCCTTTTTAGTATTGGCCACCCAAAACCCGATTGAGCAGGAAGGAACATATCCACTTCCAGAGGCTCAGACAGACCGATTCATGATGAAAATTAAAGTCGACTACCCAAGCTATGATGAAGAAAAAATGATCATGGAAAATCAAGGGATTATGGGAGATCGCCCCCCCATTCAAGAACTTATAAATGGCGATGATATTTTAAATTTTCGAAAAGTGGTTAATGAAATTTACATCGACGATAAAATTGTAAACTATATTTTAGACATCATTTTTGCAACGCGGTTCCCGAAAAAATATGGAGTGGATATTGAAGGTCTTTTAATGTTCGGAGCCTCACCAAGAGCAAGTATTGCCTTTAAAAACGCCTCAAAAGCGCGTGCCTTTTTAAATGGCAGGGCTTATGTGACGCCGCATGATATCAAAAAGCTTGCCCACGATATACTTCGGCATCGTTTAAGAAGGTCTTATGAAGCAGAAGCTGAAAATGTTTCCTCAGACGTCATCATTGACCGCATACTAGACACATTAATTGTTCCTTAAAATGAAGGGAATAAGATGGGTACTGTCTCAGTTGAAATTTTAAAGAAAATCCGAAGAATTCAAATAGAAACAACCAAGCTTTCAAAAGATTTATTGGCAGGAGCTTATCGTAGTGCCTTTAAAGGTAAGGGAATGGAATTTGAAGATGTCAGGGTTTATCAGCCGGGGGATGAGATCAGAAGCATCGACTGGAAAGTGACTGCACGTATGAACCAGCCCTATGTTAAAAATTTTCGCGAAGAGCGGGAAATTAATATTACCCTTGTCGTAGATGTATCAGCCTCAACACTATTTGGAAGTACACCTCGTTTAAAATCAGAGCTCATTGCTGAAATTGCAGCAACGATTGCTTTTTCCGCCATTAAAAACAGTGATAAAGTCGGTTTGATTTTATTTTCTGATAAAATTGAGAAATATATTTTACCAAAAAAAGGGGTCAGGCATGTGCTTTCCATTATTTTGGAACTGCTTGTCTTTAACCCAAAAGATTTGAAGACAGATATTGGCAACGTTTTGCAATTTATTGGAAATGTCTCTATGAAATCGGGTGTTTATTTTCTTATTTCCGATTTTATATCTGATGATTTCACTCACCAAGCTGCACTGATAGCTAAAAAATGTGATTTGATTGCTATCGGTTTAACAGATCCTCAAGAGATTGATTTACCTCAATTGCCCCTCACTCAATTAAGTGGCCTTGAAAAAAACAATCTTAATCTTGTTGATTTTGCAGATGCTGCAACAAGAAAAGGTTATAAGCTAAAGGCAATGGAGCGCATACAAAACGTTAAAGCCCTAATGGGAAAAATTAATGCAGGATTTATTGATATTCGCACAGATCGTCCCTACCTTCATGAGATCATGAAGTTTTTTAAAATTCGTGGGAACAAACGAAAATGAAATATATTCTGATTTGCTTACATTTAGCCACTTCAACGTTAAGTGCAGATTCTGTTGGTACTCCAACTGGTTTACTAACCTTTTCAAAGAAAATTCCAATTGAATTAGATGAAACAAGCAGTCAAATAATCAGGCAAGACAGTTTAAGTCAAATAGAGCGAAATAAAGAAATTGCAAAAAACCGGAACTTTCCATGGGATAAACTTTTTTTGGCAAGCATTGCAGGTTTAATTTTTTTAAGCTTAATAAAAATTTCAAAGTCTAAAGAAAAAATTGTTGTAGAAGCTTTAAAAAAAGCTAAAGTTAAAGCTAATAAAAGTATTGAAAAATTAACAAATGACCCTAAAGTTCGTTATGAGGCGTTGACGAATATTCTTCGGGATTACCTTGAAGAGGGGTATGGCATTAAAACAAAAGCTAAGACGACAAATGAATTTTTAGAGGAAATTAAGGATGATAAACATCTTTCAACAGATGCTCTGGAACACCTTTTGAGGTTGGCAGACTTAGTGAAATTTGCAAAAGAAAAACCTAATACGGTTGATATAGACAAGGCCTATTTACTAGTTAAGCAAATTATTAACGAATAAGGGACTTAAGGTTAGCAGGGACAGCAGGGACAGCAGGGACAGCAGGGACAGCAGGGACAGCAGGGACAGCAGGGACAATTTATATTACTTTAAGATTTTATCAAGTTTGATATTTTATTCCAAAGTGAATTTAAGCTTGACAATGTTTTAAGAAAATTAAAAACGTCCCTGTCGTCCTTGTCGTCCTTGTCGTCCTTGTCGTCCCTGTCGTCCCTGTCGTCCCTGTCGTCCCTAAAAAATTATTTCTTGGGAAACAAAATACTCTGGATCTTCCAATAGCCATTTTCGATCACAAGTTGATATTGAATAGTTCTGATCGTTCCATCATTAGCAGTCATTAAGCCGCTGTAGTAGCCATAATTCTTATCGCTTGAGACTGCAGATTGTGAAATGGATTTATTGTTAATTAAAACCTGATTTCCTTTAACAAATCTTTGAAAATCGGGGTACGTTGTTCTTTGACGAAATGCATCGGTAGTGTAATAATAATAAGCCCTATCATAATCGGAAACGCGTATGGCTGAAAGCTGCTGTTCCACGGTTTCAATAATGGGTGCATAATCATCTTTTGATGGTGGATGAAGGAGTAATCTATTTTCAAGATCTTGAAGGGCAGCATTATCAGCCAGAGAGAACGTGGTTAAAAAAAGAAAAGCTAATAAACTTAAAATGTTCCTAAAATGGTGTGTAAGCTGCATAATAGGTAATAAGTTGATCTGCTTTTTTTGGGTTTTGTTTTTTAAGTTCTTCATAAAGTCTTAAACCTTTTGCATTAAATCCTTCTTGAAAATAGAGAATCCCTAATTTATAAAGGGTGTCTTTGTCATCCGGATTGATCTTTAAAACAATTTCATATTCTTTGATTTCTTCATTTGGCATTTGCAGGTCATGATAGCTAAAAGCAAGTTGCTTATGCACCCAAGGATCTTCCGGGGCATAATCACAAATAATTTTAAATTCTTCAATAGCCCTTTCAGCAGTGAGCCGAAATTTTTGTTCCATTTCAGGTAAAACGGTAGATTTTAAAACTTTTTTTGGCTCATCGGTCGAGGGTTCGATTTTTTCAATCGATGCATAAAGCCCGGAAAGCATTACATAAGCATTTGCAAGTGCAGCGTGCGCTGCTTGACTTGTAGGCTCACACTTCACAACTTTAATATGCTCTGCCACAGCCCCAAGCAAAAGAAGCTCTTTTATGCGATGAACATCTTCATAAAGCCACCAGGAGCTAAATTTTTCCATCCAAATATTTAATTTTTTAGTCCTTACTGCAATGAATGATGGAAATCTAAAAATAAGAGATTCCTTTTTATGCAAACTATTTGCAAGTTTGCAATAGGCATTTGCAAGCGTGATAAAACTTTCAGGATCTGCTTCTGAATAGGAAATCAGCTCTTTACAATTTTTTTCATATTGTTGTTTGAGGTCGTCCAACTGAATGGGCTTTTGCGTTTGGAAGTAGAGTCTTAAAATAAAATAGGAAAAAAGAGTTAAAAAAAGCAAACCAAAACCAAAGGCGATCCAGGCCGACTCTTTCAAAAACTGAAATGAGACGCCTAATGAAATCAATTCACTAAGCCCTAGAAAGAGAAAAAAAAGATGAAATTTTACGTAAAATTTCAAAAGTTTGTCGAATTTTGGAAAAATAGGCTCGATCACTTTTTTTATTTCATGATCGGAGGCACATTTTGCATAAGAGTTTGCAATTTCATAATTTAGTTTAGAAACATTCATATAACTATCTTATAATAGGTTCAGATGAAATTTTCAATGGTTTTGTTTCTTGAGTCTTCAATTTCTTGCCTATAGAAAAGCAAAAGGCCACAAAAAACGATCATTGCTGACAAATAAAATGGCCATGTGATGACTTCGCCAAGGTAAATCCAGCCGAACAGCGCACTAAAGAAAGCTGTTGTAAATCCTGCAACCGACATAAAAGTTGGTGAATATTTTTTAAGCAGCTCTCCATACAGATTGTAGCAGATGATATTGGAGATAACAATAAGCAAAAATGTGCAGGACAAAAATGGCATCCAAGAGGAAACAGGAGATGGGTTCCAATTTTCAATTAAGGAGGAGTGAAAAAGTGACATTGCACCACCAAGTGCCATGCTAAGACCATTGGCCATAAAAGGAGAATAACCATTTTCTTTAACAAGCTGACTTAATAAGATCCATCCATAAACGCTTGAAACCACAGCTCCTATGACTGCAAGTTCAGCAAAAGAAAGATAGAACAGATGACCTGTTTCTTCTTCTAAGGCCGTTTGACTTAAAAGAATAGGGATAAATCCTAAAAAGCCAACAATTAGTCCGATCCACTTTTTTAAAGTTAGCCTTTCTGTAAAAATCATATAAGATAGCAGGGCTGAAACAAATGGAGAAAGACTATAAATGAAACAGGTTTTAAAGGAGGTAAGATGTTTAAGTCCCCAAAATTCAAAGACATTTGTCAAATAAATATTGAAGAGAGCTAAACGGAAAATTCGGAAAAAATGCTCTTTTTTTACAGAAAACGATTCTCTGTTATAAAAAAATTGAAAGGCAAGAAGAATGAGGCCGGCAAGCATCATTCTTGATCCTACGAAAAAGAGAGGATCCGAGTATTCAAGGCCAATTTTTGATATAGTAAAAACACTTGCAAATAGGGCATAGAGGAGAATAACTAAGAACATAATGTTTTACTCTGGTTTTATCTGTTTTAAGATTTCTAAAATATTTAAATTGGGCTGCTTTATTCTAATCAAATGGGCATAAGCTTTTTCAAAATTGCCATTTTCATAAGCGATTAGCCCAATGATGCGGTTGGCAACTTCATTTTCAGGATCAAGTTCAAGGATGAATAAAGCCTTTTCACGAGCAATATTGTTGTGACCCTTGGAATAAAAATAAGTGGCATCTTCGATGATGCGGTTTTTTTGTTTCTGATTACAAAGAGTTAAGCGGTTTAACTCCAAAATTTTAACGGCTTTGGCTGCATAAAAACAAGGAATGCCAAGTTCATGGTTTGCAGCATTTTTATAGAGTGAAAAAATCGTCTGTTCAAGGTTTTCTAAAATTAGAGGCTTGTCTTGATTGCTTGGGAAATTTTTTGCCATTTTCCAAATCTTAATTGCTTTTTCATAATTCTCTTGAAGCCATGAATACTTTGCCAAATCTACCAATTTTTTTGCAAGCTCAAGTCTTGATTTCGGATCAGTCTCATGTTGACTATAAAAGTTGAGAAGGCCAACTCCAAGTTCTGTTTTTGCACTCTCACCTTTAAGGCAAGTTAGTGCAAATTCTGTGGCAATTTTATTGGTTGAAGCAACAAAATCAAAATCTTTGCTGCTAAAAGGTTTCATTAACTGCATCGTTTTATTGAGGTTTTCCAAATCCCCTTTTTTAATCATCTCTTCCATCAATTGTCTGTTGATGTAAAGCAGCTTGACAAGTGTTTTGCCCTCGATTTTTTGTAAAAGAGTGAAGCTTGTGTCTTCATCCAATTGATTAATGATCTTTATAAGGAGTTTTGCTAAAATTTCGATCTCTTCTTCGTTTGCAAAAAATTGAAAGGAATTCAAATAGAGGGAAAATTCATCCAATGATCCTGTTTTTGCAAATTTTAAAATGTGGGCCTGCAAGCTTAAAACCATTTTTTTTAAATCATCGGCTAATTCTTTGTCGGTTCGAATTTTTTTAAGATTTAAAACATTAATTTCATGAAGAGCTGAGGCATGTAGATTGAGTGCTATCTCACAAGGATTATCGCGGCTCTGCTTAAAATAGCAAAAGCTACGTAATAAATGGATAGAATCCATGTTATTATCATCTAGCATCTCATCGAGTTTTTTGTTGGCAAGACTATATAAAGATTCTTCAATAAAACAGAGTACTATATGTTTGTTGATCCAATCTTTGTTAAATTGCTCTTCAAATACCAGTTTCATCCAAGGAGAAAAAGAAGTGCTATGGATTGAAGAATAGTGTAATTGATGCTTTTGAAAAATAGGCAGTGCTTTTTGGTAGTCTTGATTTAAAAAAGCTTCAATTCCGAAGAATAGATCGATATAAGGGTTAAGACTGGGAGGTAACGGCCTGAAATTGCTTAGTGATTCTTGGAACTGATGATGATCACGACTTAAAAAAGCATTCAATAATAAATTTAAATGAATTTCTTCGGCAAGGTCATCTACCGTTTGGCTTGGTATTAGCCTTCTTAACGCTTTTTTTAAAGCCGCTGTTGATTCAGTTAGCTTATCTTGTTCTCTTAATATATAGGCTTTATAAAGGGGAAATTTTGCTGAATTAGAGCTTTCTTCTAGTTCATTTGTGTAGGCAAGAGCCATTTTGTAATCAGCCGCCTCAAATAATTGGTAAACTTGTCTGTTATTTGATTGGTGCGAGTTCTTATAGAATAGTCCCAAAGACAAGCAAATGAACATGAACGATGTAAAGATTGTCGCTTTAATGTAAAACTTCATAAAAAACTAGCCTGATATAAACCTTTCCTTAGATGATAAATTAAATTTTATTAAGAATCAATAAAAATATGATGCAATTAATTAATAAAAATGTTTTAATAAGAATGTGAGTATATACTATTTTTTTTATAAAAAGGTGAATTATGCAAAAGCCAAAAATTGTCTTAGTCGAAGATGAAGAAGATATAGCCGCTTTGATCAAATTACAGGCCGAAATTTCAGGTTATAAAATTTTTGTAGAGGTCGATGGATTAAATGGCTACCGAACGATCGAGAAAGAAAGGCCCGATATGGTTATACTAGATATTATGCTTCCCGGCTTAAGCGGCCTTGATATTTGCCGAAAAATGAAAAGCAATGAAGCGCTAAAAGACATTCCGGTCATGATGGTTTCAGCAAAAGGCGAAGAAATTGATATTATCCTTGGCCTTGAGCTAGGAGCTGATGACTATGTAACTAAACCTTTTTCGCCAAAAGTTCTTTTTTCAAGAATCAGGGCTATTTTAAGACGCGGAACCGAACCCCAGGAAAAATCGGCTAAAATTATTGAATTTGGGCCATTTTCCCTGGAAGTGGATCGTTATTTGTTAAGAAAGAATGATAAAAGCATTCCTCTTACTTTATCTGAATTTGGAATTTTAAAAAGACTAGTTATCAATAAAGGTAAGGTTTTAACAAGAAACCACTTATTAGACGATATTCAAAATAGTGACGCTTTTGTAATCGACAGAAACATCGATGTGCATATTGCTTCTTTAAGGAAAAAACTTGGGCCCAATTTCGATGCGATCGAAACTGTGCGTGGCGTCGGTTACCGCTTTCTTCTTGACGAAACCGAGTAATCACTTACACACAAGTCTAAGATTGGAATAGTTTCAATTTTTTACAAGTGACAGTGAGAAAGGGATGAGATTAAGTGAGAGGCTATGTTTACAACCCCTTTCACTGACCTCATGTCCTTCTCACTGTCTCACTGTTAAAAATCAAGAGACTTAACTACAAGAGGCGTCTCAAGTTTTTTCGAAGGGTTGAACGATCCACGTGTCTGTAGTTGCATTTTTTATAACTGTATCGACGTAATAGTCAGGCACATATTTCGAGGATGTCTTGTACCAAAGTACACCCGTCTTAATTACAACGTCTGGATTATTATGAGAAATATATTTGATGATTTCAGGCATTGTAAAACCTGAGTCTACAAGATCATCAAGCAATAATATTTTTTTACCAAGAGTTTCTATTGTGGCAATTTTGGAAATAACAAGCTTTCCTTGTTCCATCTCATTTTCACCCTTATAAGACTTTGCAATGATGATTGCTAAAGGCTTGTCCATATAATGAGATAGTTTTGCACCGAGTGTTAAACCGCCTCTTGCAATGCAAACAATCTGATCAAATTGCCAGCCTGAGGCATCAATAATCTCTTTTAACTGCATCATTTTTTTATCGTAATCATTCCAGCTCACATGAAGAAATTTTGTACCTTCAGTTACTTTGGCAATTGGTGTATCTAAACATATTGTCATAAAACTTGTCCCTTTTTTGTTGTATTATTTCTATTTTGCTTTATTCAATGACTTTTGGTAAAATTAATGTTTTTGTTAAATACATTAGCGGAGCTTATAATGCACAATGGACTTAATCTTAATAATTTAAAGTACTTTTATGATGCAGTTGAGACTTCAAGTGTGTCAGAATCTGCAAGAAGAAACTTTATAACCCAGTCTGCCGTAAGCCAGGGGATTCAGAAGCTTGAAAAAGCCTTGGGAATGCCCTTGATCACTCATCAGCGCAATTGTTTTAAACTTACAGTGCAAGGTGAGCAGGTTTTTTCGTTAACCCAGCAAATTTTGAGGACACTGCAATCGATTGCCGATGTTTCTAAGGAAAATACAGATGTGATACAGGGACAAATTAATGTTGTTTGCACGCAAAGTATAGCTGTTAATCTTATTTCTTCAATTTTACAAAGTTTAAAAAAAGAATATCCAAAAGTGACCATTAACATGAAAATCGGAAAACTGGACACTGTTTTTTTGATGTTAAAAAGAGGGTTGATGGACATCGGTGTTGTTGTAGAAAGCAAAGCTTGCGATGAGTTTGAAAAACATCTGGTTCGTAAAGGTCTTTTTCAGGTTTTTAATAAAAAAACAAATGGATCTAGTATTGATGAGGGGATTTATGTGGATCATGCAAACGGGCTTTTTGTGGACAAACTGCAACATAATTATGAAAAAGTGACAAAAAGAGAATTAAAAATTTTGCAGGAACTCGATTCTTGGCAAGTTCTTGCAAAATGTGCTGAAAATGGGATTGGGGCTTGTTTTTTACCCGATTTTATTTTGCAGGAAAATGAATCGATGAGTGCCGATGATTCCCTTCCAGCTGTTCCATATCGAATTATTGCCATTCACCCAAAGGGCGTACAGCTTACCCTTGCCGCAAAAAAATTCTTGGAAGCCCTGTCTAGTTGATTTTTATAAGGGACAATGGCCCCAATGTCCCTTATATAGATCTGGTTTGGATTTCTTTGAATTTTTTTGGATCGGCCTTTGCATAAAGAACTTTATGCTTTGAAAGCTGGACCTTGCCGTTTTTTTCTTTTCCAAAGCGTGAAACATGCTTTTGTTCTGTCAGACAAACTTCTGCACTGTTTGCATCTTTGGCCTTGCTGTGGAAGATGGCAATTTGAACTGCATCATCAATTGTTTCCGGATCGACATCTACTCCCTTTTTCGTGCGGATAACAACGTGGGAACCCGGATAATCCTTTACATGCAGCCAAAGATCATTGCCTTTGGCAACACTAAAAGTTAAGGTGTCGTTAAAAAAGCTACTTTTTCCGGCAAGAATTGTAAATCCTGATTTAGATTGGTATTCACGATAGGGTAAGGGTTTCTTAGAATCATTTTTTTTATCTGAATTCTTTTTTTTAGGGTATAAGACAAGGAAATCATTTAAGGTTTCTGTGCCCTCTAGCTGTTTAATTTCCTCTAAAACTTGGGATTGCTGTTTTTGAAGCTGTTCAAAGTGGTTTTGCTGGGGGATGATGCCAAGTTTTAATTTTTTTGCCGTTTTATAACGTTTCTTGACTTCCATTTCAGGTTTTAATTGTGGGTCTAGCTTCAAAATTACTTCTTTGTCTTGGCTCCAATCCAAAAGAGTAATTTGATCCATGCCCCTTTTTAATTTAGCAAAATTTGCTTGCAGAATGGACGCTTCATGTTGAGTTTTTTCCCAATCCAAGCAATTTTGTATGTTTGACTGACTTAAAATTAGAGAGCGTTCTAACCTCTTAAGTTTCAAGTTCAGTTCTTTTGATTTCTTTTTCTTTTGTAAAAGAAAATGATCTTCGAGGGGAGGTAAATTTTCCATATTTTCAAAAATAGCAGAAAATCGATTTTTTATTCTTGATAAAAAATCGGAATTTAGCCATAATCTTGACTTCTTTGAATTGCCCATCTGCACTGGTAGCTCAATTGGATAGAGTACCCGGCTACGAACCGGGAGGTTAGAGGTTCGATCCCTCTCCAGTGCAAGTTTTTCTTCTTCTGTTACTTCTCAAAGTTTTAAAGTTTTATTAAGGATTTTGATGATTATTAAAAAATTCCCATCAGGACCAATAGCAACAAACACTTATATTATAAGTTGTGAAAAAACGCTTAACGCTTGCATAATTGATTGCCCTCCGGCATCAGCAGAAGCCATTATTCAGTATATAAAAGAAAATCAATTAATTCCTCAAAAAATCATTCTAACACACTCTCATTGGGATCATATCGGTGATGTTTCCTATTTAAAAAAACATTATAATATTCCAGTCTATATTCACGAAGAAGATGTTAAAAATTTGGAACACCCTGGTTCTGACAAAATTCCTTGCAGATTTTCAATTGAAGGTGTCAAAGCTGATGTTTTCTTAAAAGAAAACGATCTTGTCAATGTTGGGAATTTAAGCTTTAAAGTGATGCATACCCCAGGACATTCACCCGGTTGCATTTGCCTTTACAGCGAACAGGAAAAAGTTTTAATTTCAGGCGATACACTTTTTAGAGGATCGATGGGACTTATTAACCTGCCAACGGGCAATCCTAAGGCTATGTGGGAATCCCTTAAAAAATTGGCAAAATTGCCTCTAGATACAAAAGTATATCCCGGACATGAAGACACAACTACCATAGGATCAGAACCTTGGCTTGAATCTGCCGAAAAAAGATTTGGCAATTATTAAAATTCATTTACATATTACGAGGTAATTATGGCTCTTCTAATAGGAAAACCTGCTCCAAAATTTAAGGCTAAGGCTGTTGTTGAAAAAAACATCGTCAACGATTATTCTCTGGAGAATTTAAAAGGACAATATGTCGTTCTTTTTTTCTATCCACTTGATTTTACATTTGTTTGTCCGACAGAACTACACGCATTTCAGGAAAAACTGGAAGAATTTGAGAAAAGAAATGCTCAAGTTGTGGGCTGTTCAGTCGATAGCGTTTATAGCCATCTTGCTTGGTTAAATACACCAAAAACCAAGGGTGGTATTGAAGGAATTGATTACCCGTTAATCTCTGACATCAATAAGACAATTGCAAAAGATTTTGATGTTTTACATGAAAATGAAGGCATTGCATTTCGCGGACTTTTTCTAATCGATAAAGCAGGCGTTGTCCGTCATCAGCTAGTTAATGATTTACCTCTTGGACGCTCTGTCGATGAAGTTTTAAGAATGCTCGATTCATTGATCTTCTTTGAAAACAATGGTGAGGTTTGCCCTGCAAACTGGAACCCATCAAAAAAGAGCATGAAACCCACCTTTGAAGGTCTCGAGCAATACTTCACCGTTTAAGTTCAGCAAAAGGGAACAGAAGTATAAAGTTTTTGATTTTTTTACCAGTGAGGCAGTGAGAAAGACATGAGATCAGTGAGAGGCTATGTTGAAAAAGACTCTCAATGATCTCATGTCTTTCTCACTGCCTCACTGGTAAAAAATCATTAACTTTTATTTACCCCTAATTGGTGATGTAGTCGTAAAGGTCGGCTTCAGTGGTGATCAAAATGCTATGGTAAGTATCGCAAATTGGCTGAAAAGCTTTCAAAATTTGTTTTTCTCCAACGCCCGGCATGCAAATAGCATTCACTTGGGACCCAAGTTTTTGATTTTTCAAAAGAGCAACACCTGCCAAGTAATCTTTTGTACTGTAACCCTCTTCTTCTACCCGTAAAAAAATAACTTTTCGTTTATAAAGAAGCGCCTGTACGGCAAAATAAAGTCCACGGCTATCTCTTGGTTGATTTCCAAGAAATTGAGCCATTTCGACAAGCGTATTTAAGAAGTAAGGCATCTGATACTCGCCTTTTTCGGCCTCGCCAAAGAGTGCTATGGTGTAAAGATCATCCATACGTGTCGCCCCTTAAAATTTTTAGCTATCTATTCTCATTATACCATTTTTTCTGTAATTTAATTAATTAAAAATTTAAATATAAGGAAAAAGATTGGGGGCACTATGCAGCTATTAAATTGGATGGGTTATGGGGCTAAAAACCAAAATGTACTTGCTTTAAGTGGTGGAGGAGTCAGGGGAATTGCAAGTCTTATAATTCTTGTGGAGATTGAAGAAAGAATCGGCAAGAAAGCGGGAGACATTTTTTCCTTAATAGCAGCAACATCTGTCGGCTGTTTAATAGCTTCTTTACTTAACCTTCCAAGTTCTGAGAATCCTTTGGTTCGTAAATATTCTGCCAAAGATTTGACCGGTATGATGGAAGATAAAATGAAAATCATATTTCATCGCTCATTTCTTAATAAGCTTGAATCGGCAGATAGTGCGTTTGCCCCCAAATATACAGAAGATGGAATGGTTGCTGTTTTAAATGAGCTTTTTCAAGATACCCTTGCTAAAGATCTACTTGGCCACTATACTTTTTCAAGCTTTGATACAACCAATTTTAAAAATGGCTATTTCCCCTTTACCGATAAACAAGCAAAAGAAGAGTTGGCATTCCAAGAGTTGAAAGTCAAGGATATGATTCAAGGGGTTACTGCAGCATCAACTTATTTCCCTTCTAAAAAAATTGGGGTACATAATATTATTGATGGGGGAATATTAGAAAATAACCCTTCTGTAAGAGCTTATGCAGAGGCGAAAGATGTATTGAATTGCGGCGAGAACATGACTCTACTTTCCATTGGAACAGGCATTGTCGATTTTCATTTGCCAGATACCAATTGGGGATCACTTCATTGGGCCACATGGATTTTGCCGTCCATGTTTACAGGGCAAGATAGCGCCATTCGCTCTTTGGCAGATAAATTGCTCAATTTGCCCTCTCAGCCTAAGAAATATTTTGCAGTACAATTTGATATTGAAGAAGGAAAGGATGCTTTGGACGATACTTCAGATGAAAATATCGCCTATTTAAAAAATATGGCTAAAATTTGGATCAATAGCGTTGAGGGCAAGGCGCTCCTCGATGAAGTCTGCAAACAATTGATTTAAAAAATTATCACTTTATGCAGCGACTTGAATACCGTTTTTAAAAACTTTAACGATCGATGAAAAATTCCGATTCCATGCATTGATACGTAATTTACCCTCATACCATGCCCATGAGGAAGAAGGATAAAGTTTTTCTGAAAACCCTGTTATTTTATTTGAGGGCAGCATTTTTGAAATTTTTTCAGTTATTGAAGCAATGCCCATACTATATTTTGCAGTATTGCATCCCCATAAAAGAACTTCCCCATCATGCTTGATGTTTCTTTGAATGGTCTCAATTTCCAGAGGATTTGCCCTAAAAGTATATTCTTTATTGAGATCTATTGACATAGGATTAGAATGACCATCAAGGCAGACTAAATCAAGTTTTCCACCCATATCCTTTGTAGCACGATCAAAAATAGCTGAAAAATCCTCTGTTGAAGTGACTTTATAAACCCTCGTCTCATAATTTTGGTAAATTACATAAGCTTCCACATCGGGTGTATTGTCGGAATAGTAATTATCAGGTTCTGCCCATTCGCTATCAACACCATTAATAATAATTGCTTTTTGAGTTTTAACTTGACCAAGACTTGTCAGTCCTTGATATTTAAGCGCATAAAATTTTTGTGTTTCATCCAATGTTTGATAAACTTTTAGGCCATCTAGAAGTTTTTTTGCGGTTTTTATTGTAGTAATCGATCCTGCAACACCAATTCCAACAGAAAATAGACCTAAAACTACACGGCTTACTTTTTCACTTAGTTTTAGGTTATTACCTTGTATGCCTTCATGAATTTTCATGCAGCCTTTCTGGATCGTGCGACCATTTCCAACAAAACTTGCAAATAGGACTATCCCTTTTACAGTGAGTTGAACGCCAAGGCTTGGTGGGCATAAGATGACAAGACAAAGTTCGGTTACAGTTGCAGCAGCTGCTATCAGTTGAATGAATTGAATGGCAGAGTCTGTATTGCTGCAATAACCCGACAAATTGCCTAAAGAAATCATTTCTCCGGAGGTAATTAACCCCCAAATTGCACCACCTAAGGCTTGATCGCTGTGTGTGATACTAGCAATCCAAGCAGGTTGAACTTCGTGAATAGAATAATAAATTAAGGAAGGTAGATTTTCAATTGCATAGTAAAATGTTGCTGAAAAAATGCCAATAGCTACTTCGCTCGTTGTTTTTACTACTTCTTCCGCTGTTGCCGTTATTTGTTTATACTCAGGAATAAATCTTGAAATTGATTGAATTGACATTAATTATCCTTAATTAATAAAGGATAACTATATATATTAATTGTTAAGATTCTATTAAGATTTGTAAGTTTTAAGAATTTGATAAAAGGGGCACCACGCCGTGGTGCACAGATTATTTAATTTTTACCGGTGGTTTCACCAAAGGCTAGCTATCTAAAACCGCTCCGCGGTTCAAAATATTAATATTATACTGGTTCACCAACGCTAGGGTATTGATTTTTGAGCAATATTTAATCACATCAATTTACATTCATTTTTAGATCAGTATAACGCAGGCCTTCAGCCTGCGTTATACTGATCTAAAAAAACTGACCAATTATGTGAAAAACATATTAAATTTTGCTCAAAATTAACATTCTAACAAATGGCTATCTAGGTTACCGCTCCCCAGCTGATTATCTAAATTGTACTATTATGATAAAATACAAAACATTAATTAGAACCGCGGAGCGGTTTTACATAGGTAGCCGGTGGTGAAACCACCGGTAAGATAAAACAACCCTTGCACCACAAAGTGGTGCCACAAGATTAACCTAGAGTATTTGCTCTAAAGTCTTGAACGAAATCTGCAATTTCGGTTTTGTAAGTTTTTGCAATCGCGGAGCATCTTAAACCGGAAAGTGCAGTTAAAATAGAAGCTTCAATGTACATGCCTTGATCGTAAAACTGTTTTGCCTTATACATTTCAAAAATCGATCTTGAAACATTTGAAATTACAATAAGTTGCGGTGCGCCCGTGAGCAATGAAGCTGAAAAAATACATTTATCTGCAATGTTAACACTTTCCTTGAGTGCATCCATATATTTTTTATTTGCAACATGCTTGCCTAAGAGGATGGCGCTTGCATAGATAGCTTTTGTTTGTGTAACAAGGGTAACCGCATAAGGATTTAAATAGAGTAAACCAATAGAGGTGATGTTTAAAGCCAACATCGCCAATTCGGGGTTTGCCTTTTTTGTAACCTCTTCAAGTTGATGTGTTTTTGCATCTCTTTTTATTTCAAAAACATTTAAAAAGCTCATGTGGAGGCCGGAAAGAACCTCTATTAGCGCAGAATGTCCATATCCCCTTATCATACAAAAAAGGGGAACAGCAGTATCTAAAATTCTAAGTGAGATAAGGTTTTCAGGATCTGTTTTGGCTGGAACTTCAAAAATATTAGTTCTAAAGTTATGAATAGTATTTAATTGTGTTGTCATTGAATTTCCTTAATTAATAAAAGGTAAGAATATCAAGTAATTGTTAAGATTTCATTAAGATTGTAAAGATTGTTAATTTTTTATCTTGTTTTTGATAAAAGGGCACCAAAAAGGTAAACCGGTGGCTTTACCACCGGTATTCCAGAATATTTAGGAGATGCGGATATATTGAGTAGACCTAAATAGATCTGTAACTATTTTTCTATCATTATAGGTATGAGTAGCTTTAAGTGTATCATCAAGATGAAATATCCAAGTAAATGAATAATCCATAGATTTACCGTTAAGATAAAATTGGGTACCAAAACCTCTTCCATAGGATGTATGAACTGTTGTTCCGTCACTGTAGCCTGCAACATGAACACCATTTTCATCGGTATGTACGGAATCAGCATAATAATCAGCCGCTTTTGACTTGGCGCCAACTGTCCCTAGTTTTGAAAATTGAGTTTTGAAATTCTCAAAAGATTCTTTAATTTCTTTTTGGTGAGTTTTCACAATCATAGAACCCCTAGATACTGCCATAACAGATTGAACAAGAGCTTCAAGATACATGCCTTTGTTATAAAACTGTTTTGATTTATAAAGTTCAAAAACGCCTTGTGATACCATTGAAATCAAAATAAGATTTGTTCCGCCTGTAACAATGGAGGCAATATATACAATATTTTTTGCAAGATGCGCAGTTTCAATTAAAGCCTTTTTATATTTACCGTTTTCCATATGGTTTTTACAATTAAGTGTATTATGATAAATACCTTTTGTAAGTTCAATGATTGAAATAGCTAAGGGATTGAAAAATAATAAAGCTAATGATGCTACTTGCAAGGCGCAATTTGCTTTGTTTTCGAGTGTACTACTTTTTTTTAGAACGCTCATAGCATTCATAG
>Ga0105047_10006481_pt1 | contig 19860 bp, 18 predicted proteins | sample MAT04_FD_78384 | JGI IMG/M metagenome (GOLD analysis project Ga0105047, IMG submission 78384) | Freshwater microbial communities from Lake Fryxell liftoff mats and glacier meltwater in Antarctica - MAT-04 (megahit assembly) | ecosystem: Environmental > Aquatic > Freshwater > Ice > Liftoff...
AGCATCACTGCGTCGAATGGCGGCCATCGTCGACGAGCAGAATCAAGCCGATCCGTTGTATGCGGCGATGGCACCCACGTTCGACGGTCCGGCCTTCCGCGCTGCTAGCAGTCTGATCTTCGACGGTTGCAACCAACCGAACGGCTACATCGAACCGATCCTGATCGCCCATCGACGCGAGCGACTCGCATGCATTTAGCGTCGCTGGTCGACATGGTTGAATCGGGATTCGACGAGCGAGTGTTACTGGGCAGTGGCGCTGATGCAGTGACCGGCAGCCAGCTTGGCTCGTTGGTTCGTCGCGGCGCATCCACTCTGCGCGGTGTCGAGGCTGTCGTGTACGCCGGCGAGAACCACCCGCTGCTGCCAGTCACGCTGCTCGCCGCGGCATGGGCGGGAGTTCCGTTTGTGCCGGTGAACTTTCGGCTCGAGGACGCTCAGCTCAACGGTCTGATCGCGCGCTACCCACATGCGTTGGTGCTGGCCGACGACAGAACTGTCGCGCGCATCACTGCTCCGGCAATCACGCTCGACAACTGGTTGTCGGCATTGCCCGCCGACGCGCCCGTCACCGAAGCGCCGTCTAACGACAACGACAATCACAACGACGATGATGTCGCCGTCGTGCTGTTCACCAGCGGGACGACCTCGGAGCCAAAGGCTGCGTTGCTGCGCCACCGCCACTTGATGGCGTACCTGCTCGGCGCAATTGAGTTCGGCAGCGCGGGCGAACAGGAAGCGATGCTCGTTGCCGTACCGCCGTACCACATCGCCGGAGTCGCGAACATGTTGTCGAACATCTTTGCTGGCCGTCGTCTCGTGTACCTGCGGTCGTTCGAGCCGCAACTGTGGCTCGATACGGTTCGAGCCGAACGTGTCACCAACGCGATGGTGGTGCCGACGATGCTTTCGCGGATCGTCGACACACTCGATGGCCAGCCGGCCGACGTTGGCAGCCTGCGCACGCTCTCCTACGGCGGTGCTCAGGTCTCGGAGCGCGTGCTGCGCGAAGCACTGCGACTATTGCCCGACGCGGGATTCGTCAATGCATACGGGTTGACTGAAACGGCATCAACGATTGCGGTTCTCGGTCCCGAGGACCATCGCGCGGCCATTGCATCGGATGATGAAACCGTCCGTCGTCGCCTGTCGTCGGCAGGACAGGTGTTGCCGATGGTAGAGATCGAGATTCGCGACGATCTGGGCATAGTGGTGCCGGCGGGTGAACCTGGTCTGATTTTCTTACGCGGCGAACAGATCGCGGGGGAGTACGCAACCGGCAGCCTGCTCGACGCCGACGGATGGTTCTGCACGCGCGATCGTGGCTGGATCGATAGCGACGGCTATCTGTTCATCGACGGGCGCGTTGACGACACGATCATTCGCGGCGGCGAGAACATTGCGCCCGCCGAGATCGAGAGTGTGCTGCTCGCGCACCCGGCAGTTTCCGAAGCGTGCGTGGTCGGGCTGCCCGATGACGAATGGGGTCAGCGCATCCTTGCGGTGGTCGTGTTGCGTCCTGGCGAAACCGTTGCAGCCGAGGAACTTCGCGATCGAGTCCGCGCCCAATTGCGCGGCGCGAAAACGCCGGAAGAGATTGTTTTTCGCAGCGAGTTGCCGCATACCGAAACCGGCAAGCTGCTGCGCCGTATCGTGTTGCAAGAACTCACGAGCCGTGACGTTCAAAGAAATGACTGAGTCGAGAGAGGTCACCAGATGTCGCTGATGTTGAAGCCGGGGACTCGCCTGTTCAGCGCGGTCTGCTCGACGGAGATGATCGCGGTGAAGGCACCGGGCGTGCCGGTTGATATCACGATTGGTGGTGCCACCCCTGTGGTCGCGGTGGCGGATCGACCCAGCGACGGCTCCGTTGCCGACGGGTACGGCGGTGGCGCGGCAATGGGTAAGCGTTACGTGGATGCCGATGATGCGATCGAGTTGCTGTGCACTAAGCCCGGCGACGGGTTGCCCGCGCTCAACGGAGTGCTGCTGGAATTGAAGGACGCAAAGGCGATGCCAGCTAGCGACTGATCGCTCAGTCGCCGGCGAGCTCGTCGACAAGTCCCCACGACAGTGCAGTTTCGGCATCGATACGTCGATTCGTCAGCGCGAGCGCAGCCGTGCGTTGGCGTCCGATGCGGCGCGGCAAGCTCACCGTGCCCCCGGCACCTGGAATCAGACCGAGGCCGACTTCCGGCAAGCCGATCATCGTGTCGCGCCGCGCGATCACTCGCTGTGCGAAGGCAGCCATCTCGATGCCCCCACCCAGGGTCGCGCCGTGTATCTCGGCCGTCACGCGATCGCGCAGCCGATGAAGCAGTCGCGCCGGACTCTGCGCCAGTCGCGTGATGTGAGCCGTCGCCGCATCTTGGCGCAAACCGAATTCGCTGAGTTCGCCGCCACTGCAGAATGATGGGCCATTGCCGCGCAAGATCACCTCGCGCACGGAGTCGTCGACGACCGCGATCGTGAGTGCCTCGCACAGTTCGTCGCGCATGCGCGTCGTGATCGCGTTGTGGCGGTGCGGTCGGTCAAGCGTGATCATGATGGTGCCATCGTTGCGTTCGATCGCGACGCTTGGCTGGGCCTCGTCTGCTGTTGCCGCCTGGCGCGTGACGGAGGCACGCCAGGTGGCGAACTCCGGTCCGGCCTGCAGCATCGAGTACGCGGCCGACTCTTGCACCAGGCCCGAATCGACGCTCGCGTCGACCGAGGAACGAAGCAGTAGCGCGAGCGTTGTAGCCGCGAGCGGGTTGCGCTCGCTAGTCGCGGTGAGGTCAGCGACGTCGCTGCGGCCTAGAACGAGGTCGGCATGTTGCGGGCCGGCGCCGCCGAATACGTCGCCCATCCAACACACGATCACGGGCAACGAGCCAGGTGATGCGAACGGATCATCCGTCGAGCCGCTCACCAACAACGTGGTGGTGCGATCTGTGCCCGCGATGAGCTCCTGCACCCACAGCGACGCGATGAAGTCGTTGTAGTCGCTGACAGAGAGTTCGAGAACGGCGATGCAGACAGCGTAGATCGCGGCGGCCAAGATGGTTCCGTGACGTGGGAGCACTTCGTGCCCGAGTGGTCGGCCGCCGACGTTGATGTCGCAGCGGTGTGGGCTGCATGCGGTGGACAGTGGTTGACCGACCCGGCGGTAGGTGTCCCCGTCGACCTCGTCAACGGCGTCGTCGGACTGACGACTTGGCTCGACGGTTCCGGCGCTGGCCTCGCCGATCTGTTCGGAGGTTTCGGCGCCGGCGTGTTGACCGAACACGCTGCGGCACAACAGTTGCGTAGTGGCGGCCTCATCAGTTGTGGCGGCGCGTCACGACTTGTGCGCTGCGTCGACGGTTGGATCGCGGTGTCGTTGGCGCGCCTCGAAGACTTCGCATCAATACCAGCGTGGCTGGAGACGGAACAGACGAGCGACACATGGTCAACGGTTGAGCGAACTCTCTCTTCGATGACAGTTGCGTCGACTGTGGAACGTGCGCAATTGCTCGGACTCGCCTGCGCTGGAGTTGGCGAGCTTCGAGCGCAAGCGCCCGGGGTTCACGTCGAGGCACTCGGCACGGCCCCTCCGACACAACTCGATGGACTGGTGGTTGCCGACTTGGCATCGCTGTGGGCAGGACCACTGGCGGCCGATGTGTTGGCGGGCTGTGGAGCGAGGGTGATCTCGATTGAGAGCACCTCGCGACCCGATGGCGCTCGCGCGTGGCCGGCGTTCTTCAACGACTTGCATGGGCGCTGCGAATCCGTGGCCGTCGACTTCACCGATGACGGAGATCGACGACGGCTGGCGAAACTTCTACAACGCGTCGATGTCGTCATCGAGGGTTCACGACCGCGCGTACTTGAGCAACTCGGAATTGATGCCCGTGCGGTCACCTGCAACGGGCCACGCATATGGGTGTCCATCACTGGTCACGGACGAGCGCAGCCCAACGCGCATCGGATTGGTTTCGGTGACGATGCAGCCGCTGCCGGTGGGCTGGTCGGCTGGGTAGAGGGAGAACCGAGATTCGTTGCTGATGCGGTGGCCGATCCGCTCACCGGCCTGACGGTCGCGGCAACCGTCATTCAGTTGGCTGCCGCCGGTGGGCGCTGGTTGGTTGACGCCCCACTCGCTGGCATCGCCGCCGCGCACGTGGGCGAACCAACGGTCGTGGCGCAACGAGATTCGACGCAGCCAATGCGGCGACGAATCCGCGGTGCGCCGCTCCCACTGGGCAGAGACACTGAGCGCGTGCTTGCAGAATTCGGCGACGCTAATTCCTGATACTCTTTTCCCATGCGCACCACCAGACTGCTCGTCACCATCGCCGCCATTGGTCTGATCGCAGGTGGTTGCTCGGACGACAAGAAGTCCAGCGAAACCGATCCAGTGGTCACGACTGTTACGGAAGCGACCACCACCGTGGACACGACTCCAATCAATGAGCCGCCAGTGAACCCCGACTTGGTGGTTGTCGAACTGCAGTCAGGGTCAATTCTGATCGATCAGACGGTCTTCGCGGCCGGCACGATCAATTTTGAAGCAACCAACACTGAGGACACGCCCCACGTGTTCGCGATTGCAAAGGGCGAGTTCGACGCGCTTCCCAAGACCGGTAACGGTGCCATCGACATCGAGGCGCTCGGCGCCGACCTCATCGCCAAGACAGGCCTGTTGATGCCCGGCCTCGGCACTACCCGAGTGCTCACCGTTGATCTCACGCCTGGTACGTACGTCATCTACTGCAACGGTGGCGACGACGAAAGCAAGGGCGAGGTCTCGCACGTCTCGCAAGGCGAGTACGTCACCATCACTGTCGTATAACTACCACTCTGATAACGGTTGCACTTGCTGACACCAATTCTCGATACACACGTTCACTTCTGGGATCACGATGTTGCTGGCATGCGCTGGCCGTGGCTCGAGAAGGGTTTCAAGAGCTCGCTGCACAGCTGGACGGAAGAGTCAGCGAGCAAGCGGCTAGCGGCGATGCACGATGCGCGTCGTTTCATCAGTGCCGAGTTCCGTGCGGAAGTGGCGGGTGTCGGGGTGGCGGGAATGATCCACGCCCACGCCGCGTCCGGCATGGCCGACCCTGCGCTGGAAACGCAATGGGTCGCGGCGATGGCGCGCACCGATGGGTGGCCGCTGGGAATGATCGGTTCGTGCGACCTCGCGTCAACCGACGGCCCCGACCTTTTGCGTCGCCATCGCGCGGCGAGCGAACACTGTCGCTCGGTGCGCGACATGAATGGACCGAAGGGTTTGGATGTTGACGCATGCGCGGCGACTCTCGACGCCGCGGAAGGGCTCGGCTTCTCCGTCGAACTGCGCACAGCACCCGAGAACTTCAACATGTTGGCGGCGTTCGCTGACCGCTGGCCGAAGGTGACCTTCGTGCTCAGTCACGCCTCGCTGCCCTTGCAACGCACTCCCGAGTCGCTGAAGGCTTGGACTGCGGCGGCGACGATGGTTGCCGAGCGTCCAAACTTTGTGTGCAAGATCTCCGCGCTCTGCGGCGGCTCCGACCCGCACTGGACGATCGATTCCATTCGCCCGTGGGCCGAGGCGTGCTACAGCGTCTTCGGTCCAGATCGGGTGACGCTCGGAACCAACTGGCCGGTTGACAGACTCTTCGGCAACTACGCCGATGTTGTTGGTGCGTACCACACGATCTTCGGCGATCTCAGCGCGGCCGATAAGTCGGCACTCTTCTATGGCAACGCGGCCGCGCTCTACGGAATTGCGCTCAACGACCTGACGCTCTAGCGCGGCAACTCGTGGCGCATTGGCTTGTCAGCCAGATACAGCGCGAGGTTGGCGAAGAAGATCTCGACGACCGCCTTTGGTCCGCCGCGGTTCGAGCCCGCGTTGTGCGGTGTGATCAGCACGTTCGGCAGGTCCCACAATGGATCGGTCGTCGGCAGCGGCTCGGTCGCGAACACGTCGAGTCCCGCTCCTGCGATTCGCCCTGTTGCCAAAGCCTCGGTAAGTGCAGCTTGATCGACAAGCGCACCGCGTGCCACGTTGACGAAGAGGGCATGCGCTGGCATGCGATCGATCACACGACGCGAGATGACGCCTTGTGTTTCGTCGGTGATCGGTAACGCCACCACCATCACGTCGTGCTGCGCTGCGATGTCTTCGAGTTCGGCCAGAGTCCGCGTCGGGCACGGCTCGTCGCCGCGAACGTTTTGGCGAACGATTGTGGGACGCATGCCGTAAGCCAAGGCCAGCTGGGTGATGCGTTGCCCGATTGGACCGTAACCAAGAACGGCGATAGTTCGGCCCTCGAGCTCGGACCACTCGTGCCACTCAAAGCGGTGCTCGGTCTGCGCGCTGGCGATGCCGCGAACATCGCGCGACAAGCCATAGAGGAACATGAAAACACTTTCAGCGATCGCGTGCGCGGATGCCCCAGCGGACCGCGTGACGCGCACGCCACGCTCGCGCAATCTGTCGAAGACTGGCCCTTCTGCCCCTGCCGAAAAGATGTGGAACCAATCGAGATGTGAGGCACTCTCAACGACGGCCAGAAATGGCTGAGCGCGCTTGGGCCATGTGTCCTTGGACATGAAGGCGATGGTCACGCGTGCTAGGTCGTCGGGCGAGATTTCATCCGCTGCGCCCAGCGCGACGACGTCGATGTTGGGAGCGGCCGCGGTCAGGCGCTGTCGGTACTCGTCAATGAAATGATCGGTGCAGAACAGGACTGGTTTCATCCGGTCCACGCTCTCTACTTGCGCGATCCGATGTCGACGTAGATGTTCTTGTCCTGCAAGAACTCTTTGACGCCGACAAGGCCACCCTCGCGTCCGTAGCCGCTGTGTTTGACGCCACCGAAGGGCACGCTGGGCGGCATCGGTGCGAAGGCGTTAATGCCCACTGAGCCGACTTTCAACGCGTGAGCGACGCGGTGGGCGCGGCCGATGTCGCGAGTGAAGACGAGGCCGCCGAGGCCGTATAGCGAGTCGTTGGCCAACCGGATGGCTTCGTCCTCGTCGGAGAACGACACGAGGCTGAGCACTGGTCCGAAAACCTCGTCCTGCGCGATTGGCGATGAATTGTCGACGCTGCCGAAGACGGTCGGTGCCACGAAGAAGCCGGAAGCTAAATCGCCTTCCAAACGTTGTCCGCCAGTCAGCAACTTGCCGTCGCCGCGTGTGCGCGCAGCATCGACCACCGTGAGAATGCGATCGAGCGAGGCCTGTGAGATCACGGGTCCGGCCTGCACGCCAGCGTCGAACGGGCGGCCGACAGAAAGCGCCGATGCTGCAGCCACAATGCGCTGCTCAAGCTCGGCGTAAACACCCTGTTGGATCAGCAGTCGAGTTGGCAGCACACAACCTTGCCCACTCATGCCGCCCAGTGCGGTGAAGACCGTTGTCATGACGGCGGAATCGAGATCGCCATCGTCAAAGACGATGTTGGCCGACTTGCCGCCGAGTTCGAGAATCACCGGTGTGAGGTTTGCCGCCGCGCCGCGTAGCACGTGCCGCGCCGTCGCAGTGCCGCCGGTGAAGCTGATCTTGTTGACGCCAGCGTGTGCGACCAACGCCTCGCCAGCAGCGACACCACCCGGAACGACGTTCAAAACTCCGGGAGGAATGCCTGCGGCGAGGGCCAACTCGCCGAAGCGCAGCGGTGCCAAGGTCGCCAACTCGGATGGCTTCAGCACGACGCAGTTGCCCGCCACGAGCGCGGGCACCACCTTCATCGCCACCGAGACCACGCCACCATTCCACGGCGTCAACGCCGCGACGGTGCCGTAGGGCTCGGGGATCGTGTAGTCAAGCACCGTCGAGCTGATCGGGATCGTGCTGCCCTCGAGCTTGTCGACCCAACCGGCGAAGTAGCGGATGTACTCGACGGCCATGTTGAGGCCCTTGCCCTGCTTCTTTGGGGCACCGAGCTCGAGCGAGCGCAGGATCGACAGTTCCTCGTGGTGTTCGTCGAGCGCGTCGGCTAACGCCAGGATCAGATCGCGCCGGCGGCTCGGGGCCAACCCGCGCCAGTCAGCCTCAGCTTCGTGAGCCGCGCGAACAGCGTCGTCGATCTCGGTCGCGCCAGCGAGGGTGACGGCCGCGAGAACTTCACCGGTCGACGGGTCGACTTGTTCGAACACACCCGCGTCGGTTCGCTCGACGCGACCGTCGCCAATGAGCAACGAACCTTTGGGTAGCTCGATTCCGTGGATGGTCACGGAGCTGGGCTGGCGAATTCGCCCTCTGCTGTCCAGCACCCGCAGTCGGTTCCCCAGGTGATGGTGCGAACCTGATCGACGCCGGCGTGCTTGTCGGCGCTGTAGGACACTGGGCCCCACCACGCCATCTCGAGGTTGTTGATCATCTCGTACCCAGCAACCAGGCTCTCCGGTGTCGGGTCGGTACCAGCGTTCTTCAGACCCTCCAACAGAATTGACATCAGGTCGCAGGTGAACAGCAACTGACCGGTGGCGGCGCTCGCTGGCACCTCCTCGTTGACGTCTTCGCCGGCGAATGTTTGGTAGTTGTCGATGCAGGTCTGGGCCGCCGCGTTGGATGGAATTCCGGCCGCCAGTTCGCCGACTCGGCTGAACGTCATCGCTTGCAGGCCATCGAGCAGCGTCTGCGGTAGAGCGTCGGCGGATACATCGTTCAACTGACTCGCCCACTCGAACCACAGCAGGTCAGGGTCGTAACCCTGCTGCTCGGAGACAGCAAGGAAACTGGTCACGCTGCTGGTGCCCACCATCAACACCGGCAGATCGACGCCATCGGCAACGAAGCGTTGCACCACGATTGCATCCTGAGGGCTTCCAATGCCTTCGCCGTCGGAAGGCAGATCGGAGGCAACTTCAACGCCGAGTTCGGCCAGCGCAGCCTTCAGGTCGTCGGCAGCTTCTTCGGAGCGAGTGTCCCAGTAGATGCCGACCTTCTTGCCGGTAAGCGCGCCCTTGGCGTTGGCCCACTCCACAAACGAGAGCAACGCCTGCGACTCGGTTGGCTGCACCGAGAACAGCCACGGTGCACCGCGCTCGTAGGCGGATGTGGACATACCTTGCGACGAGATGGTCGGGATGCCAAAGCGCTCGGCGAGGCACTGCGAACCAATGCCAAAGTCGCGGCTGGCGATCACCGCGAACACCCCCTCGTCCTGGGCCAACTTGTTGCATGCGCCCAAGATGTCGTCCGGGCTCAGGGTATTGAACTTGGCGAACACCAACTCAATATCAATACCTGGCGGCAGCAGACCGTCGCGCCGCCACGCTTCAAGCACTGACTGAGCTTGCAGTTCGATGTCACCAAGCGAGAACTTCTTGCTGAGGATGGCGAACGCGGAGACGTCTTGATAGGCGTAGCCAATCTTGAAGGTTCGAGTCTCCCCGGTGGGAACCGTCGTTGCCGACGAGGTGCTGTCGCTGGCGATGGTGGTTTCGGTTGCGTCGGTGGACTTCGTGTCACTGCCACTGTCGCTGCACGCGACTGCGATCAACGAAACAACCATCAACGCCGCGATCCGAGACTTGTGCTTCATGGTTAACCCCCCAGGGAATAATTCAGTAGCCCGAATCTAGCACTCGCTTGGACGGCGTAGAAAGCGGACCAAAACTGAAACGGCCGCCAGTCACGTCAGAGTGATCTGACGCGGCCGGCGGCCGTTTCTAAACGTTGGTGTTACGGACTAACTCAGCCGCCACCCATGGCAACGAACGCTGCCCAGATGTCGGACGAGATCTTCCAAACGTTATTCTCGAGAACCGAGATGCCGTTGCTCTTATCGAGCTGCGACGGGTTCCCGCCAGCGAGTGCGCTGAACAGGTAGGTCGCCTCGGTGCCATCAGCGTTGAAGGTCGGCTCTTCGTCGATGACGATCGTCAAGGTTGCTGCGAAGGCAAGGCCCGCGATGTTCGGGATTTGAGCCTGTACTTCTTCGGTGTCGCCACCCTGGACCAAGCAAGCTGCAGCTGCCAAAGCCGGCCCAACGACCCGCGGGTCGGAGTCGGGGTTGCCAGCGATTGCCAGCTGATCGAACAGGTCGACGACGTTGGCGCCGACCTCCGGGCCAGCGACTGCTGCATCGAACGGAGCGTTCGGGTCGGCCGGCGTGCCGCCGCCCATTGCGATGAATGCGCTCCAGATGTCGGAGGAGAGCTTCCACACGCCATTCTCGAGAACCGAGATGCCGTTGCTCTTGTCGAGCTGCGACGGGTTACCGAAGCTCAATGCGCTGAACAGGTAGTTCGCCTCGGTGCCATCAGCGTTGAAGGTTGGCTCTTCGTCGATGACGAGGGTCAACTCTGCAGCAGCGGCAAGGCCAGCGATGGTGGGAACTGTCGAGCGGATCGCTGGGCAATCGCCACCCTGAATCAGGCCAGATGCGGCGCCGATCGCAGCGGCGATGTCCTCGGGCGAGGATGCGGCATTTCCAGCGATTGCGAGCTGGTCGAAGAGGCCGACGACGTTGGCGTCGACTTCGGCGGTAGCAGCAGCCTCGTCAAACGTCGGTGCGGGTTCTGTCGTGGTCGGCGCGTCGGTCGGCGGTGTTGTCTCGGCGACGGTCGTCGGAGCGTCGGTAGCAGCGACTGTTGTATCGGACGACTTTTCGTCGTCGCTACATGCGGCGAGGATCAGAACGCCAGCAAGTGCAGCCGCCTGAACCTTTCTGAAACTGATCATTGGTTGGTCCCCCTGGGGAATTTGGACGTTCGAACAGTCTCGCTCGATCGATCGGGAAGCCCCCGCTTCCGTAATTCAGTACACTACATAGCGGCCGTGCAGTAAATCAAGACGTATCTCAGGACAGGGCCGGAACAATCAGTCGAGCCCGGCTCTGTTCTCGTCCCAGTAGGCCCGGGCAGCCGTTGACCTACTGGTTGACCTACTGGTATGGCGGTCGTTGAGCGCAGCGGCTTTCAACTCGCGGCGAACAGCGGCGATCGTTTGCGCCCTGCCGGACAAGACCAGTGGAGCGGCAGCGTTGGCCTGCGCGGCCTCGATGGTGTCGGCAACCAAACTGGCACGGTCGTTCACGATTCGGTCGGGCGCGACACCGATCGCGTGTGCCGCGGCTCGGCAGGCAGCGATGTCGGCAGCTTCGAGTAGCACCGTTGCCGACAGATCGGGATGCGCGTTGTTCCACGCGGCGCACAAACCGAGAACCGTTTCGTCGCCAACGATGATCGGTGCCCGTTCGAGATCGAGGTTGACACTTCGTTTGGGGCCAAGCACCTGCACCTGGTCGCCAACTTTCAACGCGCGTAAGTACCGCGTGCCCGGTCCGTCGGCGAGACCGACGCCCAACAGCCGCGCCCGTCCGGCGCGTTGGTCCCAATCGAACGGCGTGTAGCTGCGCAGTTCGTCTTCTGGCATACGCAGCGACACTCGGTCGCCGGCGTGCCATGTGTTCTCGGCGAGTTCTGATCCGACGAGCGTGACGAGTACGAAACCAACGGCGGGCTCGCTGAGCGTTTCAACGTGAACGCGGTAACCAAAGCGATCGAGACCCGCTGACTTGACGCGAGCAAACAGGCTGGTCATTTACCCGCGCGCCAACTGTCGCCACCGTCGTCGCTGACGAACAAACCGACACTGGTCGCGGCCGCGAGCAAACCATCGGGTCCCTCGCGCAGGTCGTACACGCTGACGCCGTCGATGCCGTTGTCGAGCAGGGTCCATGTCTGTGCGCCGTCGGCGCTGCGCAGCAGTTGACTGCCAGCGCCGAGGAACAAGCGGCCTGCTTTGTCGGCCGAGAGCGAATACATCTTCGACTCTTGCCCAAGCGGCAGCGGGCACAGTTCCCACGAGTTGCCATCGTCGGTCGAACGCGAGATGTAGCAGCGACGGCCTCCGGCATAAATCGTGCCATCGGCGGATTGCGTCATCTTGTAGTAGCTGCGCCCCGACAACGTCGCTTGCCAGGTGCGACCTTCGTCATCGGAGACGTACACGCTGCCGTCTTTTTCGCCGTTGATGATGGCGCCACTACATGCGAGTAGGCGGCCGGTGCGCGAACGGATGATTTGGTAGATCTGCCAGTCGGGAGGTCCATCAACGACAGGACCCCATTCGCCTTTGCCGTTCGCGCCTGTGCCGCTTTCACGATAGCTGTATTGATAGAGGCCCTCTGTCAACGTGCCTGCCAGAATGAAATCCGGCGCGACCTCAAAGAGTGCGTACACACGTGGGCCGACTTCGCCCAACGACTTCCATTCAGGGCCGAGCTTCACTCCGTCGGTGCCGCCCGCCAGGACTTCACCGTTCGCTGTCTTGGCGAGTGCGAACACGACCGAACCAGGTGCCACGTTGCGCCACGTCGCACCGCGATCGTCGGATCGCAGCACGCCCGCCTTCGTCCCTGCATAGATGTCGCCGTGCTCACCGAAGAGCACTGCCCAACCCTCATCGGGTGTCAGGCCGGGGTCGACTTGGCGCCACTTCTCGTCGCGACCGATCCATATGTGCGCGTAGCTGCCAGCGATGAGCCGACCGTCGGCGAGCTCGCGAATGGCAAACACGCGATGTCCGTGGAGTTCGGTTGCGTACGAATCCCACGACCGTCCGTCGTCGGTCGAGATCGAGATGCCATGGCCCGTGCCCGCCAACACGAATCCGTCGCTCAGTTGCACGAGGCAGTGGACATAGACGTCTGGTAGGGAAGTGTTGGATGGCGACCAAGTTGTTCCACCGTCGTCCGAGCGCGCGACGCCGTCACCGCGTGTGCCCACCAACAGCGCGCCGGAGGTCGTCTCGAGCAGGCTGTACACGATCGCCCCCGCAAGCCCTAACCGTTGCCATTCGCCCTCGTTGTAAATCCAGACGCCGTCGCCGTTCGTTCCGGCCAACTTGCGCCCGTCGCTTAACTGCAGCAGCCGAAGCGTGGTCGCCCCTTGCGGGCCGTCGGTGCCGTCGGACAACACTGCGTACAACGGTTCGTTGTTGAGTGCCGTCCATGTCATGCCGTCGTCAGCCGAGCGCCACAAACCGTGCGATGTCGCCGCGAGCAGATTGCCATCGGATTCGACCGCAAAGGTGTTGACGCTGAGGTGATTGAGTTCGCCGACTGGCTGCCAGTTGGCCCCACCGTCGAGCGATCGCGAGATGCCGCACACGCAACTGCCGACCAATAACGCGCCGGGAGGAGTTTCGGCAAACGTGTAGAACTTCGGTGGCCCGCCAGCGAGCCCCTCGTTGTGCAGAGAAGGCGCCATCAGGGTTCAGGATATACTATTCAGTGTACTGAAAGGGACAGACAGCTTGAACTTGAAACTGTCGTACGACGACGAGCAACTTGCGCTGCAAGATTCGATTGATGGGTTCTGTCGGCGCGCAGGAACCGGACCGCTGTTCGCGTCTGACACTCCGCTTCCCGCAGGGTTCTGGCCAGGACTCGCGGAGTTGGGCGTTCTGCTGTTAGGGACTGAGGCGGGTGGCGGCGGAGCGTTAGAGATCGCGGCCGCGATGGAGACGCTCGGCGCCCACGGCGCACCCGGGCCCCTCGTCGGCACCTTTGCGGCCACCGCGTTGGTTGGGCCTGACGAGAGCGAACGCATCGGCAGCGGCGAGGCGTTGGTCAGCGTCGGCGAGAACCGGCTATTTCCGTGGGCGCCGGTCGCGTCGCTCTTTGTTGAAATCGCTGGCGAGGAAGCGTGGCTCGTTGAACCACATGGCGCGATCGAGCCACACCAAACCACCGGCAACGAGCCGTGGGGATACATCGAGCCGCAGCGTGTGCGCTCGCTCGGGTCGGCGCGCCACGCAATGGCGCGTGCGCAGGTCGCGGCCGCGGCGTATCTCGTCGGTGCCGGTCAAGAACTCGTTCGTCTCGCTGCCGAGTACGCCCGCGATCGAGTGCAGTTCAACAAGCCGATCGCGACATTCCAAGCTGTATCGCATCCGTTGGCCGTCGTGTCGGTACGGCTCAACGCGTCGCGCATCCTCACTCGCGGTGCTGCACAACAACTCGACACCAACAATCGCCAAAGCAACGACGCACGTGGCGAAGTCGCCGCTGCGACCGCGCGACTGTCCGCGGTCGGCTCGGCGATGGCCGCGGGCTATCAAGCGCATCAACTGTTCGGTGCGATGGGCTTCACGATGGAAGGGCCAGTCGGCCACCTGAGTCATCGCATCCGTCAAGTTGGCTTGTTGCCGCCAAGCCAGAACTACTCACACGAGCTCGTGCTCAATCAACTGTTAGATCAAGAAAGGACCGCATCATGATCGACCTCACAGCGCCCCTCGAAGGGCTGCGTTACGAACGCAAGGATCACATCGCGTACATCACGATCGACCGACCTGACCGCGGCAATGCGCTGCACAAGACGATGGTCGAGCCGATGAAGGCGATTTGGGCGGAAGTGCGCACTGATCCGTGGATTCGGTGTGCGATCGTGACAGCCACCGGCGATCGTCACTTCTGCACCGGTGCCGATGTCGGTGCCGTCGCCAGCCGTGGTGGCGTCTCTGCCGGCAAAGGGCCGATGAGTGAGGAAGTGCATTGGTCGCCGCGCCACAACCGCGTATGGAAGCCAGTGATTTGCGCGGTGAACGGCACGGTCGCGTCGGCGGGGCTGCACTTCGTTGTCGACTCCGACATCATCGTCGCGAGCAAGACTGCGCTGTTTCTCGACACGCATGTCAACGTCGGCATGGTCGGGGCGCTGGAGAACATCGGCCTGGCCAAGCGTCTTCCGCTCGGTTCGGCGTTGCGCATGACGTTGTGCGGCAAGGCGTATCGCATGACAGCCGAGCGCGCGTATCAACTTGGCCTGGTCGATGAACTGTGCGAGCCAGCGGATCTGATGAAGACCGCCGAGGAGATCGCTCGCCAAATCTGTGCCAACTCGCCGGCGGCAGTCAGCCTGTCGCAGCAGGCCGTGTGGAGTTCGGTCGAGTTGGGTTATCGCGACAGCCTCGAATACGGCTGGGCATTGCTGCGCATGCACTGGGACCACCCCGACTTCAAGGAAGGGCCGAAGGCGTTCGTGGAGAAGCGCGATCCTGTGTGGGCCACTGGTGAGGAATGAACTTAGATCTCGGGCCTGAGCTCGCTGCCTTTCGGATCGAGGTCCGCGAATTCCTCGACGACTACAAGGACACGCACGGCTTCTTCCATCACGAGGGCGACTATCACGATGCCACCCTGAAGCTCTATCGCGCGCTCGCTACGCGCAACTGGCTCGCGCTGGCGTGGCCTCGCGAAGTCGGCGGCGAAGGTAAGCATCCGTTGTACGAGTTCGTGTTGTGGAACGAGCTAGCTCGCTATCGCGCGGCGCGTCCGCCACTCGGCTCGGGGATTGTGGCGAAGACGATCATCGCCGCGGGCACCGAAGAACAGAAGGCGCAATACCTGCCAGCGCTGCGAACTGCGCAGATCGCGTTTTCGCTCGGCTACTCCGAGCCGGAAGCGGGATCAGATCTTGCCTCCGTGCGCACGAAGGCTGTGCGCGATGGCGACAACTACATCCTCACCGGCGAGAAGCGCTGGACTTCCGGCGGACATCGCGCCGACTACCTGTGGGTGCTGTGTCGCACCGGCACACAAGAGGACCGTGGACGCGGCCTGACGATCCTCATCGTCGATCGCCGTTCACCGGGCATCACGATCTCTCCGATACCGGCGACTGGCGGCGAACGCTTCAACGAGATCTTCTTCGACGATGTGCTTGTGCCAGTTGCCAATCGTGTCGGTGAAGAGAATGGTGCCTGGGGTTTGATCGGCACGGCACTGGCCACCGAACGTCACGTTCAGTTCTCCCCAGCGCGCGTGCGGCAGGACTTTGTGGACTTGGTCGCCTGGCTTAGCGAGCGCGGTCTCACCGACGATCCGCTCGTGCGTCGGCGCTTGAGCGAGACCGCCGTGATCGTCGCCGAAGTCGAAGCGCATGCCCTGGCAATGCTTGAGGCGGTGCAAGACGGTCGCGATGCCGCCGTCGAGGCAGCCGCCAACAAACTCGCGGGCAGTGAAGCCGCGCAGGCAGTGGCGCGTGTCGCTGGCGACCTTGGTGTTCCGGATTCGGTCGTCGCTGGCTCGCAAATCGAATTCCTGTGGCGCCAATCGATCAGCGAGACGATCGGCGGCGGCACATCAGAGATCATGCGCGGCGTGATCGCCGGCCAAGGTTTGAAACTTCCCATCCGTTAACTCGACTCTCAACCGACCTCTCAATCCGACCGTCAAGAAAGAACCATCATGACAACACCTCCGCAAGCTCCGAACAGTGTTGCCGGCAGAGTCGTCATCGTCACTGGTGCCGCTCGCGGTCTCGGTCGCGATTACGCCCGCATGTTTGCGCGCGATGGCGCCAAGGTGGCATTGGCCGACGTCAACTCCGACGCGGTGAGCGCCGCCGGTCGCGACCTTGCGGCTGAAGTTCCCGGCTGCGATGTCGTTGCCGTCACTGTCGATGTCACCGATGCCGAGAGCATCGGTGCGATGGTCGCTGGCGTTGTGGAGAAGTGGGGCACCGTCGATGTGCTCGTCAACAACGCCGGTATCTGGGGCGATCTTGAACCAGCACCGCTGTCGGCAACCAAGCCGAGCTATTTCGATTTTGTGATGTCGGTGAATCTGCGTGGCCCGCTGCTGTGCACGCAAGCCGTGCTCGAGCCAATGAAGAAGCAGGGTTGGGGTCGCATCATCAATATCTCATCGATGGGCGCGTATATGCCGTCCGGTGTGTACGGCGTTTCCAAGTTGGGACTCAACCAGATGACGTACACGATGGCGACCGAATTGGGGTCTTCGGGCATCACGGTCAACGCCGTCGCGCCCGGCCCGATCGACAACGAGGCAACCCGCGGTCAACTCCCGGAGGCTGCGTTTCAAAAGATGATCGCCGGCACCGCAATGAAGCGGATGGGCACATCGCAAGATCTGTACGGCATGATCCGCTATCTCGCCACGACCGAGGCCGACTGGGTCACCGGGCAGACCTTCTCCGTCAACGGCGGCTACAACAGCCGCTTGTGACATGACGGTCTTGGAAATGACTGAACTTACCGACGATCAGTGGCGCGACAAGATTCGCGACTTTCTCGCGCAGTACGCCGACGCGGAAGGGTGGCGGCGCGACCGGTACGGCCGGGCACCGTTGGACAACGCGCCGAATGATGTGCGCTTGGCGCGCAACCGACGCTGCCTCTCACTGCTCCACGATCATGGCCTCGGCGCGATTTCGTGGCCGACGCAGTACGGCGGACAGGGTCTCTCCAATCGACAGGCGGTGATCTTCAACCAAGAGATCGCCAGTTACTCATTGCCGCTCGGCATGTTCATCATCGGTCACGGCATGTGTGCCCCAACACTGCTGACCTACGGCACCGAAGCGCAGAAGGATCGTTACCTGCCGCCTCTGCTCAGCGGCGAAGAAGTTTGGTGCCAACTGTTCTCCGAACCCGGTGCCGGCTCCGACCTTGCAGGCGTGCAGTGCCGTGCAGATCGCGACGGCGACGGCTGGGTTGTCAACGGGCAAAAGGTGTGGACGTCGGGAGCGCACAACGCCGCCTTCGGCTTGCTGCTCGCACGCAGCGACGGCACCGGTACGAGTCACTCGGGTTTGACGACGTTTATCGTTGCGATGGATAACCCGGGCATCGACGTACGCCCATTGGTCGAGATGACTGGCGCCGCCAAGTTCAACGAAGTGTTCTTCACCGATTGCAAGCTTGGGCCTGAGGCAGTGCTCGGCGACGTGGGCTCCGGCTGGCGCAATGCGATCACGACCTTGATGAATGAGCGCGTTTCGATCGGCACCAGCTCGCCAGGTGCATTTGGCTTCCCGTCGTCGGTGCTCATCGAGGAAGCAAAGCTCAACGGCAAAGCGAGCAATCCGGTGATGGTCGACAAGCTGGTGTCGATCGTGATCGCCGAACGCATAGTCAAGTTCCTCGGGATGCGCGTCACTGAAGCGTTGCTCGGTGGTACCGAACCCGGCCCAGAAGGTTCGATCGCGAAGCTCGCCGGCACGCGCTTGTCGAAGACCTCCGCTGCGTTGGCACTTGAACTTGTTGGCCCCGCGTCGGTGGCGTGGGATCCGGCCGATAAAGCTGGCGCGACGTGGGCCGACATCGCAGTCGCGACGCCGGGTCTCTCGATCGCTGGCGGAACCGACGAGATAATGCGCAACATTCTTGCCGAGCGCGTGCTCGGATTGCCGCGGGACCCGCGTCCCCAAACTCCACCTAAAGAAGGACTGACCAAATGACCACCATGACCGGCGGCGAAGCAGTGGTTGCGGCGCTCAAGGCGCTCGGCGTCGACACCGTGTTCGGCATCGTCAGCATTCACAACGTGCCGACGCTTGATGCGATCGGGCGATCCGGCTCGATCGAATTCATCGCTTGTCGTCACGAGCAAGGCGCAGTTCACGCGGCCGATGGCTATGCGCGAGCAAGCGGCAAGATCGGGGTCGCGCTCACCAGCACCGGGCCCGGTGCCGCCAACGCGATGGGCGGTTTGTTCGAAGCGAACTACGCGTCGTCACCGGTGTTGATGATCACCGGCCAAGTGGAGACGAGCGAGTTCGGCCGCGGTCGCGGCACGATTCATCAGGCCGAACAACAGCTGACGATGCTGCGCACCGTTACCAAGCGCGCCGAGCACATCGATCGCGCCGACGACATTGCTCCCGTCATTATGTCGGTAGTGCTCGACATGCTCAGTGGCCGTCCTGGCCCCGGAGCAATTGAAATTCCCATCGATCAGCAGTACGCGGCCGCCGAAGTTGCTGAGCTGCACGCTCTAGCGCCGCGCCGCACTACTCCGTCAACTGCGCTGCTCGACAAGGCGCGCGAGCTGATGTCGTCCGCGCAACGACCTTTGATTATTGCGGGCGGCGGAATTGGGATTGCCAACGCGGGGGCCGAGCTGACCAAGCTCGCCGAAACGTTGTCGGCGCCAGTGCTCACCACTGTTGAGGGTCGCGGTGCTATCCCTGAAACGCACGCGCTGGCGCTCGGCCCGAACATCGACATGTCGGCGATGGACCCTGTGCTTGCGCAAGCCGACGTTGTCATCGCGGTGGGCACACGCTTTCAGCAGAACACCAACGTGCTGAAGTGGCTGCGCTTCCCCGGCAAGTTGATTCACCTTGATGCTGATCCGATGATGATCGGACGTGTGCATCCGGCCGACATTGCGCTCGTTGGCGATGCACGCCTCGGCTTGCAGGCGTTGCTCGCCAGCAGCCTCGCATCGTCAGCGCATCCCGAATGGGTCGCGCTGTGCCAGGAGCGACGCGACGAGGTCGTTGCGGCGAACCGCAGCGATGTCGGGCCTGACATCGCCGCGATTATGGACGCAATCTCCGCGGCATTGCCGCCCGATGCAGTTGTTGCCAAGGACGCAACTATCTCTGCCTATCTGTGGGGCAACCGGCTGCTGCCTGTTCATCAAACACGCACCGCCGTGCGACCGACCTCGCAAGCGATCGGGCCCGGTGTTCCACTCGGCCTCGGTGCGGCAGTCGCAACACGTAAGCCAACTGTTGTCATTCAAGGCGACGGTGGTTTGATGCTCAGCATCGGCGAGTTGGCGACGGCGGCGCAGTACGGCTTGCCGTTGATCGTGTGTGTGTTCAACGATCGTGGCTACGGCATGCTGCGCTTCATCCAAGACATGGCTGTTGCCGGTCGCCGCACCGGCGTCGAGTTGGCGACTCCCGACTTCACTGCCGTCGGCGCCGCGTTCGGTATCAACTCGGCAACGATCGGATCGGTGGCGCAGTTCAGCGAGACGTTTACCAAAGCTGTTGCGCAGGGTGGACCGTGGATCCTCGACATCGACCTTGGGGCTATGTCGCCGATGAAGATCACGCCGCAGCCGAAACCTGTACGCGACTAGTGAACGACGTGTTCTCACGCATTTCCCGCCGGCAGGGTGGCCGG
>Ga0105047_10006482_pt1 | contig 19858 bp, 20 predicted proteins | sample MAT04_FD_78384 | JGI IMG/M metagenome (GOLD analysis project Ga0105047, IMG submission 78384) | Freshwater microbial communities from Lake Fryxell liftoff mats and glacier meltwater in Antarctica - MAT-04 (megahit assembly) | ecosystem: Environmental > Aquatic > Freshwater > Ice > Liftoff...
TCAGGGGTGTACTTCCGGCGCGCTCGCCCGGGACCCTTACTCGTTGACATGAACACTCCAATCCGGGCTCTACAGCCCACAAGGTAGATGTCCGCCAGCAGGGGTCAACCTCACCGACACCTTTGCGGAGCCGACACGACACCACGATCTCGCAGGCCTCGTCATCGAACACGATCCCCTCGACCACCACACCAGTTTCGACACTACGCACCAGCGCCCATGCCCTCTTCGATTGCACCCCCTTGCACCCGCAAATGGTCAGTCTCCCACCCACGGAATGGGCGGGAGAGCCGGAAAAATATGGTGTTGACATGCGCAAGCGTTTGTTCTACGCTGGCGTAAATCCAGTTACACGGGGGGCCAGATATGGACGAATTGGGCGACTTGACGCACCAACTGCGGAGCATCGCACGAAGTGGGGTTTCGCGACGGGGATTTCTGGTACGAGCCGCGGCGCTGGGTGCAAGCACCTTGACCGCTGGGGGCATTCTTGCTGCGTGTTCGAGTGACGGCGACGACGTCGCAAGCGATACTTCTTCGCCGACGACATCCGGGCAAAGCGCAGCCACAACCGCGCCTGCCACGGGCGGTCCAAAAGTCGGCGGTGTTTTCCGCGAGGGATATGACCGAGACCTGACGGGGCCGGATCCGGTCAGGAATGCTTGGGCAGACCCGACCTTCAATGCCTTCTATGAGGCCCTCGTCATGCGAAGCCCCGATGGTCCGATTGTCCCGATGCTCGCCTCTGCCTTCTCGAATGACGACACGGGTTGGCGGTTCACATTGAGAGAAGGCCTGCAGTTCCACTCGGGCCTCGCGTGCACTCCCGAAATCGTCGTCGAGAACTTTGATCTGTTCCGTGATCCAGAAACCGGACAGAACGGTCCTTTCTGGGAGCCGGTCACAGCCGTCACCAATGTGGGGTTGGAGATCACCTGTGCCACCGATGGGCCGTTTCAGGCATTCCAGGAGACGATCACGACCGAATACTGCTACATCCTCAACCCAGCTGCTCGGCGGGAGGCGGGGGACCAGTACGGGGTGTCAGTCATCGACGGAACCGGACCCTTCAAGCTCGTCGACTTCAAGCCCAACCAGAAGGCCCGCGGCGAAAGATGGGACGATTACCCCGGCACAGTGGTTCCGTTCTTTGAGAACAAAGGGACGGCTCATCTCGATGCCATCGAGTGGATTCCCATCACCGAAGCTTCTCAACGTGCACCCGAGATCGAGTCGGGTAACGTCGATGCTGTCAAGAATCCACCCCCTCAGGATGTCGATCGTCTCAAGGCTAACGATGATCTCGTGGTCCTCGAGTTTCAGGAGTTCTCCAACTTCTTCCTGAGCCTCAATCTCGGGGAAACCGCACTTGGATTCGACGATGTTCGCGTTCGCCAAGCCGTGTCACATGCGATTGACCGCCAGGGGATTGTCGACGCACTGTTCCGTGGGCGGGCCGCCCCGACATATGGTCCAGTGATGCCAGGCTGGAAGTTCTACAACCCAGCAGTGGAAGAGTTCAATCAGTTCGATCTGGACGAGTCGGCCCGGCTCTTCATCGAGGCAGGGTGGACCCGCGATGGCGACGGAATCCTGGAGAAGGACGGCGTGCCGATGTCGTTCACCACGCTCCAATTATCCGATACGACGGAGAACACAGTCATGCAGGCTGTCGCCGAGCAGGTCCGTGCGGCGGGGGTCGAGATGAAGGTCGAAACTCTCGAATCAGCCGCATTTTTTCCCGAGCTCACCAGTGAACTCACGTCCTATGCATTCAAGTGGCTATGGTCGAGCCCGATCGACGTCGTCGCATTGTTCGTCAAGTTCTATCAACCGGAAAGCCCGGAGCTGGCAGCTGTGAACGAGGCGTTCGCAGCCTGGCAGACTGCCAATGATGAGGCCACGCTCAAAGCAGCAGCCTTCGACGTGCAGAACATCTTCGCCGAGAGTCTGCCGCTGATACCTTTGTACACCCCGAACACGATCTGGGTGCATCACAAGAACGTGATCGGATGGACTCCGAACCAGGCGAATCTGTATCCGTTCTACAATGACGTATGGATCGACGCATAGGTTCCGTGCTCTTGGTCGATACAGGACACTCGCAGTGAGATATGCCCTCGGACGAGTCAGCTATGCGGTGTTCATTCTGTTGCTGGCGTCGGTCGTCACGTTTTTGGCCCTTCGAGCGACGCCGGGCAACATCTCGAACAGCCTGATCAATCCGGCGACAACACCGCCTGAGGTCATTGCCGAACTGCGATCGGATCTCGGATTCGATGACTCGCTACCCAAGCAGTACTGGGACCATGCGTCGGGGGTTCTGACCGGCGATCTGGGGTTCTCGCTCTCCAACCGAACGCCGGTCAGTGACCTCATCAAGGATGCCGGTCTTTATACCCTTGCTCTCGCAGCAGCGGCCTTCCTCATTGCATTCGGACTCGGAGTACCTTTTGGAATGCTCTCTGCAATCAATGCTGGAGGGTGGTTCGATCGGGTGTTGCGGCTCGCTTGCAGTGTCGCCCAATCTATTCCGAACTTCGTGCTGGCGTTGGTGGCGGTGCTGATCTTCGGTGTCAAGCTCGGTTGGCTGCCCGTCTCGGGCGCCAACTCATGGAAGAGCTTGGTGCTCCCCGCCGTGGTTCTTGCAGCGGAGCCCGGGGCACTCACGACACGTGTGACTCGTACTGCCGTGCTCGAGGAGTTGGGAGCCGACTACACGCGCACCCTGCGGTCGCGAGGGCTGACCAAGAGACGGATCAACTGGATCCATGTGCTGCGTAACTCCCTGTCGCCGATCATCTCGCTCGGAGCAGTCCAGATCCGAACACTGCTCGGTTACACCCTCGTCGTCGAGGTCATCTTCCGGTGGCCCGGTCTCGGGACCAAACTCGTCGACGCCGTTCTGGACCGCGATTACCCGGTCGCCGAAGTTCTCGCGCTCCTGCTCGCCGCCGTTGTGGTGGGCTCGAACACGCTCAGTGATCTGCTCTATCGGTGGGCGGACCCACGCGTGCGGCTGTCGAAGAGCGACACATGAATGCGGCGGTTCCAGACCCTGACGAGTCGACGGTTCTGCCCTCGGCACAGAGCAGCGCTCCCGTGGCCGCGGCGACGCCGCGACGTCGGTCGCACCTGGCGGATCGTCTACGGCTGTTTGCGCTCATGGCGTACGGGTTGGTCGGAGCGTTTGGTCTGATCGCGCTGCGGGTCCCGTCGCTCAAACGGCGGATGACCGATCAAGACCTGTCCTCGACGCTGCTCTCACCGCTGTCTGACGGCTACTTGCTCGGTACCGACGTCCTCGGCCGCGACTTCGTGTGGCGGCTGATCGGCGGACTCGGGGTCTCTCTAGCAGTCGGATTGTCCGCAGCCGCACTCTCGATCGGACTTGGCCTGCTGTTAGGAATTCTGGGTGGTTTCTACGGACGATCGGCTGCGGCGACCACCTCGGTCCTCATCGATCTGACGTGGGCCTTCCCGGCCATCCTGCTCGCCATTGTGTTCGCCGGCTGGCTGGGGCCTGGCCTCCGTGCGGTCGTCCTCGCACTCGCCCTCACGGGTTGGGCAGCCTTCGCTCGCATCGTGCGCGGAGAAGTGCTCTCACTTCGCGAACGCGAGTTCATCGCTGCGGCCCGAGTGCTCGGAGTCCCGAAGCGAGTGGTCGCAGTGCGGCACCTGATTCCGAACCTGATACCACTGACACTTGTGATGAGCGTGTTCTTCGTGGCGACATCGATCGTCGCAGAAGCAGGGCTGTCGTTCTTGGGTCTTGGCGCACAAGGCTCCACCCCGAGCCTTGGGATCATTCTCTCCGATGGTCGCGACTATCTGACCGTCACCGCTTGGCCAGTCGTGCTTGCGGGTGGGGTGTTGACGGGTCTTGTGCTTCTGCTCAACAGCTTGAGTGACTCGCTCCGCGATCGCTTCGACCCGCATCGGAGGCACGACGCGTGACAAGCGAATCAATCGCAGTTGCAACCCCTGAAAACGTGCTCGAGCTGCACGATCTTTCCATCTCATTCGCTGGTCCACACGGCCCGCAGCTTCTGGTCACCGGTATCGATCTGGCTTTGGTCCAAGGAGAGATCGTCAGCGTTGTCGGCGAGAGTGGATCTGGCAAGAGCATCACGGCGCTGGCGTGCCTCGGGCTCTTGCCACGTGGTTTGTTCGTGTCGGGCGGGACGATCTCGATCGGTGGGGTCGACTGCACCGACGCATCCGACTCCACATGGCGAAAGATCCGAGGGCCTGAGGTCGCAATGATCTTCCAAGACCCGATGACCAGCCTTGACCCGTGCTTTCGAGTTGGGTCACAGATTGTTGAGACCATCCGAGCTCACGAAGATGTATCCACGAAGATCGCCACCCGTCGAGCGGTCGACATCATGGGGGCTGCTGGAGTGCCCGAGGCACGGCAACGGTTCGACCAGTATCCGCACGAACTGTCTGGAGGTCTTCGGCAACGAGTGATGATCGCAGCCGCCCTTGCGTTGGAGCCAAAGGTTCTCATCGCAGACGAGCCGACGACCGCGCTCGATGTCACAACCCAGGCCTCGATCATCGGGCTCGTGCAAGAGCTCAGCCGAGATAGAGCGATGGGCGTCTTGTGGATCACCCACGATCTGGGCGTGGTTTCACAGTTGGCCCAACGCGTCGTGGTCATGTACGCCGGTGAGTTCGTCGAGGTCGGCTCGCTCGACGACGTGTTCCAGCAGACGTCGCACCACTACACGGATGGACTCCTCGACAGTGCCCGGTACCAAGCGCGCGGGGAGCGGTTCGGGTTCATCGCCGGAGGCGTGCCGGAGCCGGCGGCGTGGCCGGCAGGGTGTCGGTTCTCGACTCGCTGCTCGGCCGCAGATGAGCTCTGCAACGTCCATCCTGGCAAGGCCGTCTTTGGCGTCGGGCACATGTACCGGTGCCACCACCCTCTCGAGGTGGTGACCCGTGGATGACTCTGTGGTGGTCGAAGGCGCAACAAAGACTTTTACATCGCGTTTCACGTCCCAACAAAGCGTGGCGGTCGACGATGTGTCGTTTCGAGTGGCCGCCGGGGAGACGTTCGGGATTGTTGGCGAGAGCGGCAGTGGCAAGACGACATTGGCTCGCATGATCCTTGGCCTCGTGCGCCCTACTTCAGGCACGGTGATCGTCGACGGAGTGGATGTGTGGGCGGCTGAACGAGCCGAACGGCGGTCGCTTCCCGGAAGGATCCAGGTCGTCTTTCAGGATCCGTATTCGTCGATGGATCCCCGTATGAAGATCGGTCGCATCGTCGGCCAAGGCCTCCGAGGTCGCCGCAAGCACGAAAGAGAAGCCGAGGTGGTTCGACACCTCGAACTCGTGGGCCTGACGGCCAAGACCGCAAGGCAACGCCCGCACGAACTCTCAGGTGGTCAACGCCAAAGGGTGGCGATTGCCCGAGCGCTGATCATGAATCCAAGGATCCTGGTCGCCGATGAGCCGGTGAGCGCCCTCGATGTATCGGTGCGGGGCCAGATTCTGAACCTCCTGGCGGATCTCCAAGTGGAGTACGGGCTCACCACATTGTTCATCAGCCACGACCTTGGCGTCGTACGTCAGTTCTGCGATCAGGTCGTCGTGATGTCGAAGGGTCAGATCGTCGAACGCGGCACGCCGGACCGCATTTTCGACGACCCACAGGATCCCTACACAGCGAGCCTCGTGGCGTCGATACCCCTCTTGCCTGGGGGGCGTACATGACACCCGAACGCGACGACGTCGTCTCACTCGACCTGGGCGCGGGCCAACTCGTGTTGGGGGAATGGCTGCGTGTTCAGCAGCCGCGGGCCGTGGTCCTCGCACTTCACGACACCGCAGCCGACCTTGACACCCTGCGGCCCTTCGCTCGCCAGTTGTCGCGCCTGACGATCTCGACACTCATGCTGGACCTGCCCGGTCACGGCTTGAGTGGGGGCACCTGGCATGAACACGGAGAGCACGCCGTCAGTGGCGCTCTGCGCGAGTGCGCACGGACCGGCCTGCCAGTATCGATTCTCGCGGTCGGCGCGTCCGCCCAACTCGCGTTGGGCCAGCCCGAACCGACGGTCTCGCTCGTTGCTGTTTCGCCGTCGTTGTCGGTCGAGAACCTCAACGATGCCGAGGCCTGGCGCACGACGCCACTGCTGACCATCATCGACTCCACCGACGGGCGCGGCGCCGAAGTACAGGCGGCACTCGGTCGCTGGAGCCGCGGTTGGTACGTCCGGATGAACGGGCACTACAGATCAGGCGGAGCGATCGACACCGGTTGGGTTCCCCAGATCACCCACGCAGCGGCGGCCTTCGCCGCTGAGCAGTTCGCCTATCACAGCGCCAAGCAGCCACGCTCGTGAGCCACCCAGGAGGTATGGGGAATTGAACGCAGAACGAACACGGTCGAGCGCCGCCGACGCGTACACCGAGATTCGGCGAATTCGCCGATTTGAGGAGCAGTTGCTCGAACTCCAGCGCTCTGGGGAGGTCAGCGGCTCGGTGCACCTGTGCATTGGTCAAGAGGCCATCCCGGTCGGCGCGTGTTGGGCGATCGAGAGCGACGACCCGGTCTACGCGACGTATCGAGGTCACGGATGGGCGCTCGCGAAGGGCGTGCCGATGGACCAGATGTTCGGCGAGATTCTGGGCCGCGACTCGATGCTAAACGGCGGCCGCGGCGGGTCCGCCTATCTCTCATACCCCGAGGTCTCGTTCATGGGCGAAAACTCGATCGTCGGGGCTGGCCTGCCCATCGCTGTCGGTTCGGCCTTGGCACATGCCCGGAAGCGTTCCGGCCGTGTGCCGCTCGTCTCGATCGGCGATGGCGCGATGAATCAGGGCAATGTCCACGAGTCGCTGAATATGGCATCCGTGCTGAACCTCCCGCTGCTCATCGTCGTTGAGAACAATGGATATGTCGAGATGACACCATCGGCCGACCTGACGGCGACTGCAGCGAGCGAGCGAGCGGCGGCCTACGGCATCGCCGGCCACCGAGTCGACGGCAACGACCCGCACGCAGTGATGGATGCCATCGCGCAGGCGCGGCTGGAGTCACTCGAACGCCGCCGTCCGGTTCTGATCGAAGCGATGACTCATCGACTCGGCGGTCACTATTCCGGAGACGTCCAGGCCTATCGGCCGGCCGGCGAGCTCGAAGCGGCCCGGCTCGAGGAGCCGTTGGTTCGACTGGCGGCGCAGCTCGATGATGCAATCGTGAGCCGTCTGGACGAAGAAGTCGACGCCGCCGTCGCTGCGGCCGTCGCGACAGCACTGCAGATGCCGCAGCCAACCCAGGAGGGGGTGCTCGAACATGTCTACTCGTGACTTCGACAACGTCACCTACATACGAAGCGTGAATCACGCGCTCGACGACGCGCTCAGCGCCGACTCATCGGTCGTCATCTTCGGCGAGGACGTCGGTATTCCGAATGGCCCGTTCGGAGCTACGAAGGGACTCGCCGCTAAGCACGGTCCCGAACGGGTCTTCGACACTCCCATCTCGGAGTCAGCGATGATCGGCGCCGCCCTCGGTGCGGCGATGTCGGGGCTCAGACCGGTCGTCGAGATCATGTTTGCGGACTTTCTGTTCGTGGCGATGGACCAGATCATCAATCAGGTGGCGAACTCCCGCTATGTGTCGAAGGGCAAGCTGCCGGCACCCCTCGTGATCCGCACGCAACAGGGCAGCACACCCGGTGCCTGTGCGCAACACAGCCACAGTGTCGAGGCTTTACTCGCCCACATCCCGGGCCTACGCGTCGTCATGCCCACAACCTCACAGGACGCCTATAGCTGTCTTCGTCACGCCATCGAATCCGACGATCCGGTGATCGTCATCGAGTCACGCCGGTTGTACCCGACCAAGGGCCCGCTCGACCGATCCGTGGCGACGAGCGTTGCGACGGGTGCTCGGGTTGCCCGCGAAGGCGACGACGTCACGATCGTGTCGTGGGGAGCGATGCTGCCCGACGCGTTGTCCCAGGCCGAGGCTTTGACCGCGAGCGGCATCGAGGCCGATGTCATCGACCTTCGTTGGGCCTCGCCGCTCGATCTCGGCGCCGTCGAGCGGTCGGTACGCAAGACGGGCAGGCTGATCGTGGCGCACGAGGCGGTCCGCACGGCGGGCCTCGGCGCCGAGGTGGTGAGCCAGCTGTACGAACGGATCGGCGCATCGTTCGTACATCGGCGCATCGGGGCAGCCGACTCGCCGATCCCGGCATCGCCAGCCCTCGCCCGCCACGTGCTTCCTCACGCCGGCGAGATCGCAATCGCAGCAAACGAGCTCTGCTCATGACCAAGAAGGAGATTCATCAATGATTTGTGAACGCATGCACGGAAAGGTCGTGCTGATCACTGGCGGCGCTAGCGGCGTCGGCCGCGCGACAGCACACCGCTTCGCGTCGGAACAGGCAGAAGCAGTGGTGCTCATGGACCGGAACGCTGACCTGCTGCCGTCTGTCGTCGAAGAAGTGAGACGGAGCGGGAATGGCACCGTGGTCGGCCACGTCGCCGACGTCGGTGTCGACGCCGATTGTGACCGGGTGGTGGCTGAGGTCATCAAGCAGTTCGGCCACTTGGATGTGTTGGTCAGCAACGCCCCAGCGCACAAAGCTGCACCGTTCCTCGAACTCGATCGAAACGAGTGGGACGAGGTCCTGCGCGTCAACCTTCGATCCAGTTTTGTTCTCGGCCAGTTGGCGGCCCGGGCGATGGTGAAGCAGGGCGGCGGTGGCAGCATTCTCTACACAGCGTCAGTGTCGTCGATCGGCGCTTCGATCGGATACGCCTCCTACGGCGCCAGCAAGGCCGGGATGGTGAACCTCGCCAAGACAATGGCGATCGAGCTGGTCGAGTCTGGCATTCGGGTGAATTCTGTGAGCCCGGGCCCGCTGGACACGCCACAATCCAGAGATGTGCTCGGCAGCGATGCGGCGATGGAACGCGCTCGTGAACGGTGGCCGCTCGTTCCGATGCAGCGGCTTGGAAAACCCGAGGAGATCGCTGCTGCCTTCGCATTTCTCGCATCTGACGATGCCTCCTACATCACCGGCATCAATCTGGTGGTGGACGGAGGCCTGACCAGCCACGCCTATTCGATCCCAGAGGAGTTGTTGGCACATGAAGATCAATGAGCATTTGTACATCGTCGGCGGTGGCGACTACGGCTACAACCTCTCCCACCGGCTCGACAGCAACTGTTACGTCCTCGACACCGGTGAAGAACTGTGGCTGATCGACGCCGGCTTCGATGGTGGAGAGCGGATCATGAAGAACATCAGGGCTGACGGACTCGACCCCTTCAACATCACGCGCATCTTCGTCACCCACTATCACGCCGACCACGCGGGAGCGCTGGGCTACTGGCGAGACACGATCAACGATCACCTACTGGTACAAATTTCCGAACTTGCAGCACCCACCATCCGCATCGCCGACGAGGACAAGATTGGGCTGACGTGGGCAAAGTCCTTCGGATTCTACCCGAGCGACTTCATCTGGAAGCCATGTGAAGTCGATGTCGAGATGAGACACGCACAGGTGTTCAAGAGTGGCGACTTCGAGCTGAAAGCAATCCTGACGCCAGGACATTGCGAAGGCCACATGAACTTTCTGGTGACGGGAGCCGGTCGTAGCTACCTCTTCAGCGGAGATCACGTCTTTTGGGGTGGCAAGATCATCTTGCAGAACGTTGCCGACTCCAGTGTGCAGGACTATGCGGACTCGATGAATCGTCTCCTCGACTACGACTTCGGCGCGCTGATGCCCGGACACCTTGCCTTCTCACTCGAGGACGGCAAACGCCACGTCGTCAAAGCGGCCGAACAGTTCAACAAAATTGGACTACCAGAGAATCTTCTCTAGTCGGAGAGGAACGATGCCAGATCGATCTCCATACGCCGTCGCGGTGCAGACGGTGTTCACCAACCCGATCCACGCGGTCTCCGATTCATGGACCATCGCGGCTGACCAGGCATTCATTCATGATCGCGGATTGGTCCCGAACGTCGTCGTCCGCATCGCTGGCGGCGTCATCGAAGATGTGGTGATCGGCGGAAATCGTTCCGCCGACGCGGTGTACATCGAGGGCGCCACCCTGCTTCCAGGACTCATCGACCCTCACCAACATCTCTCGTTCAGCGCGGACCATTCGGTGATCGAGCACCTCACACGCGACAGCAGCGAGGTGCTCGCCGCGCGCAGCGCAGGCAACGCTCAACGGGCTCTGGCCAGCGGCGTGACGACTGTCGTTGATTGTGGCGGGCACTCCAACGTGATCTTGGGACTGCGCGACAGCGCCGAGAGAGGGCTGTTGACACTTCCCCGCATCGTGTCGTGTGGAGCACCGATCACGACCACGGCGGGCCATTGCCACTGGTTGGGTGGGGTTGCCGATTCGCAGTCAGACGTGATCAAGCTCGTTCGCGAGCAGATCGGTCGCGGCGCAGACTTCGTCAAGGTGATGTTGAGTGGGGGCAACCTCACCGCCGGAACGAACCCCGCCCAACTGCAATACGAGCCGAGCGTGATGGAGGCGTTGGCGAAGGAATGTCGCCGGCTGAACCGACCGCTCGTCGCCCACGTGCACAGCGCGGAAGCCATCGAGCTCGCGGCCCTCGTCGGCGTCACAGTCGTCGCCCATGGTACGTGCATGCACCAGAACGGTGACGTCGGAGCCACCGCCGCAATCATCAAGGCGTTGGTCGACAACGGGGTGTTCGTAGACCCGACGTTGATGGTGGGCAAGCGCAGCGGATCGCAGGATCTGTCGGCGCGTGGTGTCCTCCGCGAAATGATGCTGCCATCGTTCGCTGCCATGTTCAAAGCGGGGGTTCCGCTCCTTGCGGGTACCGATGCCGGGGTGCCCGGGATCGGGCACGACTCACTCAGTGGGTCGATCGACAGTCTGGTCAGCGAGGTCGGCCTCTCGATCGAAGACGCTCTGGCTGGCGCCAGCCACCGTGTTGCTGATGCGTTCAAGCTGCACAGTCGCGGCAGGTTGGCGGCGGGCACCGACGCCGACCTTGTTCTGGTGCCAGGAGACCTTGCCACCAGTACACAGGGCCTCGGCCGCCCTCACGCTGTCTGGACACGTGGTCGGCTGGTAGCGGGCAATGTGATCGCGATGGCTGGACTCCATTGGCCGGATCCCACTCGCGTCTCGACATGATTCGGTATTGCGTGGTCCTCGTACGAAAGGAAGAACTCACTCACGAGGAGTTTCGTCGGTTCTGGCGGGATGAACACCTACCGCTGGTTCGTGGTCTGCCTGGGCTTGTGAAGGCCGAGTTGCTTCCGACGGTCGATCAAGACTCGGGCTACGACGGCGTGGGACTGCTGTACTTCCACACTCACGACGACCTCACCTCTGCCCTGCAGTCCGACCAGGCGAAACGAGTCCGTGAGCACACCGGTACTTTCGCCGACAGCCTCAGCGCGGTTCGCCTCGTCGTCGAGGACGACTGGGCTCGGTAGGCGAAGCGCTCAGGCGAGCATTCGGTCGAGGACGTTGCCGCAGATCTTCGAGATCGGATTGTCGCCGTTGTTGATCGGCAGGCAGCCGCTTGCGCTGATTGCGCCGAGCGCAAGAATCAGCCCGCCTGCCTCGGTCTTGCTGATGGCGATGTCGGCTCGCACCGCTGCATTCGGGACAGTCGTCTGCTCGTAGGCACTGAAGAACTCGCGACCCGAAGGCTGGGCGCTGGCGAGGATCGTGGTATCGAGGACGGGGTTGCTCGGTACCCAGTCGAGTTCGTTGCCGGCGCCTGTATTCAGTCCTCCTGCACCGAACGTGTCCCCGTCAACACCGTCGAACACCCAGTCCCACTCGACACGACGACTCTCGGCAGTCCGCGTGTAGCTGAGTGAGTCGCCGGCCCCGAAGCCGGCGAACTCGACACCCACGATCGTGCCCGAAGCACGGCCATTGTCGCGCCACAGACCTCCTTTGCAGTCCTCGAACTGATGGCGCCGGTCGTTGTCGATCACCGAACACGTTTGGCTGCCGCCGAACCGGCGGACCTCCATCAAGTGTGGCTTCGTCGGATGGAGCGATGTCACCCAGTAGAACCCGTTCCCACCCAGATAGATGGCGTTTCCACCGCGCTGGATGAACCACTCGAGGGTGTCCAGCATCTGACTGGTCCAATATTCCGGATGCGCAGAGAAAACGAGCGTGGTAACGCCGTCGAGGGCCGCGCTCCCGGGCTCGTTGAGCGCGCGATCATCCAGAACTCCGTGCGGACCTCGTTGTCCGAGCCAGTGGTCCGCATACAGATCTGCCATCAGGAGATGGGTGAGGAGCTGTCCGCTGGCGAATCCGTCTGTGGCATCAACCTCGAGCCGGGCAGACGGGGCAAACGTCTGTGTGGGCTTGCGGCTCGTCGTGACGACAACAGGTGATCCGTCGGCGTGCAGGGCATAGTGCGAGAGGCCCGGCCAGCTCGCACGTGCCCGCCCGAGGTTGGCGTAGGCCTGCCAGGTGAGCGTCGGCGCCAGCAGAGTCACCGGCGCCGATCCACGAACGATGAAGGGAAGCTCGAACGCTTCTTCATCCGGGCTGGTCAAAGTGATCGAATAGAAGCCCGGGACGGCAGTTGCTGGAACGTCGAGTTGGGCTGCGACAGGCCAGCCGCAATCCTCGACGTCGTCGACGTGGAAGTGCACCGACACCCGGGCATCGGTAACGGGGCGGCCGTCGCTGAGTGGTTCTGGCACCACAGCCGAGCGTGTCGGAGCGTGAGTGAGGATGAGGTCGTCCGTGCCGATCGTTGTGGAGCGGACGCGGTCTGGGTCGGGGCCGGGCGAGAACTCCCAGTTGCTGAGCGGTTCGGGCCCGACACCATTGGCGACCGACATCAGGTCGACGACGTCGAGCGCCGAGGAATGGATCAGCAGACCAGTGAGCAAGCCATCGAGCTGCCCACCGTCGGTGAGCAACCCGGAGACACTGCCGATTCGAATGGCCGAGTCGGCAGACGGGGTGCAGTCACATCTGATCGGATCCGTCAAATATGGCCCACCAGTGCGTCCCCAAGGACTTGAGAACAACGTCAGGCGTGGATCGTTCATCCCTGGATTCGCATCGAAGGTGACACCGACGAAATGCCATGTTCGTTCGAAGTGTGCCGTTGACAGGACGACCTTTTGGTCGCCGACGACGGCGACGGTGGCATCACTCGTCAAGGAGATGACGCAGGGGCCAGACGCTGTGTCCCAACTGAACAGCACGGTGTCACCGCTCAAGTTTGTCGGCATGAACCATGCAGACAACGTGAAGGCCGAGCCGTCACTTCGCCACCGCTGCGCCGTAGCGAAAGAACCGGTGGATGGCGGTAGGTCCGTGCATTCGAAGTAGGTCGATCCCCACGCGCACGGCTCGTCAAGAACGCCGGGGCCAGCGGGATGTGGATCGCTGTGACGCAGGCGGCGGGTGGCCCCTCGAACGGGTGTGGTTGCGCTGGCATGGATCTTCAATGACCCGCCAGGTTCAATGGCGAGGTCGGCTAGGTACGCCTGGAGCATCTCCTGATAATACTTGCGGTCTTCAGGTGCGCAAGCATTTGCCTACTGGGCTTACGCATCGCTGTCACGGGTCAAAAATTCGTCCTCCTCTGGTATTGTCGAGCGGTGGTCGAGTCGGAGCCGGGTCAACTGGACAGCGGCGTTGTGACGCTCGCAGACGTTGCACGAGTCGCGTCGGTCGACCTGTCCACCGTGTCGCGTGTCCTGACGGGGGACCCAAAGGCGCGAGTGTCAGCGGCCACACGAGATCGAATTCGAGACGCGGCTGATCGCCTTGGCTACGTAGTGAACGCGAACGCCCGCAGTCTGGTTCGGCGCAAGACGATGACCATTGGTTTGCTCATTCCTTCGATCGGCGGGTTCGTCTACGCAGATGTCGTTCGCGGCGCAAGTGACTCGGCACGTGAGAAGGGGTACGTGTTGGTCGTTGCCGACACCTCGGGAGGCGGCACGGCGGAGGACGCATTTCATGCCCTGGTGAGCGAGGGGCGCGTCGACGGGCTCCTCATCGCCAGTGGACGGCTGACGGACTCGCTCGAGAGCGGCACGATGTCACCGTCGCGCAAATGCGTGGTCTTGAATCGTCAGATCAAGGGTGGATACGCAAGCATCATCGAAGACGATGAGCAAGGGATGGCGCTCGGCGTTTCAGAGCTGCTGGTTGCGGGCCACACTCGGATCGCCTGTTTGGCGGGGCCCGAGAACGTCGACACCTCACGGCGCCGTGTTCAGGGCTATACGACATCGATTCGTGCCGCTGGACTGCCGGTGGACGACCGATACATCGTCGGTGCTGGATTCAGCGAGCAGGATGGCTTTGACGGGATGACTCAGATCTTGGCCCTCTCGCCGCGGCCAACCGCGGTTGCGATCGCCAGCGTTGCGGCGGCGATCGGAGCGCTGTCGGCGTGTCGAGCGAACGGGGTGACGGTGCCAGACGACATGTCGATGGTCGCCTTTCACGACGCCGAGCTCGCCGGCTTCCTGTCGCCGCCCCTGACGACGGTAGCGATGCCGCTCTACGAGCTTGGCAGGATCGCCATGGACCTGCTCGACGATCAGCTCCAGGGACGTCATGTGCCGATCTTGACGCGGGTCAGTTCGCCGGACCCGGAGCTGCGGAGGCGTCAATCGGTTGCTCCACCGCGAGTGGTCTGAGTGCTCGACGTCGGTCTCACACAGAGTTTTCTTGCACTGAACAAACGTTTGTGCTACTCTGCTCGTGAACCAGGAGGGCCCGGATGTCCGCAGGAATCGCCGCACCTTTCGTCTATGACCCGCTGATCTCGGAGATCATCGAAGACCCGTATCCAGCCTTCGAGCAGATGCTGGCCCTCCACCCTGTCTACCGCAACGAGGAACGCGACTTCTGGGCGCTCAGTCGGTTCGACGACGTGCAGGCTGCGATACGTGCGTGGCGGGACTACTCCAGTAGCGCCGGTGTACGAATCGACGATCTACTCGAGCTGGCCGGGCCGTCACCGCTGACCATGGATCCTCCCCGTCACGATGTTCTCCGGTCGATGCTTCGACAGCCGTTCTCCACTCGCGAGATCGCGGCGATGGAGCCGCTGGTGACACGACACGCGCAGCGGCTCCTCGACGACATCGCAGCAGACGAGGAATTCGACGCAGTGGCGCAGTTCGCCAAGCGATTGCCCGTGGCCGTGATCGGTGAGTTGCTCGGGCTGGATTTCGATCAGGTGTCGACGCTGAAGGCTTGGGCTGACTCGATGCTCGAGACGATCCCGGGTTCCTCATCCGCGACCCCCGCGGCCCGAGCGGCAGCCGAGAACCTCCGTGCGTATTGGGTGGACCAGTTGGGCGAACGTCGGTCCAGGCCCCGTCAGGACCTGCTGTCGCTTGTCGCCGCGATGGAGGTCGACGGACGGCAGCTGCCGGAGGACGAACAGGTCGGCATGTGCAATCTGATCTTCGAGGCCGGCAATGCTACGACGGCGACCCTGATCGGCAATGCGATTCTCGCACTCGACGTTTTCGAGGATCAGCAACGTTGGCTGCGAGACAATCTGGACCAGCTGCCTTCAGCGATCGAAGAGTTCCTCAGATTCGAGTCGCCTGTACAGGGGCTGCTGCGGGTGACGACCAGCGAACTGATGATGCACGGCGTCGCCGTCCCAGAGGGGTCTCGCGTGCTGCTGCTGCTGAGCGCTGCGAATCGAGATCCGCGCATGTGGGACGACCCGAACTCGCTCGATTTGTCACGAGTGCCGAAGCGAAACTTGGCCTTCGGAGAAGGAATCCACTTCTGTTTGGGCGCGCCGTTGGCGCGCGTCGAAGGTCCGATCGCACTTCGCCTGTTCCTCGAGCGATATCCGAAGTACCAGGTGACCAGCAAGACACGCTTTCATGATGTGTCGATGCGAGCACTGAGCTCGTTGACCGTGCGGGTGGGATGAGCTGTGGGTGAAGTCAGCGGCGTCTACTTGGCCCAGCTCGTGGCGATGACCGAGGCAGAAGATGTCTGACGGCACAGACCCGGGCTGGCGCTTCCAGGAGGGCTTCGAGTACGAATTCTCCACGCTTGATCCAATGTCTGCGCATGTGGATCCGCCAGCGATCGCGGCGTACGAGACGCTGGTGGTCAAGGGCGCCGATGGCCTTGCGAAAGCTGGCCTTGCCGAGTCGCTCGAGCCTGATCCGGCTGGCACGACGTGGACCTTGCGCCTGCGTGACGGGCTCCGATTCCACTCCGGTGCGGCGTGCGATGCGCGTGCGGTTGTCCGTTCCTTGGACGCGGTCCGATGGCAGCTGGGCGACGGGCGGCAGCTCTGGTACTGGGACGCCGTCGACCAGGTTCGAGCGCTCGACGGCCGGACGCTCCAGTTCACCCTGCACCACCCGAGTGTGCGATTTCCATCGCTGTTGTGGGGAACTCATACGGCCATCCACAACGAGGAGCTTCGCCTCGCTGAACCAGACCGTTTCGGAACCGAGATCGTCGACGGTACCGGGCCGTACCGACTCGGCTCCTGGTCGAGCGAGAAGGTCGTCCTGCAGCGTTGGGACGAGTACCGCGATCACCATTTCGGCGGGCCGACGACGATCGAGTGGCGGTCCATACGTGATGGTGGCCAGCGAGTGGCCGAACTGGAGGCTGGGCAACTCGATTGCATCCATTCACCCCCACCTGCACAAGTCCAGCGATTGGCAGCCGACCCACGGTACAAGTCGTACATCCATCCCCAGGCGGCGAGCATGTACCTCAGTCTCGACTGGCACCACGAAATCGGATTCGCCGATCATCGAGTGCGTGAGGCGATCTCGCTCGCAATCGATCGCGATGCAATCGTCGACGTGGTCTTCGGCGGACTCGCCAGCGCCATGTATGGGCCGTTGCCACCCGGGCACGACTTCTACGACTCGTCCATCGACGCACACCACGTCCGGGAACTGGGTGCGGCCCAGGTTCTACTGGACGGGGCAGGATGGGTGGTCGGCAGTGATGGCGTGCGCAAACGGGACGGTCTCCGCCTGGAGTTTCGCTGCGTCGTGCAGGACGATGAAGTGTTTCGCGCCGTGGCTGGTGTGGTGCGCGAGCAACTGCGCCAGGCCGGGGTCGCCTTGAAACTTGACTTCGTCCGCCCCTTCGCCGACTTCTACACCGCCTGTCGGGATGGTGCGCCTGCGGCGATCTCGAAATGGTTGTGGCAGGACCCTGTCGACGCCCTGATCGGGTTTGCCTCGACAGCTACCGCTCCGTTCCCGAACTGGTCGAATGCGTCCAGCGCCCGGTTGGATCGGGCGTTCGACGAGTGGACACACGCGACCACCAATCCGGTCATGGCGGAGGCGGCAACGGAAGTGCAGCGCGCATTTGTCGATGACTTGCCGTACATTCCGCTGCTGACCCCACACGATGTGTGGGTGTGGCGCCAGGAAGTCGCCGGGTTCGAGCCGTCGGCCCGAACCCTCTACCCCACGTATCTGGGGATCCGCCAGACATGAACCCGCTCGATCGTCTTGATGGCGAGCACGTCGCCGCGCTGCTCACCTTGCCGGCGGATCAGTTTGATCTGTCGGACATCTAGTTGGCTCGTCAGCGGCTGCGCGACCTGTTCTCTGCGGACTTCGGTTTCGGGCCACGCGCGGGCGCTGCTGTTGTCGCTCTTTGTCTTCGCCGGGGCGACGGCGAGATCCAGCTCAGGGTGTACCCAAAGGAGTCGAGCGGGGCAACCGCACGCCCGGTGCTGTACTGGATGCACGGCGGAGGCATGGTCATGGGCGATGTCACGATGGGTGACGCCTGGTGCGCTGCGCTCGCTGACGAACTGGATCTCGTCGTGGTATCGGTGGGTTAGGGCTCACGTCAGGTTTGGTTGGGCGTTGTAGGAGTCGAGCCAGGGTGCGGTGGCGGTCTTGCGATCCGCTCGTTTCCCTGGCCCGCTCCTCCGAACCGGACGTGCGTGTTTCCAAGCATCCGGCCCTCCACAGGTCCGTGTCACCGGGTTCATGCGGCGGTCCTGGTCGTTGTCTGCTCCCATGGTGTGGCGATGTTCTTGCCCCGGTAGCGGTAGCGAGTGATCGCCACGGTTGCCGGGTTGAAGAGCGTCGCTTCACCCTCTGTCGGCCACTACCTGGGGTGGTAAGTGGCGTCTGATCCGTGTCCAGTTGGCACGGGGATGTTTGCGGCGAAGCCAGTCGACAACCCGACGCCAGGTGTAGGCGCACAGGTAGCTGAAGGTCGCTTTCGACGCCTCGTGACGGAAGTAGTTGGTCCAACCGCGCAACACCGCGTTCAGGCGGCGCATGAGGTCGGTGAGCGGATTGTTGCGACCCATCGTCCGAGTGATCGCGCGCGCCTTGTCGATGATCGCGCGAGGGCTTTCTTCGACGGGTAGGTGTACACGAATCGTTTCGGACTGCCTCGCTTGGTTCTCCGCTGGATGCGGAATCCCAGAAACACGAAGCCCTCATCGATGTGGCAGACCGTCGTCATTTCCGGTGAGCGACAAAGCCCCGTCGGGACAAGCACCGCGGCGGTCTCCTCGCGGAGACCTTCAGCGTCGGCTCGGTCCCCGGCCACCAGGACGACGAAGTCGTCCGCGTATCGTACAAGGCGATAGTTGGCCAGACCGTGGCGTCGGCGTCGTTCATGTCGTTGGAGGTCCCCATCTGCTGCCAGGCCTCGGCGTAGTGGACGTCGAGGACTGATAGTGCGATGTTGGCCAGCAACGGTGACAGGATGCCGCCTTGGGGTGTGCCAGCGCTCGGGTCTCGCCGGTCGCCGTCCTCGGTGAGGATGCCAGCCTTCAAGAATGCCTTCACCAAATCCACGACGTGCCGATCTCCGATCCGGTCTCGCACCCGACCCAAAAGGGCTGTGTGATCGATCTCGTCGAAGCACGCCTTGATGTCGCCCTCCAGCATCCACGGATAGCCGTGGAAGGCAAAGTGGTAGATCTCAGCGATGGCATCGTGGGCGCGGCGCCTCGGACGGAAACCGTAGGAACACGGCTTGAAATCCGCCTCGAACATCGGTTCGAGCACCAGTTTCAAAGAGGCTTGCACCACCCTGTCTCGTGCGGTCGGTATGCCGATGTCGGCGCCCGCCGACCGCGAGAAGCACTCATGATGACTCGGCCTGGGATCCGCGAAGGCTCCTTACCTTGGAAACGAGGATGAAGTTATGGGTACAAGTGGTGCGCGGCGGGGGCCGCAGGAGTATCCGGTCGAACTGCGTGAGCGAGCGGTCCGGATGGTGTTGGACATCCGTGGTGAGACGGGACGTGATGAGCCGGGGGTGATCCCGCGGATCGCGAAACAGCTCGGGATCGGGGTCGAGTCGTTGCGCGGCTGGGTCAATCAAGCCGAGATCGACGCTGGTCGCAAGCCCGGGACGTCCACTGTCGACGCGCAGCGGATCTTCGAGCTGGTGCCTCGACTGCGCACGTTGTGGGAGAACAACTATTCGGTCTACGGGCGCCGCAAGCTGACCAAAGCCGCACACCGCGCCGGCATCGATGTCGGCCGCGATCAGGTGCCCGACTGATGTGTGACATGGGGATCCGTGGCGCCAGCCGCTCCAAGAAACGGTTCACCTCGGACTGCTCGGTGTGTTCGCCGGCCATCCAATCACCGAGACCGCTCGAATCGCCGGCCCGATGGGAGCAAGCCAACAGTTCGGGAACGTACTCCTCGCCTACGCCGGCGTCCTCCCGGACCACCCCGCACTCACCACCAGCGCACTCCTCACCCGGCAGGCCGAGACAAGCTGAAGTCGTTCGAAACCGGTGTGCGGGCAGGACGTGATCGACTCGATCTCGACCGACGCTCCGACGGACTACCTGACCGCACCCGATGCGCCGGCGGA
>Ga0105047_10006483_pt1 | contig 19858 bp, 16 predicted proteins | sample MAT04_FD_78384 | JGI IMG/M metagenome (GOLD analysis project Ga0105047, IMG submission 78384) | Freshwater microbial communities from Lake Fryxell liftoff mats and glacier meltwater in Antarctica - MAT-04 (megahit assembly) | ecosystem: Environmental > Aquatic > Freshwater > Ice > Liftoff...
CCCCTCGCCCCTCCGTGCTCATCCGATACGCCGCATTCCGCGCCCTCATCAGCGCCCCGAGCAGCAAGACGGCGCTGATGGAGGCGCTGACGGCCAGTAAGCACCTGCGTCTCGTCGGGCAACCGGATGCGCCACCTCGCGTATTGCGCGAGCCTGGCGACCCGCTGCGGCGATAGTATCAGTCACTGCGTGGAGGGCTGGTCATCGCTTCTCCTCGCCGAGCAGCAGGCCCTTGTCCACCGGCAAGCCCATCACGAACTTCGCGCCGTTGCGCGCCATCTCGGCCAGCGCGCTCAGCTCGCGCAAGCGCAGCAGCTCGGGGTGCGCGCGCACCGCGAGGGCCTCGTCGATCTCGCCCGCCAGCTTCACGCGCACTCGCTCGCGCTCGGTCTCGGCGGTGAGCTTGATCTGCTCCTTCTGCGCCTCGACCCGCGTGCGCGAGGCGATGTTCTCCGCTTCGGCCTTGATCTTGAGCGCCTCGGCCTCGCGCCGCGCCTCGATCAGCTTGGCCTCGCCGCGGCGCTCGGTCTCGAGCACCTGGTTCATGATCTCGCGGAGGTTGCCGGGGAACGCGAGATCTTTCACGTCGGCGCGGATGATGGACACGCCGTAGCCGGCCGCGGTCCCGCGCACGTCGAGGCGCACCGCGTCCGAGATCTCGTTGCGGTCGGACAGGATCGCGTCGAGATCGCGGCCCGCCAGGAAGCGCCGCGCGGCGAGCTGCACGTCCTCGTAGATGCGCTCCTCGTACGCGGCGACGTTGTGGATTGCGGCGGCGGCGTCCTCCACCTTGAAGTAGACGAGCAGGCTGACGCGGATCGCGACTTTGTCGCGCGTGAGGATCTCCTGGCCCTTGATGGTGAGCGATCGCTCGCGCACCTCGACCATCTTCACCTCGCGATCGACCCTCTTGCCGAAGAGCGGCTGCGCGAACTCGTACTTTCCGGGGCCAAGGACCCGAGAGAACGCCCCGTCCTCGTACAGGAGGCCCACGAACGATTGGTGCACGACCCAGGTTTGCTTCGTCATAAGAGACCTACGATTTCAGTGTCAGGCGCCTACACATCAGCAATGTGCAGGACGAGCAATGGGTGGACGGGAGCTTCTAATCTCTTGGAAGGAGACACCCGCCCCAGCTCGCTACAGCTTCGTGGGCGCCTGACCTCTCCGCGCTTCGCACGGCGGACGCGGCGGCACAAGTGGTTCAGCCGATCGCGAGCTGCTCGACCAGCGCCTGGATCGGCTCGGGGAGCGCGGTCGCGCCGCTCAAGATCCCCGCCGTCAGCTCGACCTTCTGGGGGAGCACGGACATCGCCGCTTTGGCCGTCGGGCCGAAGCGCTCGGTGATCTGCTCCACCAGCTGCTTCGCCAACCGCTCCGCGTCCTCCTCGGTGGCGTGGGTGCGCACGCAGAACCAGAACGTGCCGCCGAAGACGTAGCCGCGCGCGGGCGCGACGAGCGCGCTCAACCACTGTCGTTCTTCGCTGCGGGCCAACCGCGACGGCGGCAGTCGCGCGACCACGAGGCCGCTCGGCTGGGTGGGCCGCGGAGGCACGCCCATGCCGTCGAGGAGCTCGCCCTGCACGACCGTCGGCGGCACCGCGGCGGCTGAGGGCGGTACGATCGCGGTCGGCGCGGGTGATGCGGCCGCTGGGCGCGCGGTGCCGTCGGCGATCGAGCGCAGTTCTTCGGCGAACAGCCGCGCCGTCGGCGGGCGATGGTTCGGCTCGACCGCGAGCGCGTGGAGGAGGAGCTGGACGAGCGCGCGCGGGAGCTCGGGCCGACCGCTCGGCGCGACCGGGGCGGGCATCGGCTGGCTACAGCGCGCGAAGTGGGCCCGCGGATGGTCGGCGAACGGGAGCGCGCCCGAGACGAGCAGGTAGCCGATCATCGCGGTGGTGTAGACGTCGCAGCGCGCGTCGAGCTCGTTGCCGATCATCTGCTCGGGCGCCATGTACGCCGGCGTCCCGAGCAGACCTCCGGTCGCGGTCACCTTGGCGGCGCTCGGATCGAGCGACTTGGCGATCCCGAAGTCGAGCAGCTTCACGACCTCCGGGCGATCGTTGGTGAGCATCACGTTCGCAGGCTTCAGATCGCGGTGGAGGACGTTCGCCCTGTGGATCGCCTCGAGCCCGCCGAGCATCGAGCAGAGGATCTCGATCGCCTCGGTCCAGGGCAGCGATCCGCGGGCCTGGATCCGCGCGTCGAGCGTCTCGCCATCCACGAACTCCATCGCGATGCAGGGCGTCTTCTGGTCGACGATCCCATAGTCGAGGATGGTGATGATGTTCGGATGCCGGATCCGAGCCATCATTTCGGCCTCTCGCTCGAAGCGCAAAAAGTAGTCCCCGCGCAGGAGGCTCAAGACCTTGAGCGCGACCGGAAAGCCGAGACGGGAGTGTCGCCCGCGATACACCTCGCCCATGCCGCCCGCGCCGAGCTGGCGTTCGACGATGTAACGATCCAGCACCAGCTGACCCGGGAGCAAGCTCACGGGGTACTCTTCGCTTCGGCGTAGCTCGAGATGATCTTCAGCGGCCGATCGGGCTGCACCACCAGGCCGCCGACCAGCACCGGCGGGTAGCGCGACGCCGGGTCGGTGGACTCGAGCGCGATCCCCACCTTGCCGTCCGCGAGCTGCACCCGCGTCCCTGCCGGGACCGCGCCCGCCGCGGAGATCAGCTGCTTCATCCACGAAACGTCGCAGCCCAGCGTGCGATCGCCGACGCCTTGCGCGAGCAGATCGATGAAGCTGAGATCGAAGGGCGTCTTTCGCGGGCAGCGCCGCAGCTCGAGCGCGTAACAGGTCTTCAGGAGATCGAGCACCGGGTGATTCGACGCTTCGCCGCGATCGAGCGCGTGCACGAGGGCCGTCACCATGAGCCGGTGGGGATCGATCCGGGCGCGGCCGCCGAGCTTGCCCGCGAGCAGCCTCGGGACCAGCGCCTTGCCGATCGTCGACAGCGGATGTCCTTCCCGCTCCTGGAGGCCGGAGATCGCAGCTGCGAGCATCGCGTGCGCCGCGCCGCGCTGCGTCGGAACCACGACCTGGAGGCGCAGCAAGGCGTCGAGCACGCGGAAGGTCGCGCTCACCGCGCGCCGGGGGACGGACCAGGCGACAGGCGCCGTCTCGATCGCGCGCGCGACCTGGGTCGAGCCGTCGGGCGCAGCCTGGATCGCGCGCTCGAGCCTGCGCACGATCGTCAAACCCGTGGCCCACGGCCAGGGCTTCACTTGCTCGGCGAAGATCTCGTCTGCGCCGGCGAACGCGAGGGCGACCTGGGCCGCGATGAACAGCTCGGGATCGATGCGCTCGGCCTCTTCGCCGCGAGACACGCCGACGATCTCGCGCAAGTGGATCGCCCCGATGCTCTCGGGCGCCGTGTACCCCGGGCCGTTCGCTCCGCGCGCGACGATCGCGCCGAGCTCGAGGATCGCGTTGATTTCGGGCAGCGTGTCGAACGTCAGCTCCTGCGCCTCGACGTTGGCGAGCGCGCGTGAAAGGTGCTTGGAACGCCGGTATCGATCGACGTCGAGGGGGACGATCTTCCGGTCGCGGAACACGCCGCCCGCGACGAACTGGAGTGAGATCGGAGGCTGCGCTCTGGCCGCGGCGGTGCGCAACACCTCGGCGGCGCGGATCGAAAGCTGATGCCTGGGCCCGTGCGATCCGACGGTCTTGCCGAGGAGGTAGAGCGTGTCGAGGAGCTCGGCTGCGCCCTGGCCGATCGGATCGAAGTCCGGGTCTTTCGGGAAATGGCGGCCGCTCATTTCGGATCGTCCTTGCTCGGCACGTGCACGTACGTGGCGTCGCTTCGATGACGGCGGCCGAGGCGAGAGAGGCGCTCGGCGGCCTCGGCGTCGTCGAGGCTCGAAGGCGTGGGCGCCGGTGCGGAAGGTGTCGGTGTGGGCGGTGGCGCTGCGGAGACCCACGGCGGCGGAGGCGCCGAAAAAACAGGCACCGAAGGCACCGTCGGCGGGGGCGGCGCTGCGGCCATCGAAGGCGCGCGTGCCGGAGGCTTCGAGTGCGAGTAGACGCTCGAGCTCGTGCGCGACCCGGGCGTGCGGGGCTCGGACGGCGCGAGCGTCGAAGGCACCGTCGGCGGAGGCGGAGCAGCGGGTTGGGGCAGAGGAGGCTTCGACGGCGGCGGCGTCGGCGTCGGCGCGCGCGAGATCGGTCGCTCGAGCGGGATCGACGGCGTCGGCGCGTCTCCCCCCGGAGGCGCACTCTTGCGGGCCTGGCGCAGCGATTTCAGCCGAGAAACGACCTCCGCCGGTTCGAACAGATCGCGCGCCCTCCACTCGATCGCGCGATCGAGCGCGGCCGGCGCCACCGTGAGCGCGTCGAGGGCGCTCAATCGAAGCGGCACCGACGCCTTCGGCTCGCGCGCCAGCGGGACCACGTGGCTGTCGGCGAGCCCGGCGCTCACCATGTAATTGCACGCGCGCTGGAGGTTTCGCTCGCTCCATTTCTGGCCGCGCGACGTCTCGAACGCGCCCCCGAGGAGCTCACCGAACCGCCTGCGTGGGCCCACACCTTCGAACGCATCGAGCAGCACCGAGATCGTCTCGGGCGCGCCCCACGCCAGGAGATCGGTGACCTGCGGCGTGAGCGCATCGACGGCGGGCACCGGCAGCTGAGCGAGGATCCTGGCCGCGGTACCTTCGGTCACGCCCGCGATCAGATCTCGGAACACCCGCTCGGCGCCCGTTCGCTCGCGGATCACCTCGGCGAGTCGGCGCGCGCCCGCGTCGCCGAGCGCCTTGAGGTCGAGCGTGCTGACGAACAGAGGCAAGCCCAGGTGATCGATCAGCCGTCCGAGCAGCAGAGCCGCGTCCGGCTCTTTCGCCGCCCGCTCGACGAAGCCGCGCGCGAGACCGGCCCGCACGACGTCGGGCATCGTGGCCATGAACGTCGGCACTGCGGCCATCGCCTCGCTCGATCCCGTGTCGAGCGTGGACGCGATCTGGAACCCCAGCGTGTCGTTGCTCAGCGCCACCATGACCGCGCGGAGCATCGGATCGGGGCTGTAGGCGAGGCCTTCGACCCACTTCAGGAGCCGGGCGTCGCAGGTGGCCCCGAGCCGCCCCGAGATGCGGCGCGCGAGCGAGCTGGGCGTGACGAGATCCTTGAGCTCTCGATGCGCGAGCACCGCGTCGGTCTCGAGCACGATCCATCCGCTGGGATCGTCCATCGCTCGCTGCAGCGCCACCGACTCGCTGGGATCCAGCGTGAACGCGCCTTCCTCCTTGGCCCGCACGAACTCGTCGAGCGGGACCTCGAACTCCCGGCGCATCGCGGCGACGTCGAGCTCGCGCGTGGAGATGGCGATCAGCTCGTTCGACGAGACCGTGCTCGCGCCGCGGAGCACCGAGACCGACGTCGCGGGCGTCGGGGCCCCGGCGATGCTCTCCATCAGCTCCACGAAGCTCATGCGAAGCTCGATCTCGAAGCCCTCGGCGCCGCCTGCGTAGAGCCAGTCCTGGAAGGTGGTGATCGACTCGTTCGTCACCACCAGGGCCGCGAGCTCCTCGGCGAGGCGCAAGAAGTCGTCGGGGGTCGCGGTCGGCGTCACCGCGATCTTGGCCAGGCCCGACATGAACGCGGGCAACAGCCAGCGACCCTTCCCATCCTCCGCGTCGAGGGCGACCTCGTCGCCGACGCACAGCTCCGTCGCACCGACGGTGAGCTCCACCTCAGGCACCGCGCGCCAGGCGTCCTGGGCCCGCTGAGCGGCGCTCTGATTGCGATCCGCGGCGACCGTCCTGAGCGATCGGACGAGCGCGTCCAGCGCGGCGGCAAGCGCCCGCTTCGGCTCGATAAAACTCGGCGGCGCGGCTCCCAACTGCCGGAGAGGACAACGAACCGTGGGTGCAACGCAACATGTAGACCTCGAGATCCCCTGGGCGATGAGAGGTCATCGGCAAAACCATCGCGTGCCGAGGCACAATTGCGCTAGCTTCCACGCGCCAAAATGGGAACCGATACACCACCCAACGCCACGCCTCCGGAGCCGGGCCTCGAGGCCTCTTCCCGCGCCGAGCTCGAGGATGTCCAGCAGCTCGGCTTGTGGGCCGGCATCGCCAGCCTGGGGACGATCTTCTGGATCGTCGGCGGCATGGAGATGGTCGAGCGCCTCGCCTATTACGGCGTGAAAGCGGTCGCGACGCTCTACGCGAAGGACCCCGTCTCGAAGGGCGGGCTCGGCGTCACGATGACCGAGTTCGGCAACATCCTGATGGTCTGGGCGTTCGTCCAGACCATCGTGCCGGCGTTCACCGGCGGCCTCTCCGATCGTTACGGCTACAAGGAGACGATCGCCGCCTCCACCGTCGTGAAGATCATGGGCTACCTGGTGATGGCCTTCTTCGGCACGTACAACGGCTTCTTCGCCGGCGCGATCTTGCTCGCCACCGGCACCGCGATCTTCAAGCCCGGCCTGCAGGGCACCCTCGTGAAGGTCACCGATCGCCGGAACAGCTCGCTCGCGTGGGGCATCTTTTATCAGACCGTGAACGTCGGCGGTTTCCTCGGGCCGCTCGTCGCCGGGCACATGCGCAAGATGGCCTGGTCGAACGTGTTCTTCGCGTGCGCGGCGATCATCTGCCTGAACTTCCTCCTGCTGCTCACGTACAAGGAGCCGGACAAGGAGTGGCGCCTCGAGCAGGCGCGGCAGCGAAAGGCGGGCGGAGCCGCGCAGAAGTCGCTCTGGCGCGAGTCGTTCGCGGAGCTGAAGAAGCCCCATCTCTGGACCTACCTCCTGGTGTTCTCGGGCTTCTGGTTCATGTTCAACGCGCTGTTCGACGTGCTCCCCGCGCACCTCGACGACTGGGTCGACACGACCGACATCGTGCACACGTTCTTCGGCACGGGCGGCACCGACAGCGACTTCGTGAAGTTCTTCGTGGTGATGAGCTCCGACGGAAAGCGCATCCAGCCGGAAGGCATGCTCAACGTGAACGCTGGCCTGATCATGATCACGTGCTTCCTGGTCGCGTGGGCGAGCGGCAAGCTCAAGGCCGTGAACAGCATGATCCTCGGGACGCTGCTCGCGACCGCCTCGATGCTGGTGTTCGGCGCGACGACGGCCGGCTGGATGGCGATCATGGCGATCACCGTGTTCTCGGTCGGCGAGATGCTCTCCAGCCCGAAGTTCCTCGAGTTCATCGGCAACTTCGCGCCGCGCGACAAGAAGGCCATGTACCTCGGCTTCTCGCAGATCCCGCTGGCGATCGGCTGGACGCTGGAGGGCAAGTTCGGAACGATGCTCTACGATCACTACGCGTCCAAGGAGCGCTTCGCGCGCGAGATCCTCGTCGAGAAGGGCATCTCGCTCGACACGATCCCGCAGGGTGAAGGCTTCACGAAGCTGGTCGAGGTCCTCGGGCAGACGCCGCAGCAGGTCACCGACATGCTCTACGCCACGCACCAGGTCGGGATGGTCTGGTACATCATGGCGGTCATCGGTCTGGTGACCGCGGTCGGGATCTGGGCCTACGGGAAGTGGATCCTCACGCTCGCCAGGAAGTAGATGCCGCCGAAGAACGTCATCATCGCGCTCGTCGCCGCAGCGCTCGTCGCGATCCTCGCGGTGGTGTTGCTGAAGCGGCGCGAGGCCGATGATCCCGCGACGCTCATCCGCGCCGCGCTCGACCGCGCCGCCAGCGCTGCCGAGAAGCAGGACGTGGCCGGGGTGATGGAGATCGTGAGCACGACCTTCAAGACGCCCGAGATGAGCCGCGACGACGTGAAGCGGATCCTGTTCGCGCAGCTGCGGAGCGAGGCCTGGAAGCGGGTGGTGCTGCTCGACGTGGACGTGAGGATGGCGCCGAAGGACCCCGTTAGGGCCAAGGTCACGATGAAAGCGGTCCTGGCCAAGGGCGAGTCGAAGGATGGGACGTGGAGGGACCTGGCGCCCACGGACGCCTCGATCTACCGTTTCGACCTGGATTTCCTGCTCGAGGACGGGGACTGGCGCGTTCGCCAGGCCGCTTATCGCCGCGCTGGCCTGGCAGAGCCGTGACCAAGCGGCGCGCGCCGACAAAGATGTTGACCGACCCGCTCTCCCCAGGCACAGTCTCTCTTGCGACCAGTTCTCAACAAGGCCCAATCTCGATGGAAGCTGCGCTCGATAAATTTCGCGTGTACCTGCGGGACAAGGCCCTCCGCATGACCGACGCGCGCGAAGTGATCGTGCGAATCGCCCTGGAAAAGCAGGGTCATTTCGACGTCGACGAGCTGGTTCTCGAGGTCAACAAGCAGGGCCACGACGCGTCGCGCGCCACCGTGTACCGCATGCTCCCGCTCTTGATGGAGGCGGGCATCGTCCAGCCCGCGATGATCTCCGGCGACCGCCGCCGCTACGAGGCGGCCTACGGCCAGGAGCACCACGACCACCTGGTCTGCAGCCGCTGCGGCAAGGTGGTGGAGTTCCACTTCGAGGCCTTCGAGATGCTCCAGCGCGACCTCGCCGCCAAGTATGACTTCGAGCTGACCGCCCACTTCCACGAGCTCATCGGCGTGTGTGGCGACTGCCGGAAGATGAGCTAACTCGATGAGTTCCAGGATCATCGCACCGCTCCGCGCTCAAATTGAGACTGAATCTCATGTTCATGTGTTCAGGTTGGTCTCCACGCTGATCCTGGCTGCGACGTTCGGTTGCGCGTCCCTCCCGGTGCCGACGCCGAAGGACGCCGAGCGCGTCCAGACCTCGGTCGAGAGCTTGAGCGCCGGACGCTCCGCCTATCTTTCGCGCTGCGGGGGCTGTCACCAGCACCACCAGCCGTCGAACTTCACGCCCGATGCCTGGCCGCACCTCGTCGCGACGATGCGCGAGCGCGCCAAGCTGAGCGCCGAGGATCAGGCCAGCATCCTCGCGTATCTCGTCACCATGAGCCGCTCCGACATCACCGGCGCGCGCTGAGAATCTTCTCAAATGCTGAAACGTAAGTCATTGAATCTACAGGAGTCTAGGGGTTGTTAATGAGACTGAATCGCAATTTCACCGTGATCTTCGTCGGCACGGCCCTCGCCTGTGGAGGCGACGATCTCGAGCCCAAGGTGGTCACGCAGTACAGCGCGATCGTCGAGGCGAACTACGCCGATGCGCTCGCCAAGGCCACGGCGCTCGACGTCGCGATCAAGGCGTTCACCGCCGCGCCCAGCGCCGCCACGCTCGCCGCCGCGAAGACCGCATGGAACGCCGCGCGCACGCCCTACGTGCAGAGCGAGGCTTATCGCTTCTACGACGGCCCGATCGACGACGCAGTGACCGGTCCCGAGGGCCGCATCAACGCCTGGCCGATGGACGAGGTGTTCATCGACTACGTCGCGGGCAGCTCGGTGAGCGCCGGCATCATCGGCGGGACCGAGCCGATCACGCGCGCGCTGCTGGTGTCGAAGAACGAGCAGGGCGGCGAGAAGAACATCGCGACCGGGTTCCACGCGATCGAGTTCCTCCTCTGGGGCCAGGACTTCGACGTCGCGGGGCCGGGCCAGCGCCCGTTCACCGACTACACGACCGAGCTGAACGCGGCGCGACGCAAGACGTACCTCGAGACGGTCTCCGCGCTGCTCGTCGCCGATCTGACCCAGGTGCACGACGCGTGGGCGCCCGGCGCGGCCTACCCAACCGCGCTCTCCGCAGGCTCGACGAACGACGCCCTCCAGAAGATCCTCACCGGCATGGGTAGCCTCTCGGGCGCCGAGCTCTCGGGTGAGCGGATGACCGTCGCGCTCGACAACCGCGATCAGGAAGACGAGCACTCCTGCTTCTCGGATACGACCCACCTCGACATCTTGAACGACGCGATCAGCGTGCAGAACGTGTGGTTCGGGAAGTACGGATCGAACGATGGCCCGGGCATCGACGAGCTGGTCACCGCGAAGGACGCCGATCTGTCCGCTCGCGTGACGGCCTCGATGGCCGCTTCGATCACCGCGATCCAGGCCATCCCGGCGCCGTTCGATCAGGCGATCGTGAGTGAGGCCGGCCGGGTGAAGGTGAAGGCGGCGATCGACGCGCTGAAGGCGGAGACCAACCTGATCGCGGAGGTCGCGACCACGCTCGGCGTGACGCTGAATCTCGAGTGAGGCGCTTGGTCGTTCTGCTTCTGCTCGCAGGCTGCGGCGCCGGCGCGGGCGGCTACGAGGTCGGGGAAGAGCTCTCCGGCGGCGAGACCACCGTGTTCGACGTGACGCGCGAGGCCTACTCGCGCGCGGCGCGCAACCTGTCGCAGGAGCGGCGCGACCCCTTCTTCGTCGGCAACGCGTTCTTCAATCGCAACTGGGTGGCGGCGCCGTCCTCGACCACCGGCGTCGACGGGCTCGGTCCCACGTTCAACGCGACCTCCTGCTCGGCGTGCCACTTCAAAGATGGCCGCGGCGCACCGCCGATCGGACCGGACGAGAAGCCGCTCGGCCTTTTGGTGCGCATCTCGATCGCGGGCCAGGACGCGCACGGCGGGCCGCTCGGCGAGGCGCGCTACGGCGGTCAGCTGCAGAACGGCGCGATCCGCGGCGTCGCCGTCGAGGCCGACGTGCGCGTGCACTGGGAAGAGGTGCCCGGGCAGTACGGCGACGGCGAGGCGTACTCGCTGCGCCGCCCGATCATCGAGGTGCGCGATCCCGCGTTCGGTGCGCTCCCGGAGGATCTCCTGATGTCGCCGCGCGTCGCGCCGGCGGTGTTCGGGCTGGGGCTGCTCGAGGCGATCGACGAGGCGGTGCTCCTCGAGAGCGCGGACGAGGGCGACGCGGACGGCGACGGCATCTCGGGCCGCCCGAACCGCGTCTGGGACGTCGAGAAGCAAGGCGTAGTGATCGGCCGCTTCGGCTGGAAGGCGAACCAGCCCTCCGTGAACCAGCAGAACGCCGGCGCCTTCAACGGCGACATGGGCATCACTTCGGCTCTTTTTCCCGAGGAAAACTGCCCGGCGGGCCAGGATACTTGCCTCGGGGCACCGAACGGCGGCGGGCCGGAGATCGACGCTGCGAAGCTCGAAGCGGTGACGTTCTACGCGCGCACGCTGGCCGTGCCGGGGCGGCGCGATCAGCAGGACGAGGTCGTGCTGCAAGGAAAGGCGCTGTTCCACGAGGCCGGATGCGCGTCCTGCCACCGGCCGTCGATGGTCACCGCGGCGTCGTCTTTGCCGGAGCTCGAGGGACAGACGATCTACCCGTACTCGGATCTTTTGCTCCACGACATGGGCGGCGGGCTCTCCGATCGCCGGCCCGACTATCTCGCCGACGGCAACGAGTGGCGCACGCCGCCGCTGTGGGGCGTGGGGCTGGTGCCCACCGTGAACCGGCACTCCAACTATCTCCACGATGGTCGCGCACGCGGCCTCGCCGAGGCGATCCTGTGGCACGGAGGAGAGGGCGGGCCATCTCGTGTGGCGTTCGAGGCGATGCCGGCGAGCGATCGCGCAGCGCTGATCCGCTTCCTGGAGTCGCTGTGATCCGCTGGCCCGGCTGGGTGCTCGTCACGCTCGGTGCGGCCTACCTCGCGAGCAACGCCTGCGAGCCCGTGCCGCTCGGCGATGGTCCGCGCCTCCAGGGCGTGAAGGCGACCGCGAGCGACATCATGGTTCCGGGGCTCGAGGCGCTCGAGGCCGATGCCCACGCGCTCGTGGCCGCGATCGAGACCGGCGGTCGCGAGGAGGCCCAGGCGACCTGGCGCGCAGCCCGCGTGGCGTACAAGCGCATCGAGCCGCTGGGCATCGGTCCGGTGGTCGACGATCGCATCGGTCCGCGCCTCGACTCGCCGGTCGACCCGGCGCGGGTGCTCGCGCTGGCCGAGACCGCGACGCTCACCGCCGAAGGCCTGGATGAGCTCGGCGCCAACCGACTCGGATTTCATGCGCTGGAAGTGCTGCTCTTCGGCGATCCCGCGCTGTGGTCATCGCCCCGTACGCACCGTCTCGCGTCGGGCCTGGCCGCGGTGCTCGCCGCCGACATCACGCGCCTTCGCGGGCTCTGGACCGATGGATATGCCGTCCGCTTCTCCAGGATCGCTCAGCCCGACTCGGTGTACGCGACCACAGGTGCCGCGATCGACGCGCTCGTGAACGTGCTCGTCACGCAGACCGAGAAGATGTTCGACAAGCGCCTCGGAGCCCCGCTCGGGCACGAGTCGGGTGGCGTCGTCGATCCTGCGCGCGCGGAGTCCCCGCTGTCCGACGCTTCGATCGACGACCTCGTCGCGAACATCGACGGCATCGAGCAGGTGTATGGCGAGGCGCTCTCGGCGCTCGTGACACCCGCGCTCGATCAGCGGGTCCGCGCGGCGTTCGCCACGGCGCGCGCGCGTTTGCTCGCCATCCGACGTCCGTTCGCCGTCGCGCTGGTCGACGAAACGGCGACGGTCGAGTCGGCCTGGGCGGCGGTGCGCGCGCTGTGGGTGATCCTGAGGACGGAGGTCGTGGGCGCGACCGGTGCGGTACTCAAGTTCGATTCGAACGACGGAGACTAGATGCTCGTCTCCTCCGCGTCGCTCTGCGCTTTTCGCGCGCTCTTCGGCGTTCTGATGGTCGTCTCGGTCATGCGTTTCGCCGGCCACGGCTGGATCGCCGAGTACTATCTCGAGCCGCAGTATTTCTTTCCTTATCCGGGGCTGGAGTGGATCCAACCGTGGCCCGGGATCGGGATGTATCTGCACTATGCCGTGATGGGACTGGCGGCGCTGGGGATCGCTCTGGGGTATCGGACCTGGCTCTCGGCAGCGGTGTTCTTCACGACGTTCACCTGGGCGCACCTCATCGATCGCACCAACTATCTCAATCACTATCACCTGGTCAGCGTGCTCGCGCTGCTCCTGGTCGTGCTGCCGCTCCATCGCGAGCGTGTGCCGGCATGGATGTTGTGGGTCGTGCGGGCGCAGGTCGGCCTGGTCTATGTCTTCGGCGGCGTTGCCAAGCTGCAGTCGGACTGGCTCCTGCGCGCCGAGCCGCTCTCCACGTGGCTGCTGCGAAACCAGGACTTTCCGGTGATCGGCGCCTACTTCTCCGAGCGCTGGGTCGGCTTCGCGATGAGCTGGGCGGGCGCGGCGTTCGATCTCTCGGTCGTGCCGTTCTTGCTCTACCGGCGCACGCGGCCGTTCGCCTACGCGACGCTGGTGGTGTTCCACCTGGTGACAGCGCGGCTGTTCCACATCGGCATGTTCCCGTGGATCATGATCGCGGCGTCGCTGGTCTTCTTCTCGCCGGAGTGGCCGAAGAACGCGCGGGCCTGGCTGTTCGGTGGCGAGAAGGTCGCGCCTCTGCCGGCGCCGTTCGCGTTGCGGGCGCCCGCTGCGACGTGGATCGCGCTCCAGTGCGCGCTGGCGCTGCGGGGCCTGTTTTACTCGGGCGATACGCTTTGGACGGAGGAGGGCTTTCGCTTCGCCTGGCGGGTGATGGTGATGGAGAAGAACGGCGCGGCGGAGCTGGTGGTGCGCGATCCTGACGACGGCCGCGAGTGGCACGTCCTGCCGTCGCAGTATCTCACGCCGATGCAGGCGCGCATGGTATCGACCCAGCCGGACATGATCGTCTCCTTCGCGCACATCGTGGACGAGAGCATGCGCGCACGCGGCGTGCGGGATCCAGAGGTGCGGGCCGACGTGATGGTGTCGCTGAATGGACGGCCGGCGCAGCGCTTGATCGATCCGACTGTTGATCTGAGCCGCGATCCGCCTCGGATTCTGGAGCTTTTGCGATGATCGCTACGATGCTTGCTCTGACCCTCGTCGCGCACCCGCGCCCGTTCCCGTTCACGTACGTCTATCCGTCGATGCCCGCCGGCGCGCTGGAGCTCGAGCAGTACGTCGACATGATCCCGCTGCTCCGCGAGCGCGAGAACGTGGACGGCACGCTGGAAGGCATCATGACGATGCGCTTCGCGCTCCAGACCGAGATCGAGCTGGGCATCACCGACCGCATCGAGCTCGGCTTCTATCTCGTGGCGAACCAGAACGCGCAGACGCAGGTGCTGCAGTTCGACGGCCTCAAGCAGCGGGTGAAGGTGCGCCTGTTCGAGCAGGGCGAGCTCCCGGTCGACATCGCGCTGTACGGCGAGATCGCCGAGCTGGTCGACGAGTTCGAGATCGAGGAGAAGGTGATCCTCTCGACGCGCACGGGACCGCTGATCATCGCGGCGAACCTGTGGTTCGAGCAGGAGTACGTCTACGGCGATCGCTGGAAGGTGCTGTTCAACCCGACCGCGGGCGTCTCGCTCGAGCTCTCTCCGCACGTCAACATCGGGGTCGAGGGCTGGATGCGCGGGAGCTTCACCACCGGGGGCGAGCCGACGCACGGCTTCGTCGGGCCGATCTTGATGGCGCAGCTCGGCGAGTACTGGGCCACGCTCGGTGGATACCTGCGTCTCGACGACTTCGGGACGCCGCTGGTGGTCGGGCAGCAGTTCGGGGCGCTGTACTTTCGCGCGATCGTCGGCATCGGGCTGCACTGACAATCATTCCGTTGGACGATCGCGGATGACGAGCGGCGCGAGCGCAGTGTAGCTCTCGTTCGTGTTCGCCTCGTTCAGCGAAGCCCGTGCGTCGCTCGACGAATCGCTCCTGAAGCTGAGCACGAAGATCCTCGTCGCGGCGATGCGCGAGGAGCAGCAGTGGGTCCGCGACAGCGCGACGGCGTTCATCCACGAGAGCACGGTCGACACGGTCGAGGATCTCCTCGCTCGGGGTGAAGTCCTGCTCGGCCCGCCAGGGGCCCGCTTGCAGCTGCGAAAGGCGTTCCTCACCGCGCTCGGGAAGGTCTCGGGCATGTTGATCAGGCCCGAGCCCTCGCCGTCGTCGCAGCTCGAGTTCGGGCCGGCGGACGGTCCGGTGCTCACCGACTGGGCTCGCCAGCACGACGTGGAGCGGTGCCTCGCGCATCCCGCGCTCCCCTACCTCGCGGGGCCGGCGCGCAATATCTTCGCCTCGTTCTTCCGCTTCCGCACGCAGGCGCTCGTGCGCGAGGTGCTGCTGGCCACCGAGTCGCACGCGCCGACCCAGCTGGCGAGGCTGAAGGCCGCGCTGATCGAGAGCCTGCTGGTGGTCGGCGCCCGGGTGAGCCGTGGGCGCGCGTACGAGCTGGCGACGCCGGAGCCGAGCTCGCCGATCGAAGATCGAGCCGCGGCGATCCTGGGCCCGCTGCGGGCGCTCCGCGCGTCGCTGCGATCGCGCACCGAGCCGTTCGCGCCCCACGATGTGCCGCGCCCGATCAAGATCCGCTACGCGCTCTCGGGGCGCTCGCCCGCGGTCACGTTCGACGCAGGGGAGGGTGATGACCGGTGGAAGGTGAAGATCCCGCTCGAGCTGCACCAGGATCTCGGCGCGGCTTGCGCGATCCACATGGGGCCGTGTGATCACAAGCTCGCGGCCGTCGACGAGATCTTGCGGACGCTCACCGCCAGTCCGCCGCCGAAGGAGCTCGAGGCGCTGATCGCGCTCTCGGACGTGCCCGGATGGATGCGCGTGATCCAGGAGCTGGAGACGATCGCCCGCGGCGCGCCCGACGCGCAGGAGAGCGAGGTGACCTGGTGGATCGCGAGCTCCGGCTACGCCGTGAGCATCGCCGCGGTGCGAAGGAAGCGCGGAAAGAAGGGCGAGTGGCTCACGCCGAAGACCGTGCGCGCGGCGACCTTGCTCAACTCGCCGCTCGAGGACATCGACCGCCGTCCGGCCGAGCTGCTCGCGATGGGCGAGCGCACGTACCACAGCGACATCGTGCCGTCGGTCATCGAGGCGCTGGTCGGTCACCCGCGCGTGATCGCCGGCCCGATGCTCGGTGCGGCAGTGAAGTACAGCGTCGAGCAGCACTCCGCGCGGGTGGCGCTGCGCCGCGAGGACGACGAGATCCGCGTGATGCTGACCGCCGCGGGGAAGGACTGTCGGACCGCGCGCGATCGCGACCTCATCGTCGACGAGGACGCGAAGCGGATCGTCGTCGCGCGCATCGACAAGACGGTGCTCGCGACGTTCGAGCGCGTGAGCGAGGCGCTCCGCCGGCTGCCGCCCGCGGATTTGCCGGCATTTGCAGCGCACCTCGCGGTGGTGGACCCGAAGGTGCCGATCGACGCGGTGGATCTCGTGCCCGTCGAGGAGATGGTGGCGCGCGACGACTGGGTGCTGAAGGTCGCGGCGCGTGACGATGGGGTGATCGAGGCGCGCCTCGAGGTGCGACCGCTGGCGGGTGGGCCGTGCTACCTCGCCGGGACGCCGCCCGCGCGCGCCCTGGCGCCGGTGGGCCGTGATCGCCTGCTCGCGGCGTCCCGTGATCTGCTCGCGGAGCAGGCCGGCGTGAGCGCGCGCTGGGTCGCCTGGGGCCTCGAAAAGACCGAGGATCCCAGGCAGATCATCGCGGGCGACGCCGCGCTTCGGATGATCGCCGGCGTGCGCGCCGATCCGCGCGGGACCACCGTGGAGTGGACGAGCCGGGCGATCAAGGTCTTGCCGACGGTGCGCTCGCGCGCGCTCAAGCTCGGGCTCACCTCGGGCCCGGACTGGTTCGGCGTGGAAGGCGAGGTGGTGCTCGACGAGCACCGCGCCACGCTCGCGATGTTGCTCGATGCGGCGCGCAACAAGAGCGACTTCGTGGCGATCGGCGACGGCACGTACCTCGAGCTCGAGCAGGTGCTGGTCGAGCGGCTGCGCGCGCTCGAGCCCCACGTGCGGCGCGTGAAGAACCGGCTCGAGGTCGGCTCGCTGTCGGTCCCGGCGCTCGCGGCGGTGCTGGGGGACGCGACGCCGCCGCCGCGCTGGGTCGATATCGCAGCGCGCGCGAGAGAGGCGGGCGAGATCGCGCCGGAGATCCCTTCAGGGCTCGATGCGGTGCTGCGCCCGTACCAGATCGAGGCCTACGTCTGGATGTCGCGCCTCGCGGCGTGGGGCGCGGGCTGCTTGCTCGCCGACGACATGGGCCTCGGAAAGACGGTGGAGACGATCGCGGTGCTGCTGGCGCGCTCGGGTCTCGGGCCGGCGCTGGTCGTGGCTCCGACGTCGGTGACGCACAACTGGCGGCGCGAGCTGTCGCGCTTCGCGCCGGCGCTCGAGGTCGTCTCGCTGCGCGACGCGGATCTCGATCACCTCGGGCCCGGACAGATCGTGGTGACGAGCTACGGGCTGATGGTCGCGGACGTCGAGCGCATCGCGAAGAAGCGCTTCGCGACGCTGGTGCTCGACGAGGCGCAGGTGATCAAGAACCCCGCCTCGCAGCGCAGCAAGGCGGCGCGCTCGTTGACCGCGGACTGGCGCGTCGCGCTGACGGGCACGCCGGTCGAAAATCACCTCGGCGATCTGTGGGCGCTGCTCGCCGCGGTCTCGCCCGGCCTGCTCGGCTCGTGGGATCAGTTTCGCGATCGCTGGATGGGCGTGCCCAGCAGCGGGCTCGATGGCCTGCGCAAGGTGGTGCGGCCGTTCATTTTGCGGCGCACCAAGGCGGAGGTGCTCGCCGAGCTTCCGCCGAAGACCGAAGTGGTGGTGGACGTCGAGCTCTCGGCGGCGGAGCGCACCATCTACGAGGACGCGCGGCAGGCGTCGAAGGCTGCGCTGCAGGGTCTCGGCGCGCAGCTGGGCACGGCGGCGGGGCGCTTCCACGTTCTGGCGGCGATGACGCGGCTTCGGCAGCTCGCGTGCGACGTCTCGATGGTGATCCCGGACGAGCCTCCGCCGTCGTCGAAGCTCGCGCGTTTCGTCGACCTCGCATCGGGGCTCGTCGAGGAGGGTCACTCGGCGGTGGCGTTCAGCCAGTTCACGAAGCTCCTCGATCGTGCCGAGGCCGCGCTGATGGCCGCGGGCATCGCATACTCGCGCCTCGACGGCAGCACGCCGGCCGATGCGCGCGGCGATCTGGTGGACGCGTTCCAGGCCGGAGGGCCCTCGATCATGCTGGTGTCGCTGAAGGCGGGCGGGACGGGCCTGAACCTCACGGCGGCGCACCACGTGTTCCACCTCGATCCGTGGTGGAACCCGGCGGTGGAGGATCAGGCCACCGATCGCACACACCGCATCGGGCAGACCAAGCCGGTGACCGTCTTTCGCATGGTGTCGCGAGGCACCATCGAGTCGGCAATCTTGTCGATGCACGCGAGCAAGCGCGATCTCGCCGCGCAGATCCTCGAGGGGACCGGCGGCGGTGGCGCGCTCTCCGCCGAGGCGCTCCTGGCGATGATCACCGACGACACGCCGCCCGCGCCCCCACCCGAGCCGCCTCCGCCAGCCCGTAGCGCGCCTTCGCGGATCCCGCGACGCGATGGGCGTGGGTCCGCGTAGGGCCTTCCAAACGCACCCAGGTTCGAGTAGCGAAGGACTGGCGATGAGACCGTCCGACATCCTCGAGCTCACCGACGTGAACGAGCGCGTCCGCCGCATGAGCCGCCGCCTCATCCCGCTCTGCCAGGGCGAGGGTCTGCTCGCGCGCTCGGCCGGCGTGCAGTCGTTCTTCGCGCTTAACCTGCTCCGCGGCGAGATCTCGAACGGCTCGTTCCGCCAGTACTTCTCGAACAGCTCCGGCGACACGTGGCCGCTCGCGCGCAGGGGCCTCACCGGCTCGAGCGTGGCGGCGATGTTCCAGGCCGCGCTCGCGCTCTTCCCGACGGGTGAGCCGTCGCTCGATCGCGCCAAGCGCCTCGCGCAGCTCGCCGACGTCGACGTCCCGCTGCTCGCCGCGCTGGGCAGCCGCCTGGTCGAGGTCGACGCCGAGATCGTGGACGCGATGTCGCGCCTCCTCGCCGCGCACAAGGACGAGTTCGCGTTCATCGACCGCTACCCGAACGGCTTCAAGGCGCTGTCCTTCCCGGTGCCGATCGATCTGGCCGAGCTCTCGGTCGACGATCCGTTCCGCCTGATCACCGCCGCGTTCGCCTCACTCCACGACAAGGGCGGCCCCCGCGGCCCGATCGAGCGTCGTTTCCTCGATGTTTTCTTGCTGGCCGACGAGGTGTCGGTGGCGGGCTTCGAGTCCTATCTGTTCACCCACGCCGCCGACCGCCACATCGACGCCCTCGGCGCGCTGCGTGGTCTGGCGCTCGACGACACCGCCGCGCTCCTCGACGCAGCGATCGCGATGGTGCCGGGCACGCTCGCCGACGACACCGTGCCGCGCCGCGTGCAGCTCGCGAGCTTGCCGGCGGCGTCACGCGCGACGCTGGAGTTGCTCACCCGCGACTTCCAGGCGCACCGTCTCCCGCTCGCAGTGGCGTTGGCGCGCTACGTATCGGCGCACCTCTCCGTTTTCGCGGCGTAACGCGTTCGGATTTCGCGCAAAGGACGCTCGAGCGGACGCGGAGGGCGCGAACGATCCGGACTTCGCGCGAAGGACGCGTAAGCGGACGCCAAGGGCGCGAACGGAACGAGTTGCGGAGTGATCGCTGTGGCGTCGTTGGATGGGCACTGGCACTTGTTCGAGATGACCGAGAACGAGATCGCCACCCATATCGTCGATGCGGCTTACAAGATTCACAGGGCGCTGGGCCCGGGACTGCTGGAATCGGTCTACGAGGCCGTCATGGCGCATGAGCTCGGCAGGCGTGGTCTGTCGGTCGCGAGACAGGCTCCGATCGCCGTCATCTACGACGAGCTCGAGTTCGACGCAGGATTTCGAGCTGATCTACTGGTCGGGGGCCGCGTGATCTGCGAGCTGAAGGCGATCGAGCACGTCCTTCCGGTCCACAAGAAACAGCTCCTCACCTACGTGAAGCTGGCGAACCTGCGGCTCGGCCTCCTGATCAACTTCGGAATGCTCCACATCCGGGACGGCATCACCCGCCTCGCGAATGGGCTGCCCGACTGATTCGCGTCCTTCGCGTCCGCTTTCGCGTCGTTTGCGCGAAGTCCGAATCGTTCGCGTCCTTCGCGTCCGCTTTCGCGTCGTTTGCGCG
>Ga0105047_10006486_pt1 | contig 19855 bp, 15 predicted proteins | sample MAT04_FD_78384 | JGI IMG/M metagenome (GOLD analysis project Ga0105047, IMG submission 78384) | Freshwater microbial communities from Lake Fryxell liftoff mats and glacier meltwater in Antarctica - MAT-04 (megahit assembly) | ecosystem: Environmental > Aquatic > Freshwater > Ice > Liftoff...
GCCGCCGCCGAGGACGCTGGCATTCGCTTGATCGGAAGGAATTGGGCGCAGCATCCGTTCATCATCTGTGCCGAGCGTATATTCATCGCGGCGCGGCACCAGCAGCCCAACCAACTGATCGACTTGCGCCGTTTCACTGTCAGGCCACGATTGGATGACGGTTAAACGGCTTAACGTGGCTTGATTGCCACGCAGGTTAAAACCGACCACCCGCGCTAAGACACTGAAAATTAGAATCAAAATTGGAATAGTAATCCATGCCCATTCGCGGCGGTTCAATCGGGCGAGGAGTAGATAATTGAGCGGCCCTACTAAGGCGATATACGCCCCCAAAAATGCGATCAACCCGATCACGGCAGGGAGCAAATCAAGACCGGGCAGAATTTCGATCCCGTCCGTCGCTCGCTGCCAGTTGCTGATGCCATGCGTCCAGCTTGGATGGGCGTTGGTCGAAGTCAGCAAAGACACCCATAAGCCGCTGCGATCTTGCCATTGGCGTAAGGGCGCTGTATTAGGGTCAATTGTTACATAATCGACAGTGCCGCCGCCGAGTTCGCGCCGCGCCATCAATGGTACATCCGCCGCCGTCGCTGTTAATGTTCGTGCGCCGTCGATCAATGCGCCGGTTGCGACGATAAAATCATCGGTGGTTTCGGTGGCATAATCGCCGCCAAATTGCAGCAGCGGCGTGATGTCGGCAGCTTCGGCGGTGAGGCTGTTATCGGGTATCAGTGGCAGAAGATCACGCAAGCCAGCCGCAGTAGGCTGCCAGGCTGCGCCGCCTGTGACGATCAAATGGCCGCCATTCGTCACCCACTCGCGTAGGGTGATGCGTTGGTCATTAGAAAGCGTCCCGGTATCGACATCGTTAAACACCAACGCATTGACGGCATTTAAAGCAGGCGCATGATCGGGCAAATTCGCAATCGACCAATTGGCCTGATAGGCTTCGTAACCGCCGGATTTCACTTCCGCCAGATCAATCACCGAGCCAGCCGCCGCCTGCGACACCACCACATACAAGCGATCACGTCCAGCGATAGAGCGTAAATTGGCATCTTCACTGCCGACCACATCGCCTTCATCACTCAGCAGTTCCACGCGCACACGGGTGGCGTTGCTGCGGGCGGTGATATAAAGGAAAAGGCTCTGGCTGCTGCCGGAAGCGATATTGACCGGGGTCGAGAAGGTATTCGTAATCCCGCTGCCGGATGTCTCTGGACGGACGACAATCCGCCCAGTGAGGTCATCGCCATTATTCTCGATTTCGATTCGCAAGGGCAGCCAGTTATTGCTGCGAAAATAGCCATCATACCCGGCATTGACCGAGAGCGTGACGACATCGGTTAACCCTTGTGCAGCGATGGAGGGGACAGCGGTGGTCGATAAAAAAAGACAAGTCGTTACCAAAAGAAGTAGAAAAAACCGTCGAGCGTTCAATTGTCTAAGCATCCAACAAACCCGATTTCTTTAACGGAAGACGCGCCTATTGTAACATGGTTGTGCTGGAAGTTAGATTACCGTTTTGTGACGCGAGATAGAAAATAGACTGAACTTGCTTTAAGCGGCCTTGCGGCTTTGAATCTGGTTTGAAGTTCGTCCAAGACCCGTTATAAAGTAAAAAAGAGAACAAAAATCCACAAACAATTCAATTTTTACCCGTATAATAAAATCAAATCAACCTATAACTGGTCGTTATATATCTTAACCTATGCCTCTTAAATCACTTTCCCCAATCTCTAAACTTCAGCGTCATTTCCGCCCGATTTTTGGCCTCACGCTGATTGGCCTGATGTGGCTGATCGCCGCGTTGATGCTGTTCGCGCCGCCGAATGATGTTCAAGCCGATGAAAATACGCCGCCAATTCCTGGCGATACCGTGTCTGGCGAATTCGCGGCTGGTGAATTGGCGATGTCCGATTCGCCAGCACCCAACGCGCCGCATGACCCCGCCTTGGATGCCGCTTTCACGCAAGCCGCCGCCGCCTACAGCGCAAGGCCGGGGGTTAATTTCTATTTTGAGGAACTCGGACGCAACACCGACCCCAACGCCGCCGTCATCTATGCCACGACCCGCGATAAGACGACAAACAGCCTCATGCCGGGACGGACGCTGATTATCTTGGCGATCAAAGACAATAACACTTGGCTGATCGTTTTCCCCGGTGATCCTAACTATACCACTACGATGGAGCGTTTTCCGCCGTCATTGGTCGCACGGATCGACCCGACACCCTATGATATGGCTAGCGCTGGCAGCGCTGATCCGCTAGTTCCGCAGGCGCTTGATGATTTCCGCTTGCCTTGGGCGCATGGGCAGTGGGCGACGATCTCGCGCAGCTTTAATGTGCATGGCGCGGGGCAAATTGATGCGGTGTTAGACGGCAGCCAGATCGTCGCGGCGAAAAGCGGCACGATTATTTATGTCAACGACACCAACACCATCAATGCCTACGCTTCCGGGGCATGGTGGTATTGGAACACCGTCGTCATTTATCATGGCCCCAATGATTACACCACTTATGGACATTTTTTACCCAACAGCGTCCCAGCATGGATTAAAGCAGGCTGTACGACCAATTACGCCTCGCAAAATTGCGCTGTCGCCGTACAAGCCGGGCAAGTGATCGGCTTGCAAGGGAACACAGGCTATTCGAGTGGGCCGCATCTGCACATCCAATTTGGGACGACGTTTGTGATGGATACGCGCTTTTCTGTGCCGACAGGCTACGGTTGGGGGCTGCACAATGTATCCTTTTATGGCTACACCGAATCGCAAGGTTATACGTGGCCTTATGGTCGGCGCTTGCAAGCGCAGCACGTCGCGCCGCCGAGAATTCCAGCCTATCAAAATGTGGTCGATAACGGCGCCTTTGGGGCCGTGTTTAATAATTGGCAAACGTGGGGTGATCTCGTCTATGGGATCGCCGACGGAGCGCTTTCCTTCCGCCGCCTGCCGACTGACCCTAACGGCTATGTCTCGATTTTTCAGGATTTAAGTTATTCGGCGGGCAACAACACACCGTTTGAACTCACGCTCCAAATGGGCAACGCGGGCAGCGATCCCAAAGAAGTTTCAATCGCGCTCACTAATGGGGTTGATAATCAAGGCATCGTGACATGCAGCTTTACCATGCCGCCCAATTTGCCCTTAAGCACCTATACGCTGCGCGGAAGGAACAGCGCCACATGGGGATCAATTCGGATGCGAGTCCGGCTGATGACGGCCAGCACCAGTATCCTGATGGATAATGTCTCGGTCAAATATCGCCCGGATATTAATCCAAGCGGGACGGAGTGCGTGCAGCCGATTTACGCGCCGACCTTGACCACACCTACTGGCACGATCACGACTGTGATGGGTAATCCGCGTTACATCTGGGGGCATCTGCCCAACACGATCAGTTATGAGATCGCCATTTTCCGCTCGGATAACCTTGCAGCGCCTGTCTATTATGGCACGAATTTGTTGGTGACAACCTACTGTTCTAACGGGACGTGTTCAATCGACCCAACGACACAGCCTACCGCCAACGAAGCAGCACGTCTTTCCAACGGCCAGCATGAGGTTTATGTTCGGGCGACAGATGGCACATGGAGTCGTCCGTATTATTTCACGCTCAATGCGCCGCCGCCCACGCCACCGACGCTGGCAGCACCGACGGGTACGAACACCTTGCGTCCGTTGTTCACATGGACTGTCGGGAATGACGGCGTGAACTCGACCCAATTCCGTGTATTTATCATTCCCAAAGCGGCCTACGATGCGGCGAATTACACGGGTCTGCTCGATCAATGGTACAGCCGAACCAGCAGATGCGGCACTTTGACCGGGATGACTTGCAGCTTCCAAGTGCCTTTCGATTTAGCCGAGGACACAGATTACTATTTGTTCCTCCAAAGTTATGGGCTGGGCGGCTTTAGCGCGGGCGGCTCCAATAACAACGGCTGGACAGGCGTGACCTTCCGCATCAACAGTCTGACCGATGCGGCAGTCCCCTCGAATGTCGCGGTGACGGGCAATCAAGGGCATCCGACGATTACGTGGGCTGATGAGGCCAACAGCAGCAGTTATTACGTTTATATACGCAATCAAGCGACGATGGCGACGGTGCATTTGGCGTGGGTTCAAAAAGCCGGAACTGCTTTATGCAACAGCGGGATATGCAGCCTTACACCTACTCCTGAACTATCGCTCGCCAACGGAACGTATGAAGTTTACATTTATGCCTGCGGGTCGGGTGGGTGCAGCACGGGCGGCCCTTGGAATAATGGCTGGGGTGGCACTGCCCCTAACAATACCTTTACGCTCAACCTCGCGCCGCCGCTGCTGGCGAGTAATCTGATCGCTTCTGCAAATGGCGGGACGATTAACGCTAGTTGGACAGCACCCGCCGGGACAAGTTGGTTTTATGTGTGGGCAGGGACGGCTGGCGGCGCACAAACCTATTATTGGCAGTGGCATTCCGCGCCATCGCTCGGCTGCGCTGCTCCCGGCCAGACCTGTACGATTTCGCTGCCGCTGAATCTCGGCGCAGGGACGGTTTACGTCGCGGTACAGTCAGCGGGTCCCGGCGGCTGGCAGACGACAGGCGGTCAGGTGAACAACGGCTATCAAGTGTCGGGCGAGATCATCATCCCGTAAACCCGACTTTCAACCTATATCCACGAAAAAGGGCGACTCATGATGAAAATGAATCGTCCTTTATTTTTTACATATGTTCGTAAATCTCTACGAAATTTTCACTATTTGCTCCTCTACAATGAGTATCTACCTAGTTTGCATCTATCAAATCTATTGCCGGAGGCTCCATGCGATTTTATCGTTCACACCTTATTCTTAGCTTATTCGTGTTGTGTATAATCGGCTCATCCCTTTCCACATCACAGTTCACGTTGGCGGCAACCTATACCGTCACTAATCTTAATGACAGCGGCGCAGGCTCGCTTCGGCAGGCTATCACCGATGCCAACAACAACGATGGCGCGGATACGATCACGTTCGCGGTCAGCGGGACGATCACGCTGGCCTCTACACTGCCGCAGATCACCACACAGATGACCATCGACGGCAGCGGACAAAGCATCACCGTCAGCGGCAATAACGCGGTGCGCGTGATAAATGTCGCTGGTGCTGGCAATCTTACGCTCAATCGCATCAGTATTGTCAATGCTAACGCGACTGAGGGTAGCGTTATGCTCAACACGGGAACGGTGACGATCAGCAATAGTACCCTCTCTGGCAATAATGCAGACTTTTCTGGCGGCAGCATATACAACACGGGAACGGTAATGATCAGCAATAGTACCCTCTCTGGCAATAATGCAGGCGGGTCAGGCGGCAGCATATTCAACACGGGAACGGTAACGATCAGCAATAGTACCCTCTCTGGCAACAGCGCAGGATCCCAAGGGGGTGCAATTGACAACTTCGGTCCGCTCAATGTTTCTAGCAGCACCTTCTCCGGCAACAACGCTGGTTCTTATGGCGGCGGCATTCACGATGGCGGTCAATTTGGCGGGGGTACGCACAACGTTACCATCACCAACAGCATCTTCTATAACAGTACCTGTAGTAACCGGGGAAGTTCTACTTTTAGTGGAAGCGGTAATGTCATGTTCCCGGCGGCTTGCGACACCGTAGGGGGCATTCTCACCAATCCACTGTTGGGGCTGCTTGGCAATAACGGCGGCCCGACACAAACCTTCATGCTTCTGGCAGACAGTCCGGCGATTGACGCGCTAGTGAGTAGCTGTCCTGCCACCGATCAGCGTGGAGTCGCCCGTCCACAGGGAAACGCCTGTGACATTGGCGCTGTAGAGATTCAGACTATCGAACAACTGCGGGTGATCGCCCCGCTTGGCACGATCACCACAACTTATGGCAACCCGACCTATCAATGGACTCCTGTGGGTGCCGCCTTCTATGACATCGCGGTCTATTCGGCTGCAACACCGACTACGCCCCTGTTTTACATCCGTTATCTAACAGCAAGCCGCCACTGCACTGGCGTTGTGTGTTCGTTCGAGCCGACCTCGCGCCCGGAATATGGCGAGGACGCCCGGCTAACCAATGGCAGCTATCATCTGTATCTGCGGGCTGCTGGGGGTGAATGGCTGGAGCCGCTGGCCTTCACGCTCAACGCGCCCCCGCCAGCCCCGGTCATCTTCGGCGCGACAACAGGCTTGAACACACTGCGCCCTACAGTCAATTGGACGCTACCCACTGCCGCCGCCGCCAGCGCGACCCAATTTCGGGTTTATCTGATTCGTAAGAATTTATTCGACGCGGGTATTTATACGCCTGTGGCGGATTTCTGGACGAGCCGCGTTCAGACCTGCGGTAGTCCTAATTCGACTACATGCACATTGCAATCAGGGGTCGATTTACAAGAGGACGTCCGATATTACGTCTATATGCAGAGCTACGGCCCCGGCGGATTAAGTGTAGGTGGCACCCAATATAACAATGGATGGGCGGGGGTCGAGTTTCTGGTCAACAGTGTTGCCGATTTGCCGCTGCCGAATGGGATTCAAGTCAACGCGAATCAAGGCCATCCCACCATTAGCTGGAACAGCGATGCGACGGTCAACCGTTATCATGTCCTCGTGTACAACTGGACGAACAATGCTTGGGTGTACGATCAATGGCATAACAAAGTTGATAAATGTTCGGGGATGGTGTGCAGCGTCATGCCGGAATTGTCGCTTGGGAATGGCAGTTATTCGGTCTTTATCGGCGCGGAAGGCGCGGCTGGTATGAGTCAGGGTGGACCCTTCAGCAACGGCTACAACGGCCCAACTGATGCGAACAACACGACTGAGGCAGGTGATTTCGTCTTGAACTTCCCCGCGCCGCCGCTGATAACGTTTACATCCGCTTTTAACGATGCGGGCATAATAGTGGCAACTTGGATAGCCCCCGTCGGGACGACATGGTACCAAGTCTGGGTGGGGACAGCGAATGCGGCACAGACCTCCTACTTCCAATGGCATTCATCGCTTAATCTGAACTGCGCTACACCCGGACAGCAGTGCCTTCTTACGCTGCCGCTGAACCTCGGCGCGGGGACGGTTTACGTCGCGGTGCAGTCGGCGGGGCCGGGTGGCTGGCAAACGACAGGTGGCTTTGCCAATAACGGCTATCAAATGTCGGGCGAGATCATCATCCCCTAATTTTTCACCCTCTCGTTTTGTAGGAATTTGTTTTTGACAAGTTCCTACAAATTTTCATCACTGGCTGGAGTGTATAAAAAGCGATCAATCCAGCATCCTCCCCACAAAGCAGGCTAATCACATCAAATTTTAGTCATCGTTCATGAACAAGCCCACTCTAACCGCAAAGGCGCAAAGATCACAAAGGAAACAGAAATGAAAGAATTTACTTTTAGGACTTTCGCTTACCTCACCCCCCGGCACCCTCTCCAAGTATTGGAGAGGGGGAGAAAAACGCATCTTGAAGTCCCCTCTCCATGCAATGGGGAGGGGATTTAGGGGTGGGGTAAATGCGTGAGCGAAAGTCCTAACTTTGTGTCCTTCATGCCTTTGTGGTTAAAAATAGGTCTTTACACTTGACATGAATTTTGATGCGATCAGTCTCCCCACAACATCCAACATCCCGCTTGTAGCGATTCATAAGCGCTAACATGATACACATACAGCATCAACTCTATCAAAGAAAGTGCTGTCGTATGTTGTCATCTTCATCTCATCGTTCACGTTTGTTATGGCTGATCGTAGGGACAAGCCTGCTGCTGATTTTGCTCAGCGGCCAGATTTCGCTCCACGCTCAGGAACCGCTTGGCTCGCCGGGAGACCCCGCGCAGCCTCAAGATCAAGCCCAAACGCAAGACCCGACTCAGCCTAGCAAAGGGGATGAGTCTCCAGTTGTGCAGTCAGATGCCGTCAATGATCCGCCCCCCGGCAATGACAATTTCGCCAATGCCATCGTCATCGGTGCGCTGCCCTATACCAACACTCAATCGACAGTTGGGACTACGGATGAAGTAGGTCAAATGATCTGCGGGAGGAATTCGGTGTGGTATCGCTACACGCCAGCCACTAGCGGTACCGTCACCATCAATACTGGCGGTTCCGATTTCGATACGATGGTAGCAGTGGGGACAGGCACCCTCGGTGCTTTTGCGGGTGTCTCTTGCACTGATGACACTAGGGGGTCTCGTCGTACGATGGGCAGTTATGTTATGACCGCCGGGATTACCTATCACATCATGGTAGCAGGTTACATAGGATCGACAGGAAATCTGACTCTGAGGATACGTAACGGGTTATTTAGCGACTCGCTGGATTGGATCGACCCATTAGGGACGCTTGTGAGTGAACCAATTGGTGTTTCATGGACATACACTGGCGCAAACACCTACGATGTCTATCTGGTAAATACGGCGGCGCTCGGCTCCCCAGTCCTCTTTGAATGGGGTATTCCCCGTGCTTCGATATGCGACAGCTTTACCTGCGGTTTTAATCTAACAGAGCGTATGGGAGAGCGTGGTTATATCCCCAACGGAACTTATCGGGTGTGGGTGCGCCCCGGCAACGGCGCGTGGATTGGGCCGAATGAATTCAGGTTGAATGCGCCGCCGCCTAGCCCCGTCACGGGACTCACGGTAACGTCGCTCAACACCTTGCGCCCAACCGTCTCCTTTGATTCTAGTTCAGCCAGAATGTATAACATTGTGGTGTGGCCTGCCGCAACCTTTCCCAATAATCCGGTTTATACCAGCGGTTGGCAACGCTTCAGCGTGGTTTGCCGGAGCGGACTCTGCAATTTCACGCTCCCTGTGAACTTGCAAGACAACACCAGCTATGTTGTCAGGGTGCAAGGCTATGGCCCCGGCGGCTACAGCGCAGGGGGTCGGTATGATGGCTGGGCAGGTGCAAACTTCACAATTGATCTTATCGCTAACCCGCCTGTGCCGACCAACTTGAGCGTCAGTATCAATAATGGGCAGCCAACCCTTACTTGGACAGGCAGCAGCGATGCGTCGCGCCATTATGTGGCGATTTACAGTTGGACGACCAATGCATGGGTGTGTGGCGCGTATCATAACAAAGTCGGTGATCCGGCGCTGACCTGTACAGCCGCAAATGTCTGCACCCTCCTTACCGATGCAATGGTGCTGCCCAATGGAAACTATTCGTTCTACGTCAATTCGGAAGGCGCGGGCGGCGCGAGTGTGGGTGGAACGTTCAACAACGGCTTTGCGGAGCCGTTGGATGGTGCGAACACAGGTGAGGCAGGCGACTTCGGCTTTAACCTGCCGATTGCGGGGATGCCCAACAATCTTACTGCTAGCACCTTTGGCAACGCCCTCAGCCTGAGCTTCACGGATGATCCTCATGCCAATCGCTACAACATTTGGGTCGGGACGGCTAACGGCGCACAGACCTACTACTATCAAACGCATTCCGCATTGAGCCTGACCTGCATTACCGGTAACACCTGTGTGGGACAGCTTGTCCTCCCGACAGCCATCCCCGCTGGCAGCACCTACTATGTCGGAGTGCAAGGTGTCGGCCCCGGCGGTGCATTGACCAACGGCGGCGCTGCCAACAACGGCTTCACCATTTCAGCGGCTTTGGTCGCTGCGCCATAAATCGCATTTCTCAACCATCGTAGGGGTGACATATGTTGCCCCTACAAGGCACTCATTTTGAATATGAGCCTTAATCTTTATATCGAAATGTCACACTCATAAAAAAATAGTTATTTTCTATGATGTTAGATGAGCAAATGTAACAAAAAGGTTGTATTGGGTGATAGAATGGCTCTCATGAGGTATTCATCTTCTCGTGAAGCCTTTTTATTTGTAAAGGAACTAGTGCCATGCTTTCTTTTTCATCTCGCCGTTCACGTTTCTTATGGCTGATCGTATGGGCAAGTTTGCTGCTGATTTTAGCCAGCGGACAGACCCACCTCTATGCTCAGGATGCGCTTGGTTCGCCGGGTTCGCCCTCCCCAGTGCAGCAAGACCCAGGTGATCCCCCCAAGGGTGCAGATGCCCCGGCACCTCAGGCGGATGGCCCTCAATTCTCCCCACCCAGCAACGACGCTTTTGCCAATGCAGTTGTCATCAACACGCTGCCCTATACCGCCACCCAATCAACCCTTGAGGCGACGGATGAAGCAGGCCAACTAGGTTGCGGAACAAACTCGGTTTGGTATCGCTATACGCCACTCAATACGGGTTTGGTGACGATCACTACAGCGGGCTCCGATTTCGACACTCAGTTAGGCGTATACACAGGTACGTTGAATGCTTTTGCATTGATTGCTTGCAACGATGATGTTACTGTAGTAGGACGACGTTCCCTAGTCCAATTTAATGCCGTCGCAGGAACACCCTATACCATCATGGTCACGGGTTTCGGCGGTGCGCGAGGAAACTTAACCCTAAAGGCACGCGCTGGCGCGGCGGGTTCGGTGCTTGAGTTTATTGACCTCGTTGGTATCCAAGTAAGACCTGATGGCTATGCCTTTAATTCGTGGACGGATACCGGCGCAGCGACCTATGACATCTATATCGTCAACACTGCTACGCTCGGTTCCCCCCATTACTTTAACTGGAACGTTGCGCGGGCTGGGATATGTGGTGCCAATTTTAGCTGTGGTATTACCCTTCCCGCACAACTTAGTAATTTGTACAACGGAAATTATCTGATGTGGGTACGCCCCGGCAACGGTGCATGGGTGGGGCCAAATGCCTTCACCATAAACGCACCGCCCCCCACTCCTGTTGGAACACCGACCTTGACCGGACTGAACACCCTTCGTCCAACCGTAACATTTGCCCCTTCAATTTACACCACAGCCTATAATATTGTGGTGTGGCCTGCGACGACTTTCCCCAATAATCCGGTTTACAGCGGTTGGCAATATCGTAGCACGATTTGCCCCGCCTTGTGTGTTTTCACCCTTCCGGTGAACTTAGCGGATAACACCAGTTATGTGGTCGGGGTGCAAGGCTATGGCTATGGCGGCTACAGTGTGGGCGGCTTGTATAGTGGATGGGCGGGGGAAAATTTTGCCGTTGACCTTATCGCCAATCCGGTGCTGCCGACCAATTTGAGCGTCAATATCAATAACGGTCAGCCGACCCTTACTTGGACGGGCAGCAGCGATGCGTCGCGCCATTACGTCTCGATTTACAGTTGGACGACCAATGCGTGGGTGTACGGCGCGTATCATAATACCGTCGGTGATCCTGCTTTGATCTGTGCGGCAAATATTTGTAACCTGACCACCGATGCGATGGTACTGCCGAATGGTCAGTATTCCTTCTACGTCAATTCGGAAGGTGCAGGCGGTGCAAGTGTGGGCGGCACCTTCAGCAATGGGTTCGCGGGGCCGGTTGATGGTGTGAACACAGGTGAGGCAGGTGACTTCGGCTTTAACCTGCCGGTTCCGGGCTTAGCGAGTGCCATTATTGCCAACACGTTTAGCACGACGGTCAGCTTCAACTTCACTGGCGATCCTCATGCGACGCGGTACAACATCTGGATTGGTACGGCAGGCGGCGCACAGACCTATTACTATAACTCCTCCTCAGCACTGAGTCTGACTTGCCATATCGATCAAACTTGTGTCGGTCAGGTGACGTTGGCAGCGGCAATTCCTTCTGGCACACAATATTATGTGGCATTTCAAGGATCAGGTCCCGGCGGCATATTGACCACAGGTGGCAACGTAGGTAACGGCTTCGCGGTTTCGGGCGCTTTCGTCGCGCCATAAACAAGCTATAATCTCTTAAACGAGAGGGTGACTCACCACGAGTCGCCCTCTACACAAGACCCCCCAACCTCGACAATCTGATTTTTTGCGGAAATCGCACCCAGCCAAACCTATGGACGAACAAAAACCCTATCTGGTACGGACACTTTATCTCGCCAATTACGCCGATGCAGCCGCCAATGTCGCCCGACTGCGGCGCAATCCTACTGATGCCGACGCGCTGCGGACGGCGCTCAAACGGATGGAAATGGCGGATAAGATGTTGGAAGACGAACTAAACAGCTATGCCGAAAAAGGCTATATGCTGGTGGAAGCGCTGCGCTGTGATGTGAAAGATCAGCCGGGCGATTTGTTGTTTACGGCAGTATTTTACAGGGAACAGTCATGAGCGATACACCGCCGCGCCGCCAGCGACTCGTCGTCTGCCGGGGGCAATTTTGCAACGTCAGCCGTCGGGCGGATGCACTCCTCAAGCAGTTACAACCCGCGCTCGATTCCCTCAATGAGGATACTTATCCGCCGCCGATAAAATTAGAAATCGCCAACTGCTTGAGTATGTGCGGCGCGGGGCCGAATATCATTCTTTACCCTGAAAAGATCGTGTTCAACAACGTGGATACCGCCAAATTAGCCGAGGTCATCGCGCATCTCGCCGCGCCTGAGCCAGAAGCGGAATAGAAATTTTCAGGCGTGTAAGTTCTGTTTGGGCTATAATCCCGCTTTAGAGAAATCATAGCTGCGCTCAGGGGAAAAATTCGTGCGAAACAACGGCTGTTTAATTGTCGCGCTGGTCATCACTATTTTTGTCTCCTTCCTCGGCTGGAGTTGGGCATCCGATTCAAGGGGGAACGGCATCTTACGCGGTGATTTGGGTTTCTCGTTAGCGGCAACAGCAACGCCTCGTCCTATGATCCGTCCAACAATCACCCCAAGCCCAACTCCAGCCTCCTTATGCCGCTTGCGTGTCTCAGTGCTGAACCCGGTCAACCTACGGTCTGAACCTTCCAGAGGCGCGGTGATTGTCGAAATCCTCTCCGCCAATACGCCGATGGATGCGGTTGAAGTGGTCGTCGTGGGCGGATTGCGCTGGTATCGCGTCCAGTTAGTGTTAAATGGGGAAGCCATTGAAGGCTATATCCGGCAGGATGTGGTTGCCGAGCTAACGCCTTGTCCGCGTTAAGTGAAGTCCCGATCTTAAAATTCTCCAATGTAACACGCATCTACCCTTCATCTAACGATGCTTTAATCAGATCAAGACTTTTGTAGTTAAGCAGTTCAACACGCCAAATCGTTTTTACGCATCTACTTAATCCTCATCTCCTCCCTGCGAAAACCTCACATCCCTGAACTGACTCACTTCTGAAGTTCGTTTGTTGAACTTTGAACTCATTTCAAAAAAGGGGTCAATACAATGGAAGATTATGTACCGGGCGTGATGCCTACCGAAAAATCACCGATGCCGACACCAGAGATGGCACCCGCCATGTTTTTGGTGCTGGCTGGCTTAGGCTTAGGGGTAGTATTAATGATGATGATTACGCCCAAACCCAAGCCGAAGGAATATAAGAAGTTCTCTCATGCGGCGGGTGATGCGGTTGACAGCGCGGGTGCCGCGTTTAATATCGCGCTGCGCGATCTTCAACGTGAAGTCAAAGACCTGCGCCGCTCGGTGGAAAAACAGGTCAAAGAGCGCTTTTAAGTAAAGCGTTTACGGATAGTATCATGGAGTTCGATTACTCGCGTGATTACGCCACCATCGACTTTCGCCATCATCCCGAACTCTATCAAGTGGGCAGAGGGGAGCAGGGCGTGTTGATGGTGGAGCCGTATAAATCGGAGATTCTGCCGTATTGGCGCTTTAAAACGCCGGATATGGCGCGGGAGTCTGCGGAAAAAATTTACGCGCTGTTTCTGCAATACAAAGCCAAAAATGACTTTATTGGGATGGATATGGCGCGTAAATTTCTACAAATGGGTTGGACTCGCTCCCGCCGCTATGCCAATCATCGCAGCGGCAAAAAGTACGACAATGAGGGGCAAGTCCTCCCCCAAGAGCCTGACCCCATCAAAGCTGAATCCGCTCGAATCTTCTACGAAAAATATCAACAGGCCAGAAGCGACCCAGAATATCAGACGATGAAACAAGCCCATATCCAAAAATTCCGCACGAGAAGGTAGGGGTGTGGGTGTAATGATTATATTAACCTCAGTTTTGGATAGCTTACCTTGATTAACTTTTATGATGTCCTCATCCCCCAACCCCTTCTCCATTGCATGGCGAAGGGGAGGAAAATGGTTCACAATGGTTCTTTAAGTCCCCTCTCTACGAAGTGGGGAGGGGATTTAGGGGTGGGGATAGAATGAAAACACTATCCGAAACTCAGGTTATATTAGGTTCTTTTGAATGCGTTTTACCCCTAACCCCAACCCTTCCCCCGACTTCGGGAGAAGGGAGTAATACAGTCTATTTGTTTTATTCCCCCTCAGCCGTAACCGGGGAGGGGGCTAGGGGGTGGGGTTGAGAGTCTCAATAGTGTTCTTTATAACTACGCTCGTAATACTCAGCGTTTAGCTTCAGATTAAACCTGCTTCTCGTAAGCAATCAGCAGGAAACCGTCTTCTTCTTCGTTTTCGCCCACCTTCACATAACCGAACTTCTCGTAAAAGTGATGATTGCGGACGGCATAAGCCGGCGTATCCAGCGTCCATTTTGTGGCGGCATACGTTTGCTCGATGAAGTGCATCGCTTGGGTACCAATGCCGCGATTATGATAATCGGGGTCAACATAAAGGAGATCGAGGTGAAAATGCCCCGGCTCCTTATCAAACACCGCAATTCCGCCGATGATCTGCTCGTCATACAAGATCGTATAACAATCCTCGTATTCGACCTTATGGAGCGTGCTTTCGGTTGAATCATAACCGGGCGGCCCGCTAATTTCGACACCGGGGTAAAGTCGTGCATCGTCATGGAAGGCTGCAATCTGCACCTTTACCAATGCCTCTACGTCCTCAGTGGTGGCACGTCTAAACGTGACAGACATTTTACGCCTTCACTTTTGCCGTGTTTTTGATCAAATCTGCCACAATATCCTCAGTACGGATGCCTTCCGCCAAGCCCTCGAAATTCAGCAGCAGACGATGACGCAGCGCTCCCACCGCTACCGAATCAATATCTTCAAATGCCACATTAAAGCGGCCTTCGAGTAACGCATTGATCTTCGCACCCAAGATGAGTGCCTGCGCCCCGCGTGGACTCGCGCCGTACCGCACGAACTTTTTCACCAGTTCCGGCGCGGCAGGATTATCGGGATGACTGAGGACGACTAACTGCGCGGCGTAACGGCTGACGTGGCTGGCGATGGGCGTATCGAGCGCCAAGCGTCCCATGCCGATCACCTGTGCGCCGTCGGCGACTTTTCCGGCTTCCGGCGCATTAATGCCCGTTGTCCGTTCCATAATAGTGACTAAATCCTCGACATTCGGGAATTCCACGTTGACCTTGAACATAAAACGGTCAAGCTGGGCTTCTGGCAGCGGATACGTGCCTTCCATTTCCAGCGGATTCTGAGTCGCCAGCACGAAGAAAGGCGATTCAAGTTGATACACCTTGCCCGCGACGGTGACGGTTTTTTCTTGCATGGCTTCCAACAGCGCCGACTGCGTTTTGGGCGTGGCGCGGTTGATTTCATCCGCCAGAATCAAGTTGCCGAAGATTGGCCCCTGCTGAAAACGGAACAACCGCCGTCCATCTTCGCCTTCTTCCAAGATGTTCGTCCCTACGATGTCGGACGGCATCAAATCCGGCGTGAATTGGATGCGAGAAAAACGGAGTTCGAGCGCATCCGCCAGCGTGCGGATCAACTGTGTTTTGCCCAAGCCGGGAACGCCTTCCAGCAGCGCATGTCGTCCAGCGAGGACGCAGACCAACACACTGCGGATGACTTGTTTCTGCCCGACGATGACACGACCCACCTCGGCTTCGATGGAACGGACGACGCGGCTAAATTCTTCTAGGCTCATTTCGAGCGCGGGAGCAGGTGACATAGGGAGTCCTTAGTTTTCAGTCATTAGTAATTAGTTTAATCGCGTTGATGTCTTTTCACGAGGGGCGGGACGAATACCCCGCAGCATTCCCTCGATTTCAAGTCCCTCATTCAATTGAGTCCAATAAATTGCATCAGGCAGCAATTCAATCGTATGTTGTTGTTCTATTGTGGCTTCTGCCAGCCAAGGATACCAAGCTAACGGTGTGGAAATAATTCTTTCATCCTCAAGCGTAACCCATAACTTATTGTCGTCAATCCAAATATTTATTGGGCGTGTGAAACGATAAATAGCATATTTACTCATCGTTTTCCTCAAAGAGTTTAGGCGACATGCTTATAAATCAAAGATACTCGTCACCGCCAGCGAAAAACCGCGCAGCAAATCGCCGCCGTCTAACGTGTCGTTTTCGGTCAGGATGTCGTGCTTATCCGCCGTATACACTTCGACAATACGCTTTTCTGGGAAGATCAGCCAAACGAGTTTTACGTCATTTTTTACATAATACTGCGCCCGTTCACGCATCGCTTTATACGTGTCAGTGGGCGATTTCACTTCAATTGCCAGATCAGGGATAGGGGATGTCGTCCCTTTGGTTCCCTCAATTTCGGCAATGTACAGGTAAAAGGACACATCGGGCTGCCGTGCGTTATAATTATCGACACGATGACGGATTTCCGGCCCGATTCGACCTATGGGATTCAATTTAAGCAAAATACCAATTTCGATAATCAGGTAGCCTGCGATAAAACCATGTTCCTTTGTCGGCATCGCCTTTTCAATGATCTCCCCGTCGATGAGTTCAAAATTCCGATCACGATGTTCTTGCAGCGCGGTAAATGCCTCAAATTCCTCAAACGTGATGAGTTTTTGCCCAATGACCATAGTAATCTAAACCTCGTTAATCCCCATTCCCGCCGCTGCTTTGTGGGGCGAGCGACGTGAAGTAATTGCGGATGATGTCCTGCAAGCCAAGTGGCACATAATCGCGGTTGAGGGCTTCGTTAGCGGCGTTGGAGAAATTCTGGAACACCTGATTATATGGCACCGTCGATTGTCCGTCAGGATTTTGCTGGAATTCCCCTTGTTGCAGCGGTTGATCGCCGGGATTAGCCTCTAACGGCACTTGATCGCTGCCTTCACCGCCGGGGACACGCGGCGCATAAATTTCCTCGAAATTGCCGTTTTGCCCATCGCCGGACTGTGACTGCTGATTGCTCAAATCGCCGGGATTCGCGCCGGTGGTGTCACCCCCTTGCCCCGGCTGTGATCCGGCCTGATTGGGTGTGCCTTGCTGCCCCTGTCCCTGCTGACCAGACTGCTGGCCTTGCCCTTGCCCCGGCTGATTGGCCTGTCCGGGTTGATTGCTCTGCCCCGGCTGATCCCCTTGACCGGGTTGGTTGCCTTGCCCCGGTTGCTGTCCCTGTCCGGGTTGCTGACCTTGCTGTCCCTGTTGTCCAGGCTGACCTTGTTGCTGTTGGCCTTGCTGCCCCTCTTGACCCTGCTGCCCTTGCTGCGATTGGCCTTGCTGCCCCTCTTGGCTTTGTTGATTTTGTCCCTGCTGACCTTCTTGGGCTTGCTGCTGACCCTGCTGGCTTTCTTGCGGCTGGCCTTGTTGCCCCTCTTGACCCTGCTGCTGCTGCCCCGATTGCGCCAGATCATCGGCGGCTTGGGCGGCCTCTTGCGCGGATTGTTCTAACTGGTCGCTGGACTGCGCTTGTTCGCTTTGGGTAGCGCCTTGCTGCCCAAGTTGCTCCAACGCCTGCTCAATCGACTCTTGAGCGCCGGGGACATCGCCTTCCTGCATATTTTGCGCTGCGTCACCCAGTGACTCAGAAACCTCCGGCATGGCATTTTCCAGCGCTTCGCCTGCGGATTGCACTGAAGCGGCGGACTCATTCATCTGCTGCTGGCTCATATTCGGGAGTTCTTGCTGTAAATTTTGTAAAAATTCGGTCAAGCCTTGCAGCGGATTTTCGTCTGTGGGCGGTGCGTCTTGATTTTGAGCGCTTTGATCGGCTTGATTCAGTTGCTCCAGCGCATTTTGCAGCGCTTGATTTTGTTCATTCATCTGCTGCTGGAGCTGCTGCGATTCCTGATTAAGCTGGCTTTGGACATCGTTGAGTGTAGCGACGGCTTCTTCTACCGTCACGTCTTCATCTTGCAGCGTTTCAAGGTTGGTTTGCAGCGCTTCCAACAGCGATTCGCGGGTATCGTCGTCTAAATTAGGATTCGCGGCGACTTCCTGAATAATGTCGGTGACTTCACCAGCGGCAGCATCAATCGCGGCCTGAGCAGCGGAGTCATTTTCCAGCGCGGCGGCTTGGCTGTTGGGGAGAAGCACCAGCGCGGCCAGTCCTATCGTTAAAAGGACGACAGCCAGCCATTCCCAGCGGCGAAACGTAAACGGCAGTCCGGTTTCTGGTTTTACTTTTTCGGCGCGGGCAAAAGCATCGTCTAATTGATAGGCCGTCAAATTGTCATTGGCGCGGATGCGGCCTTCCATCAATTCCAATGCGGTGGAAACACGCTCTTGTAAACCGAAATTACGATCAAAACGGCGGGCAGCTTCTACCGTTGGGCGCGGCCTGAACCACACAACCAGTAACATCATGAGCAGCCCAACACCCACCGCAATCGCCGCCGCCAACGCAACTTCACGATTCGTCAAAAACGGACGCAGCCGTGAGATCGTCGCTAAAACAGTGCCGAGGAATAAACCGGGGAGGATGCAGCGCGGCAGCCATTCCAGCGTTTGCACGCGGCGCAAACGCCGATCCCATCCGCGTACTAAGCCGCTGAGGTCATGATAGCGTTCCGGCTGTTGAATTGTTGTTTGTGTCGCCACTTAGTATATCCTTTCGTCAATAAGCTTTATAATACATATGAAATAAGATTTTGTCTTGGCGCATCTGGAATTTGCGATTCTATATTTGGAGTAAGTGTAATGCCTTTAAATCAACCTTTATATACAACCAATTGGGGAAGTGCATATTTAGGCAACTCTCTTGATCTTCTCGATTGTTTGGAAGCTTCATCTGTCAATCTTGTGATAACCTCACCACCTTTTGCCCTACAGAGAGAGAAAATTTATGGAAATGTTAATCAAATAAATTATATTGATTGGCTTAGTGAATTTTGTAATAAAGTATATCGAGTATTAACTCCCGATGGAAGTTTTGTTCTTGATTTAGGTGGAGCCTACCAGAGTAAAAGACCTATACGTTCATTACATAATTATCGAATTCTACTTAAACTTTGTGATGAACTAAATTTTCATTTGGCTGAAGAGTTCTTTTGGTATAATCCCGCAAAACTTCCATCACCTATTGAATGGGTAAATAAACGCAAAATACGTACTAAGGATGCTGTGAATACAATTTGGTGGCTATCTAAATCCGATTATCCTAAAGCTGATGTGAGGCGTGTCTTAGTACCATATTCTGATAGAATGAAGAAACTCCATGAAAATCCTGAGAAATATTATCAGCCAAAAATACGTCCTTCAGGGCATGAAATAGGAACAGCATTTGCGAATAATAACGGCGGCGCTATCCCCTCAAATTTACTTCAAATTTCCAATACAGAGAGTAATTCTCGTTACTTGAAATTGTGTAAAGCATTAGGCACTGTGGCGCATCCTGCACGTTTTCCAATTAAACTACCAGAATTCTTTATCAAGTTTTTAACTGATCCGGGAGATTTGGTTCTTGATATATTTGCTGGATCAAATACAACAGGTGCTGCAGCCGAATTTAACCTGAGACGATGGATGGCATTTGAACTTGAGCTTACTTATCTAACTTCATCTATTTTTCGCTTTGTAGACACTGATACTCAGACAGAGACGATCAAAATTTGGTCTGAGAACTTGCTTAAAACTCAGAAATCAATTCACATCACACGTAAGCCACTCCCATAAAGGTTATAAGTTTAAATCTAATTTGTAACTACTCAGCCTGTTTCAATTCAAAAAATCAATTTATCGCCAATGACATATCGCGTAAATGAACACCATATAGTTGAGAGTATGCCCCATAATGGTCACTTTATTTA
>Ga0105047_10006487_pt1 | contig 19855 bp, 21 predicted proteins | sample MAT04_FD_78384 | JGI IMG/M metagenome (GOLD analysis project Ga0105047, IMG submission 78384) | Freshwater microbial communities from Lake Fryxell liftoff mats and glacier meltwater in Antarctica - MAT-04 (megahit assembly) | ecosystem: Environmental > Aquatic > Freshwater > Ice > Liftoff...
AGCAGCGGGAGCAGCGGGAGCAGCGGGAGCAGCAGCGGACGACCCGGCGCGCGGAGCCGAGGCGCGCGGCGCAGAGGCAGCGGCCTGGGCTGCCGCCGCCTGGGCCGCTGCGGCCGCGGCGGCGTCGGCCGTGCGCTGATCGAGCGTCGCCTGGAGCGCAACGACCCGCGCCTGCGCGTCGGCGACCTGCACCGACAGGCTGCTGACGAGCACCTCGGTCGGATGGGGACCGGCCACCACGGGCGCCACCACGGGCGCGGCCTGCGCCGTGGCCGCGGCGGCGGTGGCGAGCGGGTCGTGCGAGCCGGCCCAGGCGATGGTCCCGCCGAAGGCGCCGGCGGAGAGCGGGATGAGCGCGAGGGCCACGAGGCCCCGGCGGCTGCTGGCGCGGTCAGTCATCGTCGCCGCCCTCGTGGTCGTCGCCGTCCTCGTGGTCGCCGTCCTCGTGGTCGTCGTCCTCGTGGTCGTCGTCGTCGTAGGCGTCGTCGTCGTAGGCGTCGTCGTAGGCCGGGGTGGCCGGGGTGGCCGGGGCCGGAGCGGGAGCCGGAGCGGGCGCCCGTGCCGGTGCGGGCGCCGACGCGGCGACGACAGGAGCCTGCTGGGACGCGGCGACCGCGGCCTCGAGGACGCCGATCTGATCGAGCAGGGCCTGCAACTGGGCCGCGAGCCCCTGTGCCTGCGGGTCGAGGAGCTCCATCGTGGCCGTGGCGCTCGGCGCGGGCATGGGGGCTGCGGGCGGCGTGACGGCCTGGGCGATCGCCATCACGCCGGCGCCGGCGAGCACCACGGCGGACGTGGTCGCCAGCACGGAACGGCTCTTCCAGTTCATGATCGGTCCCTCGGTCGGCTCTCGACGCCTGATCACGTCGACGTGCCGACTCTCGCGCCCCTCACGTGAGGGTGGCGGCAACCCTCGGCTAAGGCTTCGTTAAGTCAGCGGGCAGATCCAGGACGAACCGGGCGCCCGTTGCGCCGAACGGGTCAACCGGCCCCGCACCACCGATCTCGAGGCGGCCCCCGGCACGCTCGGCGGTGCGCCGCGCCACGTCCAGACCGATCCCCGTCGACCCCGCGCCGCTGCGCCCCCGTTCGGCGAGCGCGTCATCGGCCAGCCCCGGGCCGGCATCGGCGACCACAACGTTGACGCGCGCGCCGAGCGGCCGCACCGCCACGGCGAACGCCGTCCCGGCCGGCGTGTGCCGGAAGACGTTGTCCACGAGAACGTCCAGTGCGGCTCCGAGATCGGCCGCGGCAACGGGGACCAGGACGACGCCGTCGGGCACGTCGACGCGCAGCTCTCGGCCCTGGTCGGTGGCGAGCACGCCCCAGAACCTCGCGCGCTCGCGGACGACGTGCGCGGCGTCGCTGCGGCTCGGTGCGGGCGGCTCGTGGCGGCGCGCAGTGCGGATGATGACGTCCACCACGTCGACGAGGTCCACGACATGGCCCGTCATCCGGTCGCGCTCAGCCCGGTCCGCGAGCAGATCGACGTCCAGGCGCAGCGCGGTGATGGGGGTCCGTAGCCGGTGCGACAGGTCGGCGACGAGCTCGCGCTCGTCGGCGAGCAGCCCCGTCACGCGTGCCCCCAGCTCGTTGAGGACCGCCCCCACCGAGGCCACCTCCGCCGGGCCGGACGGGACCACCCGGGCCTCGAGGTCGCCCGCGCCCAGCCGACCGGCCACCTCGGACAGGTCGCGCACGGATCGGGACAGCCGCGCGGCCACGAGACCGCCCGCGAGCGCCGTGCCCCCCATCAGCACCAGCCCCACGCCGGCGAGCACCGCCCACGACCGCGCGACACCCTCCGTGAGCTCGGCGTCCGGGACGAACGTGCGCACCACGCTGACGCCCGCCGAGCCGCTCACCGGCACGAGCACCTCGACCCCGCCGCCGATCCGGGCGGTCAAGGCCCGGCCCAGAGCTGCGAGCTCCACGGCGGCCGTGACGTCCGCCGGCGACCCGACGGTCGCGCCGTCGGGCAGGAAGACCGTCGTGCTCCGCGCGTCACCGTTGACCGACAGCAGGGTGGCCTCGAGGCGCGCGTCGTCCTGCGTCGCGCCGCCGGCGAAGACGGCGACGCTCGCCGCGTCCTGGCGGGCGTCCGCGAGCGCGCGCTCCTGGGCGAGCGAGCGGGACAGCAGGCCCAACGGCACGAGGAACGCGACGAGGACCACGGAGGTCATCGCCAGCCCGTACCGGACCAGCAGGCTCCTCATGCCGGTGCGACGAGCTTGACGCCCACCCCGCGCACACGGTGGAGGTAGCGCGGGGCCTCGGCGCTCTCGCCGAGCTTGCGCCGCAGCCAGTGCAGGTGCACGTCGACGGTCTTGTCCGCGCCGCCGTAGGGCTGGTTCCACACGTTCGCCAGGAGCTCGCGCTTGCCGATGACCTCGCCGGCGCGCTCGGCGAGGTAGGCGAGCAGGTCGAACTCCTTGGGGCTGAGCTCGAGCACCTCGCCAGCCAACGTCGCGGTGCGCGTGCGAGAGTCGATGACGAGGTCGCCGACGGTGACAGCGGTGACCGGGCGCGCCGGCTCGGACCGGCGCAGCACGGCGCGGATCCGTGCCTCGAGCTGGTCGGCCGCGAAGGGCTTGACCAGGTAGTCGTCCGCACCGGCATCGAGCAGCGCGACGATCCCCGCGCCGTCGTCGCGAGCGCTGATGACGATCACCGGCACATCGCTGACCGAGCGGATCATGGCGAGCAGGGACGTGCCGTCCAGGTCCGGCAGCCCGAGGTCCATGAGGACGACGTCCGGCCGGTGCGCCACGAGGCTCTGCAGCCCGTCGAGCGCGGTCGGCGAGGTCATCGTCGAGTGCCGGCGCGCCGAGAGAGACCGCACGAGCGCGGTCCGGATCGTCGCGTCGTCCTCGATGATGAGTACGTCGGCCACACCTCGGACCGTAGGGCATCGGCTCGCGCGTCGGAGACGGAACCGCTTGGATCGGGCCGCGGCGGCACCCATCTTGTCTCCGCCTTAACGCTGCCTTGTCCCTCGTGCGGCACCATGGAGCCATGCAGAGGGCGGCGAACGCGTGAGGCCGTGGGGGATCAGCTGGATGGGCGTCCTCGCCGTGCTCGGCTGGGTGCTCGCCGTCGTGCTCGCCGGCTCGATCGCCTGGCGTGCGGTCACGGTCATCGACACCGACACCACCCGGTCCGGCGTGCTCGGCCAGGCACAGGTCCTTGACGCCCTGGCCCAGGCTCGCGCCATCGCGGCCCCTACGCCCACCCCCTCGTCGACCCCGACACCGACGAGCACACCGACGACGGGCCCGACACCCAGCCCGACCCCGACGACGCCACCGACGACAGACCCGACGACGCCTCCGCCGGCACCGCCCGCGACGACTGTCCCCGAGGTGGTCCGCAGCTGGACGGTCACCGGCGGGGTCGTCGAGGTCGCCTGCCGGGCCACGGTCATCTCGCTGCTGCGGGCCACCCCGGCCGACGGCTGGCGGGTCGAGGTCAAGGACGCCGGGCCGGTCCAGGTGGTGGTCGAGCTCGAGGGCGAGCAGCAGGAGGTCACGCTGCGGGCCACCTGTGTTGGCGGGGTGCCGGAGCAGCAGGTCGGTGACGGCTCGGGCTCCGCGGGCGACGACTCCCACGACTCGGACGTGGATCGGGAGGACTGAGCGATCGCCTCGCTGAGCCGATCCGTCGTGGTCGCCGAGGAGAGGACCCTGACCATGGCCGGGCTCGAGGCCACCGCACTCCCGGCGGCCATCGCCCCGGGGTCCGACACGGGCCAGCCCGCGCCGCCGCTGCCCAGGGCCCGGGTGGTCCGCGGCACCGACCTACGCGGTGGCCGGGCTCGCCGCCGGGGCCGTCGTGCTCCTCGCCCGGATGCTCCAGGGGATCGCGATGGGCGGCGAGGTGGCCACCGCCGCCACCTGTGTCGTGGAGGTCGCCCCGCCGGAGCGTCGTCACCGCTACGGCGCGTTCGCCTACTCCGGCGATGCCTTCGGCACGCTCGGCTCGACGATGGGGGTGTACTTCGGCAGCGTCTACCTCCCGCAGCTCGCAGCGCACTGCGGGCAGCTGTCCGAGGAGGCCGCGACGGGCCAGCACACGATCGCGCTGCTCGCCCTCATCGCAGCGCTGATCGCCTCGGGCTTCCTCGCCGACCGGATCGGCCCGTTGGCCCTCATTCGGGTGGGCTTCACTGCAGCGGCACTGCTCACGCTGCCGCTCATGCTCGGCTTCCTCGCCGGGGTCGTCCCCTACGTCGTCGCCGCCCCGCTGTTCACCACCTGCGTCGGCCTGCAGCTGGGGGTCACCCCGGTCGCCGGCGCCCGCCTGTTCCCGGTCCCCATCCGCGCCGTCGCCCTGGGCATCCCGGCCGCGCTGGCGATCGCCCTGTTCGGTGGCACGTTCCTGTGGGTGGCCGAGTTTCTGGTCTCCACCGACCGGATCAGCCTCGTCCCGGTCTGCGCGACCGCTGGGCTGAGGTTGTCCGCCGTCGGCTCGTGGCTCGTCAGCTACCGCCTGATGTACCCCGTCGACACCCTCGCCGGGACCGCCGCCAGCACCGAGAAGGCACCCTCATGACCGACCCCGCCCTGCTCCTCGACGCCCTCGCGCTGGCCCCGAGCTCGTCGCCCTCCGCCGCGACCTGCACCGCATCCCCGAGATCGGACTGCACCTGCCCCTCACCCAGGCCAGGGTGCTCGCGGCCCTCGAGGGGCTCGATCTCGAGGTGACGACCGGCACCGGGCTGTCCTCGGTCGTGGCCGTGCTGCGCGGGGCGCTCCCGGGTCCGGCGGTGCTGCTGCGCGGGGACATGGACGGGCTGCCGGTCACCGAGCTGTCCGACGAGCCGGCCCGCTCCGAGCACGACGGCGTCATGCACGCCTGCGGCCACGACCTGCACATGGCGGTCCTCGTGGGGGCGGCCCGGCTGCTCGCGGCCAGACGCTCGCAGCTGGCCGGATCGGTGGTCCTCATGTTCCAACCCGGCGAGGAGGGCGACCACGGTGCCCGCCTGATGATCGAGGAGGGAGTCCTCGACGCCGCCGGCGGGCGCGTCGTCGCCGGCTATGCGCTGCACGTCGTCTCGGCGATGCTCCCGGCCGGGCTGGTCGGCTGCCGCCCGGGGACCATGCTCGCCGCGGCGGACCAGCTCTTCGTCACGGTGCGCGGGCGTGGCGGGCACGGGTCCATGCCGCACCTCGCGGCCGACCCCGTCACCGTCGCCGCCGAGATCGTGCTGGCCCTCCAGGTGGCCGTGACGCGGCAGTTCGATGCGCTCGACCCCGTCGTGGTCAGCGTCGGCCGGATCACCGCAGGGACGACCGACAACGTCATCCCCGCCACAGCCGAGATCGCCGCGACCGTCCGCACGTTCTCCGAGGAGGTGCACGCCGTCGTCGGCGAACGCCTCACGCGCGTAGCCGAGCACATCGCCGCGGCGCACGGCCTGACCGCCGAGGTCCGCTACGTCACCGGCTACCCGACGACGCGGAACACGCCAGGCGAGGTCGACCGCGTCGAGTCGGTCGTCTCCGCGCTGATGGGACCGCGCGGCTACCTGGCCGCGCCGACGCCGATGTCGGGCTCGGCGGACTTCTCCTACGTGCTGGCGCAGGTTCCGGGGGCATACCTCGGCCTGGGAGCGACACCCGCGGGGGTGGATCCGACGACCGCCGCGTACAACCACTCGGCGCTGGCCACCTTCGACGAGGCGGCGCTGCCGGTCGGGGCGGCCGTGCTCGCGGGGCTGACGCTGGACCGGCTCGCCGAGGGCTGACGGGCCACAACCGTCGGCTCCGCGCGCGGCCCATGCCTGGGCGGCGGCGGCGGCCGCGGACCGGGTGATCTCCCTTCGGGGGCTCACTGGTGTGATCTGGGCTCAGTTCGGCGAGACTGGAGCCATGCGGCTCCTCCTCGTCCGGCACGGCCAGACCTCCTCGAACGTGCACTCCCTGCTCGACACGGCCGTCCCCGGCGCCGGTCTCACCGACCTCGGGCGTCGCCAGGCCGAGGCCCTCGTCCCCGCACTGGCGCACGAGCCGATCGGCGCCGTCCTGGCGTCCACCCTGGTGCGGACCCAGCAGACAGCGACACCCCTGGCGGCGGCACTCGGCCTGGCCGTGCAGGTGCACGACGGGCTGCGCGAGATCTCCGCGGGCGACCTCGAGATGCTGGGCGACACCGACGCGATCGAGACCTACCTCGGCACGGCGTTCGCGTGGTGCTCCGGCCGGCCGGGTGTTCGCATGCCGGGCGGGGAGTCGGGCACCGAGGCCTACGCCCGGTTCGACGCTGTCGTCGGCGGTCTGGTCGCCTCCGGGGTCGGCACGGCGCTCGTCGTCAGCCACGGCGCCATCATCCGGTCCTGGTGCGCCGCCAGGGCTGGTGTCCCGGTGGAGCTCGTCGAGGCACGGCCGCTGAGCAACACCGGAGTGGTCGTGCTCGACGGCCACCCATCATCGGGCTGGTCGGCCCTCACCTGGGAGGATCACGCCCTGGGTGGCCGCGGCGTCGACTCCCCGCACATCGGACCGGCCGGGGCACCTTTCACCGATTGACCAGGTCCGGACTGGCGGACCACATACCCCTGGGGGTATGCTGACGGAGTTCGGACAGCGAGGAGAGCACGATGTCGACAGTCGATCTGACCGGCGAGACGTTCGAGGCGACGGTTCGGGACAACCCGATCGTGCTCATCGACGCCTGGGCCGCCTGGTGCGCCCCGTGCCACATGTTCAGCCCGGTGTTCGACACGGCATCGGCCCGTCACCAGGACATCGTCTTCGGCAAGATCGACACCGACGCCGAGCAGGCCCTGGCGATCAGCCTGGGGATCACCTCGATCCCGACGCTGATGGCGTTCAGGGACGGGGTCCTCGTGCACTCCGAGGCGGGGGTGCTGCCCCTGCCGGCACTCCAGAAGATCATCGCCACCGTGCGCGGCCTCGGCGAGGCCGAGATCCGCGCCAAGGCCGGCGAACCCACCGACTGACCGACCCGCCCGACGCATCGACCCACACACCCGAGGAGAACCACCCATGTGCAGCCCCGCTCGTTGCTCGTCCTGCGGCAAGGTCACCTGGTCCGGCTGCGGCCAGCACGCCGACTCCGTCCTTGCCTCGTTCCCCGCCGACCAGCGCTGCACCTGCCGCTGACCGACGCGCCCCGGGATGGCCCGGTGACCGACGGGGATGACTCTCGTCACGGCTAGACTCGTGCCCGTGATCTTCAAGGCAGTCGGCGATGGCCGCCCGTACCCCGACCATGGCTTGACCACGCCCAAGCAGTGGGCGGTGGTCCCGCCGCGCCAGGTGCGCCTCGACGAGCTCGTGACCACCAAGAAGACCCTCAGCCTCGACGCGCTGCTCTCGGAGGACTCGACGTTCTTCGGTGATCTCTTCGCGCACGTCGTGCAGTATCAGGGTGTGCTCTACCTCGAAGACGGCCTGCACCGCGCGGTGCGTGCGGCGCTCCAGCAGCGGCCCATCCTGCACGCCCGGGTCCTGGTGCTGGACGCGGTCTGATGCCGACCTCCACCCCCGAGCGTCAGCGAACCCTGCGCCGGCGTCACCTGCACGAGCGCCAGGCCGTCGTCTTCGGCTCCCTCGTCGCCGTGCTGGCCGTGGTCGGCCTCGGCTCGGCGGCGGTCTACACCGGGGTGATGAAGGTCCCGTTCCTCGACCGCGAGTTCAGCTCCCCTCCCCCGGCGGACACCGGCCCCGCCGCCTTGCCCGCGCCGTGCCCGCCGGACGGCACCCTTCCGATGCCGTACAACGCGGTCCAGGTCAACGTGCTCAACGGCTCGGGGCGTACCGGGCTGGCCGGTCAGACCGCCACCGGGCTGACCGCACGCGGCTTCATCGTGCTCACCACGGGCAACTACCCCACCTCGTTGAGCGGCAACGCCCAGATCAGCTTCGGTGAGCCCGGGCTCGCGGCCGCCTACACGCTCGCCGCCCAGTTCGACCAGCCGCAGCTCGTCCTGGACACGCGCGTCGACGCGACCGTCGACCTCGTGCTCGGTGACACCTACGCCGACCTGCTCGACCCGACCGGCGTGCTCCTCGACCCGGCCGCCCCGCTCGTCGGCGTCACCGGCTGCGTCTCCCTGGACGAGGCCCGGCTGTCGGCGGTGCCCGGGCCGACGCCTGCCCCGACCGAGGAGTTCCAGGACGGCGGCACGGAGGACTCGGTGGAGGCACCGCCCGAAGGCTGAGCGGTGACCAGAGGGGCCCGTCCGGTGTCGCGGGGCGGGCCCCTGTGGTCGTCTGTGGCCGGGCCGGCGCCCGGCCAGGTCAGCGGACCAGCTCGGTGCCGCCGGGCACCGACGCCGGGCTCGCCGGCTCGTCGTGCGTGCCGCGCCAGCGGGCTACCGTGCGCATGAGGTGGTAGATCCCGATCGCCGCCGCCGTGCCCAGCGCGATGCCCTGGAAGGTCACGTCGCCGGCGATCCAGGTGAAGTCCGCGATGCCAACGACCAGGGCGACGGCCGCCGTGGTGAGGTTCACCGGGTCGGAGAAGTCGACCTTGTTCTGGACCCAGATCCGGGCGCCGAGGATGCCGATCATGCCGTAGAGGACCGTGGTGGCCCCGCCGAGCACCCCGCCGGGGATGGTCGCGACGAGGGCGCCGAACTTCGGCGACAGGCTGAGCACCAGGGCCGTCCCCGCCGCCACCCAGTAGGCCGCTGTCGAGTAGACGCGGGTGGCCGCCATGACGCCGATGTTCTCGGCGTAGGTCGTCGTCCCCGAGCCACCACCGGCCCCGGCCAGCGTCGTCGCCAGGCCGTCGGCCAGCAGGGCGCGGCCGATCAGGGGGTCCAGGTCCTTGCCCGTCATCGCCGCGACGGACTTGACGTGGCCGACGTTCTCCGCGATGAGCACGAAGACGACCGGCACGAACAGCCCGAGCACCGCCAGGTCGAAGCGCGGCGCGGTGAACTCCGGCAGGCCGACCCACGCGGCGTCGCGCACCGCAGCGAAGGCGATCTCGGAACGGAGCACGGCGACGAGGTAGCCGACGAGCACGCCGAGCAGGATCGCCAGCCGGCCGAGGATGCCCTTGAACAGCACCGAGATGAGGATGATCGCCAGCAGCGTGACGAGCGCCGTGACTGGCGAGACCTGGAAGTTCGTCCAGGCAACCGGTGCCAGGTTGAGTCCGATGAGGGCCACGATCGTGCCGGTGACGACCGGCGGCATGACGACGTCGATCCACCGCGAGCCGGCGAGGTGCACGACGACGCCGACGACGGCGAGGAGCACGCCGGTGACCATCACCCCGCCGAGCGCGACGGCCATCCCGCCCGACGCCTGGGCAGCGGCGATCGGCGCCAGGAAGGCGAAGCTCGAACCGAGGTAGCTCGGCAGCCGGTTGCCGGTCAGGACGAGGAACAGCACAGTGCCGACCGCCGAGAAGAACAGGGTGGTCGCGGGCGGCAGACCGGTGATGAGCGGCACCAGGAACGTCGCGCCGAACATGGCCACGACGTGCTGCATGCCGATCCCGACGGTCCGCGGCCAGCTGAGCCGCTCGTCCGGGGCCACGACCGCGCCCGGCGCCACCCGCCGCCCGTCGCCGTGCACACGCCAACCGATACTGCTCATCCGTCCAGCTCCCTTGATCTGCGGGTCCATCGAGGGGCGCTCGCGCGCCAGTGGCCGGGATGAGAGTAGCGAGACTGGTGTGCGCGCGACGCCGCTGTGGAATGCTGTGCGTCACGTCCACACACCAGGGAGCATCGTGAGCCAGCCGACCCCACCCCCCTACGACCCGAACGCCGGTCAGCAGCCCTACACGCCGCCCGCGCCGGCCCCCCAGCCCTACGCCCAGCAGCCCTACGCCCAGCAGCCGTACGCCCAGCCGGTCGCGCCACAGGCCTATGCCCAGGCGTACCCGCAGCAGGGCTACGCCGGAGCGGTCGCCCCGGCCAACAACACGCTGGCCCTGGTCTCGCTCATCTCGGGCATCGCCGCCTTCGTCATCATCCCCTTCATCGGGTCGATCGTCGCCATCATCACCGGCCACATGGCCAAGAAGCAGATCGCCCAGACCGGTGAGGGCGGCGGCGGCATGGCCACGGCCGGCCTCATCCTCGGCTACGTCGGCATCGGGCTGGCCGTCCTTGGCGTCATCGCCTGGATCGCCATCGTCGGCCTGGCCGCCTCGAGCGGCGAGTTCAAGTACTCCAACTGAGGTCCTCGGTCACAGCCCGGCCCGCCCCCGGCAGGCCGGGCTGTGCCATACCGGTCCCGGGTCACCGCGGAGCCGGCGTGGGAGTCTGACGGGCACCCCCTTCGTCAGCAGGGAGCACCATGAGCACCATGACGCCGACCGATCGGCCGCCGACCCGCCCGTCGAACACCCTCTCGCTGGTCTCGCTCGTCGCCGGGCTGTGCGGCCTGACCGTGCTCCCCGGCGCTGCCTCGGCGGTCGCGGTCGTGACCGGGCACCTCGCCCGGCGGCAGATCGCCCTGACCGGTGAGGACGGGGGCAACTGGGCCACCGTCGGCCTGGTCACCGGGTACATCGGTCTCGCGATCCTCGCGCTCGTCGTCCTGGCCATCGGCCTCAGCCTGCTCGTCATGGCCGGAGCCTTCGCCGTGGCGCTCGCGACGGGCGATCTCGCGGCGGGGTGACCATGGCCGACTCGCCGCGGCGGCAGCGCGCCGCGCTGTGGTGCGCCTTCGGTACCGTCCATGCCTGGCTGACCTGGCTCGGCGTCGTCGTCGTCCCCGCGGCGGCGTTCTGGGACCTGGACCTGTACCGCTCGTGGACGTCTCGCGCCCTCGTGGAGGGCATCTGGCCGGTGCTCGACGACGCCTGGGTCTACCCGGTCGGTGCCGTGCTGCCGATGGTCCTGCCCGCCCTGGGTACGACGACGTCGACAGTTCAGTACGCCCTGATCTGGTGCCTGCTCGTCGCGGTCCTCGACGGCGCGGCGCTGGCGGTGCTGCTCCGCCTCGAGCGCGGCGCGGTGGCCGGGTGGTGGTGGACCGCGGCGCTGCTGCTGCTCGGCCCCGTGGCGCTCGGTCGGCTCGACGCGGTCACCACGCCACTGAGCGTCGTCGCCCTGGCCGTCGCAGCCGCACCCGGGACGGGCTGGGCGCTGGGCGACGTGGGGTTCGTGGGTGGCGACCTGCCGGCCGGCGCGTCCCCGGGGCGTCGGCCAACGGTCGCAGCCGCCCTGCTCACGGTGGGGGCGTGGATCAAGGTCGCCCCGGGCGTCCTGCTGCTCCCGCTCGTGGCGGCCGCCCGGCGCCCGTGGCGCGACGTCGTGCTGCCGGCCGCGCTGGTCACCGGGACCGTGGTGACCGCCGTCGTCGCCGGCGGTGGCGCGACCCGTCTGACGTCGTTCATCACGACGCAGTCCGATCGCGGCCTGCAGGTCGAGGCCTTCGGTGCGACGCCGTGGGTGCTCGCGGCACTGGTGCACGACGACGTCACCATCGCCCTGGACCCGGCGCTCATCACCTACCAGGTGCAGGGACCGGGCACGTCGGCGGCGGGCAACGTGCTCGGCATCGCCATGGCGCTGGGGGGGGCCACCGTCGCCGGGGTGCTGCTGCTCGCCCGCCGACGCGGCCAGGCGGCGGCGGCCCTGCTGCCCGCGGCACTCGTCCTGTCCACGCTGCTGGTCGTGGCGAACAAGGTCGGCTCGCCTCAGTACCTCACCTGGTTCGTCGCCCCGATGGCCGTCCTGGTGGCGGCGGCGGCGGCACAGCACCGCTGGTCGACGTCGGCGGCCTGGCTGGTCCTCCTCGCCTCGGGGCTCACCCAGGTGGTCTTCCCCTGGGGGTACCCCGCGCTGCTCACCGGCAGCCCGGTGCTCGCCGCCGTGCTCGCGCTGCGCAACCTCACCCTGCTCGCCGTCCTGGCCTGCGGCGCAGTCGGCCTGCGCCGCGCGATCCGCCCGCCGGCGGCCTGACCCCCCGTCGCCCCCCGGCCCCCGGCCCCCCGCGTTCTGGAACCGATCGGCGCCTCGGGAGGCCCGATCGGTTCCAGAACCCGGGCCTGGCCCACACGTCGGTGGGGCCCGGCAGGCCGTCACCCATGGCCAGGCAGTGGTCGGGGCGGAAGAAGGCGTCGAAGCCCAGCACCTCGGTGGCCTAGGCCACCCGCAGGAGGTCGTCGTAGCTGGCGCCCTGCTGGGGCTCGGTGAAGATGCGCAGATCCATGGGACCGGGCGGTCATCCCTGACGGCCGCCCCCCGTCGCGCCTAGAAGACGGTCAACCCCCGTGCTCGGAACTGCCCACGGACACGCTCGACCAGCTCGGGCGTCGGCGGGTGGGCGTCCTCGAGCTCGTACGGCATGCCCAGGCTCTCCCACTTGTCCCGTCCCATCTGGTGGAACGGGAGCACCTCGACCCGCGTCACGGTCTCCAGGGTGGCGACGTAGTCGGCGACCAGCTCGACGTTCGCCTGGTCGTCCGTGAGCCCGGGAACGAGCACGAACCGCACCCAGATCTCGATCCCGTGCTCGACCAACCGCCGACCGAAGGCCAGCGTCGGCGCCAGGGCCTGGCCGGTGACCCGCCGGTAGGTCTCGGGGTCGCCGGACTTGACGTCGAGCAGCACGAGGTCGATGTCGTCCAGCATCGCGTCCGTGCACGCCGCTCCGAGGAATCCCGAGGTGTCGATGGCCGTGTGGATGCCCATCTCCTTGGCCCCCCGCAGCAGACGTGCGACGAAGGCCGGCTGCATGAGCGGCTCGCCGCCGGAGATCGTCAAGCCTCCGCCGGTGGCCTTCACCACCCCGAGGTAGCGGCGCAGCCGAGCCAGCACCTCGACCGCCTCGATCGGTCGCCCGCGCCGCATCTCCAGCGTGTCCGGGTTGTGGCAGTACAGGCAGCGCAACGGACAGCCGGACAGGAACGTGGTCAGCCGCGTGCCCGGGCCGTCGACGGCGGTCACCAGCTCCCAGGAGTGCAGCGAGCCGAGCTCGCCGGAGCGCATCTGGTCCAGGCGGTCGGTCCGATCCGCCTCGGACAGCTCCAGGCCGGCGGTCCCGGACGTCGCCCGGTGGTGGCTGCCGCCGGTGACCGGCACGTCGAGCAGGACGATCGGTGCACCGACCTGCTGGCCCTCCGTCGTGGTCATGGCCCCAGTGTCCACCGTCCCGGGACGATTAGTCATGGGACGTTTGGCATCGCCGAAGCGACCGCGCGATGGGAACCGGTCCCGTTCTCAGGTCGGCTGCGTTCTACACATACCCCCTGGGGTATGGTGATCTCAGATGTCTGATCGTCCTGGAGGCAGTCGTGCCCCGCCTGACCCGTTCCCTCGCCGGCCTGTCCAAGCGTCTCGTCGTCGCGATCCCGGTGGCGATGGCCGCCGGCCTCGGACTCGGGCTGCTGGTGGACCTGCGCTCGTGGCAGGTCGCCGTCCTGCCGCTCACGATGCTCATGGTCTACCCGATGCTCGTCACGTTCCGGCCCGCGAGCGCCTTCAACAGCGAGCACGGGCGTGCCGTCGGCGTGGCGATGAGCCTGAACTTCCTCGTCCTGCCGTTCGTCGCCTGGGGGCTGGCTCTCGCGTTCTTCCGCAACGAGCCTGGCCTGTACGTCGGCATGGTGCTCGCCGGGTTGTTCCCCACCTCGGGCATGACGATCTCGTGGACCGGCTTCGCCCAGGGCAACGTCGCCGCGGCGGTCAAGATGACGGTGCTCGGCCTCATCGCCGCGTCCTTGCTGGCGCCGGTCTACCTCCAGGTGCTGGCCGGGGCGGTGGTGAGCATCGACCTGTTGGGTGTGCTGCGCACGATCGTGCTGGTCATCGGCGTGCCGATGCTCGCCGGCTGGGCCACCCGCGTGCTGGCCGTCCGCCGGATGGGTCGCGAACGGTTCCAGAAGCAGCTCGTCCCGGTGCTACCCGGCATCTCGACCCTCGGCGTGCTCGCCCTGGTCGCCCTGGCGCTGGGCCTGCAGGCACAGCGGATCGTCGGCGAGCCGGCCCTGCTCGCCCGGGTTGCGGTGCCGCTGGTGCTGTTCTACGGCATCAACTTCGCACTCTCGACGCTGGTCAGCCGAGCGCTGCTGCCCCGCGGGGACGCGATCGCCGTGGTCTACGGCACCGTGATGCGCAACCTGTCGATCGCGCTGGGGCTGGCCATCGCCACCTTCGGCCCCGAGGCTGCCCTGCTGGTCGCGGCCGCCTACGTCGTGCAGGTCCAGGGGGCGGCCTGGTACGTCCGGGCGACCCCGCGGGTGTTCGGACCGGCACCGGTCACCGCCGGGGCGCCGCCGTCGACGCCTCAGACCACGCCCTTGGCAAGCAGGACGCAGGCGTAGGGCAGGGTCTCGGACGTCCGCACCACGGCGTAGGCGTCGCGGGCCGCGACGTAGAAGTCGGGCCGGGCCACACCGGCGAACGGCACGGCCCGCCCCTCGGCGGCGTCGAGCGCGGCCTGGACCGCCGGGACCGCCGGACCGGGTACGCCGGCGTCGGTCAGCATGTGCCATGCGGGCGGGTCGATGAAGGTGTCCACCGGTAACAGGGCGAGGATCGCGCGGAGCGCCGTGGCCACGTCCGCCCCGGGCAGCTCGACCACCGGCGCACCGGAGGCATGCGCCGGGTAGTTGCGGTCTACGACCGCCAGCACGTCGCCGTGGCCCATCTGCGCGAGCAGGCGCAGCAGGTCGGGCGTGAGCAGCGGGTCGATGCCCTTGAGCACCTCAGGCCTCCCAGGTCCGTGCGGCCCGGAGCTCGGCGTCGGCGAGGGCAGCGAACGCCTGCGGGCTGGTGTCATCGCCCACTCGCACCGCGGCGCGGGCGAGCAGCAGCACGCCGCGGGCAGCACCTTCGCGGACGTCCTCCGGCAGCGTCTCGACGTCCTTGACCTTGGCCGCACCGACGATCCGCCGGGACAGCTTGGCTGCGGCGAACAGCCACGCCTCTGCCTGCCAGGCCGCCAGCTGACCGGTGAGGAAGGCCTCGCCCCACACGCGCGGGTCCAGGCGGTCCGGCCAGCGCCGGCGGAACTCGGCCTCGAACGTGTCCCAGGTCTGGGCCACGAGCCCCAGCGCCCAGGCTGCGCGCGCCTCGTCGCCGAGCGCGTAGGCGCGCGCGGCGGCGAAGACGTAGTTGGCCCAGGTGGCCCCGATGTCGAAGGCGACCGGGCCGTAGAACGCGAACTCCGAGTCGAACACCTTGACGCTGTCGCACACCGTGACGCCCTGCGGGGCACGCACCATGACCGACCCCGTGTGCAGGTCGCCGTGCACCAGCGCCTCGCCGTGGGTCATGAACATCCACTTCGCACGGCCCATCGCGGCGACGAAGACCTCGTCGCCGGCGAGCGCCGCCGCGTCCGGCTCGTTGGCCGGCAGCACGCTGTTGCGCCCGGCATCGACCGACGGCTCGGTGAACACGAGGTCTTCGGTGACCTGGCACAGCTCGGGGTTGACCGCACCGAGCTGAGCCTCGGCCAGCGCCGTTCGCTCGAGCGCCAGCGCCGACGTGCCGAACGCGACGGCACCGATGTAGGTGCCGACGGCCGCAGCGGCGCCGTCGTGCACCAGGCCCTCGTTCAGAGCATGCCGCCAGACGCGGTGGTCGGACAGGTCCTCCATGCCGATGATGTAGCGCGGGACGTCATGGTGCAGCACCGCCACGACGAGGTCCGGAACCAACGCGTGGTGCGCCCGGAGGGACTCGACCTCGTGCCGGGCCCGCTCGGGGGTCATCGGCCAGCCCTCGCCGACCATGCGCACGTACGGCAGAGCCTGCTTGAGCACGACGCCCCGGCCGTCGGCGTCCTTGACAAGGAACACCAGGTTGAGGTTGCCGTCGCCGATCTCGGTCACCGAGGCGATCCGGTCGACGTCAAGGCGCTCGCGCAGCACCGGCACCGAGGCCAGGTAGGCGGGCACGGTCGCAGTGGTGAGGAACTCGTACGTTGCGGTCATGCTGCGCATCTCCGGGCGGTCGGTCGGTCGTCAGGTCGCTGGGGTGTAGCGGACCTTGCGACGCGAGATGGTGAACGAGAACAGCAGGGCGACGATGAGCACCAGGCCCTTGGCGGTGTCCTGGTGGTAGTACTGGAAGCCCTTCATGGTGAGCCCTGTCAGCACGATGCCGACGAGCAGCGCGCCGAGCAGGGTGCCCCAGGCGTTGGGCTTGGCCAGGCCGAGCACGGAGGTGCCGACGAGCGCGACGGCCACCGCCTCGAGCAGGCTGGACGAGCCGGCGTTGACGTCGCCCTGACCGATCCGCGAGACGAGGATCAGGCCGGCGACCGACGCGAAGAGCGCCGAGATCACGTACGCCAGGCCGCGATACAGCCCGACCCGCACGCCGGCCAGGCGCGCTGCCTCGGGGTTGGCGCCGACGGCATACATCAGGCGGCCCCAGGTGGTCCGGCTCAGCACGAACCACGAGAGCACCACGAGCACGAGCATGATGACCACCGGCAGCGGGATCGGTCCGACGTAGCCACGGTCGATCTTGAGGAACTCGGGCGTGAACCGCCCGGGCGCCACCGACCCGTCGCGCAGGACCATGCCGCTGGAGACCGACTGCCCGCTGACCGGGATGAGCTTGGCGCCCTGGATGACGAACATCACCCCGAGGGTGGCCAGCAGGTCGGGGATCTTGGCGACGACGATGAGGAAAGCATTGAGCAACCCGACCGCCAGGCCGCCGAGGAGGACGACCAGGACGGCCGTGACCCCGGTGAAGTTGTAGAAGACCATCGTCATCGCGGCCAGCTGGACCGCCAGCCCTGCGGTCGAGCCGATCGACAGGTCGAGGCCGCCGACCACCATCGTGAAGGTCACCCCGAGCCCGAGGATCGCCGTCACCGAGGCGAACTTCAGCATCGAGAACAGGGACGACGACGTGGCGAAGGCCGGCTCGGTGAGCGCGAAGAAGATGAAGAGGAAGACCGTCACCGCGATGAAGCCGTACTTGACCACCGCGTCCTGCACCCGCACCAGCGTGGTGGGACCGTCCATCACTGCGGGCACCTAAGCCACCTCCGACATGCTCGTGACGATCGCGTCGTTGTCGATCTCGGTCGTGTAGGCGTCGAGGCGGACGTGCCCCTCCACCATGACGAGGATGCGGTCCGCGATCTCGCGGATCTCCTCGACGTCGCTGGACAGCACCAGCACGCAGGCGCCACCGGCAGCCTGCTCGCGGGCGCGGCGCGAGATGTCGCCGCGGGCGCCGATATCGACCCCTCGGAACGGCTCGTCCAGGAGCAGCACGCGGGGACCGGCATGCATCCAGCGGCCGACGACGACCTTCTGCTGGTTGCCGCCGGACAGGGAGTCGACCGGTTGGTCCGGCCCGGTCGCAACGACGCCGTAGTCCTCCAGGACGGACCTTCCCACCCGGTTCTCGCGCGGACGCTGCAGCAGGCCCAGGCGGCTGACCGAGCGCAGGAAGGGCAGCGTGGCGGTCCAGGTCAGGGACCAGCCGGGCAGCATGGCCTCGGCCGCCCTGTCCTCGGGGACCAGGAAGATGCCTCGGCTCACGGCGTCCTGGGTGTGGTGCGGGGAGTACGGCACGCCGTCCAGGGTCATCGAGCCGGAGCGGAGCCGGTCGGCGCCGAAGATCCCGCGCGCCAGCTCGGACTTGCCGGCGCCGATGAGCCCGACCACCCCGGTGACCTCGCCGTAGCGCAGGTCCAGGTCGACCGGCTCGGAGCGGTACAGGAGCTGGACCCCGCGCAGCGTCAGGGCGACCCGCTCCCCGCGCTGCTCGACGAGGTCCTTGCTGACGGCCAGGACCGACTCACCGAGCATCGACCGCACGACGGCGGGCATGTCGAACGGTGCCTGCTGGGTCGCGCGGATCTGGCCGTCCCGCAGCACGACGAGGTCGGCCGCCAGCTCGCGGACCTCGCTGAGGCGGTGGGTGACGTACAGGACCGCGACGCCCTCGGTGCAGAGCCGCCGGACGAGGTCGAAGAGGCGCTCGACCTCGCCGGCCGAGAGCGTCGAGGTCGGCTCGTCGAGGACCAGGACCCGCGGCCGCTGGCTCAGGGCACGGGCCAGGAGCAGCATCTGGCTGTCCGCGATGCCGAGCTCGAAGACGTCCTTGGTCAGCACGGCGTCGGACCAGTCCAGCCCGAGGGTCGCGGCGATCTCGCGAGCGCGTGGCAGGAGCCGACGCAGCGAGCGAACGGGCGGGATCTCGCCGCGGATGATCTCCTCGAAGACGAGGTTCTCCGCGACCGTCAGCCCAGGGACGATGTTCTCGTCGATTCGCTGGTGCACGGTCTGGATGCCGTGCCGGGCCGCCGCGAGGGGCGAGTCCATCACGACCTCGGCCCCGGCGACCCGCACCTGTCCGCCGTGCTCGGGGTAGACCCCGGACAGCACCTTGATGAGGGTGGACTTGCCGGCGCCGTTGGCGCCCAGCAGGGCGGTCACCCGACCTGGCTGGAGCCCGAGCGTGACGCCCTTGAGCACCTGGTTGGCGCCGAACGACATCGTGATGGCGTCCAGCTCGAGGACTGGTCCGGCCTGGTCGCCGGCAGGTTCGGGTCCGGGGTCGAGGGTTCCGGGGCTCACCGTGCTCGTACCTCCTGGAGGACCACGCTGTCGGTCGGGGGTGGAGCCCGTGGTGGGCGGGGCGGGGGGCCACCCCACCCATCACGGGCCGATTGCTCAGAACGAGACCGCGGGGATCCAGTCCGCCGCAGAGACGCCGCTGATGTTCAGGGACGGCTCTGCTGCCCGCAGGTCGTCCATGTTCTTGATGTCGTTCTCCCGCAGGAAGTCCTGAGTGACCAGGATCGGCGGGAAGTCGACGGTCATGCCGTCCAGCTCCCCGGCCATGTGCAGGAAGAGGGTCCGCAGCACGGCCGCACCGATCGCGTTCGGGTCGGTGGCACCGGTGGCGACCCACTGGCTGCCCTCGGCCGCCATCAGCTCGATGTCCGCAGCGGAGATGTCAGCACCGTAGACCAGGACGTCGGTGCGCCCGATCTGTTCCAGGGCCGACAGGGTGCCCTTGGTGAACTCGTCGTACGGCGCGTAGATCGCCGCGATGCTCGGGTTCGCCTGGACGGCCGAGGCGACCATCGGTGCCGAGTCGGTCGCGGTGGAGTTGGTGAACGATCCGGTCTGGAAGAGCTCGCTCCACTCGTTGTCCACGACGAACTCGCCCCAGACCACGTGCCGACGGTCGAGCGGGGCGATGCCCAGCACGTTGACGTAGCCGACGTCGACACCGGTGCCGACGTCCTCGAGCATCTTCTCCAGCACCAGGCTGGCCATGACGGCGTCAGACTGCTGGGTCTGGACCGCGTCGGGGGCGCACTGCTGGATCTCGACGTCGTAGATGACGACCTTGATCCCTGCTTCCATGGCCTCGTTGACGCCGGGGCACAGGGTGTCGGGGAAGCCGTGGCGCACGACGATGCCGTCCACGCCGGAGGCGATCGCCTGGTCGAGCTGGGTGGCCTGGGTCGCGTTGTCGCCCTGTGCGTCGTACACGGTCAGGTCGATGCCCAATGCTTCCGCCTGCTGCTTGGTGCCGTTGAGGTACTGCTGGAAGTAGTCGCCCTGCCCGCTCTGCTGGACGATGGCGATCTTGACGCCTTCCTCGTCGAACGGCGCCGGGGCGTCGCTGGTCGTCTCGCTGACCTCGGCCTCCTCGGTCTGCGACGCCGTCTCCTCGGGCTCGGCCGTGCCGCCCTGGCTGCAGGCAGCCACCAGCAGCAGCGACGCGCCTGCGATCCCGGCCATCAGGACCTTCGTGTTCCTCATGGTGTTCCTCTCCATTGTGCAGCGGCTCTGCTGCGGGTCACCGGCTCGCGACGGACGCGAGGAGGTGGGGGTGGGGGTTGCGTGCAGGTTCCACGACGCCGTGCTCCGTGACGATCGCACGGATGAGATCGCTCGGGGTGACGTCGAAGGCTGGGTTGAAGCC
>Ga0105047_10006488_pt1 | contig 19853 bp, 19 predicted proteins | sample MAT04_FD_78384 | JGI IMG/M metagenome (GOLD analysis project Ga0105047, IMG submission 78384) | Freshwater microbial communities from Lake Fryxell liftoff mats and glacier meltwater in Antarctica - MAT-04 (megahit assembly) | ecosystem: Environmental > Aquatic > Freshwater > Ice > Liftoff...
ACGGTGCGTAACGGAGGGCGGCGAACGGTTCGAATCGAGGCACCCCCACACATTTGCAGCTCGCGTGCCATCATGGCGAGGTAATGGACGCCGACGAACCCCACAACGGCGAACGACAGCCCGGCGAACGACAGCCCGGCGAACGACAGCCCGGCGAACCATGCGTCGTGCTCTGCGACCTTGATGGCGTTGTGTGGCTTGCACACCACCCGATCGCCGGATCGGTGGCAGCGATCGCCGGTCTACGCGCTGCGGGTCACCGAGTGTTGTTCGTTACTAACAACTCAGGCGACACGATTGCAGTGCAGGAAGCGGCGCTGGCCGGAATTGGCATTCCGGCGGTGGGGGATGTGTTGACCTCGGCGATGGCTGCCGCCTTGCTCGTGCAGCCGGGCGAGCGGGTTCTGGTCTGTGGCGGCGACGGAGTTCGACAGGCAGTCACAAGTCGCGGCGCAACCGTCGTCACCGTTGATGACGCCGGCTCTACGGCCGACGTTGTCGTTGATGTTGTCGTTGATGTTGTCGTTGATGTTGTCGTGGTCGGGTTCCACCGTACGTTCGACTATGCCGGGCTGACGCGAGCGGCGCGTGCGGTGTGGCACGGGGCGCGCCTGATCGGCACCAACGACGACGCCACCTACCCAACGCCGCGCGGCCCAATCCCGGGCGGGGGCGCAATTTTGGCAGCGGTGCAGACGGCATCCGGGGTGCCCGCTGTGGTGGCTGGGAAACCGCATGCGCCGATGGCGCAGTTGGTGCGCTCAGTGATCGGTGAGGCGGCTGCCATCGCAGCCGTGATGGTCGGCGACCGAGCGAGCACCGACGGCTTGTTCGCGCGCACGCTGGGCTGCGCGTATGCCCACGTGAACAGTGGAGTGACGCCGGCGGGCACGCCGGTGAGTCCCGTTCCCGACCTCATCGCCGACGATCTTGCTGCCGTTGCGGCCGTCGTGCTGGGCGGTTGGCGCCCGGACCGGTCGCCAACAGCACACAGCTAAGCTGCCAACATGGCAACAAACCCACTCCTCAAGAAAATGCTTGACGCTGGCATGCAATTCACCGAGATGTCCCAGAAGCAGGCCGAAAAGCTGGTCAAGGAGTTCGTCAAAGCTGGCCAGGCGCGCAAGAAAGATAGCGACGAGATGGTTCGCCAGATTGTCGATCGCGGGCGCAATCTCAGCGAGCAAATCGTCGCAACCGTGCAGGCGGAACTGGCTAACCAAATGAGCAAGTTCGCCGGACGCCTCGACGATGTTGAAGGACGCGTCGAAGCCCTCGCCGCCAAAGTCGGGGTGGCTGCCAAGGCTGCGAGCGAGAAGGTCACCGAGAAGCAGTCGGGCGGGAAGAAGTCTGCCGCGAAGCCAGCGGCGAAGATGGCGGCTGCGGCGCCGGTCGTTCAGTCACATGTCGCTGAGTCACCAGGGGCACCCGTCGTTCAGGCAGCGAAGGCCGATTCGCAGAGCGACTGATGGTCGTCAGGCGTCAGCGTCTCGACGCCGAACTGGTGCGCCGGGCGCTCGTCGAAAGCCGAACCGATGCCGCAGCAGCCATTGAGGTTGGACGAGTGCAGGTGAACGGTGCTGTCGCCGACAAGGCGTCGCGGCAAGTGAACGCCGCCGATGCAATCGTCATGCTCGGACCACCGCCGCGGTTCGTCAGTCGCGGCGGAGAAAAGCTGGATGCAGCGCTGATGGGTTTTGAAATCGACGTCACCGGTCGGCGCGTGCTCGACGCTGGCGCCAGCACCGGCGGTTTCACTGACTGCCTTTTGCAACGCGGAGCCGCTCATGTGGTCGCGCTCGACGTCGGCCACGGACAGTTGCATCCGCGCATTCGCAACGATGACCGAGTGACCGTTCTGGAACGACTTCACGTGCGCGAGGCGAATCCGACAGTGATCGGTGGCACGGTTCACATGGCAACCGCCGATCTTTCATTCATCTCGGTGACCCGCGGGCTCGATGCGATGATCGCCTGCTGTGAGCCTGGCGGTGATCTGGTGCTGCTAGTGAAGCCACAGTTCGAAGCGGGCCGTGTCGAGGTATCCAAAGGCCGAGGTGTGATCACCGATCCAGAAATTCATCATCGGGTGCAGGCTGAGGTGGCGGCGGCCCTGGAGTCGCGCGGCGCAACAGTGGTCGCCTGGATGCCGTCACCGCTGACCGGCGGCGACGGCAATCGCGAATTCCTTGTACATGCCACCACTCAGCGGTCAGGATTCCCCGCGTGAGCTCTGTTCTGCTAGTTGCCCATCACGATCGGATGGAGGCGGGGGCCTTGGCGCGGGTGGCCACAGAGTGGCTGCGCGCCCACGGGCACCAGCCGTGGATGACGCCCGACGATGCCGCTCCGCTGGCACTCGACGATTTGGCTGCTGACCACAGTCCGGGCAGCGCCGACCTGGCGCTGAGCCTGGGCGGCGATGGCACGATGCTGCGCACGGTGCAGTTGGTCGGTGCCATGGCAGTGCCGATCATTGGTGTCAACGTCGGCCTGTTGGGCTACCTCACAGAACTAGAGCCCGATGCGTTGTGCCCGGCGCTCGATCGCTACTTCGCCGGGGCGGCGGCAGGTGAGTGGCACGTCGACGAACGCATGCTGTTGGAAACAACGGTGATCCATGCCGACGGCGAGCCCGGTAGCACGAGCAGTGTGCCACCGACCCACTTTGCGCTCAACGAAGCGGTGATCGAGAAGCAGGAATCCGGACACACCGTGCGGTTGCAGGTCTGGATCGATGGCGCACCCTTCACGTCGTACGCCGCCGACGGGTTGATCCTCGCAACACCGACTGGCTCCACTGCCTACTCGATGTCGGCACGCGGGCCGGTCGTTTCGCCGCGAATGCGTGCCGTGCTGCTGACTCCGGTCTCGCCGCACATGCTGTTTGACCGTTCGCTGGTCATCGACCCCAGCGAGTTGGTTGAGGTTGAGGTCATTGGTCATCGGTCGGCGACGCTCTCCATCGATGGGCAGCCAGCGGCAACACTGTCGATGGGCGATCGCGTCTCGGTCGCGCCGGCGCACCACGTTGCCCGCTTTATTCGCTTTGGCAACCGACGCTTTCATCAGATCTTGAAGGCGAAGTTTGGTTTGGCGGATCGGTAGGTGCTGAACGAACTTCACATCGAATCGCTCGGCGTGATCGACACACTCGACCTTGTGCTCGGCTCGGGACTCACCGCGCTCACCGGCGAAACCGGTGCTGGCAAGACGATGCTGGTTGAAGCGATCAGTCTGCTGGTCGGTGGTCGCGCCGACAGCACGATGGTGCGGCCGAACTGCGCGGAGGCGCGTGTGGAAGGCCGTTTCGTGATCGACGGTGAGGAGTACATCGTTGCTCGTGTCATTCCCGCCGACGGTCGATCGCGGGCGTACATCAACGGTCGCTTGGCCACGGTGGGCAACCTCGTCGAACTGGGGGAGGACAGCGTCGACCTGCATGGGCAGCATGCGCACCAGAGCCTGCTCTCTGGCCGCAACCAGCGCGAATCCCTCGATCGCTTCTGCCACACAGACCTTGAACCAATGCGCACGGCCCGAGCCGCGCTCGCCGAGATCGACGCGGCGCTGGCGGCCCTGGGCGGCGACAGTAAGTCGCGTGAGCGCGAACTCGATCTGTTGCATTTCCAGGTCGAGGAACTTGCGGCCGCGGCGGTTGCCTCGGCCGACGAGAGTGTGCACCTCGATGGCGAACTGGACGTGCTCGCGCGCGCCGTCGAGTATCGCGAGATGGGCGTGCTTGCTCTCGCAGCGCTGACCGACGACGACCGCGCCGTTGATGGTGTCGGCGCAGCGCTGCAAGCACTGAGCGGCCTCGCGCCATACGCGCACCTCGAGGAGCAGCTGCGCGGCGTTGCGGCAGAGCTGGCCGACGTGACCGCCGAGCTGCGTGTGTGCACCGACGGAATTGAAGAGAACCCGCACCGACTGGCCGAGGTTCGCGACCGATTGCAGCTGCTACGTGATCTGCGCCGCAAGTACGGCGACTCACTTGCGGACGTAATCGCGTTTCATTCGACGGCCGAGCGTCGGCTTTCCGAGCTGGAGGGCCACGAACAGCGCGTCGCCGAGCTGGAACGCGATCGCGCGGTCGCGGTGGCGGCCGAGCGCGCCGCGGCTGCCATCGTGGGCGCAGCCCGGCGTCGTGGTGCCGATGCGCTTGCCGAAAGTGTCCAGCGGCACCTCCACGAACTGGCGATGCCCAATGCCCGAGTCGCCATTGCGGTCGGCGAGGAAGACCCTGGCGACGACGTTGCGTTTCTACTAGCGGCGAACCCGGGCTCGCCGCTGCTGCCGCTGGCCCGAGTCGCCAGTGGTGGCGAACTGGCGCGGGCGATGTTGGCGCTGCGACTAGTCCTCACCGAGGCACCGGAGACGCTCGTGTTCGACGAAGTTGACGCAGGCGTCGGCGGCGCCGCAGCGGTTGCCGTCGGTCGTAATCTCGCAGCCCTCGGTGAGCGGCATCAGGTGCTCGTCGTCACCCACCTTGCTCAGGTCGCGGCTCTCGCTCAGCGACAGGTCGTCGTCAGCAAGCATGTTGCCGACGGACAGACGCGGGCGACCGCTCGTGTGGTCGCTGGCGACGAGCGCGTCGACGAGGTCGCGCGCATGTTGTCGGGGGACGAGCTCGGCGAATCGGCTCGTCGGCACGCATCCGATTTGCTCGGCCCGCGCGGCGGAAGTTTGTTGCGGTGACCGCCTCCGTGACGATCACGGAGGCGGAGCGGGCGAGCTCGGGGTTTCGTCGCGACACGCTGACCGTGACGGTGTGCACCCTGATCTCGCGTATCAGTGGCTTCGGTCGCGTGCTTGCCGTCGCAGCCGTGTTGGGCAACGGCGTGCTTGCCGACGTGTACCTGTCCGCCAACATGATTCCAAACTTGCTGTTCGAACTCGTCGCGATTGGCGTGCTGCAAGCCGTACTGGTGCCGTCCTTCGTTGCGGCGCGGCGCGAGGGTGGCGATCGTGCCTTGAGCGAGGCGGCGCGGGCGACGGCGGGAGTCGTCATAGCCGTCCTCTCCATCGTCGCCGTCATCGGCCTGGCGACAGCGCCGTTCGTTGCCCGCATCCTTGTCCTGTCGGAGCCTTCAGCAGCTGTCGCCAGCGAGAAGCTCGACGTGATGGTGCCGATGGTGTTGATATTCGTGCCGCAACTCATCTTCTACGGGTTAGTCACCGTGTTGAGCGCGGCACTCCATGCCAAGGGACGATTCGTCGCCGCTGCGCTGGCACCGGCCGTCAACAACGTGATCGTGATTGCCGCCTGCATTGCGTTTCGCGCCAATCGTGCCGGTCGTGTTGCCGACCTCGACCTTACTGCGTGGCAGTTTGCCCTGATCGCCGGCGGGACCACACTCGGTGTCTTGCTGTTCAGCCTCACTCCAGCCATCGCACTGCGTCGTGCGGGTGTGAAGTGGTGGCCACGGTGGCAGCCGCAACACCCGGCGGTCCGCTCGATGAGACGCTCGTTCCGGTGGGCGACGGTGTCGATTGTTGGCACGCTCGTTCCTACCGCGGCTGCGTTGGTGATCGGCAATGGCGCGCCCGGTGGCGTCGCCGTGTTTGTCTACGCGTTTGCATTCTTCGTGCTTCCGCACGCGTTGATCGCCGTGACGATCGCGACCACGCTCGTGCCGCGTGTGGCCGACGGATGGCAGCGCGATCGTCACGAGGAGGTGCGCTCCGCGATCGATGGCGCGATGCGATTGGCTGTCCCGGCGCTCTTACTCGCTGGTGCGGGCATGGCCGCGCTGGCATGGCCCTTGACGCGGTTGCTGGCCGGTGTTGGTCAGACGGCGAGCCAGGGTCTCGGGCCTATCGCACATACGCTCGCTGCGTTCGGTCCCGGTCTTGCTGGCTACGGCGTTGCCTTCGTGATGATTCGAGTGCTGTTCGCGCTCGAGGACGTCCGACGTTCGTCGATGCTGATGATCTATGGCGCGCTCACCGGCGTCGCTGTGATGGCCTTGGCCGCACATTTGATGGCACCTGCTGAACGGGCACCAGCCCTCGCCATCGGTTACGGCGCATCGCAACTCGTCGCCGCGGTGCTTCTCACTCGCCGAGTTCATTCGTTGACGGGCTCGATGGCGTTCAGCCGCATGGTGCGCATACTGATCGAATCGTTGCTTGCGGCGCTGGCCGCGTTCGGCGTGATGCTGGTCGTCGTGCGACTCTTCGAACCCACTCGTCTGGAAGCCGTGCCAGCGGTGCTACTCGGCGGAATGGCCGGCGTCGTGGTCTTCATGATCGTCATCGCCGCTTTTCATCGGCAAGCGGTGTTAGATCGCTGGCGCCGATTTCGGTCGGTCGGCGAGCCGACGGTGTGAGCGACGTTCGCGCCATCTGAGCAATCCGATCGCAGCGCCGAATGTGATCGCACCGCCTAACGCATCAAGGAAATAGTGATTGCCCGTGATGACGATGGCCGCCAACGTCAGCACTGGATACGCGCGTCCGGCGATGCGAGTCCAGCGATGCGCACCGTAACGCACGAGCACGACACAGCACCACAATGACCACGCGAAGTGCAGGCTCGGCATCGCCGCATATTGGTTGGCGACGGCCTTGGCAACAGGGGAGTGATAGCTCCACAACCCGCCAATCGTGTCGAGCGTGTCGACGAAACACTTGCCGATGGTGTACCCGTCGGGGCCGGGGACCGGGATGTCGTCGTTGCATTTGTAAAGACGCGGTGGCGCCAGCGGGAACGCCCAGTAGCCGATCAGCGCGAGGAACGTGGTGAAGCCGAGCAGGTTGCGCATGTGGCGATACGCGCGGTGGCGACGGCGATAGAGCCACACCAGCAGGCTGGCGGTGATGACGAAATGCAGCGTTCCGTAGACGATGTTCATCAACTTGATGAACCAGTGCGCGGCCAACAGCGCCTCTTGCATTGCTTGCTCGTGGAAGATGCGCAGCGTCTTTTCCCAGTCGACAAGATGACGCGCGTTCGAGTACGCGCGATTGGTCACGCCACGATCGGCGAGGCTGCGAATCGTCTGGTACACGTAGTAAAAGATGATGACCAGCACCGTCTCGCGCACCCAGCCGCGATGCGACCTGCGTGGGGCGGCGGTCGTGGCTGGAGGCTGCGGGTCGAGCGCCGGGGCCATTGCCGGGTTCGCCGATGGCGAATCCATGCTCACACCGATTCGTGCGCGAAATCAGCGGGCAACGAGCGCAGCGCACGACGGCGTGCGGCAACTCCGATGATCCAGTTGGCGAGCAGCAAGATCACCACGCCACCAACAGCATCGAGCAGGTAATGGTTCGCGGTGGCCATGATGGCAAACAAAGTGAATGATGCATGGAAGATGCCCAGGTTGCGCAACGTGCGCGATTGAGTGCAGGCAAAGATGACGATGGCGCACCACAGTGCCCACGCAAAGTGCAAGCTGGGCATCGCTGCGAATTGATTGGCGATGGCACGGGCGACGCCGGAGTTGTACGACCATGGGCTGCCACCACGGTTCAGTGTGTCGACCACGCAGTTGCCGACGGTGCTGTTCGGGCCGTAGGCCGCAATCCATTCGTTGCAGGGGAACATGCGCGGCGGCGCCAACGGAAACGCCCAGAAACAGATCAGGCTGAGTGCGGTGGTCAGGCCGAGCAGGTTACGCAGGCGTGGGTAAAGCGCCGGATGGCGTACGAATAACCAGACGAATACGGCGATGGTGCCCACGAAGTGAACCGAGCCGTAGTAGCCGTTGGTGAAGGTGATCAGCCAGTCCCAGGTGGTGGCCGCTCGCTGAATTGCTGGCTCAATGAAGATGTGAAGCGACTTTTCGGCGTCAACGATCCAGCGCGCGTGGCGAAACGCCCGACCGCGGGCACCGACGTCGGCACTGCCGCGAGCGAACTGGTACACCTGGTAGAAGATGAGCACGAGGAAGAGTTCGCGGACCCACGAGTTGGTCTGGCGCGCGCGTTGGGGCTGCCAATCGGTGCGTTTGGGCGCGACAACTTGAAGAGCTACAGACACCCTGTCAGCCTAGCCAGCGACAGGTGCGAGGTCATTGCGTCTTAAGACCTCCGCTTCGGCGATTTTCCCCTCGCTGACGTACCCGTGTGCGATGGCCGTCGCCAGTGCGCCCGACTCGTCGCACTTCGCGAGCGACTGGAGGCGCAACACGAAGTCGGGTGCGTCGGGGCCGGTCAGCAATTTCAGCAGTCCCTCCTGTGCGCCATCCGCCAGGCGCACGTGGTCCTCCCAGAGGTACCGAAACGGTGGCGTCTGGCCGATCTGCGTGTACAACGCAGCGTCGGCGCAATAGGCGTAAATCGTCAGTGGGCCGCGTACGGCCTCTTGCCCGTCGAGCCACGACGCGAGTTCGGTGTTGGTGTCGGTGACGTCGCCGAGAATCAGGGGCGGGTCGACGATGAACGGCGTCGCCGAAGCGACAGCAATGCCAAGAGCGATCGCCGCGTGGCGTAAGCCGGGAGCACCGAGCTTGTCGGTCGCAAGCGCTGCCAGCAGAGCGAGCGGGAAGGCGAGGATGATGAAGTAATGGCGGTGGAAGCTGCCACCGGTGACGAACGCGAACGTCGCCGCCAATGTCCACAAGATGACGAGCGCGGCATGGGGTCTTCGCAGTAACGACCGGGCCGCAACTTGTCGGTGAGCGCGCAACGCGAGCGACAACGCGGGAACCATCACGGAGATGACGAACAATACGCTGACAGCGAGCTTGTCGAACTCCGGGTCCGACAGTGCGCTGCGTGAGTCGAGTCGAAATCCCGCTACGGCGTACCAGTAGTCGTTCCACCCCAGCGTGCTGCCGTGCCACGCGCATGCGCCCAGCACCATGCCGACGCCGAGTACCAGCAACCCAGCTGTTGCGAGTACCCGCGTGCGCGGCTTCCAGCGCAGCAACCACGCCAGCGCGAGCCACGCCAGAATCGCAAGCAGGATGTCGAACGCTGATTGCTTGACAGCGAGCGCGGCACCAAGCAGCACACCGGCGGATAGCGACCAGCCGAACGCGCAGCGCTCGGCGATGATGGCGGCGACTATCGCCAATCCGGTAATGGCAAATGCGGCAGACAGCAGTTCCCCGTTCGAGGCGAAGCCTTCGAGCAACGGTGAGGCCGTCAGCGCCGCGGTGAAGCATGCTGCCAGCGCGCCGACGCGGGGGCTGAACAGGCTGCGGCCGACTGAGGCGACTGCCACGACGGCCACCGCTCCGAGCAGCACGGCCAGCATCCGGATCGACGACACTCCCGTTCCAGGCAATGCGTCCCAAGCTCGAAAGAGCACGATCAGCCCCTGCGGCCGATCAATCCACACGTTGCGATACAGAGTCGCGCCCGACGACCAATCGCGTGCTACCGACAAGGTGCCGCCCTCGTCGGCCAGCAGCGGTGTCCACAGAAATCGTGCGCGTAGCGCGATCGATGCGGCGACGGCGGCGAGCACCGTTTGCCGGTACGTGAGCCTCATGTGTCTGAACGGCATGTGTCTGAACGGCATGTGTGTGAACGGCATGTGTGTGAACGGCATGTGTGTGAACGGCATCTGCCTGAGCTCATTTAGAGGCCCACCGCGTGCGATGCACGCCGGTTGGTGCTGGCCGCGACCGGAATACCCATGCGCGCAGCAGCGCGAATCGAATCGCTGCCAGTGAGAGCCACAGCCCAATGAGGGCCAGCGACTCGCGGACGCGGTGGTCGCTCGCCAGATCGGCGACGACCATTGAACTCACCACGCCGACTATCGCCGCCGAAGCCAAGCGCAACCAGTGAATGCCGCGATCGGCACGACCACGATGGCCAAAGGTGAACCGACGATTGGCCCACGAGTTGACGAGCGTGACGACGCCGTACGCGAGCCCAGCCGCGGGTGCGGCCGACAGCGAGCCGCGCGAACCCAAATAGATGGCGAGTGACGCGATCGTGCTGGTTGCCCCGACGACAGCGAAGCTGACCAGCTGGCGGCCCATATCGTCGCTCAGGCCGGGCCGACTGAGCGGGCCGAGATCGACACGGCCGCCGCCGCGAGCGAACGTCTTCGCGACCCGCAGCACGCCCTTGAGGTCCTCAGTGGCGGTCGAGACCACATGTACCCGGCTGTCGGGGTCGTCGACCCAGTCGACTGGAATCTCGAACACGCGCAGCCCGTTGTGTTCGGCCACCAGCAGTAGCTCGGTGTCGAAGAACCACGCATCGTCGTGCACCAACGGCAACAGATGCTCGACGATGTCGCGGCGGGCCACCTTGAACCCGCATTGCGCGTCGCGGAAGCGGTTGACGAACACCAGCCGCAGCACGCGGTTGTAGCAGCGCGATATGAACTCGCGCCGCGGACCACGCGCAACCAGCGCGGCCGGTGCCAGCCGCGAGCCGATGCCGATTTCGGAGTGGCCGGACTGGATCGACGCCACCAATGGCGCCAGCGCGTTGACGCCTGTCGACAGATCGACGTCCATGTAGGCGACGATTTCCGCCGTTGACGATGACCATGCGGTGCGCAGCGCCAGGCCACGCCCCTTGCGGTGAATCTCGACGACTCGGATGTTGGACAACTCGGTGGCGAGTTGGTGGGCGAGCATCCGTGTGCCGTCGGTCGACGCATTGTCGGCGATCGTGATCTGCCAGCTGAACGGGAACGACGTGGTGAGATAGGCGTGCAACCGTTCGATGCTGACCCGCAGGACGTGTTCCTCGTTGTACACCGGCACCGTCACGTCAACCGTCGTTAAGGCAGTCGTGACGGCGGGTGTGCTCACGGCCAACGGTGGGACAACTGGGCCGGGCATCGTGCGCAGGCTAACGGGAACCACCACTCGGGTGCTTGCCCGCGGTATGCTGCAGTCCCGTTATCAGTTCGGCCAAATGGCCGCACGCTGCGACGCTGAAACGGGGTCAGTAATGCCGAAGCACATTTTCGTGACCGGAGGCGTTGCTAGCTCCCTCGGCAAAGGTCTCACTGCCTCTTCGCTCGGCCGACTGCTCAAGCTGCGTGGTTTGCGGGTCACGATGCAGAAGCTCGATCCGTACATCAACGTCGATCCGGGCACCATGAATCCGTTTGAACACGGCGAGGTTTTTGTCACCGACGATGGCGGCGAAACCGACCTCGATCTTGGGCACTACGAGCGCTTCATCGACGAACCGTTGACGCGTAACTCGAACGCCACCACCGGCAGCATCTACCAAACCGTGCTCGCCGCTGAACGGCGCGGCGATTACCTGGGCAAGACCGTGCAGGTCATTCCGCACATCACCGACGAGATTAAGCGCCGCATCCGCCGACTTGATGCCGACGAGGTCGATGTCGTGATCACCGAGGTCGGCGGCACTGTTGGCGACATCGAGATCTTGCCGTTCTTGGAAGCGTTGCGACAGTTCCGCACCGATGTCGGGCGCGACAACATCTGTTATATCCACGTGACGCTCGTTCCGTTTATCGGTCCGTCCGGCGAGCAAAAGACGAAGCCGACACAGCACTCGGTGACGGAACTGCGCAGCCGCGGCATTCAGCCCGACATCATCGTCTGCCGTAGCGAGCAGCCGCTTAGCGACAATCTGAAGCGCAAGATCTCGAACCTGTGCAACGTCGACGAAAATGCCGTCGTCAACGCCGCCGACACGAACAACATCTACAAGCTGCCGCTGATCTTGCATGAAGAGGGCCTCGACACGGTTGTCTGCGAGCGCTTGCGCATTGATGCGCCGATCGACCTTGCGCCGTGGGAAGCAATGGTGGCGAAGGTTGAAGCCGCGACGCGGCCAGTCACCATCGGTCTCGTCGGCAAGTACATCGACTACCAAGATGCGTACCTCTCGGTGGTCGAGAGCTTGCGGCACGCGGGCATTCATCATGGCGCGAAGGTCACGATCGATTGGATTCAGGCGGAAGACGTTGAGGGACTGTTGGCCACCACTCGGCTCGCCGATCTTGATGGCATTATCATTCCCGGTGGTTTCGGTGATCGCGGTTTCGAAGGCAAGATCGCAGCGGCCGGCTTCGCCCGCGAACACGACATCCCATGCCTCGGTATCTGTCTTGGGTTGCAGGCGATGACGGTCGACTTCGCGCGCAACATCATGGGTCTGGCCGGCGCGAACAGCACCGAGATGGACCCGCACACGCCGCATCCGATTATCGACCTGATGCACGACCAGCGCGACGTCGCCGACAAGGGCGGGACGCAGCGACTCGGCGCGTACTACGCAATCCTCGAATCGGGGAGTCGCGTGCACAACGCCTACGCCGAGCCGGTGATCAGCGAGCGACACCGCCACCGTTACGAGCTCAACGCGCAGTGGAAGCCGCGACTCGAGGCTGCTGGATTGCGCTGCACCGGTATGTCGCCCGACCGGCGCTTGGTCGAATTTGTCGAGCTTGACGACCACCCGTACTGGGTGGCGACACAGGCACATCCGGAATTCAAGAGTCGCCCCGATCGACCGCACCCGCTGTTTCGCGAGTTGGTGGCGGCTGCCCTTGCTCGCCGTGAAGCACGGGCACCCGGACTGTTTGTCGTTGGGGGAAACGTTGGGGGAAACGTTGGGGGCCTGGTAGGCGAGGTCGGAGTTGCCTAAGGGCGGCTTTCGGCTTCTCTCTGAGTCGCTGATCCATAAGGGTCATGTGTGGAACGTGGCCGTCGGTACGTTCGAGTCGCCAAGCGGGGAAGTGTTTGAGCGCGACATCATTCGGTCGCCCGGCGCCGTTGGCGTCGTGCCATTGCTGTATCGAGCTGGCGTTCCGACGGTCGTGCTCGTGCGTCAGTACCGACCGCCGCTCGATCGGGTCGTGCTCGAGATACCTGCTGGAATTCGCGATGTGCCCGATGAGCCGACGGCAGTCACGGCGGCGCGCGAGCTAGCCGAAGAGGTCGGTCTCCAAGCCGCTTGCTTGGAGTACCTGACGAACTACTACACGTCGGCGGGCATGACCGACTCGATCCTGCACCTGTACCTCGCCACAGAACTCACTGCGGTGGCCGCCAAGGCGTACGGGCCGGAGGAGGAACACATGGAGATGGTGGAGCTGTCGCTGGCCGACGCAGTCGCCATGGTGGTGCGCGGCGAGATCCACGACGCAAAGACCGTCATCGGGTTGTTGCTCGTCGACCGACGACTCAACAGTTAGACCCGTGAGCGGGACCGTTGCCGTGATCGTTGACGTGATCGTCGATGAGTTCCTGTCGTGGATGGCTAGCGAGCGTGGCCGCTCGGCGAACACGCTCGCCGCCTACCGGCGCGACCTTGATGGCTATGCGACGTGGCTAGCGGCGAACAGTGCGACGTTGGCCACCGCGCAGCGCGGGCAACTCGACAAGTTTGTGCAGTCGCGCCGCGCCTCGGGTGCGGCCGCGGCAAGCGTGGCCCGCCAGCTAGCGGCGGTGCGCATGCTGCATCGGTACATGGTCGAGGACGGCGCGCGCCCCGACGACCCCTCCGCCGACGTAGAGGGTGTGCATGTTCCAGCGGGCATTCCTCACCCGCTCACCGAGGCAGAAGTCGATCGCCTGCTGTCCGTCGTCGTCGCCACCGACCCCGTGTCGTTGCGCGACCGCGCCCTGCTCGAGTTGCTCTACGCGACCGGTGCGCGCATTAGTGAAGTGTGTGGTCTCTCGCTGGCCGACTTCGACTGGGAAAACCGGCTGGTGCGCGTCTTCGGCAAGGGCGCTAAGGAGCGCGTGGTGCCGTTCGGGCGCGCCGCGCAAGTGACGATCGAGACCTGGTTGGCTTCCGGACGAGTGCACATGACTCCTACAAGGTGGGCGCGTCGGGGCGATGAGGAGGCCGTCTTCTTGAACACTCGCGGTGCGCGACTCTCGCGTCAGTCTGCTTGGGCGGTGGTGAAGAAGTACGGCGAACTTGTCGGAGTCGGTGCCAAATTGTCGCCGCACGTCCTACGTCACTCGTGCGCCACGCATCTGCTCGATCACGGTGCCGACCTGCGCATCGTGCAAGAACTGTTGGGGCACGCGTCGATCTCCACCACGCAGGTGTACACGAAGGTCAGCCAGGAACGCTTGTGGACCGTGTATCGACAAGCACACCCGCGTGCGGAGTCGCGATGAGCGTGCTCAAGCACGCACGGCATCTGACCCGCCGATTCTTTGGTTCGCTGTCGCGTCGCGCGCCAACCTCCGTCGACACCGCCTGGGTACTCGGTCAACTGTTGGCCGGCGAGGCCGCGCTGTGGCAGCAGATGTCAACGCAGGACAGGCGCCACTCGATCGAAGTCGCGCGTCGATTCGCCGCGCTGGTTGCGGAACCAACGCGTGCGGAGATGGCGGGTGCCTTGCTCCACGACGTCGGCAAGACGCAAAGTGGCCTGGGCACGCTCGGTCGCGTGGCTGCAACCGTGATCGGGCCCCGCACCAAACGTTTTCGTCGCTACGACGAACACGAGGCGCTGGGCAGCGAGATGCTGCGCGCTGCGGGAGCGGACCCTGCGACGCTCGCCGTGATCGAAGGAAGTGGGCGCGCGGCGCCAGCGTTGCGTGCTGCCGACGCGATCTGATGCGACGCAACCTGATTAGGCGGGCAACAGTCCTACGGCGTTCTGCGCCCGCGCCAACGTCGCCGCTGCAATGACGCGTGCCTTGCTGGCACCGCTGCGCAACAGCGACTGCAGTTCGCCGCGGTCGGCCATCAGTTCGTGGTAGCGGGCTTGGATCGGCCGCAGTAGTTCCACGACGGCCTCGCCAGCATCAGCTTTCAGCGGACCGTACTGCGTGTAGCGCGTCGCGAGTTGGTCGGGCGTCTCACCGGTGCATGCGGCAAGGATCTCGAGCAGGTTGGTGACGCCTGGCTTGTTGGCGCGGTCGAAGCGCACCTCGCCGTCACTATCGGTGATCGCCCGCTTGAACTTCTTCACGATGTCGGCCGGACCGTCGAGCATGTTGACCAACCCTGCGTCGCTGCCAGCGGTCTTGCTCATCTTTGAGGTCGGGTCCTGCAGGTCCATCACGCGCGCGCCGGCTTTGGGGGTCACTGCTTTGGGTACGACAAACGTGTCGCCAAAGCGATGGTTGAAACGCATCGCGATGTCGCGCGTGATCTCGACGTGCTGCCGTTGATCCTCGCCGACGGGCACTTCGTTGGTGTCGTAGAGCAAGATGTCGGCAGCCTGCAGCGCGGGATAGGTGAAAAGCCCGGCCGAAACGAATTCGGCCTCGCGCTTGGCTGACTTGTCCTTGAACTGGGTCATGCGGCTGAGTTCGCCAAAGCTGACGGTGCATTCCATCATCCACGCCAACTGGCTGTGTTCGGTGACATGGCTCTGTACGAAGACGGTGGCGACCTTGGGGTCGAGGCCGATCGCATAGAGCATCGCCGCCAACTCGATGGTGGCCTTGCCCACTTTGCCGGGAACCTCAGTCACGGTCAACGCATGCAGATCGACGATGCCGTGGAACGCATCGGTCGTGTGCTGACCATCTACCCACACGCGCAAAGCACCGAGATAGTTCCCGAGGTGGACCTCGCCGGTCGGCTGGATGCAGGAAAGCACTCGTGTCACGGCGGCCACGTTACCCGGGCGGGTACGCTCGCGACCGATGACCGTTGATGTCAACACGCCTGTCTACGAGGGTCCCTTCGACCTTCTGTTGCATCTGATCTTGCGTGAACAGGTGGACATCTATGAGGTGTCGCTCAGCCATATCGTCGATGCCTACCTGCAAGAGATCGAGTTGATGCAGTCACTTGATCTCGACTTGGCGACCGAGTTTCTTCTAATCGCGTCGACGTTGGTAGAGCTGAAAGCGCGGCGACTATTGCCCGGTCGCGACGACATCGACCTCGATGACGAGTTGGCATTGTGGGAAGAACGAGACCTGCTGCTCGCTCGCCTACTGGAGTGCAAGACGTTCAAGGATGTCGCTGGCGTCTTCGCCCGCTTGGCCGACGACGCCGATCGGTCGTTCCCGCGCGACGTTGGTGCCGACGAACGATTCGCCGCGCTAATGCCCGACTTGATGGAGGGCATCACGCCACAGCGACTAGCGCGGGCATACGTCAAGGCGATCACTCCCAAGCTGGTGCCGCGTGTCGATCTGTTCCATGTTGCCGCGATCAAGTTCAGCGTGGCCGACGCGGTCGTCGAGCTACTGGACGAGTTGCCGCGGGCAGGTCGCATCTCGTTTCGTCGGTTGACCACCGGCCTCGTCGAACGCCTTGAGGTCATCGTTCGGTTCCTCGCGTTGCTCGAACTGTTCAAGCAGGGCCTCGTCGAACTCGAACAGACCGAGTCGTTCGGCGACATCGAAGTGGTGTGGGTTGGAACGTCGACCACGCCTGTTCTCATTGACGACTACGAAGGATGAATCAACTCATGCCCGATCAGCCCGTGCCGCCTCGCAACACGCCGCTCGACGCGGAAACCGTGCGCGCCATCGAGGCGATCGTGCTGGTTGCCGTCGAGCCGGTGCCGACAGAGATGCTGGCGCAACTGCTTGAGCAATCGATTGTCGTCATCGATCGTCTATGCGCCGAGCTGGCCACTCGCTACAACGACGCCGAACATGGCTTTCAGCTCGTCAAGGTCGCTGGCGGATACCGATTGCAAACACATCCCGATCTATCGCCGTATGTCGAGCGATTCTTGCTCGACGGACAGCGCGCACGCATGAGCGGGGCCGCGCTCGAGACATTGGCGATCGTCGCGTACAAGCAGCCGCTGTCGCGCGCACAGATTGCGAGCATCCGCGGTGTCGACCCCGACGCTGTTCTGCGCACATTGCAGGCGCGCGGGTACGTCACCGAAGTAGCCCGCGATCCAGGCCCGGGCCAAGCAGTGCTGTTCGGAACGACGGCGATGTTCCTCGAGAAGCTGGGGATCAACGCGCTCTCCGATCTGCCACCGATCGCTGAATTCGTTCCGGGTGCCGACGTCGTCGAAGCGTTGGAGCACGGCCTGCGACTCGATCCGCCAGCCGATGCCCGTACCTGAGCCGCCGCTCTGGGAACAGCTGGCGGCAAAGTCGGCAGCAATGCCGCAAGGCGAGCGTTTACAAAAGGTGCTCGCCGTTCGCGGTTGGGGCAGTCGGCGCGTGTGCGAAGACATGATCGCTGCTGGGCGCGTGACCGTGAATGGCGATGCGGCGGTGCTTGGTCGCCGCGTCGATGTCGAAAACGATCGCGTCGAAGTCGACGGTGTTCCGATCGGCGTGAAGCCCGGAATGGTTTACCTCTTACTCAACAAGCCAGCAGGCGTCGTCTGCACGGCCCACGATCCGCAGGGTCGGCCAACGGTGGTGCAACTCGTGCCGTCCGAGCCACGGGTCTATCCCGTCGGCCGCCTCGATGCCGCGACCGAGGGGCTGCTGCTGTTAACCAACGATGGCGATCTGGCCAACCGGTTGGCGCACCCCAGCCACGGTGTCGAGAAGGAATACCTCGTCGATGTCGAGGGCAACGTCTCGCCCGGCTCCGTGCGCCGACTGCGCGACGGTGTCGAGCTGGAGGACGGCATGACCGCCCCGGCCAAGGTGTCGCAGCCGACGCCTGGTGTGCTGCGCATCACGATCCACGAGGGCCGCAACCGACAGGTGCGGCGGATGTGCGATGCGGTCGGCCACGCTGTAGAACGGCTGGTGCGGGTCAGAATCGGGCCGTTACGCGACGCTCAGTTGGCACCTGGCGAGTGGCGAGCATTGACCGACGCCGAAGTGCGCTCGCTCGCTGAGGCTGCCGCCAGCAACCCTCCGCCCGTCAGCTAGTCGCCGTACCCGGGGACAGGCAGGCCCGCCGGTACGCTGAATAGCCGTGTCGGGTACTCGTGCGGCGAATGTTCTAGGTCTCGGTCTCATCGGCGGATCGATCGCGCTGGCGCTGACTGAGCGCGGCTGGACTGTCAGCGGCGACGACGAAGACCCCACTCGGCTGGAGCAGGCGCTGGCCAGGGGCCTGATCAACGCCAGCGGACTGAACCCGGCAGCCGAGATCACCTTCGTCGCCACCCCCGTGTTGGCGCTAGTCGATCAGATCAAGCGGGCGCTCTCGGAGACGACCGGTTTGGTGACCGACGTCGGTGGCGTGAAGGCGGCGGTGGTGGCCGCCATCGACGATCCGCGCTTCGTCGGCGGACACCCAATGGCTGGCAGCGAACTCGATGGCCTCGACGGCGCCGACGGCAGCATGTTCGCTGGCGCGGTCTGGGTGCTGACGCCCTCGGCGAACACGGCCGACACGACCTTCAGTGGTGTCGCCGGGGTCGTCGCCGAACTGGGCGCAGATGTGGTCGCGCTTCCTGCCGATCGCCACGACCTCACCGTTGCTGTGATCAGCCACGTTCCGCACCTCACCGCTGCCACGCTGATGGGGCTGGCCAGTGACCGCGCCGAGGAGCATGCGTCGCTATTGCGGCTCGCTGCGGGCGGCTTTCGCGACATGACTCGCATTGCGAGTGGTCAACCGACGATCTGGCTCGACATCTGTGCGCACAACAAGTCGGCAATCCTGTCCGCGCTCGACGGCTTGATCGACGGACTGCAGAGCATGCGCACCGTCGTCGACACCGACGATCGCGACGAACTGCAGCGCCTACTCAGCAATGCCCGCGATGCCCGGGCCAACCTTCCGGCTCGCGGCACGCACCCAGGCGACCTGTGTGAAGTTCGCATTCCGATTCCCGATCGCCCGGGTGCCGCAGCCGAAGTGTTCACGCTCGCTGCAGAGCTGGGAGTCAACATTGCGAGCTTCGAAGTCGTGCACAGCGTCGAAGGTAACCGTGGTGTCGCGGTGTTGCTCGTCGACGCGCTCAAGGTTGAGATGTATCGCGGTGGGCTGCTCGCCCGCGGTTACCGACCAGCTGTCCAACGGTTGAGCTGAATGACCGGCTACCGAGTTGCACCGTTGGGGGCTGGCATCGACGCGGTCGTCGACGTGCCTGGCTCGAAGAGCATCGCCAACCGAGCGTTGTTCTGCGCCGCACTTGCCGAGGGTAACTCGGTGCTGACCAACGTGCCTGATGGCGACGACACACAATCGATGGTCGCAGCCCTACGTGCGCTCGGCGTGGGGATCGAAGTCGATGGCAGCCGTGTAAGCGTGCTCGGTGGTCAATCGCGCTGGCTCCCCGGCCCGCTGGCGCTGCATGCTGGCCTCGCGGGCACAACCTCTCGCTTCCTCACCGCGCTGTGTGTACTCGGCAAAGGGGCTTACACAATTGATGGTGATGCACCTCTGCGGGCGCGGCCGATGGCGCCGTTGCACGATGCGATGACTGCACTCGGCGCTCGCGTACGCTCGAAAGCCGCACCCGGGCACCTGCCAGTCACCGTCGAAGGTCCTTTCGACTTGCGGGCCGACGAAGTGACTTTGCCGGGCGACGTCAGCAGCCAGTTTCTCACTGCGCTGATGTTGGTCGCGCCGTACTTCGCTTCCGGGTTGCGCTTCGTGCTCTCCACCGAGCTGGTGTCGCGACCGTATGTGCGCATGACAGCGTCGATCATGGCCGACTTCGGCGTGCCGGGCGTGGAAGTTGGCGATCGCATCATCGTTGTTCCTCCGGGCCGCTATTCGCGGCAGCACTACACCGTCGAACCCGATGCGAGCTCGGCTGGCTATCCGTTGGCGGCGGCTGCGATTTGTGGCGGACGCGCAACTGTTCCCGGTCTGACGAAGGCTTCGATTCAGGGCGACGCCAACTTCTGTTTCGTACTCGCGCGGATGGGTTGCTCTGTAACGCAGGACGATGAGGCGACGACCGTTTCGCGCTGGGGTCCCTTGCACGGGCTTGCGATCAACATGGTCGAGATGAGCGACCTCGTTCCGACACTTGCTGCGGTCGCCGCCTTTGCCGATGGACCAACCGAGATCCATGGCGTCGGATTCATTCGCAACAAGGAGAGCGATCGTCTGACCGACCTTTGCCACGAGTTGCGTCG
>Ga0105047_10006489_pt1 | contig 19848 bp, 16 predicted proteins | sample MAT04_FD_78384 | JGI IMG/M metagenome (GOLD analysis project Ga0105047, IMG submission 78384) | Freshwater microbial communities from Lake Fryxell liftoff mats and glacier meltwater in Antarctica - MAT-04 (megahit assembly) | ecosystem: Environmental > Aquatic > Freshwater > Ice > Liftoff...
GAAGAGGGACCCGAAGGGGTCATGCTGCGAATATTTGGGTCGGAGTTCTAACAGGTAATTAACGGCGGGACTTTCGAAGTATTCCGGCTGGTGCCGAGAGTCGGGACATGCCGCGCAAACTCCGGCTCGAATTTCCGGGCGCCTGTTACCATGTCATCAACCGCGGCAATTACCGCAGTGACGTGTTTGCCACCAGCAGCACCAAAGCCGCCTTTGTCACCTGCCTATTCGAAGTGTGCGCCAAGTCGGGATGGGTGCTGCATGCGTTTGTGGTCATGCGAAACCACTACCATCTCGCGGTGGAAACCCCGGCGGGGAACCTCGTCGCGGGGATGCAATGGCTGCAATCCACCTTCGCCAACCGCTTCAATCGACTGCGCGGTGAACGGGGTCACCTCTTTCAAGGACGCTTCAAAGCTTTGATCGTCGAAGAGGGCATCCCGCTCGCCCAGGTCTGCCACTATATCCATCTGAACCCCGTACGGGCTGGCATCCTGCCCGTCGACCGGCTAGGGGAATATCAGCATTCGAGTTTTCCCTATATGCGGCGGCCAAACGCGCGGCCGAAATTCCTCCAGTTCCAGACCGCCTTGGCGGGCGCCGGGGGATTGGCCGACGAAAGAGCGGGTTGGCTGTGCTATGCCAGCTATCTGGCCTGGCAGGTCATGGAGGGGCCTGCCGGCAAATCGGACGCCTACGTAAACATGAGTCGCGGCTGGGCCGTGGGCGGAACCGCCTTCAAAACTGCGCTCCACCGCGACCATGCGGTCGCGACCGAGTCACGCGCATGGGAAACGCACGGCGTCCAGGAAGCGCGGGAACTTCGCTGGCAGGCAGCGCTCACGCGAGCGCTGGAGGCAGTGGACAAAACCCCGGCGGATGCACTGGCTTCCCCAAAATCGGCCGGATGGAAGCTTGCTGTCGCCGCATGGTTAAAGCTTCATTGCCAAGCCTCCAATGGATGGATCGCACGGCAGCTCCATCTCGGCTGTGCCGCCTCTTTCAGCAGCAACCTAACCCGGTACAGGCGCCACGCCCAAGCTTCGGATCCCGTTTGGCACGTCCTCACCCAAATATTCGCAGCATGACCCCTTCGAATGAAAAGAGCCGGACGGGGTCGGGTTGTTCCACGTTACCTCCAGCGGGATTACGAGGTGTGTCAGAGGAAATTGGGTTTCCCAGTCTACCCGGGCTGCGAAGGCAGACCGGCCGACCCTTCCCAGCCCACCTTAGGTGATTGCCATCCTAAGTCCATGGCAATCGATTCAATACACGTTTATCTAGCGTCTTAGTGTTTTCGCGAAGCGGCGCTCCCAAGTCTGCGATCGCCCTACCCTCTCGCCGTAGAGTTGGCGACGTTTGGACGACCGCGGAAGGCCCGGCATCAGGACCCGGAAATGGGGTGTAAACCCCGCCTGGAACCTCAGGAAAACTCCTTCAGCCCGTCCCTATCCGAACCGATAGGATAGCCGGGCAAATCACGACGATCCACCAACATGGAATGTCTTTTATTCAATGAATCACCGCGAACTACCGCAGGTGCCGCAAGGCATGCGTTGGACCATCCATTTACTGGTTGGGCTGCTTGTCGCAGCCCTGACCGGAATGGGGCTCGTCAACGCGCACGCCGGTACACGTTACTCTCCCGCCCTAGGCTGCTCGGCGGCGCCCTCGACCGGCTACTTGCCGGCCCACGGCGCCCCACCGCTCCGCTTTGCCGAAGTCATCATCCCGGCCACCCCAGCGATACAGCTGGCCGTCGAGGTCCCGGCGGCTTCGAAGTCGTCCGCCAATTCTTCGTCCGGCTCGCCGACTTCCCCCGCAGACCATCCTGCCAGTGCCGACGTGTCCGTCCACGCGCCCTCGTCCTCCGGGGTCACGGTCATCTCGTCGTCTCCGGAAAAACCGGCGCCACTCTCGATCCTGCCCGACGACGCGCGCCGTCAGGTCAGGCCCGAGGATTTCCTGCCGTATTTCCAGATTCCCGGCTCCCGCGGAAACCCCGACGTTACCCTCCTGGTACCCGCATCGCTGGGTCAGCCGGCCAATCCGCCGCCGCAGACCAGTTCAGCCACCTATCTCCAAACCGATAAATGATCCCGTCCCGCCTGATCCCGTCCCGCCGTTTTCCACTGATCGCGTTGCTCGTGCTGGTGGGTTCCGCGGGCGCGGAGGGGTCGGAACAGCCCCTCGTCGTCCGCTCCGGAGAATCTGCCCTCAATCTGGCGCAACCCGCCCCCAAACCGGTGGAAGTCCGGGTGGTGGAAAAGGATGAGGTCCACGGACTGCTCAAGCTGGGCACCCGTCTGACGGATCGGGCCGAGTATGAATCGGCGGAAATCGCCTTCCGCCAGGTGCTGACCGCCGACGGCGTCGCCGTGGAGGACACCAAGAGCGCGCTGATCGGTCTCGCCCGCATGTATCGCAAGCAGGGCTCATTCGTCAAAGCCATCGCCGTCTATGAGAAGTATCTGAAGGTCTATCCCGGCGACGAACGCACGCCCGACGTGCTGCTGGAAGCCGGCCGCACGATGCGATCCATGGGCTCGAACCGGCTGGCGCTGGCGCGGTTTTACAGCGTGATCAATTCCACCCTGAAGCTGCCCGACAAAGGTTTCGAACATTACCAGCAGCTGGCGAAGACGGCACAGTTTGAGATCGCGGAGACGCACTTCGAGTCCGGCAACTTCGCGGATGCGGCCAAGTTTTTCGCGCGTCTGCGCCTGCTCGACCTGGCCCCGGCCGACCGGGCCCGCGCGCACTTCAAGGCGGCCTACGCGCTGAAGCTCCAAGGCGACAACGAGGCCGCAGTCACGATGCTCTGCGCCTACCTCGAGCAATGGCCGGCGGACGAGAACGTGCCCGAGGCGCGTTACCTCCTCGCCACCACCCTCCGCACGCAGGGCCGCCCGGGGGAGGCGCTCGCCACCACGCTCGACCTGTTGCGCTCCGAACAGGCCACCCACAGCACCGATCCCAAGCGCTGGGCCTACTGGCAGCGCCGCACCGGCAACCAGCTCGCCAACGATTTCTTCGAGCACGGCGACATCCTCAATGCCCAGGCCATCTACACCAGTCTCTCCAGTCTTTCCGAAGATCCCGCCTGGCGCCTCCCCGTGGTTTACCAGATCGGGCTCTGCCACGAACGGCTCGGCAGCGTGGACCAGGCGCGCACCGCGTATGAAGACATCATTGCTGCGACCAAGACCAATGCCCCGCCCGGGCTCGCGGAGCTGGGCCGGATGGCCGCCTGGCGTCTCTCCAATCTCGACTGGAACAACACGATCCGGCAGCAAGTAACCGGCATGTTCGAAACCACCACCGGCCGCCAGCTGCCGGGCGCACCCGCCGCCAAAACTCCCGCCCCACTATGAGCCCGCTCCCGACCCTCCAGCAGCACCAGCAGCTGTGCGACGACATCTACCAATGCGTCCTCGATGAGAACCGCTTTCTCCGCCAGCACCAGCGCGTGCCGGAAGCGGAGCTGCTGACCCGCAAGCGCAAACTGCTGGAGCAGCTGGATGTTTCCCTCACCGCGCTGCGGGCCCTGCCCGCCGCGTCGGCCCGCGAGCAATCGCTGCAGGCCGGCCTGGAAAAAAACCGGGCGCGCATCCTCCAGATTCTCCAGCTCGCGAAGGAAAACGAGGAACTCCTGCTGCGTTGCAGTCTTGCCAGCACACCCGCCGGCGCCGCCGCGGCCCCGGTCCCGAGCGCGCTGCTGCAAAAAATCTACGCGCGCTGCACGTAAGGCCGTAAAACAGGTCACCACGAAAAACACGAACGACACGAAAGGAGGCCACAATCCTCAATCCGTGTCCGCGAATGATGTGAATTTCCGCGGCTAGGTTTCGCCAGAATGTCCCGAATTTTAGTTCGGAATCAATTCGCGGAACTCCGGTGTAAAATCCGGGCCGCCTGATTTTCGTGTGTTTCGTGTCCTTCGTGGCGATCTCCGACTCGTCAGTAGCGCAAGCCTGAGTTGGTCCCGGGAAAATACGTGTGTCCGCGGCGGCTCTCGCCTGGCAGCTCCAGCAATGAGCTGACGTCCGCCAGCTGTTGGATCACCTCGGGCAGCATGGCCTCCAGGTCTGCCGGGTTGAACCCGAGCAGCTGCAGGGACAACGCCTCTGGCAGCGCCGGCGGGTGCGCGGGATCGCCGCAGGCCGCGGTGCGGAGCCACTTCGCCGCGAGGAGCAGGCTCGCCATCTTGCCCTGCCCCGAAGAGGCGTGCGGGGCGTATTGCCAGCGCAGGGGTTCGGACATGGTGGTGGGGAAATTCCAATGTTTCAGCAGTGCAAAACCCACTTCCGCCTGCGAGAAGCCGAGCGCCGCGCGCTCGACCTCCGTCGTCTCGCGCGGCAGCGGGGCAGAGGGGAATTTCAGTCCGGGCGCATGGCGGAGCGCCCACTCGTCAATCGCCACCATGCCCACGCGATGCAGGAGCCCGATCGTGTAGGCGATGTTCGGGTCTTGGTCGGTGCGGGTCGCGAGGAGCTCCGCCGCAATGGCGCAGGCCACCGAGCTGCGCCAGAGGGTGTCAGCCTCAAGGTCGTAAACTTCGAGCGGACGCGCCAACACCTGCGACGCGACGGCGTAGGCCACGAGTTCGTAAACTTCGTCGTAGCCCACCCGCTGCACGGCCTCATCCACGTTCACGCAGCGCACGCCCTTGCTGTTGAAATAGGCGCTGTTCGCCGTCTGCAGCACGCGGGCGGCAATGCCGGGATCGAGCCGGATCAGCGTCACGATCTCGTGCATCGCCGAATTGCCATCCGAGAGCAGTTGCTTCAACCGCGGCAACACTTTGGGCGCCGAGGGCAGGTGGTTCACTTCACGGACGATATCCTCGGGGGAGAAGCCTTTGGGCAGGGTGAGGCCGGGGGTCATGGGTGGGATGGCCTTATATCGGCGCAAACCGCGCCGACTTTCGAATTTCCCGCTACAATCGGCGTCAGGCTACCGGGGTAATCTATCACCTAAAGTACTGGCCGACATGAGCCGATGAAACCTCTCATGCCCCAGCTCCCCGCCCCGAACCCGTTCATGCGCCTGTTCCTGCGCGGTCTGCTGGGCGTGCTCTTAGCGGAGACCCTGATCGGCTTCACGCTCGTCCAGTTGCCCAACATGGACCAGCGCACCGCGCTCGTGATCCACGCGATTGCCATGGTCGTACTGATCACACCGCTTCTCTGGTATTGGCTGATCATCGGCGACCGCGACCGCCATGCCGCCGAGCAGCAGCTCGAAGCCGCCCTCGCCAAGCTCAGGGGCCAGAAGCAGGTGCTCGACCAGCACGCACTCGTCTCGGAAACCGACGCCGAGGGCAAAATCGTTTACGTGAACGCGTCCTTCTGCCGTGTGAGTGGCTACACGCCCGAGGAGCTGATCGGGCAGCATCACAGTATTTTCAACTCGGGTCACCACCCCACGGAGTTTTGGAACAAGATGTATGCCGCCGTCGCCCGCGGTGGTTCATGGTCCGGCGAAACCTGCAATCGCGCGAAGGATGGCACCGACTACTGGCTGCAAAGCACCATCGCCACCCTGCGCAACGAACATGGGCACATCGTCGGCTTCCGCCGCGCGCATACCGACATCAGCACGCAAAAGCAGCACGAGGACACGCTGCGGGAGAGCGAGGAACGTTTCCGCGAACTCTTCGACGACGCCCCCACGGGCTACCACGAGCTCGACTCCGAGGGGCGCATCACCCGCGTCAACCGCACCGAGCTCCAGCTGTTGGGCTACACCGAGGCGGAAATGCTCGGCCGTCATATCGCCCATTTTGCCTCCAATCCTGCCGAGGTCACCGCCAGTCTGCGGGGCAAACTCACCGGCGAGATCCCACCCGGCCATTTTTTCGAGCGGCAATACCTCCACAAGGACGGCACCCAGCTCGACGTGCTCCTGAGCGACAAGCTCATCCGCAACAAGGAGGGCCGCATCATCGGCCTGCGCAGCTCCGTCCAGGACAACACCGTGCGCAAACATCAGGAACTGCGGCTGCAGGCCATGGTCAGCCGCGCCGAGATTCTCGCCAAAGAGGCCGACGCCGCCACCCGCGCCAAATCGGAGTTCCTCGCCAACATGAGTCATGAAATCCGCACGCCGCTCAATGCCATCATCGGCATGAGCGGACTGCTGCTCGACTCCAAGCCGACCGGCGACGTGCGGGAGTTTGCGGAAACCATCCGCTCGAGCGGCGACGGGCTGCTCGGGTTGATCAATGACATCCTCGACTATTCCAAGATCGAGTCCGGCCACCTCGAGCTCGAGCATGTCGCGTTCGATCTCAGGGAATGCGTGGAGTCCTCGATCGACGTGCTCGCGCCCCGCGCCGCCGAGAAGAAAATCGACCTGCTCTATTGGATCGATGTGGACGCGCCGCCGTCGATCCTCGGCGACGTCACCCGCCTGCGCCAGGTGATCGTCAATCTCCTCAGCAACGCCGTGAAATTCACGGCACAAGGCGAGGTGTTCGTGAACATCGGGGTCGTCGCCTACCTGCCGGACGGCTCGGCCCGCCTGACCGTGGCCGTGCGCGACTCCGGCATCGGCATCCCGGCCGACCGCATGGACCGTTTGTTTAAATCCTTCAGCCAGGTGGACGCCTCTACCACCAAGCACTACGGTGGCACCGGCCTCGGACTCGCCATCTGCAAGCGCCTCGTCGAGCTGATGGGCGGACGCATCTGGGTGGAGAGCATCCCGGGCAACGGCAGCACCTTCGCGTTTGAGATCACCGTCGAGCCTGCGCCGATGGCAGAACCGCTGCCGATCGGCGAGGGTCCGACCGACGTGGACAACCGGCGCGTGCTCATCGTGGACGACAACGCCACCAACCGCCGGATCCTCTGCCTGCAGCTCGGCTCGTGGGGCCTACTGCCCACAGGCGTGGCCAGCGGGGCCGAGGCGTTGGCCCGCATTGCCAAGGGTGAAACCTACGATGTCGCCATCTTCGACCTGCAGATGCCCGGCATGGATGGGCACCAGTTGACCGCCAAGCTCCGCGAGCAGCGCACGCCCACGCAATTGCCGGTCATCATGCTCACTTCCCTGGGTCGCTCCATCCCCGCACCCGAGCTGGGCATTGCCGCGCACATCAGCAAACCCGTCAAACCCACGACGCTGTTCAACCTGCTGATTGAGGTTTTCCACGGCCGGAAAGTGCAGCGCACGACCAGCGTGGATCCCGGTTCCGCCGGCGAACTGCTGGCGCAGAGCCATCCGCTCACGATCCTGATCGCCGAGGACAACGCCGTGAACCAGCGCGTCGCCAAACTCATGTTGCAGCGCCTCGGGTACGAGGCCGACTTCGCCGCCGACGGCCGCGAGGCGGTTGAAGCCGTAAAAAAGAAAACCTACGACCTCATTCTCATGGACATGCAGATGCCCGAACTGGACGGACCGGGCGCCGCGCGCGAGATCTGTGCTCTCCTGCCGGCCAATGCCCGGCCGCGCATCGTGGCGATGACGGCCAGCGCCTCGTCCACCGACCGCGATCTCTGCCTGGAGTCCGGGATGGATGACTTCGTCACGAAGCCCGTCCGCCTGCAGGACCTCCGCAAGACCCTGCTCGCCTCACCGATTGGGGTGCAGGGCGTCGCCAGCTAGGCACCGCGGTGGACTGCGTCAGGCTCGCGGGGTGGGCTCAACGTCCGGGCGGACAAGGCCCTTGGCGTTCAACGCCACCACGACTCGGGGATAATGTTTCACCCGGCACACGGGGCAGATGCCGTGGCTCAGCTTCAGGCTGGAGTGCGTGGTGAAGTATTCCTCGATGCTGTGCAATAGCCCTCGTCGTTGCGGACGCTTTTGCAGTGGGCGCAGATCTGCAGGAAATCCCGCAGCACCGCGATCCCCGCCACCGCCTCGGCGAGGGAGGCGGCGATGCGGCGAAACTCAAACTGCGCCACCACTTGGCGGGCGATGGCCTCCAGCGATTTCTTCTGGTCCTCCGTCAACTGCCGTGGCTTGCGGTCGATCACGCAGAGCGAGCCCAGGCCGAAGCCCTGGTTGTCCACCAGCGGCGCACCGCCGTAAAATCGGATATTCGGGTCGGACGTCACCAGCGGGTTGTCCGCAAAACGCGCATCCTTGGTGGCATCCTCCACGAGCATCAGATCCCGCGACAGAATCGTGTGAGCGCACAAGGCCTGGTCGCGGGGGGTTTCGGAAGCCGCAAGCCCCACCTTGGCCTTGAACCACTGGCGGTGCTCATCCACGAGCGTGATCCGGGCAATCGGCGTCTCACAAATCTGCGAGGCAATCACGGCGAAGTCGTCAAACGACTGCTCCGGGGGCGTGTCCGCAAGCTGGGGGACGGACATCGGCGAGTTGTGACTTTAGGCTGCTTAACATCTTATGCCTTCAAATCTCAACTCGGACGAACCGCGCTAGGCTCGAAATGGTGGACCCTACTGGGCTCGAACCAGTGACCTCTTCCATGTCAAGGAAACGCTCTAACCAACTGAGCTAAGGGTCCAAATCTGAGGTCGGCGAGTAACGCCAGCAGCGCGCCTCAGCGCAAGGAAAAATCCGCAACCTGTTCTGGCCGACGGAACACGCGGAATACACGGAAGTGAAACCGTCGGAACAAACCGAATTGAGGCCTATTTCCGTGTATTCTGTGTGTTCCGTGGGCTAAAAATGAATTTCATGCCGACTTGAAATCACTCGCCGCCTCCGCGCGGTCTTTTGCAATCTGGCTCTTCAATTCCTCAAGGCCGCCGAACTTCATCTCGGGCCGCAGGAAGCGCAGCCATTTGACGGTGACATGGTCCCCCGTCCCAAACGGGCATTCGCCGAGCACATGCACCTCGAGGCGTGGTTCCACGGCCTGTTCGACCGTCGGACGCAGCCCGTAATTGGCCACACCCGGCAACGCCTCCATCGACTTCGCCCCGGCCACCCGCACGACATACACGCCATACTGTGGCCGCAGGTCCGGCGCCCAAGACAAGTTGAGCGTGGGAAACCCGATCGTGCGGCCCAGGTGCTTGCCGTGCACCACCGGTCCCTCCGCAAAATAGGTGTAGCCGAGCAGCACGTTCGCCCCGGCGACATCGCCGCTCTCGAGCAACCCCCGGATCCGCGTGCTGCTGATGGGCTCGCCGTCCCACCTAACGCGCTCCGCGCTGAAAACTTTCAACCCCAGTTTCCGCCCCTCGCCCACCAGCAGGGCAATGTCGCCCGTGCGGCCGCGACCAAAGCGGAAATTCTCGCCCACATAAATTGCGGTCAGCTGCGGCGAGCGTTGCTTGAGCCACGGGAGGAAATCTTCCGCCGGAACTGCCGCGAAATCCGGCGTGAACGGTTGAGTGATCATCGCCTCCACGCCGAGCCGGTGCAGCATCCGCGCCTTCATGCCGGCATCCATGATCAGTTTCGTAGGGTGCCCCGGCCGAAAGAGTGTGCTGGGGTGCGGCGAAAACGTCAGCACCGCCGCCGTGCCGCCGCTGCGCCGCGCCGATTGCACCGCCGCCTCGATCACAGCGCGATGGCCGAGGTGCACGCCGTCAAACATGCCGATGGCCAGATGCAGCGGCCCCGGCGGCAGGGCCGCGTTTTCCAGTCCGCTGAACTGGGCGACCTGTTTCACAGCGCCACGCTGGGCGCCGCTTCATAAACCGGGATCAGGCGCCGCTCGATTTCCGGGATGGGCAGGGCCTCGATCGCGTCGAGGGTCAGTGCCTGCGAGATGTTGAACCGGTCCGTAGCCGTGCGCCGGAGCGCGGAGAGATGGGCGCCGCAGCCAAGCTTCTGCCCGAGGTCGTGGGCAATCGTCCGGACATAGGTGCCTTTGCTGCTGCGCAGGCGGAAATCCAGCTGCGGCAGCGCGAAACGCGTCAGGTCGAAGGACATGACCCGGATGAATCTCGGCTCGCGCACCACGTCCTCGCCCTTGCGCGCGCTTTTGTAGAGCGGCACGCCACCGATCTTGATCGCTGAATACATCGGCGGCATCTGGTACTGGTCACCGAGGAAGGAATTCATCGCGGTCTTCAGCTCGACCTCGGTCAATGGCGGCACCGGCCGCGTCTCCATCACCTGGCCGTCGGCGTCCTGTGAGTCCGTCGTCGAGCCCAGCGTGATCGTGCCCTCGTATTCCTTGTCGAGGCTGATAAGGTATTGCGAAATGCGCGTGGCCTTGCCGATCAACATGATCAACAGACCGGTCGCCATCGGGTCGAGCGTGCCGGCGTGGCCGATGCGCTTCATGTTCAGCTTGCGACGCAGCCGCGCCACGACGTCGTGCGAGGTGTGGTCGGTGGGTTTGTCCACCAGCAGCACCCCCTCAAGCTCCTTCGACTGCCCGATCATGACACGCCCTTTCCGGGTCCGTCGACAATCGCGATCTGCTTCGCCAGCGCGGCCACCAGCCGGGGATAGAAATTCTCCGCGCCGTGCTTCAGACTGAGGCCCGCGGCGCTCGCATGACCGCCGCCATTGAACTGACCTGCAATCTGGTCGAGCCGGTACGCGGCATTCTTGCCGCGCAAACTGGCCTTCACCGATCCATCATTGCGTTCCTCGATCAATACGCCCACGGCCACGCCGTCCACCGCGCGCGCGTAGTCCACCAGCCCCTCGGTATCCTCGGCGGTCGTGCCAGTCTCCTCAAACGCGCCCGGGGCGAGAATCCCGATGCACACTCGGCCGTCACATTCCATGCGGAGGGACTTGAGGTAACGCTGCAGCAGCTCGAGCTTGTTGATGGATTCGCGCTCGTAGAGTTCGAGGCCGACCTGCGGCGGGTTCGCGCCGCGCCCCATCAGTTCAGCCGCCAGGAGGAAGGTGCGGCGCGAGGTCGAGGCGAAACGGAACTGGCCGGTGTCAGTCACGATGCCCGTGTACAGCGCCTGGGCGGCTTGGGCGTCCACGCTCAGGCCCTCGTCGAGGACGAAGCCGGTCAACATTTCGCAGGTCGCGGCGGAACCGCTGTCGACGAGGTTGATCTCGGCATAGCCGACATTCGAAAGATGGTGGTCAATATTGGCCAGGGGGCGCGGGAAACGCAGCTTGAGCCGCTCCCCCACCCGCGACTGGTCGGCGCAGTCCACGAAAATCGCCGCGTAGTCGGTCGGGTCCTGCAGCACGTCGTCCGGGCGCAGGAATCGCATTCCCGGCACGAGGAACTCGAGGCGGCGCGGCACCGCGTCGGCGTTCACGCAGGTCACGTCGTGGCCCGCCGCCGTGAGGACGCGCGCGAGGCCGACGATGGAGCCGATGCAATCACCGTCGGGCCGGGCGTGGCCGACCACGGCGACCTTCCGGCCGGCGAGCAGCTTCAGGAGCCGGCCGAACTCGGAGGCGAAGGCGGGATAAAACTTACTCACGGACGTCCTTTTTCGGGGGATCGACCTCGTCGAGCAAGAGCAGGATGCGTGAACCGCGGATGGCCGAGTCGTCGAGCACGTAGCTGAAGCGCGGCATGTATTTCAGCACGATGCGCTTGCCCATTTCCTGGCGGATTTCGCGCGACTTCGAGCGCAGCCAGCGGAGTTGCTTCTCGATGCTGTCGTCGTCGCCCACGATGGAGACAAATACGCGGGCATCCCGCAGGTCGGGCGCCACGCGCACCTCGGTGACGGTGATGGCCACCGCCTCGCTCTGGTAGTCCTGGCGCAGGATCGCGCTGATTTCGCGCTGGATCAGCTCGTTAACGCGAAGGGTGCGGTTGGACATCGGGAAAGCGCAGCCATGCTGCGCGGAGATCGGAGTTCGTAGATCGGGAATGAGTGTCAGGAAAAAGACGAAACTAGTGGGAAAAGCATGCTGGAGTCAGCCGCGAACCTCAACGTGGATCGGGCAGGCATCCGGTCCGGCGATCTCCGATCTACGAACTGCGATCTTCGGCCCGCCGTGGCGGGCCTCAGAGCGTGGCGCGCACTTTTTGCACTTCGTAGCACTCGATCAGGTCGCCGGCCTGGTAACCGTTGAAATCGTCGAGCTTGATGCCGCACTCCAGGCCCGCGCGCACCTCGTTGGCGTCGTCCTTGAAACGCTTGAGCGTGGCGATCTTGCCCTCGTGCACGGTTTCCTTGCCGCGACGCAGTCGCGACTGGGCATTGCGGTTGATCTTGCCCTCGGTGACGAGACAGCCGGCGACAAATCCCTTGGCGAGCGGGAACACCTGGCGGACTTCCGCCACGCCCGTCTTCGTTTCCTTGAGATCCGGGTCGAGCAAGTCGGCCATCATGTCGCGGACCTTGTCGCCCAGCTCGTAAATGATTTCGTAGGTCTCGATGCGCACACCGTGGTGCTTCGCGAGCGGCGTCACGCCGTTCTCCAGCTTCGTGTTGAAGCCGAGGATGACGGAGCCGGCGGTGCCGGCCATGAGCACGTCGTTCTTGGTGACGAGGCCGACCTCGGTCGACACGATCTCCAGCGAAACCTTCGTGCTCTTGATCCCCTCGAGGATGTTGCACACGGCCTCGGCCGAGCCGAAGACATCCGTCTTGATAATGACCTTGAGCACCTTCGCCTGCGTCGCGGCGATGTTGGCGAAGAGCTGCTCGACCGAGACTTCCTTCGGCGTGGAGTCCGAGGTCGTCGTCGCCTTGCGGATGAGGTGCTGCGCCTCCTCGGCGAGCTTCTCGGCCTCGCGGGCGTTCTTCACGGCCTTGAACGTGGCGCCACTCTCGGGCGTGCCGGACCAGCCGATCACGCGGACGGGCGTGGACGGCGGGGCTTCCTTCAACGTCTGGCCCTGGTCGTCGAACATCGCCCGGACCTTCGCCCAGTTGGCGCCGCACACGAGGGCATCGCCCACCCGCAGGGTGCCGCGCTGCACGATGACGGTGGCGAGCGGGCCGCGGCCCACGTCAACCTGCGACTCAATGACGACGCCGCTGGCCTCGGCCTTCGCGTTGGCCTTGAGCTCAAGCACGTCGGCCTGGAGGAGAATCATTTCAAGCAGCTGGTCGATGCCTTGGTTCTTGATCGCCGCGACCGGCACGGTGATCGTCTCGCCACCCCAGTCCTCGGGGGCGATGTTGCGCTGCTGCATCTGCGCCTTCACCTGGTCGAGGTTGGCACCCTTCACGTCCATCTTGTTGATGGCGACAATGAGGGCGACCTTCGCATTCTGCGCATGGGCCAGTGCCTCGTCGGTCTGCGGCATGAAGCCGTCATCGGCCGCGACGACGAGCACCGCGATATCGGTGACGTTGGCCCCGCGGGCGCGCATCTTCGAGAAGGCGGCGTGACCGGGCGTGTCGAGGAAAGTGATCTGGCGGCCGTTGCGCTCGATTTGGTAAGCGCCGATGTGCTGCGTGATGCCGCCGGCCTCGCCTGAGGCGACGTTGGCCTTGCGGATGGCATCGAGCAGGGAGGTCTTGCCGTGGTCCACGTGGCCGAGAATGACCACCACCGGCGGACGCGGGAGGAGGAACTTGGACTCATCCTCGTCGGGCTTCTCTTTCTTTTTCTCCTTATCTTTCTGCACCTGGACCGGATCGCCGCGGTGCTTGATCTCGAGCATGAAGCCATGCTTTCCCGCCACGGCGATCGCGGTGGCCTCCTCGATGTTGGAATTCATCGAGGCGAAACCGCCAGCCTGGTTGAGCTCGGAGATGAGCTTGAACGGCTTCAGCCCCAGCGCCGTGGCGAAATCGCGCACGACAATCGGGGGCTTGAGATGGATGATCTTGATTTCGCCCTGAACCGTGATCTCAGGCGCGGCCGCGGGAGCCGCGACCGGCAGCGGCGCAGGCGAGGAACTCGGCGGAGCGGGGGGCGCGCTCGGCGAACCCGGCGAAGCGGGCGAGCTGGGAGCAGCGGGGACGACGCGCGGCGGCATCGTCGGCGCGGAAAAAGGGGACCTGGCGGCGGAAGGGAAAACGGGTAACGGCGCCGGCGAAGCGGGACGCGCGGCCGGCGCGCTCGGTGCGGGAGCGGACGGTGCGACCGGCGAGGCGGGCCTCAGCGGCGGAGCGATGATCGCCGGGCGCGAGGGCGCGAGCTGAGTCATGCGGGGCGGCGCGGGGGGCGCACCGGCGGGTTTGAGCGCGGCGGCCCTGGCTTCCTTTTCGCGCACGATATCCTGGGCGGACTTCACAAAGGCGCCGGTCGGCATGCGAACCTGGGACACCGCGGGGGCGGCGACCTCGGCGACGGGGGCGACCGTCGCGGCGGGAACTTCAACCGGTTTCGCGGGCTGCTTGCCGGCGAACTCCTTGTCGATCTCCTGCTCGTAGATTTTGCTGACCGTGCTCGAGACCGACTTGGTATCCGCCGAGACGTAGCCGCGCTCCTTGAGCAGGGACAGCATGTCCTTGCCTTCCATGTTGTGGCGCTTGGCTAGTTCGTGAATGCGGATGCTCATCAGTCAGTCGGAGGTGCGTCAGGGTTGTTTTTGCGTAACGCGCGCAATGATGGCCGAGGCTTCCTCAGCCGTGAAACCGGCGTCCACGAGGTCGTCGCTTTCGACGCCTTCGAACGCGGCGGGAGAATTGATGCCCATGGCCACGAGGCGGCCCGCCAGGACGGCGTCAAACTCGTAGGTCTTGAACAGCAGTGCCACGGCGTTGCCCACCGGGTCGTCACCGACCGCGTGGAACTCCTCAATGTCGAGGCGCCAGCCGATCAGGCGGGACGTAAGGCGTGCGTTCTGGCCCTTGCGGCCGATCGCGATGGCGAGGTCGTCCGTGGCCACCTTGAGGACGATGCGGTGGTTCTTATCATCGATCAGGATCTCGCGCGGCACGGCCGGCTTGAACGCCTCGATGATCATTTCCTTCGGGTCGGCAAAATAGCGGATGATGTCGATCTTCTCACCGCCGAGTTCGCGGACGATGGTCTTCACGCGGGCGCCACGGGCGCCGACGCACGCGCCGACGGGATCCACCTTCGGATCCGTGCTGGTGACGGCGATCTTCGTCCGGTAGCCGGGTTCGCGCGCAAAGGCCTCAATCTTTACCGTGCCGTCGGCGATCTCGGTGACTTCGAGTTCGAAGAGGCGGCGGACGAATTTCGGGCTGGCGCGGGTGAGGATGATCTCGGGGCCGCGGGGCGTCGAATCAATGGACAGCAGCAGGCAGCGGATGCGCTCACCGGGCTGGTATTCCTCGCCGGGGACCTGTTCCTTGCCGGGCATGACCGCCTCGGCCTTGCCGAGGTCAACATACAGGTCGTTGCGCTCGCGGCGGCGGACGGTGCCGGTGACAATGTTGCCCACCTGATCCTTAAAATCGTCGTAGATGCGGTCCTTCTCGAACTGGCGCAGCCGCTGCATGACGGCCTGGCGGGCGGTCTGCGCGGCAATGCGACCGAGGGTGGAGGGATCGATCTCCTTCTCCAGGAACTCGCCAATCAGGATGCCGGGCTTCGCGAGCTGGGCCTTTTCAATGTGGATTTCCGTCCGCGGGTTGCTGACGGAATCAACGACCTTAAGCAACGACCAGGCGTGCAGCTGGCCGTTCTTGGCGTTGATGTCTATCTTCAATTCCTGGCCGGAGTTAACTCCTTTTTGTGCCGCGGTTTTCAACGCGTTCGCAATCGTGGCGATCATGTCGGCACGGGGAATCCCTTTTTCCTTCTCCATGTATTCCAGGACGGAAAGAATTTCGCTGCTCATAGGGTTGGTATTATGGGAAAAAAAAAGCGGGCCGCAGGGCCCACTTTTTGAAGAGTGAGGTTGATTGAGTCGGTAAATCTACCCGTCGGCTGTAATTTTTGTCAAGCCCCACGCCCACGACCCGCCCATTCCTCGCGTTCGCGCTCGATCAACCACCCCAGCAGGCCCTGACCCAGCCCGTGGCTGGCCGGCGCGCCGCGGGATCCCATCACCGCCAAGCCCCGCAAGGCCTGGCTGAGCACCGGTGGCAAATCGCCGGGAAACCAGTGCCACCACAATCCGGCGAGGTCCGCGGCGGTTTCCGCGGCGAGGAGCGGCAGGAATCCGTCGCAGACCAGGTTGTCGAACCGTGTGCCACCCACCGTGTCGCGGCAAATCTCCGTGAGGATTGCCCCGCGCAATGTCGTGAAGTGGTGACCGCGGCGCGCCGTACCCGTCGGAATCGCGGCCATAACCACGGGAAGCTTCTCCTTTAATGCCACCAGCCGAAGCGGCCAGTCCGGATTCGCTGCGATCCACCGGGCATATTGGCGCAGCCGGATGCGCGGCCGGTTCGCCGGACGGACGCCCTGTAGACTCCACGAGCCCGCCTCATCCTCGTACAAGGCATCGGGAACAACGGCTCCCCTTGCCCACTCTTCCAGTGGATGCGCCGAGGCGATCCGGAGCATCGGCGCGCGGTTGAAACGATGGCCGAGAATTTCAAGCGCCGCGTGGTGACACGCCGCCTCCCAGCCCAACCGCTGCATCCGCAGCCGCGCGAAATGCACTTTCTGCCGCCAGCGCCGGTCCGCCCCGTTGCGCAGCAGGGTCATCAATTCCTCCGGGCCGAGCACTCCCAGCACTTCCTGCACCCGCGACCCCGGCCGGTTGGCGAGGTTTTCGACGGCGTCCTCCGCGGCGAATTCCTCAAGATCATGGAGCAGCAGCGGCAGCAGGACCAAAACCGGAATCTCCCTTCCGTCCGCACCGTGCGTCACGTGGGTCGGCTCCGGTGGAAACAGCACGACATGCAACGCCACGCTGTCATAGGCGCGATCCTTCGCGTGGCCGTGCTCCGCCCAACCTTCCACCGCGAGATGCAGCTCCACATCGCCCGTGATCACCGCCCCATTGGCCAGGCGCAGGCGAGCACCCTTGAAGTCAGGTCCGCCCAGAAGATTCCATTTCCCCGGATGCACAACCTGCACCCGCCGGCCGTCGAGGGTCACGGCGCTCAACCGGTCAAATTCGCCCCGCGCCCAGATCTTCTGGAGCAGTTTCTCGGAAAAAGAAAACGGCCCGTAGAGCCCTTGGATCTCCGCGACCACCCCGGCCGATTGCTCGCTTGTCATGACGCCGGTTCACCTCCCAAAGCCCGACGCATCCCGCCACGACTGAACTGCAACTTGCCCGTAACCGGTGGGATAGGCAAAACCAGTCCGGTCGAGACAAGCCGGCTGGCAGGCGCTCCGAACCCAACGCTAGCTAGACAGGAAGGCCCAGTCCAAGTGCGCCTCCAAAAACGCCGCGAGTTCACTTTGATCCCGCGGGGAAATCTCCTGCCCCACCGCCACTCGCGGCATGGCGACCGCGACCAGCCGGGCCTTGGCGTAATCAGTCAGCCCCACTTCGCTGAACAGCGCCTTTTCCACCAGCTTGTGACGCAGCTCGCCCAAGTCCTTATCGCCCCGCGGGTCTTGATCGCCGCGAGCCTGCTCAAGCTGACGCATGCGGGAGATTAGAATTCGGGCCAAGGCCTGCGCACGCGGGTTCATGGCGCACCTTTACACAGGCCGGGTAAGATTTCAATCGGCCGGCCCGCCAGCCTTGGCCGCGAAAGCTCGACAAAGCCGACATTTCCCGGCGGTTTTGTCGTCGACCGCGGTACTCCCCGGAACGCGTCGGAGACTCGCCGGTCTCACCGGGACCGCCTGCTGACCGACGGCATAATATGATCCAACGATGAATACCTCGATTCCGGGACCGCTTGCATTCGCCGCCTTTGCCGTTGCCCTCGCCGCCTTTTCGGCCCGCGGAGCTGCATCCACCGATGCCCCGCAGCCCGCATTTGATCCCGCCGCGGTGCTGCGCGAACTTCAGGACACGTCCGCCGCCGGGATGAACCGCCGCCTCGGGCCCGACTACAAATTCTATCACCCCAACGACGACGGAGCGTCCTTTCCTGAGATCTATTTGGTCCCGGAAAAACCCGCTCCGCCCCATCCGGGTCACCCGGAGGAGCGCCATTACCAGTGGGGCGGTCCGTGGACCCAGGCTGCCGGGGATTTCAGTTCAACGCAGGGCCAGGTGCTCTATGTTCCGGACCGGCCGCTGAAGATCGATCCGCAGACGCACGGGCCCAACGAAGGCATCGGAGTGGATCGGGTCACCATCATCGGGATGTCCAACGGGTGCTTCACGGAAAAGCCCGAACCGCCGTGGTGGGGCGGGTTTCGTCCCGAACCTTCCGCCGCAGGCTGGTTGAAATCCGCCGGCAAAAAACTCGGTCAGCCGCTGGCCGTGGCGCGCGGCGCCGGGGGCTGGGCCAACTCCGGATTGGTCCTGTTTTCCTCGGGCGTGATCGCCACCGGCGGCACGGCCACGGGTCGCAGTACCTACCCGACGTTCAACCTGCCCGCGAACAAACTGCCGCTGGCGATTTCCATCACCAACAAGAATGAATTCGCCCTCGTGACCGTGACCGACACGGACACGATGCACGGACAAGTGGCGGTATTTGCCCTGGGGAGCGATGGCACCAAAGCCGGGATGCCTCACGAATGGACCGAGGAGCACGCCGGATTCGCCAACGTCGCGGTGTTCACCCGCATCAAACTGCTGGGCTACGTCGACCTGCCCGGAGTGACTTTCCCGACGGGGATCTCCGCGGTGGGAAACCGCACCGAGGCGCGGATGAATGGTCGCGATGGCAACGCGGGGATGCTGCGCGAGTACAGCCTGCACGTCCAAGCCGACCGGGACGTTTTCGACCACGGCAGCAACGCCGGATTTACGTCTACGGCCGGATATGCGGTGGTGATCGCGAAGTACGAAAACAAAGCCGTGTTCATCGATCTGCAGGCGCTGTTCGCCGCCATGCGCAAGGCGTACGTGACGACCGAGGAAAATTTCCAGGCAACCCTGCTCGTGGGTGACGCACCGGGTGAATGGCCCTATACCTTCGCGCACACCCCGGAGTGGACCCCCACGGTGGTGAAGACCGTCGACATCCCGCGTCCCACGGCGGTGCTCTCCCGCTTGGAAGGCGGATCCGCCGCCCGCGCCATCGTCGCCTCGGAAGACGGCACGCTCACTTTTTTCAAGCTGGGCGGCCTGGCAACCGAAGCCCCCGCCCTCGCGGGCGAGATACTGCCGGTGCATCAACTTAAGGTGGGCCCCAACCCCACCTGCCTGACCTATCAGAAATACGGCAGTGGCTTTCTGGCGGTGTCGCGGGGTGCCCGGGAAATCGCGTGGATCGGCGATTGGGGGGACACGGCGACGGTCGTGCGGCGCCTGCGGGACCGCCGGCTGATTGATCCCGTGGGCGCCGAGGTGGCGGACACGCACGGCATTCAGGCACCCATTGTCTCCATCGTCGACTTCGCCGGGCGCCAGATTCTCAACTACCGGTACGGGGTGCTGATATTTGCCACGCAAGGCGGGGCCAGATTTGGCGTGGGACCGGATGGAAAGGACGAAATTGAATGCGGGGGATTCCTGAAATTTCCCGGGCGTCCCTTCGCGATCAGCGCGACGAACGTGAACTAGCGCGAGCCCCACCGGGCGGGGCGGCCCGGGCCAAGAAAGCTCGACAAGCGCCGCGTTTCGCGGCGGGTTTAGACCGGTGTTGGAGGGGTGGCAGAGTGGTCTATCGCGGCGGTCTTGAAAACCGTGTTAATGCCTGCCAATGAATGGGTTTCATAGGCGCAGAACCGACCATGGCCGAACGGATGCGAACATAATAGTCGCGGTAACTGTCAACAGTCTGGCGATGGGACCACCCCGCCATGGGTACCTCACCCCCGCTTTAGTGGCCACCCATCTCACGGGTAGCTGTGCCCACAAATTTTGCCCTAACAAAAGCGACTTTCGGATTCCGCGCACTCGCTTCGTCTTTTGGAAAAGACGACTGAAGACGCGCCGGAAACTACTATCACAAGCGACGTGTGGCCGGAGGCCACTTTACTTACCTCGGAGCAGCCTCGCCTTCTGAGTCTCGTACTCAGCATCAGTGAGAGCTCCTGCGCTTTTTGCTTTCTGCAGGTCGATGAGCTGTTGACCTA
>Ga0105047_10006490_pt1 | contig 19844 bp, 17 predicted proteins | sample MAT04_FD_78384 | JGI IMG/M metagenome (GOLD analysis project Ga0105047, IMG submission 78384) | Freshwater microbial communities from Lake Fryxell liftoff mats and glacier meltwater in Antarctica - MAT-04 (megahit assembly) | ecosystem: Environmental > Aquatic > Freshwater > Ice > Liftoff...
AGAACGAAGGCGTCAAGCAGCCTGGTCCGTTCGCGAAGGACGCGCCGAGCGTCGGTTCGACGGCCTCAATGAGCTCGACATGGCGGAGTTCTACCAACACCAGGCCAACTGGTCGAACCGCATGATCCTGGGCGACAACCTGCAGGTGATGGGCAGCCTGGCCGAGCGCGAGGGCTTGCGCGGCAAGGGGCAGATGATCTAGCTCGACCCGCCGTACGGCATCAAGTTCGACAGCAACTGGCGGGTCACTCGTTGGGGTCGCTATCGGATGCAGGTCACCGAGGGTGAGCTCATCGCCAATTGCGATCTCCTGAGGGATCTCGTGGTCCTGGCTCGCGACAACTACGATGCGTAGCTTGTGGCCCACGGGGCCCGGCAAGGATGCGGGTCATGGCCGTCGATAACTGCGGCTTCTCAAGTCGGGTACCTGGCTAGCAACCGACCTACATCAGTCAGGGCTTGACACGCGGCTCGCCAGCGGAGCCCTCGGTCCCCACGACAGCATCGAAGACAACATGCAGCGTGTGTTGCAGCAGTCCGGCCAGCGCCGGATCGTTCCCGTTGAGTCGTCCTGTCTTGAGGTCTACGTCCCCGACCTTGATTGGTGCCATCCCGCGCACGTGCAGGGTGACATACAGCCGGCGCTTGTCGCCCTTCGTCCAAACATGGGCGACAACGTGTCCGACACCCCTATGGGAGTTGCCGATCGAACGCAGGATCCGCGCAGTCAGCCGGCCGGCCGGACTGATGACGGTGATATCGGGGTCAGGTAGTGACGTCGGCTCAACGAGACGCAGCAGGATCGCCGTCGTGTCGTTGACGTTGGCCGAGTCGCACTGAACCTTGCGCGTCGTATTGTCGATCCATCCAAAAGGATGACCGTCCTGGTCATTCAAGTAGGTGCGGCTTCTTCCGTAGCGAGACCATGCCCGCGCAACGTAGAAGCGGTACCGCTCGGAAATTGGGTTGTCCCAAATGGCCTGGACCGCCTCGCGATCAAGGCGCACTCGCTCCACTGGTTCCGGCCGAACCAACCGAACCGCACCCATCGCCGGAAAGAGGGTCGTCAGCGTTGCGACCGCGGCGTCAACGCCAGCGGCATCCAAGCAATGAGGTTTCCGCCGGAGCACATTGAGCACTCGCTCCAACGAACAGAGTCCGACGCCATCCAGCCGCGCTGGCAGAGTGTCGGAAGACTCGTTGTCGATGAACACCAAGCCTCCCGAAACGGGGACCTGCGGCAACGCCTTCTGCACCATGGAGATGTGGTCCGCCATGGCGGTGACTGAGTCGTGCTTGTTTCGTTGGCCACAGCGCAGCTTCTTCGACGGCGTCACTGTCAGCGCACCGTTCCAAGCCTTCGCATCAAGCACCACGACGCCACCAGGCCCTACGAGCACGTGATCCACGTTGCCGCCGTTGGGTGACCGCCGGTCGTGGAGCATTACCCAGCCGTCTGCTGACAACGGCGCAACCTCGGCGGCGAGACTCCGCTCACCGATGGCTCCTTTGTCGAAAGCCGAGGCCCGGCGCGTCGCCCAGGACGCGACCGCCGCTGCACTACCCGCAACGCTTTGGGCAGATTGTCCGGCAGTCATGCGGGGTGTTCCGTCGCACAGCGTGTACGTCTCGTCAAATTTCTCACAAGGAGCTATCGGCACGACCCCTGCGGGCCTCAAGTCAAACGTACGGGCCACCGCCGACCGACTCGTTGGGCTGTGAGGCCGACGCGCGATCTGGTCCGTCGACCGACCGGCCGCCCACTGCATGTCCGCCTGGCACAATCTCGGCGTGGCGATGGATGACTTGTTGATCGAGCGGTTGCTGCGGGTCATCGACGAGGGGCGGCGAACGGCCACCTACAAGCTTGCTCTCCTGCTGGCACTGATCGATGCGACCGCCACTTCGCCGGGAGCGCAGGAGCTGCCCACTCGCCTGCTTGCCGAGCGGGTGCTCGAGCTGTACTTCCCACAGACCCGTTCGTACGTCGACCGGGCCGGCAGCGCCCACGAGCTGCGACAGATCTCGATGAAGGCCTCGCCCGTGCTCGCCGCCGCCTCCGACCTGCGTGCTCGTGCCGCAGCGAGGTCGCTCGCCAACCTGCACCAGGTGCGCAGTCGCATGCCGGCCGACTACGAGCGGGCGGTCGACACCGTCGAGGACACATTCGTGCGCTACCCGATCCCGCTGATGCAAGTGGTCGGTGGCGCCGCGGTGCCGTTCCTCTACTCGGTCGACTGGTCGGAGGGCACGACCCTGAGGCAGCTGCGCCGCACCGGGGGCGATCGTGTCCGCCTGCTCGACGGGGTGGCCGACCGGTTGGTCGTGATCGGCCCGATGCTGCGGCCGCTGATCGAGCTGCACTGGTCGCGCGACGTCGCCCGCTGGACGCGGCTGCCGATGGAGGACGACGACCTGCGGGCGCACCTGTTCGGCACCGACCGCACCGCGTTCCCCAAGGCCCTCGTCGGCCAGCTGACCGAACTGCAAGGACACGAGTGCTTCTACTGCGGCGCCCGCCTGAGCGCCCGGCGCGAGGTGGACCACTTCCTCGCCTGGTCGCGCTGGCCCAACGATGCGGTCGAGAACCTGGTGGTGGCCGACGCCTGCAACAGCCACAAGAGCAACCACCTGGCCGCCACCGAACACCTCACCCGCTGGCGCGCCCGCCTACTGACCGCCGCGCCCGACCTGGCGCAGGTCGCCGGCGCGACCAGCTGGCCCACCGACGCCGACCGCACCGGGGCGCTGGTGCACACCACCTACTCGCACATGGTCGCCGGCACCCCACTGTGGCTGCGCGGCCGGGAGTTCGAGCTCGCCACCGGCCCGGCGTGACGCGCCAGTTCTGCTCGGAGCACAACATTCGAGCATGCCGTCAAGGCTTCTAGCGCGACGAACGGTGGCCGGGGACCTCCGCGTGGAGGCCGTTGCGCTGACGCAACACCTGCGCCGATACGCTGCTCTCATGCAGTTCCAAAGGCTCGCCCGCAACGCACGAGAAGGAAGTGGTCGATCGATGCGCGAGGTTGCAGCGTTGGCTGGCATTGCGCCATCCACCGTGTCGCGACTCGAGCGAGGCTTGATCGTCGATCCCACGGTCGGCACCCTGTCGATGATGCTCGAAGCCAGCGGGGTGGCACTGCGCTTGGAGGCGGTGCGAACACTGCGCTATCTCTCGCGATCGATCGATCGTCATGGTGAGCCCGACTTCATGGCGTTGACGACGTGGGCCGACGGGCTACGGAAGCGTCCCTGGGAGGCGGCAACGGCAATCTCACTTGGTCCGGATGACGGCACAGAGCCCCGACTCGCCAACCTCTTGGCGGCCATGGCGGAGAAGACAGCGGACGACCATGGGCTGCGCCGTCCCGAGTGGTGCAACGCCATCGCACCACTCAGCGAGCCGTGGGAGTCACCCGGAACGGCTCGTCACCGCCAGCGCGCACGCGCGGAGGCGCTGCGCCAGTTCCGCGATCGACAGATCTTCCTGAGCGGAACGAACGTCTGGCGCCGCACCGGTGAGACCAATGGCGAGCGATGAGCTGCTCGACCGAGAGCGCATGGTCGAGCTCCTGTCCGCAGTTGGTCGCGTGCTGGCCGAGTCGGGTGCGCCCGAACAGGAGTTGATCGTCGTCGGAGGTGCGTACATGGCGCTGGCCGGCGTTCGATGTCGCAGGACGTCGACACACTCGGCGCACTGACGTCAGATGTGGAGTCGGCAGCTCGACGCATCGCGCGGGAATGGGGGCTCGACGACAGGTGGCTGAACTCCGGCCCGACGCCGTTCTGGCCGGCCGGCCTGCATCGCTCATCGTGTCGTGAAGTCCTTCATGTCGGCAGTCTGCGCGTGCTGGTTCCGCCGCCCGAGTTCGTGTTCGCCATGAAGCTGTACGCCTACCGGCTGAAGGACTTGGACGATCTGTCGCACCTATGGCGCGCATGCCGGTTCCCAGATCGCGAGGCGGCCCTGGCGTTCGATTGGGATGAGTATCCGCATGAGCCGAACGACCTCTACTTGGTGACCCTCATCGAGGAGTAGAAGGCGAACTCGACCTCGACGCCAGCATCATCGACTACTTCCCCGACCTGCCCGGCGCTGACCAGATCACGCCACGCCAACTGCTCCAGCACACCAGCGGTCTCGGCGAGTACCTCGACGATCCTCTGGTTCTCGACGACGCCCAACGTGAGTGGTTGCCCGCCGAGCTGATCGCTGTGGCCGAAACCGGCGGCCGGTTCGGCGCTCCGGGCGGCGCGGCCAACTACGCCAACACCAACTTCACCGTGCTCGGCGAGATCATCGAGCAGGTCACCGGTGCACCATGGGTCGACGCCGTTCGAACCCGGATCGTGGAGCCCCTCGGCATGACCAGCACGGCGCTCATCGGCAGCGACTCGGCCACCGGCTACACCCTGGTCGACGATGTGTTCGTCGATGCGACCTACCAGCTGCATCCGTCGGTCGGCGGCGCAGCGGGAGGGCTCGAGTCGACCACCCGCGACCTGCTCAGCTTCGCCACGGCGCTGGCCCGCGGGACCCTGCTGTCGCCCGCATCGCAGACCGCAATGCAGACCTTCGTGCCCGGCGAGGACTACTCGTCGTTCGGGGTCGTCCACAGCTACGGGCTCGGCCTCGAACGCTACGAGAACGAGCAGATCACCGTCCTCGGCCACCTCGGCAGCGGCGCAGCCCACTCCGCCTTCCTCGGCTTCGACGTGGAGAACGGCACGGCGGCCGTCGTGATGATGAACTCCAACAACCCCGGCCCCCAGGCCGTCATCGCGATCGAGACCCTGCTGGCCATCAGCCAAGCCGGTTGAGCTCGGCGGTTCACTCGCTGTGGCTCGCCCCCACCACCTCGAAGCGGCCACCGCGGCGCAACAACCGCAAGCTCAGAGGAAGAGCGACCCACTCTCGCGTGCAGCCGGGTTCCGCCGAAGTCTGGTCGCGAATCGTCTCCAAATTGGAGACAGATCGCGACCAGAACCTGCGATGGGCACACGGAGACGGACGACGAGGCAGCGGCGACGCCGCGGACGCGTGGCCGGGCAGCTCAGGCGAGGTGGACGGGGCGGCCCGCCACCACGGTGCGGCGCACTCGTGCCGACAGCAGCGCTGACGGGCCGCAGGCGAACGGGTCGTCGTCGATGACCACCAGGTCGGCGCAGGCGCCGGGCTGCAGCACGCCGAGGCGGCCCTCCTCGAAGCTGGCCCACGCCGCGTCGCGAGTGCCGTGCACGATCGACTCGTCGACGGGCAGCGCGAAGTCGGGCCTGGTCGGCTCGAGTGTGGGGTCGTCGGGCGACCGCCGGGTGGCCGCGATGTACATGTTGGGCAGCGGCATGTGCGGCGCGGTGGGCGTGTCGGTGCCGAACGCCAGCGTCGCACCGGTGCTGGTGTAGCCCGGCCAGTTGAAGCCCTCCGGCGCACGCTCGGGCCCGAGCATCTCGGCCCAGTTGCCGGCGATGGCGGGGTCGCAGTGCACCGGCTGCATCGACGCCGTGATGCCCAGCGCACCGAGCCGCGGGATGTCGACCGCGGCTGCGTACTCGAGGTGCTCGATGCGGTGCCGGCGACCGCTGGTGCCATTGATCTGCTGGGCCCGCTCGATGGCGTCGATCGCGATGCGCACGGCCAGATCGCCGATGGCGTGGCACGCCACCTGCAGCCCCAGCCGGTCGGCCAGTTCGACCACCGGGTTGAGCATGTCGGCCGGCCAGATGGGGTCGCCGTTGGTGTGGTTCGTGTACGGGTCGACCATTGCCGCGGTACACGCGTCGATGGTGCCGTCGACCACCACCTTGATGCCCGCCATCCGAAACATCGGCCCGGTGTGCTGGGCCTTGCGCCGCGCCGCTTCCTCGACCTGCGCGTTGTTTCCCTCCACCGAGCCGGTGTTGTGCACGATCCAGTGCCCGATCACCCGCAGCGAGAGCGAACCATCGGCCTCGGCCCGTGCGAAGGTTTCCGCATCGTCGGCATCGACCCCCATGTCGACCGCCGTGGTGGTGCCCGACTCGTTGAGCGCGGTGATCGCCGTCGCCAGGTACCGGTCGCGGGTGGCGTCGTCGGTGCGGGCGAGGAACGCCCAGATGTGCTCGTGCAACGCCGTCTCCAAGAAGTAGCCGGTGGCCTCACCGGTGACCGGGTGGCGACGGATCTCACCGCCGATCGGGTCGGGAGTGTCGGCGGTGATCTCCATCAGCGACAGCGCCGCCGAGTTGGCCCAGCCGCAGTGCAGGTCGAACGAATCGATGAACACGGGCCGGTCGGGAAACAGGTCGTCGAGCATCTGCCGCGTGGGCTCGTTGTTCGGCAGCGCGTCGAACAAGAAGCTGGTGCCCAACACGTACGGCTCGTCCGGGTTGGCCTCGGCCCAATCGACCAGTCGCCGGCGGATCTCCTCCAACGTCGTTGCGGTGCGCAGCTGCGCCTTGCCGAGCGCGCTACCGGTCATCAGCAGATGCACGTGACCGTCGACGAAGCCTGGCAGCACCACGCACCCACTCACGTCGACCCGCTCGCACTCGGCCCCGGCAGCCAGCACGCACTCCGCGAGCGAACCGACCGCGACCACCAGCGAACCGTCGGTGACCAACGCCTCGGCCCACGGACTGGCCAGGTCGGCGGTGAACACACGGCCACCCGCGTAGATGGTGGGCATGGTCAGTACCCCGGAGGCGGCGTGAACCCACCGAGCAGATGACCGATCTGGCCCGCAGTCCAGATGGTGGTGCGGTCGGCCATCTCGGCGCCGATGACCTGCACGCCAACCGGCAACCCCGATGCGGTAGGGCCGACCGGCGCGACCGTGGCCGGCAGGTACGACGCGACCACCAGCCCGGCCCAGAACAGTTGCCCGAAGTAGGGCACTTCGCGACCGTTGACCGTCATCGTGCGCGTGCCGACCGGCAGCGACTGGTCGTGCGGGAACGCCGCCGTGGCGGTGACCGGCGCGAGCAGCACGTCGTAGTCGTCGAAGAACCGGCGCCACGCCCAGCGCAGGTGCTCGCGACGGTTGGCGGCGATGGCGAACTCGCGGTACGAGGCAGTCGACCACCGCAGTTGCTGCGCGTAAGGACCGCGGTCCGCGGGGTCGAGCGACGCCGCATGCTCGACCATCTCGCGGTACGCGTCGCCGGGAGGCGCCATCAACGCCATCAGCAACCGCTGGTACGTCTCGTGCGCGCCGGCCGGGTCGAACTCGGGGCGTGCGTTGTAATGCACCTTCGCGCCGGCCTTGCGCAACTCGTCACCCACAGCCTCGACCAGATCGCGCACCTCGTCGTCGACAGGTGCGAGGTCGGGCTGGTCGCTCCACACCGCCACTCGCAACCCGCGCAGCGTGGTGGGCGCCTTCGGCAGCTGCAACTTCCAGCCGGGTGCGAGCAGCGTGTCGGGGCCCGCTGTCACGTCGAGCGCGAGCGCCAGGTCGTCGGCCGAACGCGCGATCGGGCCGACCACCGAGATGTCGCCCTCGGTGAGGAGCGAGTTGTCGGTGGTCTGCCCGCGCTTGGGCACGATGCCGAACGTGGGCTTGTGCCCATAGACGCCGCAGTACGACGCCGGGTTGCGGATGCTGCCGCCGATGTCGCTGCCGTACTCCAGGCCGCTGAGCCCCGCCGCCGCGGCCGCAGCCGAGCCGCCCGACGAACCACCCGGCCCGCGGGCGTGGTCCCACGGGTTGTTGGTGGTGACGTACACCTCGTTGTAGCTCTGGAAGTCGGCCAGCGACTGCGGCACATTGGTCTTACCGAAGATGACCGCACCGGCCGCCCGCAACCGCTGCACGACCACCGCATCGGTGGTGGCGATGTTGCCCTTCAGTTCGGGGAAACCCCACGTGGTGGGTTGCCCGACCAGGTTGAAGCTCTCCTTCACCGTGATCGGCACACCGTGCAACGGGCCCACCTTCACGCCCTTAGCCAACGCACGATCGGCAGCCCGCGCGTGTTTCAGCGCCGCCTCACGGTCGTCAACGACCACCGCGTTGATGGCCGGATTCAGCCGGTCGACGCGTTCCAGGTAGGCGCGCAGCAACTCGACCGCACTCACCTTGCCGGTGCGCACCGCCCGCGCCAACTGCACCGCCGAACCGAACGGGAACGAACTCGGCATCGCCGTCTTCACCTTCGATGTACTCGCCATCACAGACCCCCAGCTTCGTCGATGTGGTCGGGACGCTAGCCCTGCGACCCGGCCCCTCAGTCAACCGCGCCGGACAGGCGCAGTCGGCGCATCCGCCAGTTGGCGAGCACCAGCACCACTGCCGTGACCACCAGCAGACGCACGATCGCGTCGACACCTTCCGGGATGCCCTCACGCTGCAGCCGGCGCGGTGCGTTGTCGAGCAAGCCGACGAATATGGCCCGCGACTCCCACGTGGGCGACAGCTGCGCAATGCCGGTGAGCGCCGCACCCAGCAACCGCTCGACCAGGAACACGAACGCCAGCGACCACACCGCGGTGCGCCGGGTGAGGCAGCCGATGGCGATGAACACCGCGACGTAGGCGGCACTGCCCACCGCCGCGGCGACGAAGGCCGCGCTCGCACTGGACGGACTGCCGGCGATGAAGGCCGCCGCAGCCGCGCACGGCGCGATGGTGACCAGCGCGACCGTGGACCCACCGACCCACCGGCCGAGCACGATCTGCCACGTGGGCGCGGGCGACAGCCACGTGAAGTAGAACGAGCCCGCGCGCATCTCGGCGCCGAGCACGGAGTCGCCGATGACGAGCGCGGCGATGGGCATGACCAAGCCGAAGATGCCCTCGGCCGCAACGTTCGCGAACGCTCGGTCGGGCCCGGCGTCGACCGCGCGAGCCAGCAGCCCGAACAGCAGCGCTCCGGCACACGGCAGCAGGATGGCCGCCCACCGCTTCAGCGGGAAGCACGACTGCCACGTGTAGACCAGGATTGCCAGCAGCCGCGGTCGCGGGCGCCAGGAGCTGGCACCACCAGTGGGTGATGTGGAGGGTGTCGTCGACGCGCTCATCGGACCAGCTCCCGGAACAGACTCTCCAGCGAGTCGTCGAGCGGGCGCACCTCGAGTAGCCGGATGGACGCCGCCTTCGCGAGCTGCGGCAGCGCGACGGCCACAGCGCGCGCCTGCAGCGTCTGCACGATCAGCTCGTCACGCTTCGCCTCGAACGTGACGCCGGTGACCGAGTCGAGCCCGACCAGCGCCGCAGCCAGGCGACGGCTGTCGTCGCAGCGCACGAGCATGTGGCGCGGCGTGGTGTCCATCGCGTCGCGGATGGCGCGGTGGCCACCGGCGGCGGCGAGCCGACCGTGCACCAGCACGATCACCCGCTCGGCGAGACGCTCGACTTCGTTGAGCACGTGCGAGCTGACGATGACGGTGCGACCATCCGCACCGATCTGCTTGAACAGCGCGATGAGGTGCAGTCGCTGCACCGGGTCGGCGCCGTTGAGCGGCTCGTCGAGCACGAGCACGCTGGGGTCGCACACCAGCGCGGCGGCGATCTTGGCCCGCTGGCGCATGCCCTTGCTGAACGTGGCGACCTGCCGGTCGGCGACGTCGAGCAGGTCGACCGTGCGCAGTGCGCGATCCGGCGCATCGCAATCGGTGACCCGGCGCAGGTTCGCCATGTAGCGAACGAGCTGGCGGGCGGTGAGGCCGTTGGGCACCGCTTCGTCCTCGGGGACGAGCACCATCTTGCTGTGCACCGAGCGGTCGCGCCGCGGGTCGCTGCCTGTCACGCGCACGCTGCCCTCGTTCACGCCGGAGAGGCCGGCGATGGCCCGCATCAGCGTGGTCTTGCCGGCACCGTTGGGCCCGAGCAGGCCGCTGACGCCGGGACCGAACGAGCACGTCAGCTCGGACAGCGCCACCTTCGGCCCGAACCACACCGACACGCCGTTCACCTCGACCGTGGCGTTGGCGACCAGCGCCGGGTCCGAGTGGACGTTGGACGGCTCGTTGGAGTGCACGTCGGTGCTCATCGCTCGACCCAACGATAGCGCCACCACAGCACCGCCGAACTGGCCCCGAGCACGAGGAGGTAGCAGGCCAGCGCCAGCCACCCACCACCGCCCACCCCACTCAGCGCCGACGACGGGTCGATGTGCCCGAGGAAGATGACATCACGCAGGTGCAGCGGCATTCCGAGCACGTTGAGCAGCGCCCCGTAGCTGCCGCCCTCGAACTGCGAGTCGCCGACGATGATGCCCGACGAGATGGACGTGAGCAGGAACAGCCCGATGACCGAGGCCCCCGCCACGATGCGCCGATCGGTGAGCGACGCCAGCGCACACCCAATGGCGGCGTAGTACATGCTGAGCACCAGCACCGCGAGGGGCACCTTCCACAGCACGTCGAGGTGCCCCGTGAAGTAGTCGAGCGCGGCGTCGCTGACCAGCATGTTGCCGACGAACAGCACCACCTGTGGCAGGAACGAGAACGCGAACAGGATGGTGCCGATGGCGCCGACCTTGGCCACGACGTAGTCGGTGCCCAACAAGGGACGGGCGAACATCAGCGGCAGCACCTTCTGCCGTCGATCGGGGCAGATGACATCCGGCGCGACCAGCGCGACGAACAGCAGTAGCGCCGCGGAGACACCCACGTACTCGCGGTAGGTGACGATCTCGAACGGCTCGAAGCGGTCGCGCAGCACGTAGCCGATGCCGACGTTGACGACCGCGGGAACGGTGACCACACCGAGCAGCACGAACGGCGCCACCTTCTGCCGCCACGTGCGGCGCAGGCCGAGCGCCCGGCGCATGGACGCCTTGTACAGCGCCAGGGTTGCCGCGCCGCGACGGCCGCGGGGGCCCTCGTAGGGCCGATACCCGCGGTCGTAGACCGCACCGCGACCCGAGTCGGCCGAATCCGAACCGACGGAGCTGGTCGGGGCGCTCATGCCAGCTCCCCGCTGCGACGCACGAACGCCTCGTCGAGCGAGGTGAGCCGCGTGGACAACCGGAACAGGGGAAGTCCGAGCTCGGCGACCACGTCGCGCAGCAGGTCCATCTGGGCGTCGTCGGCCACCGTGGCCTCCACCAGGCCGTCGGCTGCGACCGCGGTGACACCGCGCCGCGCGAGCGCAGCGACCAGATCGTCTGTGTGGTGGCCGACGTCGATGGTGACGAGTCCGGTTCGCTCGAGCAACGAGCTGGTCTCGCCCGACACCACGAGCGTGCCGCCGTCGATCATCACCACGTGGTCGCACACCGCCTGCACATCGTCGAGCAGGTGCGTGGCCATGAGCACCGAGATGCCGAACGACCCGAGCCGATCGACGAGCTTCAGCATCTCCTCGCGGCCGATGGGGTCGAGCCCGGCCGTTGGCTCGTCGAGCAGCACGAGCACCGGGTCGCCGACCAGCGCCTGGGCGAGCTTGGCCCGCTGGCGCATGCCGGTGGAGAAGCCGCCGATGGGCCGGAACCGCGCCTCGTCGAGACCGACCAGGTCGAGAATGTCGGAGGCTCGCTGGCGGGCTGCTCGCGCCGGCAACCCACTGAGCTCGCCGAACGTCGACACCACGTCGGCCGCGGTCTGGTCGAGCGGCAGGCAGTCGTGCTCGGGCATGTAGCCCAGCCGCGAGCGCACTCCGATGGGGTCGCGGGCGACGTCGATGCCGCACACCTCCACGTGCCCGGCAGTGGGGTGGGCGAGCCCGAGCAGGATGCGGAACATGGTCGACTTGCCGGCACCGTTGGCACCCACCAACCCGATGCGACCCGGCGGCAGCTCCAGCGTGAGATCGTTGAGCGCGGTGACACCCGGGTACTGCTTGGTGAGCCCGGTCAGGCGCAGAAGCGGCTCGATGCTCACGGACGACAGTGTTGCAGGTGTGCGAGGGAGCCGTGTCGCGACCGGATTGCGCCCTGACCGCAACTGGCCGACACCGTACGGACGCCAGTACGAGTGTTGAGCGATTTGACTCACTTGACGAGAACGAGTAGACACTCGATTCGTTCGGTCCGTCGCCGAGTCGCTGCCCACCAGGAGCCTCCACCATGTCGAAGCCGCTTTCCGCCCTCAGCCGACGCACCCTGTTCGCAGGCGCTGGAGGCGGTGCCCTGCTCATGCTGCTCGCCGCCTGCGGCGACGATGACGCCAGCGTCACCACCACCGGCGAGGGCGACGGCGAGGCCTCGCTGCAAGAGATCGACACGCTCACGGTCGCGTTCCCCAGCTCGCTGTCGAACATCTACCCGGGCCAGGAAGCCGGCAACTTCAACTACTACGTGGCGGTGCTGATTGCCGAGGGCCTCGTCGCCCCCGACAGCACCGGCAAGCTCGTCGGCGCACTCGCCGAGAGCTGGGCCCAGCCCACCCCCACCTCATACGTGTACACGCTGCGCAGCGGCGTCACGTTCAGCGACGGTTCGGCGCTCACCGCCGACGACATCGTGTACAGCGTCGGCCTGGCCAAGGACGAGGCCATGTCGCCGAACACCGCGTACTACTGGGCCAACGTCGACAAGGCGGAGAAGACCGGCGACAACGAAGTCACCATCACCCTGCTGTCGCCCGACGTCGCCTTCGAGTGGGGCCCCTGTGCCGCCAACGCGATGTGGGTCACCGCCGAGCGCTTCGTCGCCGCCGCCGGCAACGAGCTGGGCACTCCCGCCGCGCTGCTCACCGGCACCGGCCCCTACAAAGTCACCAGCTTCCAGCCCGACAAGGGCGTCGAGCTCGAGCGGGTCGACACCTACTGGGGCGGCAAGGCCCCGGTGAAGACCGTGAAGATCGAATTCATCCCCGAGGAGACCACCCGCCTCCTGGCCCGCAAGGCTGGCGACATCGACATGGCCGTCAGCATCTCGGTCGACCAAGAGCAGCAGTGGAAGGACACCGAAGCCACCGACGTGCTCTTCGCCGCCGATCGCAGCTACGTCGGTATCGACTTCAACACCGCTGTCGAGCCGTTCGACGACATCCACGTTCGCAAGGCCATCGCGCTCTGCTGCGACCGCGCCACCTACGTCGAGAAGCTCATCAACGGTCACGGTGAAGTCGCTTCGGCGCTCACCGTGCCGCAGCAGATCGAGTCGGTCGTCGGCGACGCCGCCCGCGACAAGCTCGCGGCCGTGTACGACCTGCCGTTCGACGTCGAAGCCGCCAAGGCCGAGCTCGCCCTGTCGAAGGTTCCCGACGGCTTCAGCGTCAAGGTCGGCGTGTCATCGAGCGCCCCCCAGGTCAGCCAGTTCTTCCAAGCGCTCGCCGCCACGGTGAAGGACATCGGCATCACCATCGAAGTCGAAGAGATGCCCGTCGAGCAGTGGTACGGCACCATCGGTTCGCCCGACTGGGGCCTCGCCTACATGTGGTACTTCAACGCCACCGGCGACCCCGCCGAGCTCATCAGCTGGTTCCTCGCCGAGGGCAACCCTGCCTCCTACGCCAACGAAGACGTCGCCGCACTGCTCCAGCAGCAGCGCGAGGAGACCGACCCCGGCACCCGCGTCGACCTCATCATCGAGGCCCAGCGCCTGGCCATGGAGGACATCCCCTACGTGCCCCTGTGGTGGGGCGAAGCCGCCACCGCCATCGACTCGGCCTACACCGTCGAGAGCTTCGGCTCGTACACGCTGCTGTCGCCGTGGACGACTCGCATCCTCACCAAGGGGTGAGCCGACACTTCGCGAGAGGGTCGCTCGGCCGGTTCATCGTCGTCCGGCTGGCGGCCACGGCACTGCTGCTGCTGGTGCTGTCGTTCATCGTCTTCGGGTTGCTGCACCTCACGCCCGGCGACCCGGCACGCAACCTGCTCGGCCCGCGCAACCCGTCACCCGACGCGATTGCCGCCATCCGCCAGAAGTACCGGCTCGACGAACCGTTCCTGCGGCAGTACCTGCTGTGGCTGAACGACGTGGTGCACGGGCAGTTCGGCACCAGCATTCGCAGCGAAACACCGGTGACCACCCTGCTCGCCGATCGGGTGGTGCTCACGCTGCAGCTGGCACTGATGTCGTTCGTGCTCACCGTGGTCATCGGTGTACCGCTCGGCATCGCCGCCGCGTGGCGCGCCGGCTCGGCGTTCGACCGCACCGTCAGCGTGTCGTCGATCGTCGGTGTCGGCGCACCGAGCTACGCCGTCGGTCTCGTGCTGCTCTACGTGTTCGGAGTGTGGCTCGACATCTTCCCCGTCTACGGCAGCGGCGACGGCGGCCTCGACACGTGGTGGCATCTCGTGCTGCCGGCGATCACCTTGGCGTTCGGTATCGGCGCGCTCGCGTTCAAGCTCACTCGCACCGCCGTGGTCGGCGAACTACAGCAGGACTACGTCGCGTTCGCCTACAGCCGCGGCCTCACCCGCCGCCAAGTGCGCTCGCTAGTGCTACGCAATGCGCTCATCCCGGTGGCCACCAGCCTGGGCCTCGTGTTCGGCTTCCTGTTCGGCGGCACCATCCTGGTCGAAGTCACGTTCGCGCTGTCCGGCATCGGCGGGTTGCTCGCCAGCTCCGTCACGTTCAAGGACATCCCCGTCGTGCAGGCCATCACACTCATCACTGCCGCAGTCATCGCACTCACTGCGCTGGCGGTCGACGTGCTCTACTACGCGGTCGACCCGCGAGTGCGCGCACGAGGGCTGAAGTGAAGCGCCCGCCGTTCACGCCGCTGATCGCCGCCGTGCCTTTGTCGATCGTCGCCGTGTTCGTCATCGGCGCACGATGGTTTGCGCCCAACGCAGCCGAGCCCGACATCTACACCGGCGTCACCGCACCCGGCGACGCCGGCCATTTGTTCGGCACCGACCAGCTGGGCCGCGACATCTGGCAACTCGCCGTCGCCGGCGCCGGCTCCGCAGTAGTCGGCCCCATCGTCATCGCCGTCGGCTCGATGGTGCTCGGGCTGCTGCTCGGCTCGCTCGCCGGTTACCTCGGCGGCGGCATCGACCTCGCCCTGTCGAAGTACGCCGACCTGCTGCTCGCGATGCCCACCACCCTCGTCGCGCTCGTCGTCGCCGGACTCGTCGACGGCGGTTACTGGGTCACCGTGCTCGTGCTGCTGGTGCTGTTCTCCCCCACCGACATCCGCGTCGCCCGCGCTGCCGTCATGGAGCAGTCGGCCCGCCCCTACATCGAGTCGGCGCGGGTGCTGCAGCTCAGTCGGTTCCGCGTCATGTTCCGTCACATCCTGCCGAACGTGCTGCCCATCGCAATGGCCACCATGCTGCTCAACGTGGCCTTCGCGCTCGTCGCGATGTCGGGCCTGTCGTTCCTCGGGTTCGGAGTCGGCCCCGGCACCCCCGATTGGGGTCGCCAGCTCAGCGACGGTCGCGACCTCATCGGACAGAACTGGGGTGCGGTCGTGGTGCCCGGCCTGCTGATCATCATCACCGCAGTGGCCATCAACCTGATGGGCGACTGGCTGCAGGAACGCTTCGAGCAACGCGGGGCCCAGCGATGAACGCGCTCGAGGTCAGCGACCTGTGCGTCACCGGCCCCGGCGGCCCCATCGTCACCCGCATGGACCTTGCCATCGAGCCCGGGCAAACCGTCGCGCTCGTCGGCGAATCGGGCTCTGGCAAGTCGCTGACCGCAAAGGCGCTCACCGGCCTGCTGCCGCGAGGCGTCACGGCCACCGGCACGATGCGACTGGGCGACACCGAGGTGCGCCTCGTCGACGGGCCGTCGGCGCTCACCGGCCTGCGCGGCCGCCGGATCAGCCTGCTGCTGCAGAACCCGTTCACCAGCCTCAGCCCGGTGCACCGCTGTGGCCAGCAGGTCGCGGCCGCACTGCCCGGTGGCGGCCGCGGCGACACCGCCGAAGTGCTGCGCCGACTCGACGAGGTCGACCTGCCCGCGCGTGTGGCCAAGCAATACCCGTTCGAGCTGTCAGGTGGCATGCGCCAGCGAGTTGCGCTCGCCGCCAGCCTGGCCGCCGACCCACAGGTGCTGATCGGCGACGAGCCCACCACCGCACTCGACGTGACGACGCAGCGCGAAGTGCTGAACCTGCTCGGGCGTATTCAGCAGGAGCGGGCGATGGCCGTGCTGCTCATCACCCACGACCTGGGCGTGGCCCGCGAGCGCGCCGAGCGCATCCTGGTGATGTACGCCGGACGGCTGCTGGAGAGCGGCTCCGGAAACGACGTGTTCACCCAGCCGTTGCACCCGTACACCTCTGGGCTGCGCGACAGCGAGCCACCGCTGGCGGTGCGGCTGGACCGCCTGCCTGCCATCCCGGGCAGCGTGCCGCGCGCATGGGAAATTCCCGAGGGCTGCGTGTTCGCCCCGCGCTGCTCGCGCGCCGACCACGCGTGCACCGTCAACACCCCTGTACTCGAGGGCGACGAACGGCGGGTGGCGTGCTGGAAGCCGCTCGCCGACGGCGACCATGCACAGGCCGCCGCGGTCGCGTTCGTGGAGGCACCGACTGCGGCCGAGCCGCTGGTCGCGGTACGCAACCTCACGCGGCAGTTCTCCGACGACTCACCGCCCGCGCTCGACGACGTCAGCATCACCGTGGCTGCCGGCGAAGCAGTGGGCATCGTCGGCGAGTCGGGCTCGGGCAAGACCACGCTCGCCCGCTGCCTGGTCGGCCTCGAGCGTGCCGACAGCGGAACCATCACATGGGCCGACGGCCACTCCGGCGCGCGACGCGCGCAGATCGTGTTCCAAGACCCGTCGTCCGCACTGAACCCGGCGATGACCGTGGAGGCGGCGCTCGCCGAAGCGCTGCGCGCCGGCGGCCGCGATCGCAGCGAGGTGTCGTCGTTGCTCGACCTCGTCGGGCTGCCCGCCGCGTACGCCAAGCGCCGCCCCAACGCGTTGTCGGGCGGCGAGCAGCAGCGCGTCGCCATTGCCCGAGCGATCGCGCCACGGCCACGCCTGCTGATCTGCGACGAGCCGGTCAGCTCGCTCGATGTCTCGGTGCAGGCGCAGATACTGAACCTGATGAACGACCTGCTGCAGGAGCTCGGTATCGCGCTGCTGTTCATCACCCACGACCTCGCCGTGGTGCGTCAGGTCGTGCGCCGGGTGTACGTGATGCACCATGGTCGTGTGGTGGAATCAGGTGTGATGGACGAGTTGATCAGCGCGCCGCAGCACGACTACACCCGCCTGCTCTTCGCCTCGGTGCCCGGCCGATGACCTCCTCCCAGGCGATGTCCAACAGCCACGAGCACCGCGACGCCGACGATGTCGACGAGGTCGCCGCGCTGCGCACGGCGGTGGCCGCCAACATGCGCCGGGCCCGCCTTGCCCGCGGAATGAGCCTGCGCGACATGTCGGCGCAGACCGGCCTCAGCACCGCATTGCTCTCGCAGATCGAGCGCGAGGTGGCCAACCCCACCGTTTCCACGCTCGCGCGAGTGGGCCAGGCGCTGGATCTCACCTTCGCCGAGCTCACCCGCACCGAACTGGGCGTGCCCGAGGTCATCCGCCGCGGCGAACCGAAGACGAAGGGCCCGCGTGCCCGCATGCTGTTCTCGATGATGGAGCGCCGGCGCTTCGACATCTCCGAGGGTGTGCTGCCGCCACACACCGCCGGCGTGGCCAGCGACCACGGGCGTGGCTCCATCGAACACGGCTACGTCGTGTCCGGGCGCGTCACGCTCGTCGTCGGCACCGACTCCTACGTGCTCGAAGAGGGCGACGCCGTGCGGTTCTCGTCCGCCATTCCTCACGCCTACAGCACCGACGACGTGACGGCCACGCTGCTCACCGTCGTCGTCTACAACGACGAGTGACTCTGTGACCGAACCCGGCTCCGCCGCCTCCACCCGACGCTTGCTCGCGCTCCGCGCGCCGTTCCACGCATCGCTGTCACCCGATGGAGCGCGGTTGCTGCTGACAACCTCGCACGTGCCGCTGGGCAGCCACGACGAAGTGCTGGCTGTCTCGCTGCTCATGGTCGACGACGGCAGCGAGCACCCCGTGCCCGCGCTCGCCGACGGTGACCACTCACCGGTGTGGGCGCCCGACGGCACGGCTATCGCGTGGGCCACCACGGCCGACGGCGACGACGCCATCGCGATCGCGCCGTCGCTCGATGGGCCGACCACCGTGCTCGATCGCGGCGTGCGCGCCGCGGGTCCGTCGGTGTGGTCGCCCGACAGTCGGTTCGTGGCATTCCCCGCGTTCCGCGGCACCGGCCTCGACCGCACGGCACCGTTCCGGTGGACCCGCCCGATCCTCGAGTTCGATGGCCTCGGCGCGCTCGACGACCCGCCGCAACTGCGTGTGGTCGACACCGAGACGGGCGAAGGGCGCTGGCTCACCGACGACGATTGGCGGTGGGGCACGCCGCGCTGGTCACCCAGCGGCAATTTGTTGGCCACCACGGTGAGCATCGACCCGTCTGGCCGCACCAGCGGCTCGGCGCTGCGCGTAGTGCACCTCGACGGCACCATCACGGCGCCGGCCGTTCCTGCAGGGCGCGGCGTCGTGCCGGCCTGGCTGCCCGACGGACGCCTCGTCGTGCTGGTTGCCGAACCGCGCTCGGGCGCGCTGGGCGGCGCAGCAGCGCTGTTCGTCGTCGAGCTTCCTGGCTCCGGCGGCACCGGGTCGGGCGGCATCGGGTCCGACGGCATCGGGTCCGACGGCACTGGGTCGGGCGGCATCGGGTCCGACGGCATCGGGTCCGACGGCACTGGGTCGGGCGGCACTGGTGATGTGCGGCGCATCGACCTGCCGAACCTGTACGGCGACGTCTACGCCGACAACCCCGCCATCCTGCCCGAAGTGCACGACGGCCTGCTGCTGGTCGACGAGCAGGGTCACCTCATCATCCGCACGGGTGCCCGCGGGCGCATGGGCGTGGTGCGGGTGTACCTCGACGGCCTCGGTCACGAGCACGACGATCCCGATCACGTCGAGGTCATCGATCGCGTCGAGGTCATCGATCGCGTCGAGGTCATCGCCGACGGCGACCGCTGCTGCACCACCGTCGCCCTCGCTGCGGGCCGGCTGGTCCTCACCTCGCAGACCAGTACAGCACCGGCCGAGCTCACGGTTGTCGAACCGTCCGGCGCCGAGCGCGCGCTCACCAACTTCGGTGGCGGGCTCTCGTCGAACGTGGCCTCACGGCAGTTCACCGTCGACGGCCCAGACGGGTGGCCGATCGACGCCTGGTTCCTCGCCCCGGCGCACGCCACCGGCCCGCTGCCCACGATCGTGCTGCTGCACGGCGGCCCGCACTTCGCATACGGCGAGGGCTTCAACCTCGATGCCCACGCGCTGGTGGAGGCCGGCTTCGGGGTGCTGTACCCGAACATGCGCGGCTCGACGGGCTACGGCGACGGGTTCGCGCAGGCCGTGCACGGCGACTGGAACGAAGGGCCCACCCGCGATGTGTTCGTCGCGATCGACCACGCCGTCGCTCTCGGGTGGGTCGATGGCGACCGCCTCGGTGTCACCGGCAACTCCTACGGCGGCTACCTGGCGGCGTGGCTGGTGTCGACCACGCAGCGCTTCTGCGCAGCGGTGATCGAGAACCCGGTCACCGATCTGGTGGCGATGTATGGCACCAGCGACATCGGCGCGTCGTACTTCCCACCGCAGATCGGCGGCCGCCCGCACGAGGCGCTGCAGCACTACCTCGACCAGTCGCCGCTGCTGCAGGCGCACCGCTGTACCACGCCGTGCCTGTTCGTGGTCGGCGACTCGGATCGACGCTGCCCGCCCGCTCAGGCGTGGTCGATGCACCGCGTGCTGCTGGAGGCCGGCACCACCAGCGAGATGTTGGTGCTGCCCCGCAGTTCGCACGAGGGCAGCACCTACGGCCCGGTCGCCGGCCGCATCGCTCACGACGACGCGCTGGTGGAGTGGATGACTCGCTGGCTCTGAGCCGACCACCACTGAGCGGGTTCTGAAAGAACTCTGTCACACCCCTTGCGTACGGTTGTTCGTATGGAC
>Ga0105047_10006491_pt1 | contig 19843 bp, 13 predicted proteins | sample MAT04_FD_78384 | JGI IMG/M metagenome (GOLD analysis project Ga0105047, IMG submission 78384) | Freshwater microbial communities from Lake Fryxell liftoff mats and glacier meltwater in Antarctica - MAT-04 (megahit assembly) | ecosystem: Environmental > Aquatic > Freshwater > Ice > Liftoff...
AATTATAATAATACACCGAATACGTGTGTAGGGTGTCACAATGCTGATTATAACAATACAGCAAACCCTGATCATCAGGCTCAGCAATTCCCTACCGATTGTGCTTCCTGCCATAGCCAGAATGCATGGGCGCCTTCTTCGTTCAATCACAATACTTTCTATCCGTTGTTAGGTGCGCACGCTACGATTGCCAATGACTGTATTGCCTGTCACAACGGCAATTATACCAATACGCCAACCACCTGTGTGGGCTGCCACAGCACCGATTATAACAATACCACCGATCCTGACCATGAAGCAGCACAATTTCCAACGGATTGTGCATCATGCCACTCTCAATCTGCATGGAATCCTGCTACTTTTAATCATGATGCCATGTATTTCCCTATTTATAGCGGTAAACATGATAATGAATGGGATCAATGCATTGAATGCCATATAAATCCTAATAATTATGCTATTTTCAGTTGTATCAATTGTCATGAACATAACAACCAACAAAATGTAAACAACGACCATGATGAAGTAAACGGGTATCAGTATAATAGCAATGCTTGTTATGCGTGCCATCCAGATGGTAGCAATTAAATATATTAAAATGAAATTTATATTATTTATTTTGTTTTTATTTTTATTTTCTGTACCTTTCTCGGTGTTTGGCCAGATTATAAAACCAATGAATGAAGGCAAAGTCTCCTTTATAAGCAGTAAAAATGTATATGTTAAATTTACTTCCACTGAGGGTATAAATACCGGTGATACTTTATATATTTATCAAGCAGATATATGGAAGCCGGCTCTGATTGTTAAACAAAAATCTTCAACTTCCTGTGTTACAGAAAATATTACTGATATCAAATTCACTTCAGGTCAATCAATAGTAACATTCATCAAAGAAAAAGAAGAAAATAAAAAAGAAATTGAAGATAAACAAGCTGCTGATATTGTATTACCGGCTTCCACACCTGATATCATCGATACTGATAGTTTAAAATCGATCTCCAGAAAACAGTTATTAAATGGCAGATTTACTTTATCCACCAATGCCAGTTTAAACCCTGATACCAAATCTAGCTTTCAAAGAATAAGAGCAGCTTTCTCCTTAAATATACAAAATATAAATCAATCTGCTTTTTCAGCCCAAACCTACATCACTTATCGGCACAGATACGGCATTGACCAGTCTAATATAGGGTTTTATGATGATTTTAAAATATTTACCCTTGCTCTACAGTTTGCACCCTCTGATAAATTCCAAATGTCTTTTGGCAGAAAGATCAATAACAATATTGCTAATTTGGGAGCAATTGATGGTTTACAATCTGAATACCATTTCAATAGTTATACATTAGGCGCCTTTTTAGGTACGAGACCTGACTTTACAGACTATACATTTAATGCCAAATTACCACAATTTGGTGTATATTTTGTAAGGAATGATCAATCAAAAAATGGTAGCGCTCAAACGTCCATTGCTTTTACTGAGCAACAAAATGATTTTAAAACGGACAGAAGATTTATATATTTTCAACATAATAATTCATTGCTAAAAAATCTAAACCTGTTTTTGTCTTCTGAATTCGATGTATTTAAAAAGGTAAAGGAAGATATATCAAATAATATAAGACTAACAAGTGTTTATGCTTCCATTCGCTATAGGCTCAGAAAAAACCTGTCTTTTAACGTATCGTATGATAATCGTAGAAATATTATTTTTTATGAGTCCTACCAAACTTTTATTGATCAGTTACTGGCGCAGGAAACCAGACAGGGATTCAGGTTTCAGGCCAATTATAATCCTTTTAAGAACATCACCGTCAATGCATCTGCGTTTTACAGGTATCAGGGAAGTAATCCCATACCTACTAAAAATTATGTAGCAAATATAAATTTCAATCAATTGCCTGGCATAAAAGCTTCTGTATCTGCCTCTTTCAACCTTCTTGAATCCTATTACTACAAAGGTTCAATTATAGGCGGAAGGATAAGTAACAATTATTTAAAGGGTAAATTAGCTGCTGAACTAAATTACAGACACGTCAATTATACATTTTTCAACTCAGAATCATCCTTACTGCAACATATTGCGGGTATGAATCTAAGTCTTAATATTTTTAAGAAAACATCGCTAATGGTTAGTTATGAAGGAACATTTGAGCCAACTAACACATATCACAGATACTTTATTACCTTTGTTCAAAGATTTAAAAACTGATTAAAACATGAATTTTTCAAATAAAATCATTTTATTTTCCATTATACTCCTATCGATGGGGTGTGATTCCAAGCCCAAAGTGATCGTTGCTGATGTTGCTTCATCAACAACAGAAAATCAGTCTGGGACGGGAGAAAATGTATCTCCAAACATGGGAGCACCTATAGGTTCTTCAGGAGTCTCAGCCGCTGATGTTCATCAGGTTGTAGCCAATGAAGTACTTCAAACTGAGAGATACACTTATCTGAACGTGACTGAAGGAAATCAAACTTTTTGGATTGCCACAGCTAAAAAGGAAGCTTCTAAAGGGAAAGCATATTTATATAAAGGTGGCCTGATGAAAACCAATTTTGAAAGTCTGGAGTTTAAACGAACTTTTGACACCATTTATCTGGTGGGAAATATCATCGATGCGACAGAGCACCCGGGTGGAAATATTGCAGGAACGGCGCCCGAAGGCCTATCTTCTCCTACTTCCAATAACGCCACTACCATGAAACCTGTGAAAGATGCCATCAAACTGTCCGAGCTATTCAAAAACAAAACAAAATATGACGGACAGGTCATCACTGTAAGCGGTACTTGTGTTAAAGTCAATAATGGAATCATGGGACGCAACTGGATTCATATCGAAGATGGGTCAAAGGCCAATGGGAAAACACTTGACCTTACCGTTACTACCAATATTAGTATTCCCTTGGGAAGTAAAATTGCCATGACTGGAAAAATAGCACTCAATAAGGATTTTGGCGCTGGATATAAATACGATATCATTATGGAAGATGCCGGCGGCATATGATGTAGTAGAGTTAACATAAAATATTTTTTATGTACAAGCAAATACAATTTCTGGGACTGATGGTTGTTATGAGCCAAATGGCTGTTGCACAATCTCCACACGGAAAATTGTTGAAAATTGATTGTTCAGCATGTCATACTTCTGATAACTGGGGCAATAATGAAAAATATAGTAGTTTTGACCATAATTCAACAGCATTTGTACTACTGGGCCAACATAAGGAATTAGAATGCAGAACATGTCACAAATCTTTTAATTTTAAAGATATTAGTTCAAATTGTGTGGACTGTCATGCAGACATTCATCAACAAACAGTAGGTATCGATTGTGCCAGATGCCACACACCAGTCACCTGGGTGGTCGAAAACATTACACTAATACATGAGCAAACTTCTTTTCCTTTGATGGGTGCACATGCTACCGTCAATTGCAATGCATGTCATCAAAGCGAAACAAATGTAAGATTCGGCCCCATTCATCCGGAATGTATTTCATGTCATAAGCAGGATTATGATATGGCAAAAAGTCCTGATCACAAAAATATTGGTTTTTCTACAGATTGTTCGATTTGTCATAGACAGACCAGCATGGATTGGTTAGGTGTTGGTATTGTCCATAGTTTTTTTCCACTTCAGCAAGGCCATCAAATCAGTGATTGTAGTCAATGCCATAAAACGACCAATTACAACGATATCAGTCCTGAATGTATTAATTGCCATCAGAATGATTTTAACAATGCAAAAAATCCTGATCACACCCTATTTCCTACGCAGTGTAATTTATGTCACACCTTGGCTGTAGGATGGATGCCTGCAACCTTCACCAACCATGACAGTCGATTTCCTATATATTCAGGTAAACATAAAAATGAATGGGACCAATGTATAGAATGCCATATCAATCCAGGAGATTTTACTACCTTTAGTTGTGTGAAATGTCATGAACATAATAATGCTGGTGAATTGGCTAAAAAGCATGATGAGGTTGGTAATTATCAATTCGAAAGTAATGCTTGTTATGCCTGTCATCCAAAGGGAAATTAACTAATACAAAAAATAATGTATAATTATTGTTCAATATTTTAAAAAAAAATCAAAAATAAACAGCCTACATTTTGTCCATTATAAATCTTTTTTCAATTTCTGCATTATCAATTCAGCCAATGATGGCCCAAACGGCAAAAAAGATGTATTCAGCAAAAAAAAACACCCAGAAATTCATATAAAAACGGGTGACCGAGGCAGGTTTGTCCAATTTAACAAATATGACATTGACAATAAATAAAATAGCAGCAATCACATGGCAATACAACAACAAGTCCACATCAGCAATAAATAGTCTGTACATGGCAAAAATATACGCTGAAAATACTAAAAATACACCGCCAAACAAAGCAACTTTTGGCGAAAATGTCAGTGCAAGCGTTTTGAAATGATATCGGGCGTCACCCAAAGTATCGGGCAAGTCCTTAAACCATGCAATTGCTATACTGAAAGCAACTACAAAACCGGTTAGTATCCACAATTCATTGGTGAAGATCTGAAATGGCGATGCTAAAATCACCTGCCAACTTATTTGTCCAGTCGCATAAGAGAAATGAAGAAACATACCCACATTTACCAATATTCCCCTTACCACAGTGATGGCCAGTGCTGCGGGCAAATGATGCTTTTTTAGCTGAATAGGGGGAACAGAATATGCAATTCCTATCAGACATATCAATATGATGAGAATACCCAAAACAGGTCCTGCATAAAATGCACTGATCAAAGAAATAGTCAAACTTGTCCAGATGATAAGGTATGCGTTAGAAATGGTCAAACTACCATCAGCAAGCGGAAGTTTGGGTTTATTGATTTTGTCGAGGTCAACATCTATGATCTGATTAAGCCCTACAATAAAAATATTGCATGCTACTCCTGCGAGGACCGTCAGAAATAATACATCTATATTAGCTATATAAACATCATTTTTTAGTGCAAGCAACCAAAGAGTGACGATACTGATAACAGATCCGATAATGGTGTGCGGTCTGCTGAATTTCCATAAAATTTGCATTGCTTTAATCATGGCTACCTGTTACTTTTATGGTGATGATATAAGTCGGGAAAGTGAAATGTTCGTGCACTGTAATCATTTCTGTGTTCTCAAAATGTGTATTAATCCATTGAGTGTATTCTTTTTTGGTTTTTGACTTTAAGATCGAGATATACCCATCTATCAGGACTGTTAGTATGTTTATTGGAATGATATAAGTAAAGAGCATTCGTTTCCATTCAAAAGGTTTGATCAGTGGAAATAGAAATAAAACACCCAGCGTAGAAGCTAATGTCACTATTATACAATGCAAAAAAGTGGGCTGGACAATCTCCACAATCAATAGATTTCCACGGTTTTTTATAACTTTTTGAAGTAAATTTTTTTGATCTTCGGCTTCAAAATGATGAAATGCATTATACATGGTATAGTATTTTTGGGAAGAGATTTTCAAGGTGGAAATATCATTGGCTTCCTGAGGGTAGTGTACGCCTTTTTCAGTTTCTATCTTTTGTGGGTACTTATCAGTCAAAGTGGTGGTCAATTTATTTTTATTAATATTTTTGTGTACAAAAATGGCCGGAAATCCACTTCCACTGCACAGATCTTCTATATTAGTAAAATTATGTTTGTCCAGATCATCTTTGATCAAATCAACTACCTTATCATACAATCTCATTCTACTCACCATAATACCGATATACTCCATCTGATATTTTCTAAGTAGAGATGGAAACCAATTATAATCTTCAAGTTCTCTAAAAGCCATAAATTTATTTCAAAACATCATGAAGGAAAGTATAATGGAAGTAACCTGAATCCGTGCATTTAGTTTTTTCAGAAGTAAAAAAATGATTGTATTGATCTTTTGATCTTTTTATTTTATTAATTATTTAGCCTTAAGAGAACGTGGACTTAGCATATTTTTTTAATCTAAAGTAGCAATACGCTAACATTTCTATAGAGAATAAGCCTGCCTGCTCACAGACTCGGGTAGATGTAGGGAAGAGTTTGATTGCTTTCCTGATTTGCCCATAACCAATCAAAGGAATTCCAACGCTCAACATTTGCAGCTGACTTTAATAATTTTTCAACCCAAATTACAACCTTTGGATTACATATTATATTACCTTACTACCTATCTAAAAAGTATATGTATGCCATCTTTCACGGGACAAGTCTTTGAATTGTATTTATGGGCGTCAGGACTGATCCTTCTGACCACTCTTCTGGTGAAATTTGCGGTGGAGAAACTGAATTTACATGGGGAGACTGGCAGGAAAATTCTGCATATCGTTGCTGTACTGACTTGTGGTTATGTAGTCCAGCAAACTGAACAAACTAAAGGATTGGCTATTTTATTCATCATATTTTTTGTAATATTGCTATTTGTTACCCATTATGAATTGCTTTTACCTAACGAACGAAGAAGTTATGGTATCGCCCTTTTCCCATTAGCATTTGGTGTACTTTTGCTTACACCGATACTAAAAGACGCCATATTATTTGGTATAGTCACTTTAGGTATAAGTGATGCATTGGCAGGGTGGGCAGGACAAAAACTGAACTTCAAAAAATATGTTTTTTTATACGAAAAAAAATCCTGGCTTGGTTTTTTTGTATTTTATATCTCCACGATATTGATCAGCGTGATATTTATTGGGTTCAAACCTGCTATTTTGATACTGGCTCTGATACCTGCATTAAGTGAGTTGTTTTCATACAGAGGGAGTGATAATTTGACTATTCCACTTGTATCTGCTTTTTGGTATGAAACATTACAGGGCAGAGTTATTTTGCCTATCCACTGGTATGTGCTTTTTTCCATGATTGTTTTACTTATATTGGTGGGAAGGAAAAAGTGGCTAAACTCATCGGGAATGGCTGCTGCTCTATTGTTGGGTATCATAATATTGTTTGCTGGCAATGTAAATTTTCTGATTCCCATCGGAGTGTTTTTTATCGCTGGAAGTATTACGTCTGGTCTGAACAAAGGACAAAAAGATGCTACAGGCAGAAATGCATTTCAGGTTTTTGCCAATGGATTGGTCGCTGTGACCTTTCTTTGGATATATGCAGTAACAAAAAATGACATATTATTAATAGGATATTTGGTCTCTATTGCCATTAGTTTTGCCGATACCATGAGCAGTGACATCGGCATGTATTTCAAACGTAAAACCTATGATATCTTAACCTTAAAACCGGTGACGGCAGGACTTTCAGGAGGCATTTCAGATTTTGGTACCATGGCCGGTACATTCGCTGCCATTTTATTTTCAATATTATGCTTTTTTATTTTTGACATTAACATTTATACAAGTATAGTTATAGCTGCTGCCGGTATGGTTGGTATGACTACAGATAGTATTCTGGGGAGCGTTTGGCAAGCAAAATATCTGGACGATGGTCTGATAATAGAAGAAAAAGGAAGACATGCTAAGTTGGTAAAAGGTTTGAAATGGTTGGATAACGATGGCGTAAATTTTATCAGCAATCTGATTGTTTCCATAGTTTTTGTGCTAGTTATTTTTATGTTTTTTTGATATACATTTCTGCATTTTTATTTTTGGCTACCCTACGTGAGCATTTTTAGCGATATTATAAAATGAGTTCTTGAAATGTTATCTTTTTGCTGAGAATGAAAGCAAACAAAATGCTCTTTAAATCCATTATGAATTCCAAATATCTGTAATAATTATTGTATTTAATTAACTGGACATGGTGTTGAAATGTAAAATTTTATCTCCTAATTTATCTGCCAGTATAAAAATATGTTAAGTTAAGTTTCATTTAAGGTTCATAATAATTACTTTTGCAACCAATTAAATTTCATCGTTTTATGTTTAAATCATTTATTATACTTTTTTTGGCGCTGAACTTCATTACATGTAAAGAAAAAACTGCCGGCAAAAGCACGCTGACAAATGAAGTCTGCCAAAAATATCATGAAGGTACTTTTGAAAAATACGGACCGCCATATGGATCTATTAAAATTGTACGTACTAAGGATAAACAAACAGAATTTATTGGCTTCAATCAATTGGAAGTATCCTTTAATATAGAATGGGTAGAAGACTGTTCTTACAAATTGAAATTTGATAAAATATTAGCAAACCCCAAATCACTCAATGTGGATAAGGTTTTGGAATCCATGGAATTTGATTGTACTATTATCAAAAGTACCATGAATACCTACACAGTATTAAAACATTCCAGTAGATACCCTGACCAAAACGGAACTGAAGAAGTCTGGAAAATAGTGGAATAAAATATTCCATAATAGGTATTCTAAAATATCCTAAAAAAAATTAACAGGAGTTTAATATTAATTACAAAAGCATTGGTTTCATCTCCGCCTTAAAGCCATTCCATCAAAATGTAAAATTTGCTATGAATGGGATATGGTTTTGAATGTACTAATATTATCTTAAAATTTACTTTTCAAATCACTTTTTCTATTGGCTATCGTTCTTAAGCTACACAATCCAGATTCATGAATAAAGAGCATATTTATAATATTTTTCCTATTGCATGTCTGTTGTTGACAATATCAATACAAGCACAACAAAATTGGCAGAAGTTTACTCCATCAGGTCAGACGTTTGAAATAATGAGTCCCGGTGAGATGAAAAACGGTGAAAAAAATATCTTGACAGACATTGGTTCTCTGCAACCTGTGACGTGGCTTCATCAAGGGGCAGACGGAGATCCTAATTATCTTTATCTAGTATCTTATATTGATTATCCCGATGGTACTTTTCATGAGGATAGCATTGAAATGATTAAGGAATTGATGGACGTGAGTATTGATACGCAGGTCAAAACATTATCCGGAGAATTGGTGTATCAGTCAGATGTTCCATTTGGAATGTATCCCGGGGTAGTATTCCGGGCATCTTATAATAAAAACAGCGCCGTAGTCAAGGGACGTATCATACTAATCAGGAATCGCCTATACATACTACAAGTGTATACTTTATCTGAAAAAAGTCTGAATCCTGAAATGGACAAATTTTTAAATTCATTCAAAACAAAGTAGGGTCTATTGATTTTCTGCAAACCCTACGTAATGATTTGACTATTACAACTGCAATATTTTGACTTCTACCCGTTGATTTCTTTGTCTGCCTTGGGTAGAAGTACTGTCTGTCAAAGGCTCTCTTTTACCATAGCCTTTGAAGGATACCCTATCTTTTGGAATACCTCTGGTATATAGGAATTCTGCTACTCTTTTTGCTCTGGCTGACGACAACTGATCACAATATTCATGTGGTGGTATGGTATTGGTATGGCCGCCTATTTCAACCACTACCGATGGGTTTGCAACCAGAAATTCATATACTTCTTCGAGAATATCATAATTTTCTTGCGTGATGGTGGAACTGTCAGCGGCAAAATTAAGCTCGTTAATACGCAATTTCTGTCCTACAGTTACTTTATCGATGACCAGATCAGGGATGAATTTTTCTCTTTTTACATTAAACGTTGCACTCGCCATACAGCCGTTTTTATCTTTTACATTGAGACTGTATTGACCGGATCTGGCAGACGTCAAATTTTGAGTATTAAGACCATTGGACCATTGATATGTATAATTTCCAGCGCCACCGCCTACCTTAACATAAATGGACCCATCTGGCTTTTCAGGATTGGTTACTCTGTTGTTGGAAACCAATTCCACGGTGATAGGATCAGGTGCCGAAAGTTGAATAGATGCAACAGAAGTCGTTTGTAATTTATCTGTGACGGTTACTTCGTAGTTACCTGCAGACAATCCAGTGATAGTGTTACCTGTGGCCCCTTTTATGCTCCATTGGTAGGTGTATGGCCTTGTTCCGCCTGATGCACTCACTTTGATGCTTCCGTTGTTGCTATTGGTGCATTGTATGGCGGTTTCTATCAGGCATAAGGCGTTGAGTTGTTCTTTTGCCACATCGCCAAAGAGCAATTTATAAAATCCTGCACCATCAGTACCAATCCATATATTGTCATTTTTGTCACATGCCAGACTTAAAGCTGCTTTGCTTAGAGATGCTGCATCTTCAGAATAGTTTGCAATCACTTCTTTATAAGGATCATATCTAACCAAGATATCTGAAGCCATATATATACGTCCTTTGGAATCAAGAATAAAATTGTTTATTTTTCCTTTAAACTGTGAAGGATCAAGTTTGACCGGAAATAGGCGATTATATTTATTGATCAGAAACATGTCTGTATCACTTACGATCCATTGTCCTTCACTATTCTCACAGGTGGCCAGCATTTTTATTTTTTTATCCTGCAGCTCCCATTTATCTCCGTCTATTCTCAAATATCCATTGTCAGTTCCTATCCATAGTATCCTGTTTTTATCAGCATGAACAAAATGGATAACATTGCTGACCAATTTTGAGTTTTCGTTGTCATAGGCTTTATACTTTCCCGTGGTCGTGTTGAATTGATACAATCCATTGTTTGTCGCTACCCAAATGTTGCCTTCCAGATAAGTAATGTCCGATATGAGGATGCCGTCATCAGGCAATGAATATGTATTTTTGGTTTTTAAATTATATAGCGCATTGGCTGAAGCCGACCAGACATTATCCCTGCGGTCAGAGGTGACATCCTGCATCTCCGTATTAGGAAAATGTATATTGAATTTACTCCCGTCACCTGTGGTTTCTATCAATCCTTTGGAACTTGCCAGCCAAATGACATTTTTATCATCAATATAGATGTTATTGACACGGGCATCCGAACTGACTTTATCAAATCGCGTAATAGCTACTTTGGATGAGTCGGACTGCGCAAAACAACTGATTACAGGGATGAAAAGTAAAAGGACAACGATATTTAAAAGCTGGGTTTTCATGGAATAATCTTTCAGTTGGTGATTGGATTTAACTGTAATTTTAACAAATTTATTATCTCAAAGTTCTAAAAAATGATGTAACTTAAGATATTTTGTAAAGTTGTAAAATAACTATTTTTAGATGGTAAAAGCCATATACTACTCATATTTCTTTGATCAGATAAACATAACTTGGGAAGTGGTCACTGTATCCTGACTGATAGGTATCTCCAGAAAAAGTCCTGAAAGGATAATCTTTGTATTGTCCGATGGGCTGGATCAGAAACTGCTTATTGAAGATATTGGCTTTAAAATATCTGAATCCATTTCCTTTTTTGCTAGTCACCCCCTTGGAGATGATGATCTGATCAAACAGACTCCATGCATCCCGATAGGCATTCGATCCTTGACCTCTTCTGAACATGTCCTCATAAGGGTTAAACATCCCTGTTTTATTTACATCACGGATATCATCCACGGCTCTCAGATAGGATTTTATACTTTCATCAGTTGGGTCATCATTCAGGTCTCCCATGACAAATATTTTTGCATCGGGGACTATATTAATTAATGAATCCACAATATTTCTGCACAATTTAGCTCCGTTATTGCGATGATTGGCTGTGATGGGGCCACCACCGCGGGAAGGCCAGTGATTGACCATTACGTGCACCGTATCATCATCCAGCAGACCTTTGATATACAATACATCTCTGGTATATCTTCTTTTGCCATCTTCAAAATTGATGAGCGGTACAGGTCTGCTCATCAACGGAGTGAAGTGTTTAGGATTATACAAAAAACCCACATCAACACCTCTGGCATCCGGCGAATCATAATGAATAATCTGATAGTTCCTGTCTTTTAATGTTGGTTCAATCACCAGATCTTCCAGTACTTTGCGGTTTTCTATTTCAGAAACACCCAGAAAGGATAAACCTGATTTTACATCCTGAATACCAATCTGAGAGATAACATAGGCCATATTGGCCAATTTTTCTTGATATCGTTCATTTGTCCAGGCTCGTGCTCCCTGAGGTAAAAACTCTTCATCATTGATGAGGGTGTCATCCACCGTGTCAAAAAGATTTTCAAGATTGTAAAAACCCAGACTTACAATTTTTAATGGTTTGCCGTTCTTTTGAGCTATCCCGAGCACAGCGTCAAAAAATATGAACAGAATAAAAAATAGGGTTAAAAACTTATACATTTGATTAAAATTATGCACAAAGATAGTCTTATGAATTACTATATTTCACAATAAAACAAAAAATTAATTTCGCCTTAACATGAAACATCACTATAATATTTACCTTTACATTTTGATTCAAAATATCAATCTGATGATTAGACGCAATTCAGTCAGTTTAGTGCTGATATTTATACTTTTTAATGTCATTTTAACATTTGGCCAAAATATCTCCGGCAGGCTGTTAAATATAAATACAAAACAACCTTTACCTGCTGTACCCTTATCATTAAGTAACATAGATCTGATTATATATACCAATGCTACTGGTGGATTTACCTTCAGGGACATCGAAAATGGTAAATATGCCATATTTGCCAACATCAATAATACCATCATCACCATAAAAGAAGTGGAAATGTCCGGCAAAAATGTGGTTTTGGGCGACATAGAAGTGGCAGGTATGCTGAATGCAGTTTCTGATGAAATATCGGTGATTGACGTGACAGACTTGGCTTCTATGGAAAATGAAAATGATAACTTTTCCAGTGCATTGTCCGCAGGCAGAGATCCGTTTGTGAATGCAACTGCATTTAATCTTAGTTCGGGCAGGTTCCGGCCTCGTGGATATTTTAATGAAGATTCAGATATGTTGATGAATGGTATGCTGATGAATGATCAGGATGATGGTAGAGTATTGTGGACCGCCTGGAATTCATTGAATGATGTCATGCGTAATAGATCCAATGTCATCAATCTGGCTGAGAGTGATTATACTTTCGGAGGAATAGGAGGTGCTACTTTTATTGACCTTCGCGCATCAAGCCAAAGAGAAGAAAAGAAAATAACTTATGCACTATCCAATAGAACATTCCAGCACAGATTGATGGGTACATATTCCACAGGGATGATGAAAAATGGATGGGCTGTTGCTGCCACTGCATCACATTCATACGGTGCCCAGGGTTTTATCAAAGGAACCTACATTCAAGCCAATAGTTACTTTTTATCTGTAGACAGGAAACTTAATGACAAACATCTCCTTAATTTTGTTGCCTTTGGTGCACCACAACGGAGAGGTAGATCCACCGGGTCTGTACAGGAAATGTATGATCTGGCAGGATCCAATTACTATAATCCCAACTGGGGATATCAAAACGGAGAAGTCAGAAACTCAAGAGAATACATAATACATCAACCAGTTGTGATGTTGCGTCATGATTGGAAAATTTCGTCCAATACCAGTGTAATGACCAATCTGGGGTATCAGTTTGGAAACTATGGTTCTACCAGACTGGACTGGTACGATGCTCCTGATCCGAGACCTGATTATTACAGAAAATTGCCGAGTTATTCACTGACTCAGGAAACAAAAGATAGGGTGACCGAATTTCTTACCTCCGATGAAGCCAACCGACAAATCAATTGGCAAGCATTGTATAATGCCAACGCTACCCGAAATTATACCATAGAAAATGTGGATGGCATTGCAGGAAATAATGTGACAGGTAAATTGGCTGCTTATATTCAGGAGACTGAAAATTATGATAATCAGAAGTTTAATTTCAACTCTGTGATCAATACCAAATTGGGAGACAGGATATACTTTACAGGAGGTGTACAATATTTGCAAGAAAAAGTACATTACTACAGAAGAATAGAAGACTTACTGGGAGCTGATTTTTATATTGACTTCAACAGATTTGCCCTAAGAGATTTTCCGGGCAACCCAAATGCTGGTCAAAATGATTTAAACCGACCCAACAGGATATTGAAGGAAGGAGATATTTTTGGACATAATTATAATATAAATACTTCTCGTGCTTCGGCATGGAGTCAGATAGTATATAAGACAGGTAAATTTGACTATTACGGGGCTGTTTCATTGGCCAATCAATCTTTCTATAGAGAAGGATATACCAAAGTGGGCTTATTTCCTGATAGCTCATTCGGAAAATCTGAAAAACAGAATTTTTTAAATCTTGGTATCAAGGGAGGAGTTACCTACAAACTGGATGGCAGAAATTATTTTGTGGTCAATGGCTCTTACAGGACCAGGGCACCGTTTGCCAACGAAAGTTATGTATCTCCAAGAGTCAGAGACCAGATCGTAGCAAATCTTACCAATGAAAAGATTACTGCTTTTGATGTTTCTTATCTGGCGCGATACACAAAGTTTAAAGCCAGGATCTCTGCATTTTATACAGATTTTAGGGATAAAATCAACAATGATGTGTATTATCATGAAGAGTTCAGGACATTCGTTAATTATGTTATGACCGGTATTGACCGCAAACATATGGGTATTGAATTGGGCGCTGAATATAATTTAACCACTAAAATAGCCCTCACTGCTGCTGGATCAGTAGGAGAATACTATCATACAAGCCGACCATTGGCATCCATCTCAAGAGACAATAGTGCAGAAGACTTTGTGCAGGGAAGGGTAGTGTATATAGAAAACTATTACGTTGCTGGTATGCCGCAGATAGCAGGAACGGTAGGGGTCACTTATCGAAGTTCAAAGTTCTGGACATTCAATCTGAACGTAAATGGCTTCAGTAAAAATTATCTTTCATTCAATCCTGACAGACGTACAGAAGTAGCTGTGCAAAATGTATTGCCAGGTGGAGATAATAGTTTATATCAGCAGATCATTGGTCAAGAAAAGTTGCCCGATGCATATACAGTCGATTTATCCATAGGAAAGTCTTACAGATTCAAAGATGGTGCTTTTTTAAGACTCAATCTCAATATGGGAAATATATTAAATAATACCAACTTTAGGACGGGTGGTTTTGAACAATTGAGGTTTGATTTTGAAAACAAAGATGTTAATAGATTTCCGCCAAGATATTTTTATTCCTACGGATTCAATTATAATTTGAACGTAGCTTACATATTCCCAAGATAAATTAATTTAGAAAATCTTAAATCATATAAAATGAAGAGTTTTATTCTTAAAAGTATTATTATTTTATTAGGACTTACTTCAGTGATAAGTTTGTCATCGTGCTTAAAAGGAGAATTTGATGTACCACCTTCCAATATACCCGAAATAAAGGAGGAGCAAATTATCAGTTTTGACAAATTGTTTGAAAAACTGGCAGTAGGAAAAGTAACAGCTATACAGGAAGATAAGTATTTGGAAGCCTTGGTCGTTGCAGACGATAAATCAGGAAATATCTATAAAAATTTAATCCTTCATGATCTGAGAACAGAAAAGGGAATCACCATAAGTATTGACGAAAATGAGTTGCATGCATTGTATCCTGCAGGTCAGGTTGTGTTTGTTTCGCTTAAAGATATTTCCATTGGATATTTTGAAGGGTTACCTTCACTAGGAATAAATGAAAGCAACAAAGTGGGAAGAATACCTGCATCCTTATTAAGAGCTACATTGATCAAAGCAGGCAGAACTTTACCTGTTGTACCTAAAAAGGTAAAAATAGCCGACCTTGGATCCAATTATTACAGCACCCTCATAGAACTGGAAGGAATGCAGTTTGAAACAGCAACATCGACAACAACTTACGCCAATATTTCCACGCCTTCTGACCCACAATCTGTCAATCACAATGTACAAGATTGTTCAGGAGGTAAATTAGTGCTTAGAAATAGTGGATTTGCTGATTTTGCAGGGCAAACAATACCTTCTGGAAATGGTAAGTTGGTGGCAGTATATAGTTACTATCGAAGTGCAGCTCAATTATTGATCAGAGATATCAATGATTTGACATTTACAGGAGAAAGATGTAACGGTACTGGAGGTGGTATCTCAGGTAATAAAATCAGCATTGAAACTTTACGAGGACAATTTTCCGGAACTGCCAAAACACTCACAACAGATTTTGTGCAAGGAATAGTGATATCTGACATAGCCAATAAAAATATCAATGGCCAAAATGTGATTATACAAGATGGTAATTTTGGCATCCTCTGCCGTTTTAAATCTTCGATCAGTTTACCATTGGGGACTGAAGTGAAAGTAGGGCTTGCTGGTGGGTCACTGTCTGAATTTAGCAACTTATTGCAGGTTCAAAATCTTGAAAATACCAACGTGGAAGTTGTATCCTCCGGCAAATCAGTAACGCCTAAGGTATTAACAGTGGCTCAAATAGACATTGCTAAACAAGAATCGACACTCATTAAGATAGAAAACGCCACTTTGATCGGCGGGACAAAACTATCTGACAATGGAATAAAGGTAAAAGATGCATCTGGAGAGATTACACTATTTACATTCGCAACATCTACTTTTGGAACGCAAGCCTTGCCTTCAGGTACTGTTACTATCACAGCCATTGTGTCTGATTTTACATCCGGCAAGCAGTTATCAATAAGAAATTTGACTGATATCTCTGGCGGCGGACCGTGCGATCCTACAGTCGCTACTGGAGATTGTGACGGTGATGGTGTACCCAATGGTCAGGATTGCGAGCCGTCCAATAAAGATATATTTCCAGGTGGCCCATGCGATGATGCCAATGCGGGCACTGTTAATGATAAGTACAATACCCAATGCAAATGCGAAGGAAGCGCACCGGGGGCTGGTTTGGATGAATCATTCAGTAGCCAATCCAACAATATGGACATTAGTCTTTCCGGGTGGATCAATATTGCGGTAAAAGGCACTAGAAAATGGCAGGGGAAACTATTCAGTGGTAATCTGTATGCTCAGGCAACGGCATTTAACGATACTTCACCGGCCATGGAAACCTGGTTGATCACTCCGGAAGTGAATACTGCTATTAAATCTACCCTTACTTTTGAGAGTGCAAAAGCATTTTGGGTACATGATGGACTTAGTGTTTGGGCTACGGTCAATTACACAGGAGATCCAGCCACTACAACATGGACCAAAGTCAATTGTAAAGTAGCGGTAAAAGATGATGCAGATAATGCATTTATACCTTCAGGCAATGTGGATTTAAAGTCATTTGGATCAAAAATTAAAATAGGATTTAAATATGAAGGTGCTGGTGGTACCAATACTTCCACTTTCAGACTGGACAATGTGGTAGTGAAATAGCACAAAATTCTGAATTAAGATAAAAAAAAAGCGTGGTCTTAATATTCTGATTATGCTTTTTTGTATTTGAGCATTGAGGTAAAATAATCATTTTATCGGAGTTGATTTTTTTTGGGAACGGTTGTATTTGCAATAAAGGAGTAATATAAACTTGAAATACTGATATTTGCATCAACGTATGATTTGACGATGTAGACCCTGTTCCGCTTTGATTTGCTTTTTATTTTTGAAATACCGATATTTTCCACAACAATTGTTTTTGTTATGAAGAGTTTGACTATTAAAATGCAGAAACACCGCTACGCGTTTCTGTTTTCAGCTATCTTGCTTGTTTATTTTTTAAATATGTTCATTGATGTGATGGAAATTGACGCAGCACAGTACGCGTTAATTTCACTAGAAATGAGCTGGACGAAAAGTTTTCTCCATGTTTATCAACAAGGTCTGGACTACCTTGACAAACCACCATTACATTTTTGGCTATCCTCACTGTCATTTTTAGTTTTTGGCGTTTCAAACTTCGCGTACAAGTTGCCTTCGGTGCTGATTGCTATTTTAGGTATTTATAGTATTTACCGGTTTTCAAAATTATGGTACAGTAATGAAAAAGCAATTCTAGCTTCATTCATATTGGCGAGTAGCCAAGCTTTATTTTTGATCACCAATGATGTGAGGACCGATACCATACTGTTGGGATTAGTGATGTACTCGGTTTGGCAGCTGACTGAGTATAATATGAACGCCAGATGGAAAAATCTATTTATGGCATCCTTAGGAATTGGGGCTGCTATGATGGTAAAAGGTCCGATAGCAATGATAATACCGGCAGCGGCCTTTGGGACAGATTTTCTTTTAAAAAGGCAATGGAAAAATATTTTTAAACCACAATGGTTTATACTAATAATTATTGTAGCCATTACTTTGATTCCAATGAGTTATGGGCTTTACACACAATTCGATCTACATCCCGAAAAAACGGTCTATGGCTTAAAAGGGCCATCCGGTCTGCAGTTTTTTTACTGGACTCAAAGCTTTGGAAGGATAACTGGGGAAAACTACTGGAAAAACGATTCGGGATACTTCTATTTCCTGCATACAATTTTATGGGATTTTCAACCCTGGATACTTTTATTTTTTCCGGCTTTGATACTTAAAATCAAAAACATAATTGTTCAGAAATTCAGAACCAACGATAAGGAAGAATACATTACCCTTGGGGGATTTTTATTGGTTTTGTTTGCTTTATCATTGTCTAATTATAAATTGCCGCATTATATTTTTGTATTGTTTCCTTTTGCATCAATTATCACAGCTGATTTTATTTATGAACTTAAGATGAAACTCCAAACACGTATTGCAAAAGTTCAATTTGGGTTAATGCAGCTATTCTGGCTTCTGATTTTGATAAGCTTCATTTTCATCTTTCCAACCCAAAATTTTATGCTCCCGTTGGTATTATTTGCGCTTTTTATACTTACTTGGTTCATCTTCTGGTATTATAAAGGGGATGCTGAACAGATTTTTATTCCGACCATTATTACAGCCATTTCATTTAACATGATGCTGAGCCTTAATTTTTATCCGAACCTTTTAAAATACCAGTCGTCGTCGCAACTGGGTAAATTATTTTTTGAAAAAAGTTTACCTGTTGATAACTTATACATTTATAACGAAAGCTCGTTATCGCTTGATTTTTATTCCAGAAGAATAAATCCGGTAATTACGTTAGAGTGCTTACCTGATTTGAAACAGGGAAGCCTTGTTTATCTTAATGAAAAAGAGCTAATGGAATTAATCTGGAATCAGGTTGCTTATAAACATATCAAGGTTTTTCATTCGTTTAGCGTAACTGGTCTTTCGCTTCCGTTTTTATACTACAAAACAAGAGATAAAGAGCTCAAAAATGAATATTTAATTGAATTGCAATAAATTGATATTCATTAGATTAATCCACTCCAAAAGTAATTTATAGTTTAAATTAGAAAATGTGAATCTATAATAAATTAATACTCATCTGATTCCCTGAAGACATTAAGGGTGAAATCAGGTGATTATAAATAAAAGTGGCATTTTAGGAATAGATTTCTATTGCTTTGTCCAGATACAAAGTTAAATTATAATGGCAGGTATTTTTTCAAAGATCAAGGCAAAAAACATATTTATGCGATTTAAGCTTTAGCTTAATGAATGCCCGCCTGTGGCATTCAAGCATAAATACCATCAGCGGATGGGTAGCGCAGTAGCTACGACGAGTATTTTTAACGCTGAGATTTGGAAAAAGAACCACATTTTATTAAGTTCTTTTTCTTGATAGAGCACTAATAATTTTTTTGTGTAATCCAAAACAGTATTAGATATTACCATATCTTTGTAGTCAAATAGGTAAGTTGTGACAACCATCGGGAACGGGTGGAAGCCAAAGTATCAGTTGTGAATTGCTTTTGTTCCCCGCCTGACCACGGTAGTCGGGCAGGCCCGCCTGCCTACAAAGTCGGGCAGGCCCGCCTGACCACGGAGTCGGGCAGGTTTAAATACTGATATTTGCAACATCATACAAGAGAGCAATCACAAAGATATTATGTTGTGAATTGCTTTTGTTCCCCGCCTGGCTACAGAGTCGGGCAGGTTTTAAATACTGATATTTGTGACAACTTAAAAAGATAGTTTACGAAGAATGTTATGTTGTGAATTGCTTTTGTTCCCCGCCTGCCTACAGAGTCGGGCAGGTTTTAAAT